>Ga0326728_10001894_pt1 | contig 71568 bp, 56 predicted proteins | sample MB3enrmetagenome_FD_207602 | JGI IMG/M metagenome (GOLD analysis project Ga0326728, IMG submission 207602) | Lab enriched peat soil microbial communities from McLean, Ithaca, NY, United States - MB31MN | ecosystem: Environmental > Terrestrial > Soil > Wetlands > Peat | place: USA: New York...
TCGACTCCCGCTGGGAGCCGGCGGCAGGGGACGAAGGGCGGCTCGTGGAGCCGGGGCATCAATTCGAATGGGCGTGGTTGCTGATGCAGTGGTCAGATTCGCCGCACAGCACCGTCGGGGAGCGTGCGGCCTGCGTTCGTGCGGCCGTGCAGCTCATGGAGGTCGGCGAGCGCTGGGGCGTGGACGCAGTTCGTGGCATCGCGATCAATGAGATGTGGGATGACATGACATTGAAAAATGCAGCTGCGAAACTCTGGCCGCAGACGGAACGCGTCAAAGCGTGGTGCGCCGTGCTCGGCCGGGCGCAGACGCCGGCGGAGGCCGACCGCGCCTGCCGGCAAATCGCCGCCGCCGCTCAGGGTATGTCGAAATATCTGCGCGCCGACGTGCCGGGCCTTTGGCATGAAGTATGCTCCGCGGACGGCGAATTTGCGCCGGGCCCGAGCAGGGCGAGTAGCCTTTACCATGTTGTTTGCGCCATCGAGGTGCTGAAGAGAGCGGTGAGCGACCATCTCAGCAGCACCTTGTGTTCCTCACGTATGAACCGCGCCCGGTGATGCCATGAAGAGCTCGTATGACGGCTATTGACAAATTTAGTGATGTACGCGTGCTGTGCGTCGGCGACGTCATGCTGGACCGATTCGTTTCCGGACAGGTCAAGCGCATCTCGCCGGAAAGTCCGGTGCCGATCTTGTCGATTTCCGGCAGCAAGAGCTTCCCCGGCGGCGCCGCGAACGTCGCCCGCAATATTGCCTCGTTGGGCGGCCTATGCACCTTGGTCGGCGTGGTCGGACAAGACGGCGTTGCACGCGAGTTGCGGGAGACCATGCAAGCGATCGAGGGCCTGCGCTGCGAATTCTGCGTGAGCCCCGGCCGCCCGACCAGCGAAAAGATCCGTTTTGTCGCCCACGGTCAGCATATGCTGCGCGCCGACGCGGAAGTTACCGAGCCCATCGACCAGGAGACTGCGAAGGAACTCATCGGCTCGATCGGGAAGTTGGCTCCCGCTCACGACGTCATGGTTCTGTCGGATTATGCGAAAGGCCTGCTGACCGATGAAGTGGTCCGTGGGTGCATCGATATCGCGCAGGGGCTTCACCTGCCCATCGTAGTCGATCCCAAGTCCATCGATCTGCGGCGTTATGCCGGGGCGACGGTGATAACGCCCAACAGCAAGGAAGTGATGGACGCGACCGGCATCGACCCGACCGACGACGACGCGCGCGCGGAGGAGGCGGGTTTATCGATCCTGAGCAGTGCGCGTGTCGCGGCGGCGTTGTTGACGCGCGCGCATCGCGGCATGACGCTGGTGCGTATGGGGAGCCCCGCTTTGCACATCGAAGCGAGCGCCCGGGAGGTATTCGACGTGGTGGGGGCCGGCGACACGGTGATTGCAACGCTGTCCTTGGCCCTGGGCGCGAAGCTCGATCTCGCCGAGTGCGCGCGCTTGGCGAATTTCGCGGCCGGGGTGGTCGTCGGCAAACGCGGCACCGCAACCGTCACTCAGACCGAACTCGCGGATGAAGTGCTGCGCTTGAGCCGCGGCAGCTTGCAGGCGCTTCAAGACAAGATCATGTCCCGGGAGGACGCCATTGAGTTGGCGCGCACGTGGCGGAAGAACGGGTTCAAGGTCGGTTTCACCAACGGATGTTTCGACATCCTGCACGTCGGTCATTTGGCGATTCTCACGTTTTCGCGGCAAAACAGCGGCCGGTTGATCGTGGCCGTCAACAGCGACGCGTCAGTCAAACGGCTGAAGGAGGCGGGCCGGCCGATCAACCCGGAAAACGACCGTGCGATGGTGCTCGCCGCCCTGGCTGCAGTGGACGCGGTTGTCGTGTTCGACGAGGACACGCCTCTGGCACTCATCGAGGCGTTGAATCCTGATGTGCTCATCAAAGGTGCCGATTACACCGTCGACAGCATCGTGGGCGCCAGGCATGTATTGTCCTGCGGAGGAAAGGTGCTGACCTGCGAGCTGGTGCCGGCTAAGAGCACGACCAGGGTGATCGAAGTCTTGCGCGGCAAGGCGAGCAACTCCTGACGGTCGATGCATCATGCTCACTGAAAAGCGTGTAGCCGTGCCGCCGGTATTTCTGGATCGTGACGGTACGCTGATCGTCGAGAAGGACTACCTGAGCGACCCCGCAGAGGTTCTCTTGGAAAAAGGTGTCGTGGAAGGATTGACGACGCTGAGACGATCCGGGCATGCCTTGATCGTGTTGTCGAATCAATCTGGCATCGGCCGCGGCCGTTTCAGCGAGAGCGATGCGCACCGCGTCAATGCCAGGATTGCCGATATCTTGCGCGGGTACGGTATCGATGTATTGGCATGGTACATTTGCCCGCACGCGCCGGAGGCCATGTGCACCTGCCGCAAGCCATCGACGGGTATGGCACTTGCCGCAGCCGGTGATTGGAATCTCGAACTCGCGGGAAGTTATGTGATCGGCGACAAACAAGCGGACCTGGAACTTGCCGACGCCATCGGCGCAACGGGCATCTTGCTCACCACGGGCCATGGTGCGGACTCGGCCGGCTGGGCCAAAGCGCGCGCTCGGCCGGTGTTCGACAGCCTGTGCAGCGCAGCCGACTACATTGCCGAGTGCGATCTTCGAAGATCGTCCGTAGCGGCATCTTCGGTGAAATCCGCTTGAGACGGATCGAGCGGTGATCATCGTAACCGGAGCTACCGGGTTCATCGGTTCGAATATCGTGGCGGACTTGAACGAGGCCGGCCGAAGCGACATTATTTTGGTGGACGTGCTCGGTACGCAGTCGAAGTGGAAGAACATCGCCAAGCGATGCTTCGAAGACATCATCTTCCCGTCCGAACTGGACTCGCTGCTCGAGAAGTTGCCGCGCGCTGATATCGTTTATCACATGGGAGCAAATTCCTCGACGACGTCGACCGATGGCGACGAGATCCTCATCAGTAATTTCCGTGCGTCGAAGAAATTGTGGGAGTGGTGTTCTGCGACGAGGACGCCCCTCATCTATGCATCCTCCGCGGCAACTTACGGCGACGGAACCCTAGGGTTCGCCGACGATCAGGCGTTGGATGCGCTTGATCGGTTGCGTCCCCTGAATCTGTACGGATGGTCGAAACACGCGTTCGACAAATGGGCCGTCAGGCAAACCGGCGCAGGAAGCGCGCCGCCGCAGTGGTGCGGGCTGAAATTTTTCAACGTGTACGGGCCGAACGAAAGCCACAAGGACGACATGCGCAGCCTGGTGTCCAAAAACACGCCGGCCGTAGCCCTGGGAAGGACCATCAACCTGTTCAAATCATATCGCCCCGAGTTTGCGGATGGTCAGCAATTGCGAGATTTCGTCTATGTAAAGGATTGCACCAAGGTCATGTTGTGGTTGGCAAGCCAGCCGCAAATCAGCGGCATCTTCAATCTCGGCACCGGGGTCGCGCGCTCGTTCGTCGACCTAATGCACGCCATTGGCAGCGCCCTGGATAAACCGGTGAACATTGATTTCATCGATATGCCGGAATCGATTCGCGCGAATTACCAGTACTTCACCCGGGCGCAAATGAACAAGTTGGAGAACGCTGGTTATAGGGCTAAATTCTACAGTTTGGAAGACGGTGTGGCCGACTATGTCCGGCAATACTTGATGCGGTCCGACATCTACCGCTGAACACACCGACTCCGTCGGCAGCGGAAAGGTGCCGTCGAATGCCGGTAATCAGCGGAGTTTGAGTTTTTCCCCGTACCCGGTGAGTTCCAGGTAGCCGCGCCCCACCGATCGTCCAGCCTGGTACGCGCGAACGGCGCCCTCCCAATAGATCGCACCGGTCGACAGACGCGTGTCGTTCTCCTGGTCATCGAGCAGCGGCCGAAGCTCGAATTCCCGCGGACCCACGCTGACGCGCCATTGCACCGGGTAGCGGATGCCGGTTCGCGGCGATGTCCACTGCCGCCCGGCCTCGAATCGAATGTCCGACGCATCCATGATCTGCATGCTTCCGTCGCTGCCGCGAAGGCTACCGCCGGCCCACCGGCTCGCACCATCCGATCCTCGGATACGAAAGGCCATCAATGCGGAGCCGTCGCTCAAATTGATGCCGATCCAATCCCAACCGCTCGCCTGACTGTCCAAGTATTCGCTGGACCATTCGTGATCGAACCATGCTTCACCGGCCACCCGCGCCGGCGTCCCGGACCGCGCTATGGTTCCCGTCACCGTCATGTGCGGCACGCTGTAGTAATAACTCGCCGCCGCCGGCGAGGGTCCTTTGCGGCTCACTCCCGAGTCGCCGTTGAGCATGGGGGGTTGAGTCTGCGCAAGGGCAAGCTTCAAGGCAAAGTCCTCGGCCGCGATGCGGGTCTGGTAAACCCCGGCTTCGCGCTTCAGCGACCAATCATCGATCCAGACGTTGGTATCGCCCTCAGCCGCCTCGGCAAGCCCAAGGCCGGCGCGGCGAATGCGCTGGTCCTGCCAGAGCCGACCGCGCTTCGGATCGCTGATCGCGCAGTGTGCGACGAGCAGTTGGCGCGGAGCGAATGCACTCGGATTCGCGGCATCGATGTCGGGCTTGGTGCGAAAGAAAGTGATTTGAAAGCCCAGCGATTCGCCGTCTTCGGTGGTGAGCCACCCGGTGACGTACCACCATTCGGTGCGAAAGTCGGAATGACTACCGTAATCGCGGGGAAACGTCACAGTCCGGTCGGGGGTAACGACGGCATAAGCGGTTCTCCCAATGGGACCCGGTACGGGACCTTGGACCGCGGCCGCGCCGGTCATCACGCCCGGCATCGCGGCGAACACGATTGCCAGCACCAGCGCCTTCACCAATCCTCCCGCACGGCCTGCACCGCGTCCTGGCTCGTCGCGGCACGGCCGCTCCAAACCGCCGTGAGTGCGGCTGCGGCGATCAGCGTGGCGCTGAGTACGGCCAGCTGCCAGACCGGAACCGCCAAATCGATGCTCCAATTGAAGGATTGCCGGTTGACCACGTAAACCAGCACCAGGCTCAATACGCAGCCCAGGGTAAGTCCGTACAAGACCCCAAACACGCTCATCAAAAAGCCTTCGCTTGCCAAGATGCCGATCACTTGGCTTCGAAGCATGCCGATGTGCCGCAGCATGCCGAATTCCGAGCGCCGCGCGAGGGCGGTCGAGCTGGCGGCAAAGCTCACGCCGGTGAGACCGATCATGACCGCGATGGCTTCAAGAGCGTAAGTGATGGCAAAAGCCCGATCGAAAATCTGCAGCGAGCGTTCTCGAACGGCCGTGCTCGTCATGATCTCCGGGGAGTCTCCGCGCACAAAGCACGCACGCAGCGCCGCCTCGACGGCGGCAGGTGCGAGCCGGCCATCGAGCCATGCGGACCCTTCAGTGGCGCTCCGGTCGCCCGTAGCGGCGATGTAAGCCGGCACCGAAATGACGACGGACCCGAACGTCCGAGCATAATCACGCCAAACGCCGGCAACGCGGAATTGCGCCCTGCGGCCGGCCAACGGTAGCTCCAGCGTCCCACCGAGCTTAAGGCCATAAAGATCTTGCAGCGATTCCGAAATCCAGGCCGGTTCGAGGCTATCGCCGGGAACCGGCAATGCGCTCTGGACGAGAGGCAGCTCGTCCGCGGCTTGATGCGCGCTCGAGCCGCGCGCAATCAGCGTGATGGCCGGACGAGCGGCATCGAGCAGGATTTGCCGTGTGCGACGAAATTCGAACCGTTCGATGCCCGGCACCGCCGCGAGTTTGGCCTGTTCTGCGGGGGACCAGAAGGCGGTGTCGTTGCCCAATGGCTCGCGTATCTGCAAGTCGGCCGGCAGCAACTTGCCCAGCCAGTGTTCGAAGGACACTCGGAACGAGAAAACCATGATGGCCATGGCCACCATCAGGCTGAAGCTGACGATGATCGATGCGAGACTTAGCGTAGAAAGACCGACGTTCTCGCGAAGTTGGGCGGTGGCAGCATCCCACACGACGCGGTTGGTATGCGGCGCGACTTTAAGTATTCTGACGGTCAACACCGGTACCAACAGCACGGCGCCGAAGAGCAGGGCGGCAACAGCGGCGTATCCAAAGAGAGGCAGTCCGCCCACGGCGGGTATTCGAGCGAACACTGCTCCGACAGCGAGCAGAGCGGCGCCCAGTCGCCAACTCGTCTTGGCGATTACGCCGTAATCGCCGTCGCCGCCTTTGAGTGAACGAGCCGGGGGCTGCCGTGCCGCGCTTCGGGCCGGCATCCAGGCGCCGGCGCTTGCCACCACGGTTCCTACGAAGAAAAAGCACAACAACGGCAAAGCCGGAGCATGCACGGAGACTCCCACGGCCCGCAACTGCTGGTTGCCAAGATCGCCGGTCAGAACTTGCAACATGACAGCGGCGAAGAGCACTCCCAGAGCCACGCCGAGCAACGAACCCAAAGCGCCCAAAGCGGCACCTTCGCCGACGAGCGTCAGTTGAAGTTCCCCGCGCGTCACGCCCAATGCGCGCAGCAACGCCAGCGATCGGCGGCGGCGCAGCACCGACAGCGACTGCGTGGAGAACACCAAGAAGGCGCCGGTCCACAGCGCGACCAATGCGAGCATGTTCAAATTGACCCGATAGGCCCGTGTGACAGTAACCGCACGGTCGCGCTCGATTGTCGGGGCGATGACCAAGATCCCGGGTGGTAATTGCCGCTCGAGCTTGCTGCGGTAGGCGTCGACGGAGGTACCCGCTGCCACACGCAGATCGATGCGGTTCAGCCGGCCGATTTTATCGAAGGTCCATTGGGCAGAGGCGATGTCCATGATGCCCAAAGCCTGGGGGTACGTCGCGTCGGACAGGATTCCGAGCACGTGCAATGGCTTTGCCGAGCTGCCGATGATGACGGGAAGCGCCGCGCCGCGCCGCAAGTTCAATTGGCGCGCGGCGCTGCTGCTCAAGAAAATGCCGTTTGCTTGAAATAGATCGACGACGCTGCCCGCAATGTCGCCGAATAAGGCGGGTTGCAGTGCCGCGGCCCGGAATGGATCCAAGCCGAGCACCTTGAGCGTGTCACGTCGCCCCGGCAGAGCCGCCTCGATTTCCAGCACCGGACTGGCGGCGGCGACTGCGGGGTCGCGGGCGAATTGAGTGTACAGCGCCTCGGAAAAGCCTTCACGTGGACCTCGAACAATGAGGTCCGCTTCACCGACGAGGCGCTTCGTCGCCAACCCGAACTCGTTGAGCGCCGTCGCGTTGACGAGGTACACCGACGTGCCCAGCGCGACGCCCAGCGCAATGGCAACTATGGTCACTAGCAGGCGAGCCGGCTGCTCGCGTATCTGAGCCAGCAAAAGTACGCGCCACACCCGGAAATTCACCCGCCTCGCTCCAGGCGTTGCAAGCCGCGCCCATCGAGCGTCAGGATGCGATCCGCGGTTTCCGCAGCCGTCCGCGAGTGCGTGATCAAAATTCCGGCCGCCGAGTTTGCTTTGATTTGCGCTCGCAGGAGAGCGAGGATGTGCGCCGCGCTGCGGGGGTCAAGATTGCCGGTCGGCTCGTCTGCCAGCAGCAGTCGCGGCTTGTGGACCAGCGCGCGTGCAATCGCGATCCGTTGCACCTCGCCGCCGGACAGTTCTCTGGCATACCGTCGCGCCAGCGAGGTGATGCCAACCGCATCCATCATGTCGGCGGTCCGGCGGGAACGCTCGGAAGCCGCAACGCCGAGCAAGTCGAGCGGCAGCGCGACGTTTTGTTCGACGGTCAGATACGGCAGTACGTGGAATGCTTGAAACACGAAACCCACGGAGCGGCGCCGCAGCAGGGTGGTGGCGTCGTCGTCCATCGCCGACAGATCCAGTCCTTCGAGCAGCACTCGGCCCGAGTCCGGTTTATCGAGGCCCGCAAGCAGGTTGAGCAATGTCGTCTTGCCGACGCCGGACTCGCCCATGATGGCGAGATACTCGCCCTGTCGCAGGTCGAGATTCAAGTCCTCGAAAACCGGCGGGCGATCGCATCGATACCGCTTGGTGAGATTCTCGAGCCGCAGAACGGCAGGGTCAGCCCCCATGGCCCGCAGTTGTCAAGCGGCATCGACTCCGATGACGGCTTTGACCTCCAAGAAGTCTCGTAGGCCGAATTCGCCGAATTCCCTACCGTTGCCGGACATCTTGAAGCCTCCGAACGGTGTCTGCATATCGCCGGAAGCGCCATTCAACGCCACTTGACCCGCTCTGATCCGATTGCCCACCCGGCGCGCGCGGATCTTGTCCCGCGACCAGACGTATGCGGCGAGGCCGTAAGGCGTGTCGTTGGCGATCTTCACGGCGTCATCCTCGGTGTGGTAAGGCAGAATGCACAGCACCGGTCCGAAGATTTCCTCGCGTGCGATGGTCATATCGTTCCGGACGTGCGAAAAAATGGTCGGCTTGACGTAGTAACCCGTGGTCAAACCGTCCGGGCGCCCCGGGCCGCCGGCGATGAGATGCGCTCCTTCCACAATGCCTTTTTCAATGTAGGCTTCGACGCGATCGAATTGCAGCTTCGAAACCACCGGACCGACGACCGTCTTCTCCAAAGCCGGGTCGCCCACGAGTACCGTGTCCGCCACGCGTTTCGCGATCGCTTCGACTTCGGCCAATCTGTTCGCCGGCACCAACATGCGCGTCGGCGCGTTGCACGACTGCCCCGAGTTCTGAAACACATGCAGCACGCTTTGCTTCACCGCGCGCTCGAAATCGGCGTCATCCAGCAACACGTTCGGCGACTTGCCGCCGAGTTCCTGGTGCACGCGCTTGACGGAAGCCGCGGCGTTCCTGGCGACTTCGGTGCCGGCACGCGTCGATCCGGTGAACGACACCATGTCGACTTCACGGTGAGAAGAGAGCGGTGCTCCGACGTTGACCCCGTCGCCGTTGATTAAATTGAACACGCCGGCCGGCACGCCCGCCTCGTGCATGACCTGCGCCCATAGAATCGCGCTGAAGGGCGAGTATTCGGAAGGCTTCAAGACCATGGTGCATCCGGCGGCGAGGGCCGGAACGACCTTGGCCGCCACTTGATTCATCGGCCAATTCCACGGCGTGATGAGAGCGCAAACACCCACGGGCTCTTGGACCAGCTGCGTGTTGCCGCGCAGTTCCTCGAATTTGAACGTCTTGAGAACCTCGATCATGGCGCTGATATGCCCCACCCCGATGCGCGTCTGCGCGCCTTTCGCAAGCGTGATGGGCGCGCCCATTTCGGTGGATATCGCGAGTGCAATTTCGTCGTAATGGGCCTTGTACGCGGCGAGCACCCGCTCCAAGAGGGCGAGCCGTTCGATCGGGGTGGTCCGTGAATAACCGTCGAACGCACGGCGCGCCGCCGCCACGGCGAGGTCCACGTCTTTGGCGCCGCCCATCGAGATCACGCCCGCGACCGCTTCGGTGGCCGGATTGATGACGTTGAATTCCTTTGGCGCGACCGGATCGACCCAGGCGCCGTCGATGTAGAATTGCCGATTGTCGTAGGTCATCAATTTCCCCTGAAAAAAAACCACCATGCCGTGTGGGTGATTCTACCCGCTCGCGGGGGACGTGGGGACTCAACATGACGCGCGCCGACGGCGGCACGCCCATCGGATGGAGGCCCCGGATCCGGTTGCCGGCACGACGAATCATGGGATTCGGCCGTCGATCGACGGTGGACCCGGAGGGTTTACGGCCGCCGGGGACATTTTGGCGCGACAGTTCGCAGTACCGCGGCGCCGGTATTGCTAGGCTTGCGGCTGCGGAATAATTCACACAGGGTGCGCTTGATGACTGGAGAGCTTTTGCCGACGCTGCGCGCAGCCGCGTGCATGGCATTTTTCGTGATCTCGGCCGCCGTTGCACATCCTGAGTACAACCCGATTCTCGGACATCCGGTGTCGATCGGCCCCGAGGCTAGCCGCCTGATCGTCGGCTTTCGCGCCACGCCCGGCAATACGGTGGTGCAGACCATCCATGCCGCGGCAGGTCAAAATAAGACCATCGAGGTGAGCCAGGCTCTCACCAGTGCCAGCGACCCGATGGACCTCGCGCGGCGCGTGCATTTGAGCGTGACCAAATCACGTCAACTCACGCCCAGTATGCATTTGATGTACTTGCAGAAGACGCTCTACGGCGCTGCCGTCGATGCGGCGCTCAAAACGCTGCGGGCTGATCCTGCGGTCAAGTTTGCCGACATCGATCAGCGCCGCTATCCGCTGGCGCTGCCGGATGATCCGTTATTCTATCCGTCGACGAACGCGGCAGGACAATGGTTCATGCTGACGCCGAGCTCGCTGACCCCGACCAGCGACGCAGCGGCGACAGACGCGGTGTCCGCTTGGGGGCTCACGACCGGCAGCACCGACACGGTGATCGCCGACGTCGATACCGGCGTGCGTTTCGAACATCCGGATTTGTTGCGAGCCGGCTTCGGCGGCCGCTTGCTGCCGGGTTATGATTTTGTTTCCGAGGACCAAAACCCGACCACCGGCGCGGCGCTGGGGACCTATCTGATTGCCAACGACGGCGATGGTTGGGACCCGGATCCGTCCGATCCGGGCGATTGGATCAGCGCCTCGGATCAAACCAACGTCCTGTTCCCTGTGTCCTCGTGCCCGGTCGCCGATAGTACCTGGCACGGCACCCGCGTCATGGGCATTCTCGGCGCATTGACGAATAACGGCATCGGTATCGCGGGTATGACCTGGAACACATATCTCCTGCCGGTACGCGCGCTCGGTAAGTGCGGCGGCTACGATTCGGACATCATCGTCGGCATGCAGTGGGCCGCCGGCATGTCCGTCACGGGCGTCCCGAACAATCCCTATCCGGCGGGCATCATCAATCTGAGCGTGGGGGGCAGCGGTACCTGCCCGTCGGATTATGCAGATGCAGTCTCCACGTTGACCGGTATGGGAGTGCTGATCGTCGCTTCCGCAGGCAACGCCAGCGGACCCGTCGATGCGCCGGGTAACTGCGCGGGAGTGCTCAGCGTGGCAGGTCTGCGCAATGTCGGCACCAAAGTGGGCTACAGCAGCTTCGGTCCGCAGGTGGGCGTCGCCGCACCGGCCGGCAATTGCGTCAATGCTTCGGGCCCTTGCCTGAGGTCCATCGACACGACAAGCAACACCGGTTTGACTGCGCCCGCAGACAGTACCTATACGGACGAGCTGAATCCGAACCTGGGTACGAGTTTCTCCGCACCGATCGTGACCGGCATCGCGGCGCTGATGCGTGCCGTCAATGCCAATCTCACGCCGGCGCAGCTCATCGCGAGGATACAGGCGAGCGCCAGTGCCTTTCCGCAGCCTGCCGGCCTGCCCGTTTGCCCGAATGTGGATGCCACGACAGGCGAGTGCGCCTGCCCCAATGACGGCAGCGAATGCGGCGCCGGCATGGTGGACGCGCTGCAGGCCGTGAACGCGGCGCTGCGCCCGATCGCTGCGGTGGTGGTGCCGGCGTCCACCGCTGCGGGCAGCACCGTGGTGCTCGACGCGTCCGGCAGCGCGGCCTCCTGCGGCCGCACGATCGCCTCGTATGCGTGGGCTGCCAGCGGCGGCGTGACCATTCAGTCCGGCGCCAATGCGGCCCAAGTCACCGTCACGCCGACCGGAGCGGGCACACTGACTCTCACGGTCACCGACGATGCCAATGCCATTGACACGGCTACGCTGTCCGTCGGTTCCACCGGTTCGATCAGCAAAACGGCGGCCACACCGGCGACCGCCGGTTCCGCCGCCGGCGCGTGTCCGGCCGCGTTGGACGTGACGCCATCCGCTCCCACGGTTACGGAAGCGTTCGCGCCGGCGAGTGTCGGTGAGAACGTGGTTGCGGCGCTGACGATCACGCTTCACAACGCCAACGGCTTTGCGCTGACGCAATCCAGTCTGCTCGAGACGCTGCCCGCCAATCTCAACATTGCAACGGCGTCCGGATCGATGCCGGACGCCCCATCGACCACCTGTGGGGGCGCTGCGGTCTCATTGACGAATACGACGAACACCGTCACCCTGAACGGCGCCAACATACCGGCCAACGGCAGTTGCGCGATCACGCTGCCGGTGCGAACGGCAATGCCGGGCAGTTACATGAATGCCGTGGCTGCGAAGGCGCTTACGACCGGTCCGGCAGGCGCGAACACCGCGCCCGCGACGGCGACGTTGACCGTGGTCGCGCCCAGCAGCGGCGGAGGCGGAGCGGTCGATTGGTGGGACATGATGTTCGTCGCCGGCGTGTTGCTCGCCTGCAGGCGGCATGCGAAGCGTCAGCCGCCGCGCCGGTGAAACTCGGCCGCCGCAGAACTAGAGAGGATCGTTGCGATGGATGCGCCAAAGCTGGCGGTTACGCTGATCGAGTCCGTGAAGACGCACCGCGACTCGCGCGGCGCCCTGTTCGAGCCGCTTTCCGACGCTGAACTCGCCGGACAGAAGAACGTGCATGTGGTGCTGACTCAGCCCAACGAAGTGCGCGGCAACCACGTCCATCTCACCGCGGTGGAGACCACGAGCGTCGTGGGCCCCTGCTTGGTGCGCCTCAAGGAGACTGAGGTCATTCGGGATGTCGAAGTGCCGGCGGGGGAGATATGGCGCTTCACCATACCGCCCGGGGTGGCGCACGCCTATCGCAATACCGGCGATACGGTAATGATTCTGGTGTCGTTCAGCACCAAGCTCCATGACCCGACCGGCGCCGACACGCACCGCGAGGTCATCCTCAAATGACCGCGCCTCGCGGGAACAGCATGTCTCGGTCAGGCCACCTTCGCGTCGGCGGCCGGTGTGTCGGCGGCAAATTGTGGGGCCGCCGCGCCCGATGTCGCCACGTCCGCCTGTAGGATAGCATCAGCGTTCGCAACGGCCGCAGCCAGTGCATCCGCAGCAGCGTGTGCATCGGCGCCAGCGTGTGCATCGGCGCCAGCCTGCGCTTCAGCGGCAGCCGCTGCCTTATCAGCCACCTTTGCATCGCCGGACGCCGACGAGGGCAGCGTAATCTTAAATCGAGTCTCGTATCCGGGGAGGCTGGCGAGTGCAATCCTGCCGCCGGCTTCGTGGACATAGCGCCGCACGAGCGACATTCCTGCGCCGTGCGTGACGTCCGCAGCAGAGCTCGCAAGCGTCGTGTAGCGGGATTTGAAAATGAGTTTAATCGCTTCGCGGTCACGCATCCGCGCTGCCGCTTCTTCGGTCACTACGCCGCGCGCGATCGCGGTGGCGCGGACTTGCTCGGGAACGAGGCCGCAGCCGTCATCTTCGAAGAGCAGCTCGAAGCATTTATCGCGTGACCTGAAATCGAGACGCAGAGTCCCCCGGGTTGGCTTGCCCGATGCTTTGCGGACCGCCGGCGGCTCGATCCCGTGCATGACGGCATTGCGGATGAGTTGGATGGCGACATTCTTGATCGCGGATTGATATCTCGGAGGAACCAACTGCAGGCCAGAGCTTTCGAGCACCACGTGTTTGTTTTGTTCCTGCGCCACGTGATCCGTCAACGCCCGCAGCGTGCTGTCGAGGCTGCCGGCGGGCGCGGTTTCGTGGGCGCCGGGTACGGCCCGGGCTTCGACAATCTCGGCCGGGAACTTCGGCGCCTCGATGATCTGCGTACCGCTGGTAGTCACTCGAGGGGCGTGTGATGCGGAGTCGGAATCGCGGATGGGCCCCGCGGCAATGGTCAAAGACTTGATCAAGGCGAATTGATTGTAGAGTTGATCCAATTTGACTGCCAGCGGCAAGAAATCGCTGCCGCTCAATGCACTGCGGTTGCGCAGGTCGTGCAGCGCATCCTCGAAAATTCGCGCTGTGCTCTCCAAGGCCGTGAGCTTGAATGCCGCCGCTTCGCGCCGGATGCGGTCGACCTCGTCGAGAATTTCATCGAGCTTGTGACGAAACGCATCCTCCTCGCGCGCCGGCTTTTTGAGCACCGTGGCGATTGTTTTCATCGACGCGTCGGTCTTCTGCATGAATCTACCGAAGCGTGCGCCGCCCATCTGCAGTACGCCTCGCAGAATTTCCCCTTGAGTGTGAAACTGGCCGCGCAGATCTTCCAATTCGCGGGTGGTCTGTACCCGCACAGTGATGTCGGTGACGCGGATCAGCCAAGCACGAGGTTCATTCGGAACGAAGATCGGATCGAACTCGAAAGAGTAATGCGCGGTATCGAACGAGCCGTCGGCATTGGTCAGGCGCACATCGATGTCGCTGAGGGGATTCGCCTGCGCGGTGTCGTGCGTCGCACCGCCGAGCAGGCTGGCGATATGGTTTCTCGCCACCGTCAGGGTCTTGGCCGTGACAATGGGTGCGAGCAACTTCTCAAAGGTCAAATTCGCGAAGTCCTGGCGCCTGAAGAGGCCGGCGAGCGACTGCGACACCGGGGGCAATATCTTGTCTTTGCCATCGAGGAGGAACAGACCTTGCGTAGCACTCTTCAGAATGGCGTCGGTAAGCCGACTGCTGACACCGAGAAGTTCCTGTTTTTCGCGTTGATGGCGCTTAACGGTAATGAACATAGAGTGCAAGGGTGCCAAATACCGAAGACTGCATGATTGATGGCTGTCACAGCCCGAAGTGTTCCAGCGGCCATCGCGCGTTGATTGCGACATGAGTCACAGCGCCGATGCCGCGCCGGCGATTGAGGTCGTTCCATGTCTGGTCAGGCGACCGCGGCCACCGGACCCAAGTCGGCAAGCAGTTCGTCGGCCGAGGCATAACGATCTTCCAGGCGCTTTGCCATGAGTCGATCGACCAAGGCCTGCTGCGGAGCAACATTCGGCGGCAACCTAGGCACCGGCGCGCTTGCATGTTGTGCCATGATAGCCACGGCGCTGCGTCCGCTGTACGGACGCTGGCCGGTCAGCATCTCATAGAACATCACTCCGAGACTGTAGAGATCGGTGCGCGCATCGACCCGGTGCCCTTGTGATTGTTCGGGACTGATGTAGTAGGGAGATCCTAGAACTTGCCCGGCGCCGGTAGTGCTCGCATCCTCCACCGAGCGGCGTGCCAATCCGAAATCGATGAGCACCGGAGAGTTATCCTCACGCAGCATCACGTTCGCGGGTTTCAGGTCGCGATGCAAAATGCCGAACACGTGAATGACTCGCAGCGCTTCGGCTATGCCGCGCACGTAGTACAAGCTTTCCTCGATGGAAAGAGGATTTCGCAGGCGATCTCGAAGGTCGCCGCAAGGGATGTATTCCATGGCCAGATATTGGTGATCCGGTAGCGCTCCGAAGTCGTAAATCTCTGCAATGGCGCGATGCGCAATGCTGGAGATAATTTCATACTCCCGCTGGAATCGCTCGGCGTCATCGAGTTCCCGCTGGGAAGTTCCGCGATTCATGACCTTGAGCACGACGTTGCGCCGCAAACGCTCGCTACGCGCAAGGAACACCGAGGAAAAATTGCTTGTCGATATTTCCTTTACGATGCTGTAGCCGGGCACCCGAATGCGCGGGACATCAGCCGGCGGCGCCAAGAGCGCTTCGGCCGCAAGCGCGGCCTCGCGTTGCTTTTCATGCGCATCGGTGACTGCCTTCAAAAGGGAATCCCTGCTCATCCGCGCGAGCGGCAAATAGTCCTTGGCGCCGCATTTCATGGCGCGCACCGCGCACAGCTCGCTGCCATGCTCGGCGAGCACGATGCTGTGCAAACCCGGCCGAGCGCGCAGCATCTGGGTCAAGTAATTCAGGCCGGTACTCGCCGACGCCTCGTTGCTGAAGTCGACTTGGAGGATGACGGCGTCGGGATCTCGCTCCTGGACGAATACCGCCAACGATGCGGGATCTTCAGCCGGCACTGTGGTTACATGTGCGTCCGGCCAATGGCTGGTCACGTGATGGGTCAGCCATTGGAGGCGCTTGGCATCACCGCCCACCACCAACAGGACTGGACCGCTCGCTTCTGCCATAGAATGATCAGCATTGTACAAAGACTGAGATTAGCTGCCGCGGCATACTATCTGCCCGTCGTGATTTCACATTTTCTGGTTCTCCAAGCGCATAACGGGCGATTTAGCGGCCCGGAAGCTCGAAAAACCGAAATTTAGTTGGCCCCGAGGCTAGGAAAATTGAAACCTATACCCAACGTTGCGGGTCTGACGGGCAAGTCAACCGATTTCGTAAAGGACTAATTCAATGGGAAGCATGAGAACTTGGTCGCTGGCCGCGGTCGCGGGCATCTTTATCGTCGTGGTGGCCCATCAACGCTCGAGCGCCGATGTCGGAAATGCTGTCGTTGCAGCCGCCGTACCGACCTCTACTGCACCCGCATCGGCACGCGTCACCGGTCTGCCGGACTTCTCGGAACTGGTCGCCGAGACCGGCCCGGCGGTGGTCAATATCAGTGTGACGGAAAAGGCCCAGCGCCCCATGATGGGCGGCGGCGAACCGAGCGAGGGCGGCGATGATCCGCTGTCTCAGTTTTTCCATAGATTCCAGATGCCGAGTCCCGAACATGCGCCACCCAGCCATGGCATTGGGTCCGGATTCATCGTCAGCCCCGACGGCTATGTGCTGACCAATGCGCACGTCGTGGCGGACGCTTCCGAAGTCACCGTCAAGCTCACCGATCGTCGTGAATTTGCGGCAAAGGTCATCGGCGCCGACAAGCGCAGCGACGTGGCGCTCATCAAGATCGCGGCGACCGGTCTGCCGTACGTTCATTTCGGTGATCCATCGCAGGTACGGCCGGGTCAATGGGCCATCGCCATCGGCTCTCCCTTCGGCTTCGAGAACAGCGTAACCGCGGGCGTGGTCAGTGCGGTCGGCCGCACGCTGCCCGATGACAGCGGCAGCTCCTATGTGCCGTTCATCCAAACCGATGCCGCCGTCAATCCCGGCAATTCCGGAGGCCCACTGTTCAACCTCGACGGCCAAGTGATCGGGATCAACTCGCAAATCTACAGCCGCACCGGCGGTTACATGGGCATGTCGTTTGCGATTCCCATCGATGTGGCCTTGAATGTCAAGGACCAGCTGCTCAAGAACGGTAAGGTGAATCGCAGCCGTATCGGCGTTGCCGTGCAGGACCTGGGTCAACCGTTGGCCCAGTCGTTCGGCTTGGCGACGCCTCACGGCGCATTGGTGAGCGCGGTCGAACCACAAAGTCCCGGCGAGCGCGCGGGCCTGAAGCCGGGCGACATCATTACCAGCGTCAACGGGCGCAACATCGATCACTCCTGGGATCTTCCCGCCGTAATCTCGCAGTTGCCTCCCGGCACCGAGGCGCGCTTAGGTTTGTGGCACGACCGGAAGGCGACCGAAGTAACGGTCAAGACCGTATTGCTGGAGGACGCGCCGGCGCAAGCGGCGAAGAACTCCAGTGAGGACGGCGGCGGTAAATTGGGGCTGGCCGTGCGCCCCCTGAAGCCCGACGAGCAGAAGGAACTGCACACCCGCGGCCACTTGGTCGTGGAGGATGTCACCGGGCCGGCCCTCGCGGCCGGCCTGCAGGCCGGAGACGTGGTGCTCGGCGTCAACGGCTCCGGCGTGGCGACGGTGGCGGATCTGAAGCGGGAAGTGGAGCGGGCTGGTCACAGCGTCGCACTGCTGATTCAGCGCGAGGACGCGCAGATCTACATACCCATCGATTTGGGGTGATGCGAGCAACGGTTTGGGGTAGGCGGCGTTTCGTTGTACTTACCGTCCGCAATCATATCTAATCGCGGCGATGCAACCCGCCAGCCCATTATTTTCCCGCGCTAAAGCAAGCGTCGCCGGCTCCTCGCCGGCGGCGTTCCTGCCCACCACGCGTGCCGAAATGCGGGCCCTGGGTTGGGAGCAATGCGACGTCATCATCGTTACCGGCGATGCCTATGTGGATCATCCGAGCTTTGGGATGGCCATCATCGGCCGCGTGTTGGAGGCGCAGGGCTTCAAAGTGGGCATCATCCCCCAGCCTGATTGGCACAGCACGCAGGATTTCGAGGCGCTCGGTGCGCCGCGTTTGTTCTTCGGCGTCACCGGCGGCAATATGGATTCGATGGTGAACCGTTACACCGCCGATCGCCGCGTGCGCAGTGATGACGCGTACACACCGGGCGGATCTGGCGGCAAACGGCCCGATCGTTGCGTCATCGTCTATTCGCAACGGGTTCGCGAAGCCTACAAGACGGTTCCCATCGTGCTCGGCGGCATCGAAGCCAGCCTGCGGCGCATTGCCCATTTCGATTATTGGTCCGAGCTTGTGCGGCGTTCCGTGTTGGTGGATGCGAAAGCGGATCTGCTCGTGTACGGGAACGCGGAACGGCAAATCGGCGCAATCGCCCAGCGACTGCACGAGGGATCGAGCATTGCCGAGATTACCGATCTGCGAGGAACGGCGTTTGTGCGTCGCGGTGTTCCCGCCGATTGGGTGGAAATCGATTCCACGGAGTTGGATGCGCCCGGTCCACTGGCTCCGCCGACAAATCCTTATGCCGCCGAAGGCGAGCGCAAGCAGACCTTGGATGCATCCGGGGCGGGTGGGCCGCAGCCGCCGGTCTCGACCAATGTCGTGAGATTTTATCGCAATGTGCCGAACGCGCAGCGGGAACACAGCGTCATCCGTTTGCCCTCATTTGAACAGGTGAGTCGGGACGCCGTGCTGTATGCACACGCATCGCGAATCTTGCACCTGGAGTCGAATCCCGGTAATGCACGCGCGCTCGTGCAGCGCCACGGGACGTTCGACGTGTGGCTCAATCCGCCGCCGATACCGCTGGCGACGCCTGACATGGACGCGGTCTACGAATTGCCCTATGCGCGCCTTCCGCACCCGCGCTACGGTGACGCGAAGATTCCTGCGCACCATATGATTCGCTTTTCGGTTGCGATTCAACGCGGCTGCTTCGGCGGGTGCACCTTCTGTTCGATCACCGAGCACGAAGGGCGAGTCATTCAAAGCCGTTCCGAAGATTCGGTGATTCGTGAAATCGAAACCATTCGCGATAAAGTGCCGGGATTCACGGGGGTGATCTCGGACTTGGGCGGCCCGACCGCCAACATGTATCGGCTGCACTGCAACAGTCCCGTCATCGAATCGGCATGTCGGCGGCCGTCGTGCGTCTTCCCGGGGGTATGTCCCAACCTCAATACCGATCATGCGCCGCTCATCAAGCTCTACCGCCGCGCGCGTGCGTTGCAAGGCGTGAAGAAAATCCTGATCGCTTCCGGCGTGCGTTACGACCTGGCGATCGAGTCGCCCGAGTATGTCAAGGAGTTGGCGACGCATCACACGGGCGGTTACTTGAAAATTGCGCCCGAGGCCATCGGGGATGGCCCGCTCTCGAAGATGATGAAGCCCGGAGTGGGAACCTACTACAAGTTCAAGGAACTCTTCGATAAGTACTCGCGTGAAGCCGGCAAGGAACAGTATCTCATTCCCTATTTCATAGCGGCCCATCCCGGGACGCGTGACCAGGACATGCTGGAACTGGCTGTCTGGCTGAAGAAGAATGGATTCCGGGCCGATCAGGTGCAGGCATTTCTGCCGTCGCCGATGGCTACCGCGACCGCGATGTATCATTCAGGCAAGAATCCCCTGAAGCGCATCACGCGCAGCAGCGAGGCCGTCGTGATTCCAAAGGGCATCAAGGTGCGCCGCTTGCACAAGGCGTTTTTGCGATATCACGATCCGGACAATTGGCCGATTTTGCGGGAGGCCTTGAAGCGCATGGGCCGGGCCGATTTGATCGGCAATGGTAAACACCATTTGATCCCCGCCTACCAACCCGTGGCATCGGCCGGGGACCTCGCCCGTGGTCGGTGCGGGGCGGCGTTGCCGTTTAGGACGCAACATACCGGGTTGCCGAAAGCCGGAACTCGGCCGAAGTCGGTGAGCCGGGCGGCGCCGATCCTGCCCAAACGGCGCCGCCGGCCCAAGGAGCCTGTCTGAGTACTCCCGGCGGCTCACGCGGAAAATTCAGACAGGCTCCAACCTTCCCCTTGCTGGCTCCCGGCGGTGCGATTAAAGTTGCGGGCTGTCTCGCGGTTTTGAGCCGCAATTCATCAACTTAGGAATCTTGGGATGGCGCGGAAGCCCGGCCCGGCGTGACGCGCGTTTGAAGTATGGATAAATGGATCGTACATAAGTTTGGTGGTTCGAGCGTCGCCGATGCCGGTTGCTTTCGGCGAGTTGCCGACATCATCGAGGCGTCCGTCAATCCGCGCGAGGCCGTCGTTTTGTCCGCTTGTCGCGGCGTCACCGACGCGCTTCTCGCTCTGGTGAGTCTGGCCGAGCGGCCCGACGGCGATTTCATGGCTGCCATTGAAGCGCTTAAAGCCCGACACGTGGGACTCGCCGCAGAATTGGTATCGGCGCCGGCACGCACCGCTTACTGCGAATTGTTGGATCAGGACTGCCGGGATATCGCCGGAATGCTGCAGACGGTACGACTGATCCGTTCCGCGCCGCAGACCATGCGGGACGTCATTGCAGGCTATGGCGAGATCTGGTCGACGCGGCTGTTTACCCCATTCCTACGCGAGCGCGGCCGAATAGCCGGCGACGTGCAATGGGTGGACGCCCGTGAAGTCGTCATCGTCGAATGGGGACCGTTGGGTCCGGCAGTGCAGTGGACCACCAGCGAACGGAACCTGAACCGCTTGGTGGCGGCCGGATTTGCAGGGCGTCTGGTCGTGACTGGGTTCGTCGCCACCACGACGGGCGGTATGCAAACCACCTTGGGCCGCAACGGCAGCGACTTTTCCGGTTCGATATTCGGCGCGTTGCTGCAGGCGGCGGAAATCATCATATGGACCGATGTTGACGGAGTGCTGTCGGCGGATCCGCGCCTAGTCCCCAACGCGCAGGTAATCGATCAACTCTCGTACAACGAGGCGATGGAATTAGCTTACTTCGGCGCCAAGGTCATTCATCCGCAGACCATGGAACCGGCCGTCGCACGCGACATCCCCATCTACATCCGCAATACGTTTGCCCCGGAAAAGCCCGGCACTCTGATTTGCGCGCGGCCCGTGTCGGCACTCAAGGTCAAGGGCATTACCACGATCGATCCGGTTGCGCTGGTCAACTTGGAGGGCGCCGGAATGATCGGTGTGCCGGGAACGGCACACCGCCTGTTCGGCGCGCTGCGCGATGCCGGTATCTCGGTCATTTTGATTTCCCAGGGCAGTTCCGAACACTCCATATGCTTCGCGATCCCGGAGGCTCAAGCGGTGCGCGCGGAAGCCGCGGTGCGCAAGGCGTTCGATGCGGAGCTGCGCGACGGACAGATTCAGCGCGTCGACGTCGGCTTGGGATTGAGCATTCTGGCCGTCGTAGGCGACGGCATGGCCGGCGCACACGGGGTCGCCGCCAAGGTGTTCAACTCGCTCGGGGATGCCGCAATCAGCGTGCGGGCCATTGCGCAGGGGGCCTCGGAGCGCAACATTTCGGTGGTCGTGGACGGCAAGGGCGCAGCGAAGGCTTTGCGCGCGGTGCATGCCGCCTTCTATTTGTCGCCCAATACGCTGTCGATAGGCCTGATCGGTCCGGGCACCGTTGGACGTGTATTGCTGGCGCAACTCGGCACGCAAGTCGACCGCTTGCGGGCCTTGAACCTGGACTTACGCGTGCGCGGCATCGCCGGTTCGAAGCGCATGTTGCTGGCCGAAGCGTCCATAGACCTCGATCACTGGGCCGAACAATTCGCTGCGGCAGGGGAACCGCTCGATCTTGAAAAGTTCGCAAACCACTGCCAGGCGGATTACATACCGCATACGGTGATCATCGACTGCACGGCAAGCGCCGACGTGGCTGCGCTATATCGCGCCTGGCTGAGCCGCGGAATCCACGTCGTCACCCCCAACAAGAAAGCGAACAGCGGCCCATTCCCGTATTACCAAGCGCTGCAGGATGCGCGCCGCGCTGCGGGGACGCACTACCTATACGAAGCCACGGTCGGCGCCGGCTTGCCGGTGATTCAAACCCTACGGGACCTACGCGAGACGGGTGATGACATCCTTCGCATCGAGGGGATATTTTCCGGAACGCTCGCCTATCTATTCAATGTATTCGACGGCCGGGAGTCTTTTTCGTCGATCGTTCGAGCGGCCAAGCTCAAAGGCTATACTGAACCCGATCCGCGCGACGACCTGTCGGGAATGGACGTGGCGCGCAAACTCATTATTTTGGGCCGAGAAATGGGCCTGACGCTGGAAATGTCGGACGTTCTGGTGACGGGACTGGTGCCGAAAGCCTTGGAGCATGTCAGCGTCGAGGAATTCATGGAGCGCCTTTCGGAGTTCGACGCCGATATGTCGGCCATGCTTGCCGGCGCGGCGAAAAAACAGCAGGTACTCCGATACGTCGGCCGCATCGAGGCAAACGGCAAGGCTACCGTTGGCCTCGTCCATTTGGACGCCAAGCATGCGTTTGCGAACATCGCTCTGACCGACAATGTGGTGCGCTTTGCCACGCGTCGCTACTGTGATAACCCGCTGATCGTTCAAGGCCCGGGCGCCGGGCCCGAGGTCACGGCGGGCGGCGTCTTCTCCGACCTTCTGCGCTTAGCTGCCTATTTGGGCGCGCATCTTTAGGCTCCTTACGCTCAATCACTCTTCAAGGATCGCCGTGCTCACCGACGTTACCGCCTTTGCGCCAGCCACCGTTGCCAATGTGGGCATCGGCTTTGATATTTTGGGGCACACAGTGGAGGCCGTCGGCGATCGGGTACGGCTGCGCAGAATCGACGAACCAGTGGTGCGTATCCGCGCCATCACGGGAGTTGCGGGAGACCTGCCCACTGAGACGCAGCACAACACGGCGGGGCGCGCGGTCCAGGCCATGCACTCGGCCCTGCACCTGGATCATGGCTTTGAAATCGACATCGAGAAGGGCATTCCATTGGCTTCCGGCTTGGGTGGTTCGGCCGCGTCCGCCGTGGCCGCGGTCGTGGCTGCCAATGCGCTGCTGCAACAACCCGTGCCGCGGTTGCAGCTTCTCAAGTTCGCCATGGAAGGCGAGATCGTCGCCAGCGGTTCCGCGCACATCGACAACATTGCACCGTGTTTATTCGGTGGGTTGGTCCTGACCGTGGGCATCGATCACCCGCGGGTCAAACAGATTCCCGTTCCGGCCTCACTGCGCTGCGTCCTGGTGCACCCGCACATGTTCCTGGGGACGCGCGAAGCGCGGGCGATATTGAAAACGGACGTCAGCCGTTCGGATTTCATCTGGCAGTCCGCCAATCTCGCCGGCTTCATCAGCGGGTGTTACTCGAACGATCTGGACATGATCCGCGATTCCTTCAACGATGTGATCATTGAGCCACAACGGCATTCATTGATCCCGGGCTTCAAGGACGTGCAGCGCGGCGCGATGTCCGCCGGTGCGCTGGGCTGTTCGATTTCCGGCGCCGGACCGACGATATTTGCCTGGGCCGAAATACAGCAAGCCGAGGCCGTGCGGGGGGCCATGGTCGCCGCATTCACCGAACATGGCCTGCAATCGGATTGTTGGATTTCGCCGTTGGAGAACTTCGGCGCCAGAGTGGTGAAGGCTTGATGTCCGACTTGAGATTCTCGAGTTCACGCGGCGGCGCGCCCTCCGTCACATTGAGCGAGGCAATCCGGCGGGGATTGGCGCCCGACGGTGGGCTCTACGTACCGACACGGCTGCCCAGCGTCGACGTTGCTTCGTTCGCCGCATCGTCGCGCTTGCCCGAGATTGCTCGCTTGAGCTTGGCGGGCTTCTTTGAGGGCGATCGGCTGCAGCCTGCGCTGGGAGAGATCGCGGATGCGGCGCTGAATTTCGACGCACCGACGACGCCGGTTACCGCCGCCGAGGATAGGCTGTTCGCGCTCGAGCTGTACCATGGACCCACCGCCGCGTTCAAGGACTTCGGCGCGCGTTTTTTGGCCGAGTGCCTGCAACGCTTGGAGGGCGACACGCGGCAGCCATTGACCATTTTGGTGGCGACCTCGGGCGACACGGGCGGCGCAGTGGCTGCTGCATTCCATCTGCGGCCGTGGGTAAGGATCGTAATTTTGTATCCGAAGGGCTTGGTCAGCCCGCGCCAGCAACAGCAACTCACGTGCTGGGGCGACAATGTGATTTCGCTGCGTATCGACGGCACTTTCGATGATTGCCAGCGTTTGGTGAAGGAAGCGTTCGTCGATGTCACCCTGCGCACCAAGCACCGTTTCAGTTCGGCCAACAGCATCAACATCGGGCGGCTGCTGCCGCAGATGGTTTATTACGTGGCTTCGAGTCTCGACGTGCAGAGGCGCACGGGCGCGAAGCCTTCCTTCATCATCCCGGCCGGTAACTTGGGAAATGCGTTCGCGGCCGTGTGGGCGCGCGCGCTGGGCTTTCCCATCGGCCGCATCATCCTGGCGCACAACGCCAATCGCACCGTTCCCGACTATCTGCAGAGCGGCATTTGGCAACCCAGGCCAAGCGTCCCGACGCTGGCTTCGGCAATGGACGTGGGCAATCCCAGCAACATGGAGCGCATTCGCGCGCTCTACCCAACGGTCGATTCGATACGCGAAGAACTCAGCGCGTACAGCGTCGATGACGCTACAATCCGGGCTCGTATCGGAGAAGATTTCATGCATTATGGGCGCGAATGGTGTCCGCACACCGCGACGGCGGCGGAAGTCTACGCTCGCCTGAGCGCGCAAGAGCGACGCGACCATCCGTGGGTGTTGGTCGCAACGGCTCATCCTGCGAAGTTCAATGAGGTGGTCGAGCCCATCATCGGCAAGACCGTCGACATACCCGAGAGCCTTGCCCGCTTGCTGCGACTTCCGCAGCATTTCTTGGACCTGCCGCCGACATTGCAGGCTGTGGCTGCAGCGCTCGAATGAACGATATGCGGATCGAGCCGCAGTGGTTGGTGACCGCCGCGGCGCTGCTGGTGCTCGGTACGGGCGGTTACATGGCCTACGGGGCCTATCAGCGTCGGTCCCGCCGTAAAGGATTGTTGGCACGTCTGGAGCGCATCGCCTACCACGCGGCGCACCAGGTATTGGTTCCCGATGGAATGGGCGGTTTCATCCATATCGATCACTTGCTGCTGACGCCACGGGGCGTACTGGTGCTCGATACGCGGCGGGTTGCCGGACTGATTTTCGGCGGGGACCAAATGAGCGATTGGACGGTGATGGGCCGCGGTCGCCGCTTCACCTTCGATAATCCACAGCCGGCGCTTTACGATCGCATTGCGGCCGTCAAGGCGCTCGTCGGCGACGTGCCCGTGGAGGGTCGCTTGCTGTTTTCCAACCTGGGCAAATTCACCAAAGGCAGACCGAAACACGTGGTGATGCTGGACGGCATCGAAGTCGAGTTTCCGGCCGTCGACCGGGGACAGACGAATTTTCCGGAGTTCGCCGCGTACACGGACGCTTGGAAAGGCTTGGTCGAGCAGCTGCGACCCAGCCCGCACATGTTCACGAGTCTTTGAGCCCGAAGAATTTTACGGCACACTGCGTGGAGGAGGCTGCCACGCTTTCCCATGATTCGTTTCTGATATGCGCCACGGTGCGTGCGATGTGCACGAGGTATTTGGGCTCGTTGCGCCGTGATTTCGGAGGAGGCTTCAAATCGCGGGGCAACAGGTAAGGAGCGTCAGTCTCCAGCATCAATCGGTCCGATGGAATGCGGGGCACCGAATCCCGGAGGCTCGCTCCGCGCCGCTCGTCGCAGACCCATCCCGTAACGCCAATGAATAGACCGAGCGCCAAGTAGTCCTCCAGCTGGGCCGCATCGCCGGTGAAACAATGCGCCACGCCGCCGACGAGGCTGCCGCGGAAATCCCCGAGGATGGCTTTGAAATCCTCGTGGGAGTCGCGTTGATGCAAGAAGACCGGCTTAGCGATGGTCACGGCCAATTCCAGTTGCGCGACGAAGGCGGTTCGCTGCGCCGCGGGCGGCGAGAAGTTGCGGAAATAGTCCAAGCCGCATTCGCCGACGGCAACCACCTGGGGTTGTCTCAATAATTCCCGCAATTCGTCGCGCCGCGCGGAATCGAAAGTCGTGGCATGGTGGGGATGCACGCCGGCCGTGCTCCAAAGTTGCGCCGGGTAGGCCGCGGCCAGCACAGCCGCAGCGCTCGAACTCGCGAGGTCGGCGCCGGTCACCACCTGCCGCGTGACTCCCGCTTGGGCGGCTCGTGCGATGACCTCGGCACGGTCGTCGTCGAAGCTTGCATGCGTCAGGTTCGAGCCAATATCGATCAGTTCCATGTGCAAATCGCGTTGCCTACGGTGTATCTTGATTATATGTTGCGCGGGATGTTGCGATTCAGAAGTGTTTTAGCGGTGCTGCTCAGCCTCGCAGTGGTTCTGAGCCATGCGCAACAGGGCGGGGATCTTCAGGCCCGCATTCTCTACGCCTTTCATGCCGAAGACGCCAATCAATTGGCGGACCTGGTCCAGACGCTTGGGACGCAAGTGCGGGCCGGGGGAGCCGATGGCTCGCTCCGGTACCATCTCGCACATGCCGAGTACCGCTTGGGGTTGCTGGTGGGCGAGACGGATGCGCGCGCCGCCGAGTCGGCGTTCACGGAGTGCATCGATCAGCTCAGATCGGTGCTTCAGCAGGATGTCAACTCGGTGGAAGCCTTGATCCTGCAGTCGGCCTGTTATTCGAATCATGCCAGGTTCAAGAAATGGGAGGCTGGGCTGGACCGCTCGCGTGCCGCCGACCGCCTGAGCGCCGCCGCCAAACTCGCGCCGCGCAATCCGCGAGTCGTGTACCTACAAGCCGTGGAGGCGTTGGCACGTGCCAAACCGGGCTCTGCCGAGAATCAGCACGCTTACGCGAAACTGCAGCTCTCGGTGCAACTCTTTGAAGATTCATCCTCCACCAGCATCGATGTCCCGGGATGGGGCCATGCCGAGGCGTATCTGGAGTTGGGCAGGCAGCTCGAATTGCGGGGCGATCTTGTCGGCGCTCGCAACTGGATTGAAAAGTCTTTGATCATGGCGCCCGACTTCAAGGCGGCCCAGCGGCAGCTGGCGACCTTGGCGCGGCGCTGAGCACGGCGTGTAGCGCGCCGCCGCCGCCGACCTCGAACCTGCTATCATTCCGCGCGATGAATGCACAAGTCACGCAGCTATCGTTGTTCGAGACTCGTAGCTCCAACGACCCATTCGCCGTCCGGGTAAGTCCTCGCGCGCGCCGCCTGACTGCTCGAGTTCACGTCGGCGGACGCGTTGAGATCGTCGTGCCTGTCGGGGTAAGCGCAAAGGTGGTGCGCGATTTCGTGCAGCGCTTCACTCCGTGGATCGACCGCAAAGTGGCGGCGATGCAGTGCCATGCGGAACCGGTGGCGCTCGTGCCGCAGGGAGTGGAGTTCGCCTTCACCAATGAACGATTCGACGTGCAGTGGCACAGCGCGCCGAGACGCAGCGTGGCCCTCGAGGGCGGACGCCTCGTCGTGCACGCACCCGACGACGGCGGTGCCCGCGACGTGCTGCAGGGCTGGCTCAAGCGCGCGGCGGGCGAGCGCCTGGCTCCGCCGTTGATGCAATTGGCCAACGATTTGAACTATTCCGTGGCGCGAGTGGCCATACGCTGCCAGCGCACGCGCTGGGGGAGCTGCTCCACCCGCGGCACGGTGAGCTTGAATTGCTCGTTGGTTTTTCTTCAGCCCGAGGTCGTTCGGTATCTGTTTCTGCACGAACTGGCGCACACGAAGCACATGAATCACTCGGCCAGTTTCTGGCGTTTGGTGGAGAAGCTGGAGCCGGAATACCGGCGCTTGGACCGCGAGCTGTTGGCCGGTTGGCGAACCGTTCCTGCATGGGTCTTCAGGAGATAGCATGGAAGGGCCCACTCCGCATTTCAAACCGTTCGTGGATTTGAGCGACGAAGAAGTCCATTGGGACTTGAGCGAATACTTAAGCTATTCGCAGTACCTTAATCTCGACAAATTGCTCGGTGCTCAGCATCCTCTGTCGTATCACCACGATGAAATGCTGTTCATCATCATTCATCAGGTGTCGGAACTGTGGATGAAATTGTGCCTGCACGAGTTGAATTCGACGGTCGATTGCGTGCGGCGGGACGATCTGGGTCCGACTTTCAAGATGCTCGCTCGGGTTTCAACGATTCAACATCAGCTGCAGCAATCCTGGGATGTGCTGGCGACGATCACGCCCTCCGATTATTCCGCTTTCCGCAATACGCTGGGCCGCTCGTCCGGATTCCAGTCGCCGCAATATCGCATGCTGGAGTTTCTGATCGGCAATAAGAACGCCGACACCATCAAGGTGTTCCGGGGCGATCCGGCGAATTACGAACTGCTGGAACGCGCGCTGCGAGCGCCCAGCCTGTATGATGAGGTGCTGCGGTTATTGAGCCGTCGCGGCCTGACTATACCCGCGGAGGCCGTCGACCGCGATTTCGCACAACCGTACCAGGCCAGTAAGCAAGTCGCGGCGGCGTGGCTCAGCGTGTATCACAATTCGGACAAAGATTGGGATCTGTACGGGTTGGCCGAGCGGCTGGTCGACCTCGATTACAAGTTCCAGCTGTGGCGGTTCGCGCACATGAAAACCGTCGAACGCATCATCGGATACAAGCGGGGCACCGGCGGGACGGCCGGCGTGTCTTATTTGACCAAGGCGTTGGAACTGAAGTTTTTCCCGGAATTGTGGACAATCAGAACGTCCATGTAGCAGTGGCGAATATTGTGGATCAATTACAAAACGTAAACGTAGCTTCCAGCGACTTATTGGCGACTCCCGAAGAGATCAAACGCCGGTTGCCGCTGACGACGCGTGCTGCGGATACGGTTCTCAAATCGCGCGAGGTCGTGCGCGCCATTCTGGAGCGTCGCGATCCGCGCTTGTTCGTAGTCGTAGGCCCTTGCTCGATTCACGACGCAGTCGCGGCTCGGGAGTACGCTGCGCACCTCAAGGAATTGTCGGTGCAGGTCGAGTCCACCATGCGGCTCATCATGCGGGTGTATTTCGAGAAGCCGCGTACCACGGTCGGTTGGAAGGGTTTGATCAACGACCCCGATATGGACGACTCCTTCCATATCGAGAAGGGCATTACGATTGCCCGGGAGTTGCTGCTTCACATCGCCGAATTGGGGCTGCCGGCAGGCACCGAGGCACTTGATCCCATCATGCCGCAATACTTGTCCGAACTCATCACGTGGACCGCGATCGGTGCGCGGACCACGGAATCCCAGACCCACCGAGAGATGGCCAGCGGCCTGTCGACTCCTGTGGGTTTCAAGAACGGCACCGACGGCGCGTTATCGGCCTCGATCAACGCCCTGCAGTCGGTGCGCCATCCACATCATTTTCTCGGCATCACGCAGCAGGGACAGTTGGCCGTGTTCCGCACCCGCGGCAATATGCATGCTCATATCGTGTTGCGCGGCGGCGGTGGCCGTGTGAATTACGATGCGGTCAGCATCGCGGTGGCTGAACGGGAGCTGAACGCGGCAAAACTGCCGCCGACCATCGTGGTCGACTGCAGTCACGGCAACTCGAATAAAGAGCCGGCGCTGCAGCCGATGGTGGCCGAGAATTGCGTGGCGCAGATCCTGGACGGCAACCGCTCGATTGTCGGTCTCATGCTCGAGAGCAACTTGAAGGAAGGCAATCAACCCATACCGAAAGATCTCACCACGCTCGAATACGGCGTCTCGATCACCGACCCCTGCATCGACTGGCCGACCACGGAGTCCTTGCTGCTCAAGATGCATCAGTCCCTGCAACGCGTGCCACGTTGATGCCCGGCAGCAGCGATCTGCGCTGCTTCCAGAGGCGATAACCAAGCAATAGCGTCAAACCGCCGGCATACAACAGCGGCTCGCGGATGTCCTTCTTGACCTGCCACCAGTAATGGCACACGCCGAGACCGGCGATCACGTAAATTAATCGATGCAAGCGCACCCACCGTAGCCCAAGTCGCCGCTGCGCCTTCGCTGTTGAGGTGGCGGCCAGCGGAATCAGCATCAGCAACGCCGACATGCCGATGGTGATGTAAGGTCGCTTGATGACATCCTGCCACAGTGCGCCGAGTTTGCCGGCTTGATCGAGCAGCAAGTACACCGCGAAATGCAGCAGCACGTAGAAAAAGGCGAACAAGCCGAACATGCGGCGGAACCGCAACCATAGTGTCGAGCGGGTGAAATCGCGCAGCGGCGTCATGCACAGCGTGATCATCAAGAAATTGAGGGTCCATTTGCCGCAGGTGTGCAGCATGACCATCACGGGGTCGGCGCCGAGCGAGATGCCGGCAAAACCAAAGGCCCCGGCCGTCAATCGGAATGCTGGAACCAGGCACGCGATGAACACCAGGGGCTTCAACGCCCACCGGATCGCGCGCAAGCGCGCGCCGCCGGTGCGCGCCCCACCATCGCGACCTTGGCTTGGCGGCATCAAAAATATTTCCGCAGATCCATCCCGCCATAGAGGCTCGCCACCTGCGCGCCGTAACCATTGAAGGGGAGGGTGGGCTTGCGCTGACCAAACAGGCTGCCGCCGAGGTGGCGCTCGGTGGCCTGGCTCCATCGCGGATGGTCAACGGCTGGATTCACGTTCGCGAAGAAGCCGTACTCCGCCGGCGCCGACGAGGCCCACGTCGTCTGCGGGGCCTTTTCCGTAAAATTGATGCTGACGATGGCTTTGATGCCCTTGAAGCCATATTTCCACGGCACGATCAAACGCAGCGGCGCACCGTTCTGATTCGGCATCGCCTTGCCGTACAGGCCCACAGCCATGAGGGTGAGCGGATGCATGGCCTCATCCATGCGCAGCCCCTCGACGTAAGGCCAGGGCAGCACGCCGGTGCGCTCGCCCGGCATCTGCTTCGGGTCGTACAGCGTCCTGAATTCCACGAATTTGGCCTTTGAGGTGGGCTTGAATCGCCTTATCAGGTCGCCCAACGGAAAACCTACCCACGGCACTATCATCGACCAGGCTTCGACGCAGCGCATGCGATAGATGCGTTCCTCCAAGGGATGCGGCTTAAGGATGTCCTCCAGAGTGAAGGTGCCGGTCACCTCGGCCTCGCCGCCCACCGTGACGTTCCAGGGCTGCGTGCGAAATTTTTGTGCGTTCTCCGCAGGATCGGATTTGTCGGTTCCGAATTCGTAATAATTATTGTAGGTCGTTATGTCCATGTACGAATTGGGGGTGTCCATCACACTCATCGCCGCGTTGCGCGTGTACGTCAGCGCGGCGGGAGCCGATTGGCCGATGGCGGCTCCGCCGAACGCGTTGCCGCCGAAGCGCCCGATCGTTTGGGCGGCGGCAAGACCGATCCCGCCGGTCAGCAGGGCGCGCCGGGACAGGTACTTGTGGTACGGAGTGATGTCCGAGGGAGCGATCTTGCCAAGTTGGGTCGAATTCTTTCGCATTTGCGTACCTCAAAATGGTTCGTTCGATTCATAGACCGGTCGAGTCCATGATTTGTTGCGGTTCTTAGGCTGTCTACGTCCAATCGGCGACCGTAATGCCCGACGCTGCGGCATGGCGGCGGGCCTTGGCATTGCCATTGACCAGCATGCCATGGTCCGCTTGGCCCAGATGGGAGAGGTCCGAATCGCTATTGCCGTACGCTAGCAGGGGCAATCCTAAGTATTGAGTCCGCAGCCAAGCCAGACACTTGGATTTTTCCTCACCGCGGCGGTTGGGGGTACGAAGCGCCCCATCGAGACGGTCCGCGCCGGAATCGTCGCTTCGCCATTCCAACTCCGTACACAGCGTGCGTTCGAAGCCCAGCAACCGCCCAATACGCGGCACGTAAAGATCGGGGCTCGCCGACAATAGGACCAGACGATCGCCGGCGGCCCGATGTGCTTCCAGCATCGCCAGTGCTGCAGGTCGAAATGCGCGCCGGCGCTCCAGGCTGGCCACGAACGCATCGGACCAGGCATCGATCTGTTGCCGACGGTCGCCGCCCATCACGGCGCGTATCACGCGCGATTTCAACAGACCGCGGTCGGGATGCAAGGTGATGTAATCGATGATGGCGGGAATCATGCGCCACAGCCGCAGCCAATGCGACGGATGGCGCGCCACGTATCCCATCAAATACGGCAACAGCGTATCGCGCCACGTCAATGTGCCGTCAAGATCGAACACTGCAACGCAGGGTGTCTGAGCGGCCGCGCGTGGTGCAGGCATGCCGCAATAATATAGGTAATTCAGTTAGTTAAGTATCTATTTGGCGATCTTGTTTATTTTGGATCCTTGCAGCGACAGGTCGGCCAGCAGTCCTTTTTCGGCGAACATAAAGACCAGGATGGGCTTGGTCAGACTGGAGGAATCGTAATCGCCCGCCATGCCTTTCGACATCATTGCAATACCCGTATCGGCGCCGACGGACCAACCTTTGCTTTTCATGAATTTATCGAGCGCCTCGGGCGTCATGAACAGAATGATCTCGCTATGTGTCGCAATCCCGGCGGTGAGCCCCACCGACGCGGATGCGAGGCTGTAGTAACCAACGGTTGCGCCGTTGACCTGCAATACGCCTTCGCCATAGCCGCTCGCAAGCGCGATACCGCCTTTCGTGACCTGGGGAAAAATCAGCATTCCGGCCGCCTTATTTTCGAGAGCTTGGTGGCGAGGGTCGAGAAGATTGAACTGCTTCACAGTTTCCACGGCGCCCGAATCCAGGATCGCCTTGGTTTGGGCATGCGCCGGCGCGAACATCACCAATGCGAGCAGCGCCAATCCCGAAGCGAGATACAAATGCGGCGATTTCATGACAACTACCTTGTGAGAGGCTGCGGCTCGCAGCAAACTTATACCATTCACTTTACCCGCAATGCGGTAATTCGCGCATGCGCACATTGACGAATGCGCACTGCGCCCGGGCGATGCCGGCAACATTGCGGGATACTTCGTGCCTTCGGCAGGCCTGTGCTGCGGCTTTTGGGAGAGATAGGTGAGTAATGCCAGACAGTCGGCAGGGAATGCTGACTCGATATTCGCCTCTTACGTAGCGCTCGCGAACGGCCTGGTCGGCGATCTCTCCGGGGTTGGCTTGCTGGATGGCTCACTGAAGCCTGCGGGTGAATCCGGCGAGTTGAACGTTGCTCTATTCGCCAAGTGGGTGCAATCGATGCACTGGACCGACTTTCAGGAGCGCGTCCCGGCGGCACGTGCCGGCACTGCGACGCACTGGTGGGCGGCAATACCAATCCAGCAAGCCGACGGTGCGCTGCTCGGTGTCTTTTGCGCCAGTCAGCGCCTCAGCACGGCCCCGACGCTGCCGTCGCGCTTTGCCGATGCATTGGCGCTGCGGCTCAAACCGCTGCTCGACTGCGTGCATCGCGACCTGATGGCGGCCATTCCCACGCGAGTCAAAATACAGAATCTCACCGAACGCACGGCGGAATTGGAATGGCTGTTCCAAGTCACCAGCAATCTCAAAGGGTCTGTCGACGACCAACGCATCATCGAAGAATTGCTGGCAGCGGCAACGGCACGTTTGGAAAGCGCGCTGGGCATCTTGTACATTCCGGATAAGCACATGATGGTCAAATGCGAGCATGACAAGGCGGCGGCGCCGCTTCTTCTGCAAGCATGGTCCCAAACGCAGCAACACCTGATTACCTGGGTGCAGCGGCAGAATCGTCCCCTGATGGTCAATGGGGTTGGCAGCGGAGCGACACATCTCACGCGCTGCAAGGTCCTGTGCGTACCCATCGTGCGCGATTCGGGACGGGTGATCGGCGCTTTGGCTTTCTACAACACGCCTGACGCGCCTGATTTTTTGGGAAGGCACGTGTTTCTCGCCCGCCACATCGGCCGTCAGGCAGCAAGCATCGTCGAGGCGCAATTCGACTTGATGACCGGCTTGTATACGCGCAGCGGCTTGGATCAAATGTATAAGGGCTTCGACAATTCGGAGGATTACACCGAGCGCAGCGTCATTTACCTCGATATCGACCACATGCACGTCGCCAACGAACTCCATGGTTTCGAGGTGGGAAACGAACTCATCGTGCGGGTAGCCGACATCTTGTCGGCGCCTTTGTTGCCGGAAGACGCGCTAGCGTCGCGCATATCGGGCGATCGATTCGCGGTCATTCTACCCAAGGCGGCGCCGGCCGAAGCGGTGACCATTGCGCAGAAGCTACTGGCGGCTGCTTCGCAACTGGTCATCGGGCCTTCCAAGGAGGTCTTCGACATCTCGATCAGTTGCGGAGTGGCAGCACTGCTGCCCATGCCGGAAGGGCTCGCGCGCGGGATCGCAGCGGCCGAACTGGCGTGTAAGACGGCTAAGAATCGCGGCCGCAACCGGGTCGAGATGTACGCCTTCGAGGATGGAAGCATGATGCGGCGCCATCGGGATGCGATGGCGGTCGGGCAATTGCGCTCGGCGCTGAAGGCGGACCGGCTGCTGCTGTACGCCCAACGCATCGCGCCGCTGCAAGATCCGAGCTTGCCGGGCGGATACGAGATTCTCCTGCGGCTGCGGGAAGTTGACGGCAGCCTGGTGGCGCCCGGACCTCTGATCGAAGCCGCGGGGCGCTACCAAATCCTACCGTCGATCGATAGGTGGGTGATCCAACGGGCCTTGCAAATGCTGGGCCCGCATCGGAGCATGCTCAGGAGCCGCGGTTTGGGAATGTCCATCAACGTGTCGGGACAGTCCATCGGCGATGAGGCGTTCATCCAACAGTTCATTCAGTTGTTGAAGGAAGCGAATCTGCCTCGAGCCTGCGTCAGCGTCGAGCTCACGGAACAAGCGGCGATCACCAATCTGGCGAAAGCGAATCAGATGGTGGCGCGGGTCCGCTCGCTGGGGTGTGAACTCGCGCTGGACGACTTTGGTACGGGTGCAAACTCACTGACCTATTTGAAGGCCTTGCAGGTGGGCCGCGTCAAGATCGACGGCAGCTTCGTTCGAGACATTCTGTCCGACCGGAACTCTCAGGCAACGGTCCGGGCAATCGTGGAGCTGGCAAAGGGACTCGGTATCCCAACGGTGGCCGAATATGTTGAGAGCGATGACATTGCTCGCGAAGTCCGCTTCTTGGGCGTGGATTATGCGCAAGGTTTCGCCATTGGGAAGCCCGAACCGCTGTCCGATTTGCTGGAAAGTCTGACGAGCGACGAATCGCAACGGCTGCATCGGCTATTTCTCGAAACCTAGGAGCTTAAGATTCATTCCCCGGCGAGCTCTGCGATGGCGGCCAGCAAGGCATTGGTGTCGACCGGCTTGCTGAGGAAGCGACATCGGGGGATGGCCGACCTTACGATACGCATCATCGATTGCAAGTCGCCGCTCAACAGGATCGCGGGTACATCGCGGTTGTGGCGTGTCCGCAACGCCTGGAGGACATCGAGCCCGGTGAGCTTGCCGTCGAGATGATAATCGGAAATGAACACATCATCCGGCTGCAAGTCGGCGAGCAGCATTTCGGCTTCCTCGACGGTACCGGCGCTACGAGCTTCGTACCCTTCCAGCGTCAAGAACAACTCGGTCGCGGCCCGGACCGATTCGTTATCCTCGAGAAGAATGAGGCGACGATGGTTGGCAGCCGACGTTTTCGGCGTGAGGGGTGCTTCGCGGGCCGGCGCGTTGGTCGAAGATGACACACGCTGCAGGGGGATGCGAACCCGAACCCGCGTCCCGCTGTTCAATTTGGACGATACGGCGACGGAGTAGCCGAGCAGCCGCGACACTTCGCGTACGATGGCAAGTCCGAGGCCCACGCCGGAACGTTGGGTGCCTTGCATATCGACCTGATAGTACTCGTCAAATATTCGATCCAGTTTGTCTGCCGGAATTCCGACTCCCGAATCCTCGACGTCGAGGGCCAGCGCCCCGGCATCGTTGTTGAGAATTATTTCCACGGAGCCGGTTTCCGTATATTTCAGGGCGTTGCCGACGAGATTTTGCAGCAGCTGCGAAAACAGGACGCGATCGGTGTTGATGATGGTGGATGTCCGGGGGATTTTGAGCTGTAGATTTTTAGCAGCGGCCACGGGCTCGAACTCGCGTGCGAGCTCTGTCAAGATGGTTTGCATCGCGACCGGGGCGAGCTGCGGCTCGATGGCGCCGGATTCGAGCCGCGTGATATCGAGCAAGGCGTTCAGCAATCGGCTGGCGCCGTTGATGGCTTGTTCTTGGCTGCGCAGCAGATCGTTCAGGCCCGGAAGCTGCTGCGTCATGGTGAGCATCGAGGCATTGAGAAGGCGGATGGTCTGCAGCGGCTGGCGTAGATCATGGCTTGCCGTGGCGAGGAACCGAGTCTTTGCGTTATTGGCCCGATCCGCCTCCTGCCGCGCGGCGATCAACGCCTCATTGATGGCGCGGCCCTCGGTCATGTCCCGGATTGCCGCCGCCACGAATATCTGGTTGTCGTCGTGGAATACGGCGAGTCGGATGCCGGCGGAAAATTCCGTGCCGTCCTTTCGTCGCGCGAACAGATCGACGATCCGGGCACCCATTTCGCGATTCTTTGGGTCCTTCATGAAGGCGGCCATGTGGGCGCCATGGCGCAATCTGAACCGCTCCGGTACCAGCACCTCCATGGGTTGGCCGGTCAATTGATCGCGAGAATAACCGAATAGGGCGCAGGTCGTGGCGTTGGCGAACAATATGAGACCCTGAGCATCGACGACGATGAGCGCGTCCGGTGAGAATTGCAGGAGATCCGGTGCGATGGAGGCAATTTTGTCCATTGGAGCGAGGTTCCGACCAAGGGGGCGCATACAGCAAAACGCAGCGTAACATGTCCGTGGCCCCGCCCCCGCATCGGCGGCTCCCCGATCAACGTAAGGGACCGGCGCAAGATATTGTGGCAATTCGCAGGTGTGCCCCGCTTGGGCTTACGGCAAACTTAGCCCAGGAAACGCGCGTCGGCCCATAAACCATCGCCGCGCAAGCTGCTCATGCAGGGTATTATGTGAACGAATCTCATCCAAAACCGCTGGGGTCTGCGGAAATTCTGAATCGACTGCTCGAGATTGCGCGCATCTCGGCGCTCGCGGAAATGGCCAGCGGCATTGCACACGAACTGAATCAGCCCCTCGGGGCGATCGCGACGTTCTCGCAGGCCGGCGATCGGCTGTTGGACCGGCCGGAACCGCTGGTGGCCCGGGCTCTCGACGTGTTTCGCCAAATCAATACCGAAGCGCTCAGCGCCGGCGAGGGTATTCGGCGGATCCGGCGCCTGTTCGATCAGGATGAAATCACGCGGTCGCGATCCCGAATGAGCGACGTAATCGAGGAGTTGCGGCCGGTATTCGAAATGATCGCAGAGTGGGCCAATGTCGATTTGGAAATCGACGTATCGCCGTCGCTGCCGGAGGTATCCATTGACCGGCTGCGGGTTCAGCACGTACTATTTTCTCTCTTTCAAAACGCGTTGGACGTCAGCGTGCAGAATTCGGTCCCGCCGCGTGTCAGGCTCGCGTCTCGAGCCGACCGCTATGCCGTCGAAACCAGCTTTTCGGACTCGGGGGCCGGTATTTCCGAAGAAACCCGCAGCCAATTGTTTCGGCCCTTTTTCACCACCAAGCCGCATGGCACCGGATTGGGGCTGGCTTCCAGCCGAGCAATTGTCGAGGCGCATGAGGGGACGATAGGGTTCGAAAGCGGGACCGCCGGCGGCACGCGCTTTTGGTTTCGTTTGCCGATCACCGACTCTTGACAGGAACCGTATGGCAAAAATAAGCGAAAGTCCCGCTCCTACACCCACCGTCTACGTCATCGACGACGATGATGGCATGCGTCGCGCGTTGAGCCTGCTTCTGAGCACGGTCGGCTACAAGACGTTGGCGTTCGCCAATCCCAGCGATTTCCTCGCGCATTTCGATCCGGATACCCACGGCTGCCTCGTGCTCGATATTCGGATGCCGGGCATGAGCGGATTGGAGCTGCAGCAGCATCTCAATCGTACCGGGTCGATGCTTCCGGTCATTTTCATCACCGGCCACGGCGATGTTCCCATGGCCGTTCAAGCGATGAAGGAGGGCGCTTTCGAGTTCATTCAGAAGCCATTCCGAGATCAAGATCTGCTCGATCGGATCAATCATTCCTTGCAGCAGGACGCCGAGAATCGCGCGAGCCTGGCACGCCGCGCCGACGTCGTACGGCGGCTGGAATCATTGACGCCACGCGAGCGCCAGGTCATGGCATTGGTGGTCGACGGCGCCGCCAATAAGGTCATCGCGATCGACTTGGATCTCAGCGAACGCACCGTCGAAATTCACCGAGCCAAGGTTATGGAAAAGATGGGTGCCCGCTCGGTCGCGCATCTTGTCAAATTGCAGCTCAGCCTCAATTAAGGCGCTTGGAATCCCGCGAGACCACATGTGGAAGTACCGATGTTAGAAGAACCTCGGGAATGCGGACAATGGCGCCGATGAACTATTATGACGGACTATTATACGGTGCTGGCGCATGCAATCATTGATCCTCACGTTCCGCGGTATCGAGCGTTCGGGCGCGGTGGAGGCCCGGATTCGGGAAATGAGCGAGCGGCTGCGACGCTGCCATGATCGGATCACTTACTGTCATGTGACGGTGTTGGGCGGGCCGAATGAGCCTGCCGGGACGGTTGCGGTAAAAATCCATATCAGCGTGCCCGGCGCGCAAATCCACGCGGACAGCGTCAATCCGGACGGCGACCGGCATACGGATGTTTTTCTGGCGCTGCGCGATGCCTACGACAGTGCTCGGCGTCAGTTGCGGGACCTCCAAAGAGACGGACGCAGATCCAGCCTGGTCGGTGTTACGGGTGGTTCAGCGTCCCGATGACGGTGGGTGAAACGCGGGTTGACCGGCCGGGCTATCTTCCACCAGGATTTAGAGATATGAGAAGTACGACGGTGACCTTTGATCCGAGCATCATGCAGCGCTACGATCGCGAGGGGCCACGCTACACTTCTTACCCGACTGCTCGTCAGTTTCACGACCGGCTTGCTCCCGATGCATACGAAATTGCCGCCAAGGCCAGCCACGGCGCGCTCGAGGGCAGTCCGCTGTCCGTCTATGTACACCTGCCGTTTTGCTTCAGCCCTTGCTTCTATTGCGGCTGCAACAAGGTGGTCACTCACCAATTGGGCCGGATCGATGACTACGTCGCCCATTTACTCGAGGAGGTGTCGCTGCGCAGCACCTTCTTCGATCGCAAGCGAGTGGTGGAACAGTTGCATTTCGGCGGCGGCACGCCGACTTTTCTGCCGAAAAAGCTGATGATCGGACTGATCGATCGTCTAGACCGTGATTTTCAGCTGGTCGACGATGAGTCTCGCGACTATTCCATCGAAATCGATCCGCGCGGCACGGATCAGGGCGTCCTGCAAATGCTCGCCGGACTGGGGTTCAACCGGATCAGCTTGGGCGTGCAAGATTTCGACGAAAACGTACAGCGAGCCGTCAACCGGGTACAGCCGGCCTCGACGGTGGCGGCCGTCTACGATGCCGCGCGGAATCTCGGCTTTCGCTCCATCAATTTCGATTTGATCTATGGCCTACCGCTGCAGACCCTCGGGACCTTCGGCGCCACCCTAGACCGCGTCATCGAGATGCGTCCGGACCGCTTGGCCGTTTATGGCTACGCTCATATGCCGCAGCTATTCAAAGCGCAGCGCCAAATACGCTCCGCGGATTTGCCGAATGCGGCTACGCGGCTGGCGCTCTTGCAATTGACGGTCGATAAGCTCTGTTCCGCGGGATATATGTATATCGGGATGGATCATTTCGCGCTGCCGCAGGACGGCCTTGCGAAAGCACGGGAGAACGGAACGCTGCACCGTAGTTTCCAAGGATACACGACGCACTCGAACCGGGACCTCGTTAGCTTCGGAGTCAGTGCAATCGGACAGGTGGGCGATCTATACGTGCAAAATTACAAATCGCTGCAAGAATATCAGCACGCCGTCGGCAGGGGCGTGCTGCCGTCCTTTCAGGGCACGACCATGAAACGGGATGATCTGATTCGCAAGGACGTCATCAACCACATCATGTGCCATGGAGTCGTGGATGTGCCCGGGATCGAGAACAAGCATGGCATCGACTTCGATCATTATTTCGTCCGAGAACTTGAACAGCTTCGGCTGTTGGAAGCGGACGGGCTCGTCGATTTGACCGGCGGCCGGATATCGCTCACCGCGGTGGGGCGGCTGTTGATGCGCAATGTTGCCATGACATTCGACGCCTATACCCGTGCCGCGGCTGCTCGTCCGCCGATGTCGCGGGTCATTTGATATGCAGCGCGGGGCCGCGCGTTTCGCGCGCCTTTGCATTGGGTCGAGCGCGCTCGCCATGACGATGTTCGCAAGTGCGGCGCCCGGCGCCTCGCCTGCGGAACGTGTGGATCGACAGACCAAGGCCGCGCTCGCCATGGACGCGCATCCCGAGCGCGGCCGCGAAGTGTTCGGCCGATACTGCGTAAAATGCCACGGATCCGGAGCCCTGGGCAATGCAACACAAGGAACGCCGGCGCTCGCCGGCCAGCGTTATGCGTACCTCGTCCGGCAGCTGGCTAATTTCGCCAACGCCGAGCGCGACAACTCCACCATGCATGCCGTGGTCTCGCAAGCGGAACTGCAGAGTCCGCAGGTGTGGACGGACATCGCTGCGTATCTGAACGGCATTCCAAGCCGTCTGCCGCTGACTACCGGACCCGGCCAGGATGTCGCTCGGGGCCTAAGGATATTTCACGAGCAATGCGCCGCCTGTCATGGTTCGGACGCGAGCGGCGATGCCGATGGATTCGCTCCGTCGCTTCGACACCAACACTACGCCTATCTGAATGCGCAAATGCACAAACTGGCGGAGGGCTATCGGCACAATGTGGACGAGGACTTGGTGCGTTTTCTTCGAGGCTTCGACGATCGAGATATGAGCGCCACGGCCGACTACCTGTCGCGGTTGACCGGTGCGGGCAAGGATAGAAAGAAGATGCGCGACAACGGCGTCGTGGTGGATTAGTACAGGCGTCAAACGCTCGGCTTGTTCGACGTGGTCGCGCGGCGTAGCGCAACGATCGCGTCGGCCACGGCGTTGCTGGCGTCCGTGCGTACCGTCACGGTTCGAGGCAACTCCTCGGCATCGAGCGGATCCGAGTTCTGCAGCTGCCATTGAAGGACCTCCGCACCGGCATCGGAGGGGTCGGTGTGCGCTGTTTGCCGTGTTTGGACGCGCAGCATCAAAGTCGCGCGGTCCGCCTCGCAGGATACGATGACATAGGGAATCCGGTGACCGTCGGCGAAGCGTTCGAACATCCGCCGATTCGCCGCGTCAAGGAATGCGGCATCGACGATGGTGTTGAAGCCGCCCTCCAAAGAACTCTTGGCGCATTCCAAAAGGCGAGTGTAGGTGCGGTGCGTGAACGCCGGTTCATACATGCCTTGCCGGCCGTCGGCGGCACGATCCGTCGGCTGCATGCCGGCGAGGCGCTTGCGTTCAACGTCGGATCGTATGCGGACCGCGTCCAGGGTTTGCATCACCCGCTCGCTCAGCCAGGATTTGCCCGAGCCGGAAGGTCCGTGCATGATGAACAATGTGGGAGCGGGCCGATTCATCAGGCGCACGGCGGTGTTCACCCGCTTGTACATCCTCTCGCGCAGCGCTGCCTGTGGCTCAGTCGAGTTTCCGGTATCGATGGAGTCCACCATCGCTCTGACGAGTGCGCGGTAAATGGCGTAAAATGCCAACAATCGCAGCCCATCGTAGTCTCCCGTGATTTCGAGATAGCGGTTCAAGAATGCGCACGACAGGTCGGAACGGTCATGGGAGACGAGATCCATCACCAAGAAGGCGACATCGTTCATCACGTCGATCCAGCGCAATTTAGGCTCGAAATCCAAACAATCGAACGGCACCAAGTGCCCTTTCCAACGTACGATATTGCGCGCATGGAGGTCGCCATGACATTCTCGGATGAATCCGCGTTGTTCGCGCAGCCGCATGGTCGGCAGCAAGAGGTGCAATTCATCGTGAGTCCAGTCGATGAGTTGCCCCAGTTCAGCAAGCGCCTCCGGCGCATTCAAGTGCGACAAGAGACTGGCCAAGTTGCCGAGGACGGCGTCGCGAAGATGATCCGTACACGCGAACGTCCGGTCCGCAGTCCGCGGAGCGTGCTGGTGGAACTCCGCGAGGCGCTCCGCGAGCTCAACGATTTCCGGTAGGCAAACCTCTCCTCGATCCAGCAGTGACCCGAGTTCTTGCGAACCCTGGAATTCCCGCATCTTGACCGCATACTCGATCACTTCTCCGGAACCGCCGACGCGCACGCCGCCGGCGTCTCGGGTGATGGCGACAACGTCAAGATACAGATCCGGCGCCAGCCTTCTGTTCAAGGCGACCTCTTGCTCGCACATTTCGCGTCGCCTGGAAAGCGCCGTGGCGTCGATGAAATCGAGACGCACGGGTTTCTTGATCTTATATGCGTACTGCCCGGTCAGGATAATCCACGAGATCAGGGTCTCACGCTTGATGAGATGCGTCACCGGATGGGGATAAACGGACGGCGCGAGCATTTCGTCGATCACAAGGTCGGAAGTTAAGCCAGATCGGGGTCATGCGCCAGCCATTACGCACATGTCGCAAGTTTCCAGGGATATTGCGAAGAGGTTGGCCGGGATGAGACTGTTAAAATGACAATCTTGGTCGGGTAGCGTTTCAGGTACCGCAACGGGAGATTCACATGTACGGCAGAATTTTGGTGCCTGTCGACGGCAGCGACACCTCCATGAAAGGGCTGAACGAAGCAATCAAGATTGCCAAGAGCCAGGGAAGCACGCTATGCCTCCTGCATATCGTCAACGAATTCGTTTTCGACTACTCCTACAGCCCCGCTGTGTATGCCACGAACGTGATCGATACGTTGCGTGAACGCGGCAGGGTGATTCTCGCCGACTCGGCGGCGCTGGTGCGAAGGCACGGCCTGGAGCCTGTGACGGTGATGTTGGAATCGATCGGCGGCCCGGCGGCGGAGTTGATCGTGGCGGAGGCCACGAAATGCCACGCAGACCTGATCGTCATGGGGACCCACGGGCGGCGTGGCCTGCGCCGATTGGCGCTGGGAAGCGACGCAGAAGAGGTGGTAAGAACGGCGCCGGTCCCGGTGCTTCTGGTGCGGGATGAAAACGCCGCATCACCGACCAAGCCGAAGGCGGCGGAGTAGCACCGCTCCATGGCATCGTGCCATTTTGCGCATCAGCGCCGTGTATTTCGGCTTGTCCTCATTGTCGCGGTAGTTGGCAGGGGGGTATGGTTCAGCGTACCGCATTCCTGAGGAGTGTTTCTTGATGCCCGGAATATTGCAGATTGCCTATAAGCTTTTGGTCAATGACCGTGCGAAGTACATAGCGCTGCTCGCCGGAATCACCTTCGCCGTGTTCTTGATGATCGAAATGACCTCCCTGTTCGCGGGAATCCTGCTGCGCTCGTCGGCAACCGTCATCAACATCGGCGCCTCGATCTGGGTGATGGATCCGTCGATCCAGACGGTCGCCAACACCATTCCGCTGCCGGACTACGTGCTGGATGAAGTGCGCAGCGTGCCGGGAGTCAAGTATGCGGTGCCCCTGTATTCCGGCGCCGCGCTCTTGAAGCTGCACGACGGGACGTATCAGGCCGCGAATGTCGTTGGCCTCGACGATACCAGCCTGTTCGGCAGACCGGCGCTTGAGAAGGGAACGATCGAGGACATCTACGGCGAGAACGCTTTCTTCGCCGTCAATGATTCGGAATTCTACAAGCTCGGCAATCCGAAAGTGGGCACGGAGTTCGAACTCAACGACCACCGCGGCGTGCTTGTCGGCATTGCGCATGTCGCATCGAGCGGGTTGTTCGGTATACCGACTCTGTACACGACCTACAACCGCGCGCGGCAGTACATCCCGAATCCCCGCTTCACGATCTCCTACCTGCTGGTGGAGCCCAAATCGCCGGCCGATGTGGCCTCGATCAAGGCAGCGGTCACGAAAGCGGGATATCTGGCGCTCACCAAAGAGGAGTTCATCAAAAAGATCTCCGATTTCTACATGTACCACACCGGGATCGGCACGAATATGCTGATCATGACGGTGATCAGCTTCATCATCGGATTATCCATCTCGGGACAGACCTTCTATACCTTCGTGCTCGAGAATCTGGAAAAGTTCGGCGCTCTCAAGGCGATCGGCGCCAAGGGGCGGGAACTCGTCTACATGATCTTGTTTCAGGCCTCGTTCGTTGCCCTGACCGGATATGGCATCGGCGTCGGAATGTGCACGCTCACTATCGCGTTGGCGCGGCTCAATCTGCCCGATTATGCGGCGCTCATCACCTTCGGCAATCTAGGTCTGGCGTTCATCATGGTGGTGATCATTGCCGCAATCTCCAGTTACTTCGGCGTGCGCAAAGTCCTGAAAATCGAACCGTTCGACATCTTCCGAGGCTAGCCCATGGCGCAAAAGACCGCCATCGAGGCCGAGGGCCTGAACAAGTGGTTCGGCGAGGGCGAGGCCAAGACCCACGCGGTGAAAGACGTGAGCTTCCAGGCCTATTTCGGCGAGATGCTGTATGTCGTCGGACCCTCGGGAAGCGGCAAGACCACCATGCTCAGCATGATCTCGGGAATTCTGCGCCCCAACAGCGGCACCGTGAAGATCGAGGATACCGCGATCTGGACTCTCGGCGACGACGCACTCGCCGAATTCCGGCTGCACAAGATCGGGTTCGTGTTCCAGGACTACCATCTCTTCCCGCGCCTGACCACGGCCGAGAACGTGGCGATCCCGCTCATTCTCCAAAAGCGCACATGGAATGATGCGCTCAAGGAGGCGGAAGTGGATCTCGAGATCGTCGGATTGAAGAACCGGGCGCAATTGCCGCCGGTGAAGCTCAGCGGCGGTGAACAGCAGCGCGTGGCCATCGCGAGGGCCATCGTCAGCCGTCCCGATATCCTGATTTTCGACGAGCCCACCGCGTCGCTCGACGGCGATACGGGCCGTAATATCGTCAAGTTCGTCCGTGAACACATTCTGTCCGAACAGCGCTGCATTCTCATCGTGACGCACGACAGCCGCATTTACGAATATGCAGACCGCATCGTGAAAATGGAGGACGGCAAGATGATGGCGATCGAGCGGGAGAAATTGGATGCGCAGTAGAATCATTTTCATCGTATCGGGCATTGGCCTGATACTGGCGCTCGTCAGCGCATACATTGCCGGTCAGCAGCCCCAACCCCTGCCGCCCGCATTCAATCCGGCCGCCAATCCCTATGCCAAAGGGGTTTACGCACAGGGCATCATCGAAAGTTCTCAGCCGCTCGGCGAGAACATCAACATTTATCCGGAAGTGACCGGACCGATCACCGAGGTCCTGGTCGGCGAAGGCGCCAAGGTCCATAAGGGCGATCCGCTGTTGCGCATCGACGAATCCGTGCAGCGCGCCACGACCGAGCAGCTGTTGTCGCAGGCGGAAGCGGCAAAAACTCTGCTGGCGGAGCTCAAGGCGGAGCCGCGGCGCGAGAATCTCGACGTGGCGACGGCACAAGTCGACAATGCCAAGGCCAGCCTGAAGAATGCCGAGGATCAGCTCGCCAAACAGGAACGCTCCTACAGCATTGACCCCAAATCGGTCAGCCGCGACGCGCTGGATAACGCTCGGAATGCGGAAAAAATCGCCGCAACGAACCTCGAGGTCGTCGACAAGCAATACGCGCTGACCAAGGCGGGTGCCTGGATCTACGACATCCAGAACCAGGAGAAGCAGTACATCGCCCTGCAGAAGGCCTATGCGTCGGCCGCGGCACTTCTCGCGAAATACACCATTCGAGCACCGGCGGACGGCGTTGTGCGATCGATTCAGGCCACCGTCGGCAGCTATGTATCGCCGCAAGGCGCCTACGACAGCTATACCCAGGGGATGGATCCGCTCATCGTGATGGGCGCGCCGGACGATAATATGCAGGTGCGCGCGTACATCGATGAGATATTGATCGACCGTCTGGCCGATCCTTCCAAACTCACGGCGGAGATGTTCATCCGCGGCACCGATAAGCATGTGACGCTGACGTTTGTACGCATGCAACCCTTTGTGTCGCCAAAGATCGAGCTCTCCGACGAGAGGCAGGAGCTGGTCGACGTGCGCGTGCTGCCCGTGATTTTCCGTTTCGCAAGCCCCAAGAATCTCAATGTCTATCCGGGGGAACTGGTCGATGTGTACGTCAGTGCGAAATAGCCGCCTCCCGCCGCGCGTGCCGTATGGTTCGGCCAGCGGCAGGAGCCTCTGCGGCGGCATCGCCCTGCTTTGCGTTTTGTGCGGCTGCGCGGTGGGGCCGAATTTCCACCGTCCACAGGCGCCGGCGGTGACCCACTACTCGACCGATGCAGATCCCGGCGCGACCGCTTCCGCCCAAGGCACTGTGCAGCAATTCAACCGCGGTGCGGCGGTGGCCGCCGACTGGTGGGGGCTGTTCCGCTCACCCCAGCTCGATGCCGTGATCAAGGAGGCGATCGCCGGCAACCCCGGTCTCGATGCCGCTCAGGCAAGCCTGCGCGCAAGTCAGAACAACTTGCGCAGCGGCTACGGCATTTTCTACCCCTCGATCGATGCCGGCGCCGCCGCCGTGCGCGAAAAGTACAGCGCCCTCAATGTCGGGGAAAACCTGCCGTCCAGCGTATTCAACCTATTCACGCTGTCGGCGAGCGTCAGCTACGCTCTCGATGTCTTCGGTGGACAACGGCGTCTGGTCGAAGGATTGCGCGCGGAAGTCGATGTCGCACATGCCAACGAACGGGCAACGTTCCTTGCCCTGGCGGCCAACATCGTCAATACCGTGGTGGCCGAGGCCGCTTACCGCGCCGAGATCGAGGCGACGGCACAGCTCATCGAGCTGCAAAAGGAGCAAGTTAGAATCGCCAAGGTCCAGGCGGACGCCGGGACGGTGCCCTATTCGAACGTACTCAGCCTGCAGAGCCAGCTTGCCTCCTCCGAAGCGACGATTCCGCAGCTGGAGCAAAAACTCGTGCAAAGCGACGACCTGCTCGCGGCGCTCGCGGGCCATACACCGGCCGAATGGAGAGCGCCGACCGTCAATCTGGACGATTTGACGCTGCCGAACGAGCTGCCGGTCAGCCTGCCGTCCGATCTGGTGCGCCAGCGTCCCGACATCCTGGCAGCCGAAGCGACCGCGCACGCGGCCAGTGCCAACATCGGTGTCGCGACGGCCGCGATGCTGCCCAGCATCACCTTGAACGGCGGCGTCGAGGGTGTCACGAATTCGACCAGCAGGCTGTTTCCTCCCAATGGAAAAGCGTGGAGCATCGGTGCCGATGCCACCACGCCGCTGTTTCAAGGCGGCACCTTGTGGTTCAAGCGCAAGGCAGCGATCGACGACTACCACCAGGCAATGGCCCTCTACCGGCAGACGGTCCTGGGCGCATTTGAACAAGTCGCCGATACCTTGCGCGGGCTCGGCCACGATGCCGCGAGCCTGTCGGCAGAGGACCAAGCACTCTCGGCCGCCGCCGAAGCATTGCATCTGGTTCAAGCCAATTACGAGGCGGGCATCGCAACCTATTTGGACGTCTTGAATGCGGACACCCAATTCCATGAGGCGAAGATCGCCGACGTGCAGGCGACGGCCGTGCGTTATCAGGACACCGTGGCGCTGTTTGCCGCGCTCGGCGGCGGCTGGTGGAACCCGCAGCATGCGGACGCGGGCGCCGGCGCGCCGCGAGGCAAATGATCGGCCGCACAAAGCGATGCGATTTAAGCAGTGTTGATCGCGATGGCGGCCGTTCTGTCCTTTTAGGTAATCGCCGCATCGCGTCGTGGAAACTCCGCGCATCAATTGATGGGTTCGCCTGGTAGAAAGTAGCTACCGAATTGAAGGGGAGGGCGCGATTATGTACGGCAAAATCTTGGTTCCGGTGGACGGTAGCAGCACGTCGACATGCGGGCTCAGCGAAGCGATCAAGGTCGCGAAGAATTTCGGCGGTCGAATTCGCCTGGTTCACGTGGTCAACGAATTCATCATCGACGGTGCGTATAGTCCGGGAATGTACGCGGCCGACGTTTTCCAGTCCCTGCGCGACACCGGCAAGACCATCCTCGCGGAAGCTGAGGCCCTCGTGCGGCAAAGCGGAGTCGAGGTGGACTCGGTGCTTTTGGAGTCGATCGGCGGACCGGCCGCTGATTTCATCATCGCCGAGGCCAAGCAGTGGGCCGCGGATCTGATCGTGATGGGCACGCATGGCCGCCGCGGCCTTGCGCGGTTGGCCATGGGAAGCGATGCGGAGGAGGTAGTGCGGGCGATGACCGTCCCCGTCCTCTTGGTTCGTAGTGCGCTGCAGCGGCGCCAACAGGCGTCTCAGGGTACATCGGTTGGCGTTACCGCCTGATAGTTGAAATAGTATTGGTTGTGACAGCGCCTTTGCCATAGGAACGACGGATGAGTGCGCCACGGCACGAAAGCGAGAGCATACCCAGCGAGCCATTGCCCGTGGCGGTTTGCGAGCGCCACGTACATCTCACGCAAAACATCATCGAGCAGCTGTTTTGCGATAAGTACCAGCTCCATGAGGGGTGTCGGGTCTCGCAACCCACGCAATTCGCCGCGCGGGAATTGGTGACGCTGGTCGGCCCGCGGGGCCGCATTCCCAATGTCCGCGTGATCGGCCCGGCGCGGGTGGATAATCAAGTGGAAATCTCCCAGACCGATGGACAGGTGCTGGGCATCCCGGCGCCGGTGCGAGAGTCGGGCGACCTCAAGGACACTCCGGGTATCGTCATTGAAGGGCCTCGGGCCTCCGTGCGGCTCGATCACGGTGTAATCCGCGCGTTACGCCACATTCATATGGATCCACTTGAGGCCGAGCGCCGTGGCCTCAAGGACGGAGACCGAATTGACGTGGCTAATGACGGCCCCTATTCGCACACGCTGTTTTGCGACGTCCTCGTCCGCGTTTCCTCTGCGTTTCGATCGGAGCTGCACGTCGATGCGGACGAGGGCAGGGCGTCGGGGTTGCATTCCGGCTCTTACGTTGCGCTGAAAACCAAAACTTAGCATGGGTCACGCGAGGCGCCACACCGCGGCCATCGTTGGAGCGGGGGCCATCGGAGCGTGGCTCGCGGACGCATTGGACCGCGCCGGATGGCGGATCTCCCTGGTCGCCCGCGGCGAGACGTTGGCGGCTCTGCGCAAGGCCGGCCTCCGGGTCGAGCACGCCGGCGCGGTGCGGCAATCGCATCCGTCGGCGGGATCGCCCGCGGAACTTGGCCTTCAGGATTACGTCTTTCTCACCGTCAAAGCGCAATGTTTGCCCGATTTGGCACCGCAGCTGACGCCGCTCCTCGGTCCATCCACCATCGTCATCAGCGGCACGAACGGCATTCCGTGGTGGTTCTTTCAGGATTTCGGCGGACCGCTCAAGGATCAGGCCTTGGCGTCCGTCGATCCGGATGGTTCGCAGGCTCGGGCTTTTCCGCGCGAGCGCGTACTCGGCTCGGTGGTTCATGCCTCGGCGCGCGTGAAGGCGCCGGGGCAGATTCAGGTAGCGGCGGCCGATCGGTTCATCCTTGGCGAGCCGAGCGGCGTGCTTTCCGCTCGCGTCGGCGACGTCGTGCAGGCGCTGCGTACCGGCGGCATCAACGCGCAAGCGTCGGAACACATTCGTGATGACGTGTGGGCAAAGCTCTGGGGCAACATGAACATGAATCCGTTGAGCGCGTTGACGCGCTCCGGCACCGGGAAGCTGCTGGCGGATCCCGATGTGCGCGCATTGTGCATACGAATGATGGAGGAGATGCAGCAATGCGGGCGGATTCTGCGGCTGGAAATTTCCATGACGCCGGACGAACGCATCGACGTTACCCGACGGCTGGGAGACTTTCGAACATCGATGCTCGCGGACGTCGAGTCCGGGCGGCAACTGGAGATTGCGCCCCAATTGGGCGCCGTCGTCGAGATTGCGGAGCGCCTCGGTGTACCCGCGCCGTTCTGTCGGTCGATCTTGGGACTCACGCGGCTGCTCAGCGCATAGGGTGCTAGTATTACTTTTCCCCTGCGTGCGGGCGGTGTCTCCATGCTAATTAAGCTGGGTTATGAGCTGGTCTACGAGTTCGCTCAAGCCACACCCATGATCCTCAACTTGAACGTGCATTACAGCCGTAGTCAGGATCTGATACGCGCCGACACCATCGTGACCGATCCCGCGGTGCCCCTTTCCATGTACAGAGACAGCTTCGGCAATTGGTGTACACGCGTGGTCGCGCCGCCCGGCCCGTTTCGGATCACGGCCGATGGTTTGATCGCCGATAGCGGCCTCGCCGAGCCTGTATACCCGCACGCGTTCGAGCACTCCCTGGAGTCCTTACCGGACGAGACGTTGCTGTACCTGCTGCCCAGCCGCTATTGCGAGACCGAACTACTGTCGCCTTTCGCATGGGGGATGTTCGGCAGCATGATGCCCGGATGGAATCGAGTGCAGGCTGTCGTCGACTACGTGCACGGTCTCATTGCATTCGATTATCAAAGCGCTCGCGCGACGAAAACGGCATGGGAAGCCTTCAACGAGCGACGGGGCGTGTGTCGTGACTATGCGCATCTGGCCATCGCCTTGTGCCGGTCGCTCAACGTTCCGGCGCGCTATTGCACGGGCTATCTGGGCGACATCGGTGTGCCGCCGATGGACGCTCCGATGGATTTTGCCGGTTGGTTCGAGGCCTATCTCGGCGGCGCGTGGCACACATTCGATCCGCGCAACAATCAGCGGCGCATCGGTAGGGTTTTGATTGCGCGAGGGCGGGATGCGGCCGACGTTGCCATCAGCATGACGTTTGGACCGAATATGCTGTCGAAATTCAAGGTGTGGGCGGACGAGGTCCATTAGCCCGCCGGAATACAGATCACGCCCCCCGGCCGCATGACGGCCGCTTATTTAGCGCTGGTTAGGCTAGAATCGGCCGCCGAAGCGTGGCCGTTGCATGAGGAATATCATGAATCAGAGAGTTGGATCGCCGGCGTGGCGAGTTGCCGCAGCGGCATGCATGATCGCGGCGTCGGCGGGAGCTTATCTCACCCCAACCGTACGCGCGGCGGCGACGGCAACCTCGTCCGGTCCGGCGGCGGTGGCGGGCTTCAGCTTCGTCAAATCGTTGGGCGGGATCGACGAATACCAACTCGACGGCAACGGGCTCACGGTACTGCTCTCGCCCGATCATTCGGCGCCCGTGGTGACGTTTCAGGTGACGTACCGGGTCGGCTCGCGCAACGAAGTGACCGGCACCACCGGCGCGACGCATATTCTCGAACACTTGATGTTCAAGGGCAGCGAGAATTTCAACGACTCCAAAGGGAACAGCATCAAGCAGTTTCTCGAACGGGTTGGCGGTCAGTTCAACGCCAGTACCTCGGTCGATCGCACCGCTTACTTCGCCACCGTGGGCCGCGAGAGCTTGGAGGGTTACATTGCGATCGAAGCCGATCGCATGCGCCATCTCTGGTTGCACGAAGCGGATCGCCAGTCGGAAATGACCGTCGTGCGCAACGAATTCGAGCGCGGCAAGAACGATCCGGACAACGTGCTGGTCGAGGAAGTCACCGCGGCGGCGTACGAGGCTTTGCCGTACCACCATCCGACCATCGGCTGGAAAAGCGATATCGAGCACGTGCCCATCGCGAAACTGCGTGAGTTCTATGACACTTTTTATTGGCCCAACAATGCCACGGTAACCCTGGTCGGCGATATCGACCCGGCGGCCGCGTTGAGTTTGGTCAAGAAGTATTACGGAGCGTATCCAAAATCGCCGCAGGCCATCCCATCGATCTATACCGAAGAGCCTGCACAGAGCGGGCCGCGCCGCGTGGTCGTCAAGCGGCCCGGCGAACTGGGTACGGTGATCATCGCGCACAAAGTGCCGAATGGCCGGGATGCGGACCAACCGGCCTTGGAAATGCTCGACGCCATCTTGAGTTCCGGCAAGAACGCCCGCTTGTATCGGGCGCTGGTGGATCGGGGTCTGGCATTGAGTGCCGGCGCGGGCACCGATCTGCACCGCGATTTATCGCTGCACACGGTATACGCGGCGCTCGCGCCCGGCTCCACCCAAGAGCAGGTCGAAGAGGCATTGCTGGCGGAAATCGAGAAGATCAAGACCGACGGCGTCACGCCGGCCGAGATCGCGAGGGTCAAGCAGCAATACGTGGCCGCCGATGCGTATAAACGCGACGGCACCGCGGCGGTGGCGAGCGAACTGAACGAATGGATTGCCGTGGGCGATTGGACCTTGTACGTCACCTTCCCTGAGAAAGTCCAACAAGTCACCCCCGCCGACGTGCAGCGGGTTGCCAAACAGTATCTCAATGATGACGAGAGCACGACGGGTTGGTTCGTGCCGGTACGGCCCGCAGCGGAGAAAGGCTCGTGATTAGAAATAACCTGCTCAAGAGGTGTGTATGGCCGGTATTGCTCTTCGCGAGCATCAGCGCGAGCGCGAACATGGCCGAACAGGCCCACCGTGCGTCGGCCGCCGGCATCGACGTCGTCACCTATCCCACCGCCGTCAAGGACGTCGTCGTGATCGTGGGAGTGCTCCCGGCCGGCGATGCAATGGCCGAATCCGGCAACATTGCGATTCCCACGCTCGCTGGAATGATGCTCGATCGGGGCGCGAAGGGGCTCGATAAGTTTGCAATTGCCGACCGCCTGGAAAATGTCGGTGCCGAAATTTCATTCGGCGTGGGTACCCAGAGTTTGGAAATTCGTGCCAAGTGCCTGAAAAAGGATTTGGCGCTCGTGATGGGTTTGATCGCCGCCGAACTGCGGACGCCCGCGCTGCAGGCATCGGAGTTCGCGAAAGCGAAGCAGCAGTTCATCGGTTCTCTGGCCGCATCGCTGCAGAACACGGAAGGACGGGCTCAAGAGGCGTTCGGCAGCGCGATTTTTCCTGCGGGCCACCCCAACCATCCGCATTCCATCGCCGAGTACATGGCCGCTGCGAAGTCGGCGACGCTCGAGGAGCTGAAGGCATTTCATGCCAAGTACTACGGCCCCGCGCACATGACTCTCGTCTTGGTCGGCGACGTGACCGCAGACGGCGTGCAGGCCGAAGTCGCCAAGGCATTTTCGGGCTGGACGGGAGGCCGGGATTACATCCGTCCGGCGCGCCCCGCGGCGGCGTCGGAGCAGCGCAACATTCTCGTTCCACTGAGCGACAAACCGAGCGTTTCCCTGATTTTAGGCCAAGCCACGGGACTTAGGTATAAGGATCCCGACGCCCTTGCGCTGCGCATGGGTACGGCGATATTCGGGCATGGTTTTACGGGCCGCCTGATGGGAACCGTACGCGATAAGGAAGGCCTCACGTACAACATCGGTGCCGGCGTCTCGGACGACACCATCGTTGATGGAGCGTGGGATATTTCCGCGAGTTTCGCGCCCGCGCTTCTCGACAAAGGCCTTGCGTCGACGCGGCGCGAACTTCAGAAGTGGTGGTCCGACGGAGTCACGGAGGCCGAACTCGCCGACCACAAACAAGGGCTGATCGGCGGCTACTTCGTCGGGCTGTCGACCACCGGCGGTCTCGCGAGCACCATCGTGACGTCGATTCAGCGCGGCTACGACCTGACCTGGCTCGATGGCTATCCGGAAGCCATCAAGGCGCTGACGCGCGCCCAGGTCAACAATGCCATCAAGACTCACCTCGATCCCAGCACCATGGTTCTGGTCGAGGCGGGAAGCGTCAAGCCGGGGAGCGCTGCACCCCCCGCACCATCTCGGAACTAAAGCTCGAGCCGGCCGAGTATCTTCTCAAGCCGCCTTGTTCGGCGCGGCGAGTTGCCGCAAGACGTATTGCAAAATACCGCCGTGCTGGTAGTAGTCGAGCTCCTTGGGCGTATCGATGCGCAGGCGCGCCTCGAACTCGGTCTTCTTGCCGTCATCGGCCGTCGCGATCACCTTCACCACCTTTGCCGCACCTTGATTGAGGCCGACGATCTCGAAACTCTCCTTGCCTGTCAGTCCGAGGCTTTGCGTGCTTTGGCCGTCCTTGTACTGCAAGGGCAGCACTCCCATCCCGATGAGATTCGACCGGTGAATGCGCTCGAAGCTTTCCGCGATCACCGCCTTGACGCCGAGAAGCATGGTGCCCTTGGCGGCCCAGTCGCGCGAACTGCCCGTTCCGTATTCCTTGCCGGCGAGGATCACCAGCGGCGTACGGTCCGCCTTGTACCTCACGGAAGCATCGAATATCGACATGGAATCGCCGCTCGGAATATGCACCGTGACGCCGCCTTCCGTACCGGGCAGCAATAAATTGCGCAGCCGGATGTTGGCAAAGGTGCCGCGCATCATGACTTCATGGTTGCCGCGCCGCGCCCCGTAGGAATTGAAATCCGCCGCCTGCACGCCCTGCGCGACCAGATACTTCGCCGCGGGACTGGACTTGGAGATATTGCCGGCCGGCGAGATATGGTCCGTGGTCACGGAATCGCCGAGCACTGCGAGAACGCGCGCGCCCTTGATGTCCCCGACGGGTGGCGGAGTCATCGTCATCCCGTCGAAGTAGGGCGGATTCTTTACGTAGGTCGACTTGCCGTCCCAAGCGTAGATCTTGCCCGCCGGCGTCTTGATGCTGTTCCAATGCGCGTCGCCCACGAACACGTTGGCATAACCCTTCTCGAACATGGCGGAGTCGACCGATGCTGCCGCCGCATGCGCCACGTCCGCCGCGCTCGGCCAGATATCCTTGAGATAGACCGCCTTGCCGTCCTTACCATGGCCCAGCGGCTCGGTGGTGATGTCGACGTTGAGGCTGCCTGCCAACGCGTAGGCGACGACCAACGGCGGCGATGCCAGGAAATTCATTTTGATCTCCGGATGCACTCGGCCCTCGAAATTTCGATTGCCTGAGAGCACGGAGGCAGCGATGACGTCGCCGGCCTTTACGGCTTCCGAGATCTCGGGTTTCAACGGCCCCGAGTTGCCGATACACGTCGTGCAGCCGTAGCCCACGGTGTAAAAGCCCAACGCTTCCAGCTCATGCAGCAGGCCGGCTTTCTGCAAATAATCGGTCACGACGCGCGAGCCCGGTGCGAGCGAGGTCTTGACCCAGGGTTTGGACTTAAGGCCGAGCGCGTTCGCCTTGCGCGCCAATAGTCCCGCGGCGATCAACACCGCCGGATTCGAGGTGTTGGTGCAGCTGGTGATCGCCGCGATCAGCACCGCGCCGTCTTTTACGTCGAAGCGATCGCCGGCTATCGTCGCCGATGCGGTGCCCGCGGCACCGGGATTCTTTTGGGTACGCTCCTCGGCCATTTTCTTGACGCTGCTTTGATAGACATTCTTGGCCGAGCGCAACGGGACACGGTCCTGCGGCCGCTTCGGTCCGGCGAGAGAAGGTTCGACCGTCGACAGATCAAGCTCCACGACATCGGTGTAGTCGGCGGCCGGCGCGCCTTGGACCCGCCACAGGCCCTGCGCCTTGGCGTAGGCCTCGACCAGCGCGATTTGTTCGGGAGCTCTGCCGGTGAGTTCCAGGTAGCGGATGGTCTCCTCGTCGATGGGAAAGATCGCGCAGGTGGAACCGAACTCGGGCGACATGTTCGCAATGGTGGCGCGGTCCGCGAGCGGCAGACCCTTCAGTCCGTCGCCGAAGAACTCGACGAACTTGTCCACGACACCTTTCTTGCGCAGGATTTCGGTCACGGTCAGCACCAGGTCCGTGGCCGTCGTGCCGGCGGGCAAGGCGCCGGTGAGCTTGAAGCCGATCACCTGAGGAATAAGCATCGTCACCGGCTGGCCCAGCATAGCGGCCTCCGCTTCGATCCCACCGACGCCCCATCCGAGTACACCCAAGCCATTGACCATGGTGGTGTGCGAATCGGTGCCCACCAATGTATCGGGGTAGGCGACGGGTTTACCGCTGCCTTGCCCTTCGAAGATAACCCGCGCCAGCCGTTCTATGTTCACTTGATGCACGATGCCGGTATTGGGCGGAACCACCTTGAAATTACTGAACGCGGTTTGACCCCAGCGCAGGAACATGTAGCGTTCGCCGTTGCGGCTGAATTCGATTTCGGTGTTGTGCTGCAAGGAATCAGCGGCACCATATTCGTCGACCTGCACCGAATGATCGATGACCAGTTCGGCCGGCGCCAATGGATTCACCCGCTGCGGATCGCCGCCCAGGCGCACGATGGCTTCGCGCATGGCGGCGAGGTCGACGATGCACGGAACGCCCGTGAAGTCCTGCATGATGACGCGCGCGGGAGTGAATGCAATCTCGTGATTCGGCAGCGCCTGCGGATCCCAGTGCAGCAACGCCTCGATGTCGCTCTTGGTGACGTTCACTCCGTCTTCGAAGCGCAACAAATTTTCCAGCAGGATTTTCAAGGAGAAAGGCAAGCGGTCGACCTTGTGTGCCTTGAGCGCGCTCAAACCCAGAATTTCATACGTTCTAGTGCCCACGTTGAGCGTCGTTCTCGCCTTGAAGCTGTCCGTCATGATCCCTCCGCTGAAAAAAAAGAATTATAGGCGATTACCCGCTCGGCCGGCGTTCCCGTGTCTTGGCGCACGCCGCCCGCGCATTGCGAGTTGTGGCGCCGTGCAATGACGCCGCCGCCCAAGCATGCGTCGCCGTCATAGAAGACCGCGTATTGTCCCGGGGTCACCGCGCTTGCCGCCTTGCGCAAAAATACCTGCACGCTGTTGCCGGCAACGCGAATGCGGCACGGCAAGTCGCTCTGCCGATAGCGCGTCTTGACGGCACAGTCGAATTCAGCCGATGAAACGGCGCCAAGCCAATGTATGTCCTCCACGTCGAACATGTCGGACAAGAGCAACGGATGCTGTCGATCCTGGACCACGACCAGCGCATTGCGCTGCGGCTGTTTCGCTGCGACGTACCAGGGCGCGGCTGCGGCTGCGGCCCGTCCGCCGATTCGTAGGCCCGACCGTTGGCCCAGCGTATAGAGAGCGAGTCCCCGGTGTTCGCCGATCACCTGGCCCTCGGGGGTTTCGATCGGGCCCGGCGTCTGGGTCAAGTATCGGCTCAAGAATTCCTCGAACGGCCGCTCGCCGATGAAACAGATGCCGGTGCTGTCTGGCTTGTCGAACACCGGCAATCCCGCCGCGTGCGCGCGCCGCCGAACCTCCGCCTTACTCAGGTCGCCGATGGGAAACATCGTCTTGGCCAAGGCAGCGGGTGCCACCTGGTGCAGGAAGTAACTTTGGTCTTTGGCCGTGTCGGCAGCCTTCAGCAACTGAACGGCGGCGCTGACCCGCCGCAGACGGGCATAATGACCGGTGGCGATCCACGACGCCCCCAATCGATGCATATAGTCGAGGCAGACGCCGAACTTTATTTCGCGATTGCACAGGACGTCGGGGTTCGGAGTGCGCCCCGCGGCATACTCATTGAGGAAATGCGCAAATACGCGTTCGCGGTACTCGGCCGCGAAGCTGACCCGATGCAAAGGAATGCGGAGCTCTTCGCACACCCGCCGCGCATCTTGAAAATCCGCGGCGGCGGTGCAGTAAGCGTCCTCGTCATCGTCCCAATTGGACATGAAGAGGCCCTGCACCTGGAATCCGGCTTCCCGCAGCAGCAGGGCAGAAACGGCTGAATCGACCCCGCCGGACATGCCGACGATTACGGTATCCATGCGCAGATTATACAGGCTGCGCAGATTATACAGGCTCCTTGCGGGCCTCGCGCCCGCGAACTAAAGCCTACATGAGCATCTGGCGCATCTGGGATTCTTGCATGCTCGTCTGCCAGACCTCATCGAAGAAATTGAGGTAGCGGCGCGCGTTGGCCGGATCATTCATGTCCGAGATGCCGTCCCAGCGGTCTGCCTGGAGTCGGTATACCAGCGCTTTGTCGTCTGCAATGATGAATGCGCCGGCGCTCGCCGGGTATTCCGGGCTCATCGAGCGCATGTCGATGCAACTGGTGAGGCGCCGCGCGAGCGCCAGAAAGCGATTGTTGTCCGCCATGGCGCGCGACGGATCCGCCAGCAGCACACGGACTTTGGCGTACGAGCGCGCCAGCACCAGCCGTTTGATGGCCTCGAGAAACGGTTCTTCACCGTAGATCAGCGGTTCCAGATCTTGCGTGAAAATCGAGAGCAGACGCTGCGCCGACTTGGCGACTTTGAGGCTCGCCTCGCGCACTTCCGGCATGGTGCTCACGATGATGCGTGTGCCCGAGCCCATGGACGGGTCGTCAGCGGACCCATCTATCACTGGTCTGGTCGGTTGCTCAGTATTACCCGCCATATCTGGTTGCCTCATGGAGGTGGACGGGCAGATGCCCCCAGCCGTACGTATATCTGATCGGATACTACCGTTTGCGTTGCGTACCATCGTGCCAACTGCGTCACGTTTCGCGCGGCCCGGATTGTAAACAAACGCCTATCGGGGACGTCGCGCCAATTCCGGCGCCAGCCCAAGATAGCCGCTCGGCGTCAACTGCAGCAATCGGTCCCTTTCCGCCGCCGGAAGTTCGAGCGAACTGATGAAGGCGCGCATCGCCGCCTGGTCCATCGGCCGGCCGCGTGTAAATCGCTTCAGGCGGTCATAGGCATCGGGGATTCCATGAGCCCGCATGACCGTTTGCACGGCTTCACCGAGCACTTCCCAGGCGCGGTCCAAGTCCTCCGCAAGGCGGTTGGCGTCGAGCTCAACTTTCTCGAGACCCGTTTTGAGGGATTGATACGCGAGCACGGCGTGTCCGACGGCGACGCCCAGGTTGCGCAATACGGTCGAATCGCTAAGGTCACGCTGCAGCCGCGAGACGGGCAGTTTGTCCGCGAAATGTCCGAGCAGAGCGTTCGCCAACCCCAGGTTGCCCTCGGCATTTTCGAAATCGATGGGGTTGACCTTGTGCGGCATGGTGGAGGAGCCCACCTCTCCTTCGATCAGCCGCTGTTTGAAGTATCCCAGCGAGATGTAGCTCCACATATTACGTGCGAAGTCGAGGAGTACCGTGTTGGCGCGCATCAACGCATGACAGTATTCGGCGATCCAATCGTGCGGCTCGATCTGCGTCGTGTACGCGTTCGACCCGAGTCCCAGAGCCTCGACAAAATGCGCGCTGAAGGCCGGCCAGTCGACCTGCGGCAAGGCGGTCACATGCGCATTGAAGTTTCCGACGGCGCCGTTCATTTTTCCCAGGATGACGACGCGCTCAAGACCCTTGAGCTGGCCGTGCAGGCGGGCGGCGACGTTGGCAAGCTCCTTGCCTACCGTGGTCGGTGTCGCGGTCTGCCCATGGGTCCGGGCGAGCATTCCAACCGCGGCGTAGCGCTCGCGGAGCGCATCGAGCACGCTGACGATGGATTCCAGCGCCGGCAGCAGCACTGTGCTACGTGCTGCCGTCAACATGAGTGCATACGCAAGATTGTTGATGTCCTCCGACGTGCATCCGAAGTGGACCCACTCCAGCTGCGGCGGCGGGGCGCCGCGCGCCTGCAATTGCGACCGGATCCAATATTCAACTGCCTTGACATCGTGATTGGTGCGCGACTCTATCGTCTTGATCGCAGCGACGTCGGTCACGGCCGGATCCTTCGCGAGGGCCTCCAGCCAACTGCGTGCCCCGCGCGGCAGCGCAGCCAATGCCGTTCCGGCAGGGCCGGCAGCCAGAGCCAAGATCCAGGCGCATTCCACGCGTACCCGCTCGCGCATCAGGCCCGCCTCGCTGAACAGATAGCGGACCGCGCCCAGCTTGCCGGCGTAGCGGCCGTCGAGTGGAGAAAGCGCCTCAATAGCGGTGGCGGACATCGGAGGAGTGAGCACTCGGTGTTAGAATAAGCCAATATTACCGGAAACAATCTCAAACCGGCGGAGTAAGGCGCGATGACCACCGCACCGCGCGTCGAGCATGACAGCATGGGCGCTCTCGACGTGCCGACGACTGCCTTATGGGGTGCGCAGACCCAGCGCGCCATTCAGAACTTCCCACCGAGCGGCCTGCGCATGCCGCGTGCCTTCGTGCGCGCGCTTGGGCTCATCAAGTATGCGGCAGCCGGCGCCAACTGCGAATTGGGCGATCTCGGCGAGCCGCTGGCGCTTGCCGTGCAGGCCGCGGCGCTCGACGTGGCCGATGGGCGCTACGATGATCAGTTTCCGGTGGACGTGTTTCAGACCGGCTCCGGCACCAGCAGCAACATGAACGCCAACGAAGTCATCGCCACGTTGGCGCGGCGCGCGCTCGGCCGGCCGGTACACCCGAACGATCATGTGAACATGGGACAGAGCAGCAACGACGTGGTGCCGACGGCGATACACGTCGCCGCCGCCCTCGTGCTCGTCGAACACCTGTTGCCGGCGCTGCGCCATTTGAGCGACGTGCTCGAGGAGCGTGCGGGCGAACTGCGCGATGTGGTGAAGACGGGCCGGACGCATCTCATGGATGCGATGCCGATCACGATGGCCCAGGAATTGATGGGCTGGCGGGCGCAAATCGACAAGAACGAGGTCCGGTTGCAGTCCGTCATGCCGCGCCTCCTTCAGCTTGCGCAAGGGGGTACCGCGGTGGGCACGGGCATCAATGCGCGACCGGAGTTCGGCCTTAAGGTAGCGCAGCGCCTGGCGGCGCGTACGAACCTGCCTTTTCTGCCGAATGACAACTATTTCGAGGCGCTTTCATGTCAGGATACCGCGGTTGAACTGTCGGGTCAGTTGAAGGTCCTTGCCGTAAGCCTGATGAAGATTTCGAACGACTTGCGTTGGATGAACAGCGGCCCATTGGCCGGGCTTGGCGAGATAACCCTGCCGGCGCTCCAACCCGGCAGCAGCATCATGCCGGGCAAGGTCAACCCTGTCGTGCCCGAGTCCGTGACGATGATGGCCGCGCAGGTGATCGGCAACGACGCGACGATCTCCATCGCGGGACAGTCGGGCAACTTTCAGCTCAATGTCATGCTACCCGTGATCGCCTACAATCTATTGCAGAGCCTCGAGTTGCTCGGCATCGGGTGCCGCAATTTGGCCGATCACGCGCTCGCGGGTTTCACGGTGAACCGTAAGCACATCGATGATGCCCTCGAGCGCAACCCGATTCTGGTGACGGCGCTCAATCCCGTGATCGGCTACGAAAAAGGCGCGGCGATCGCCAAAAAGGCTTACGCGGACGGACGATCCGTAATGGACGTTGCGGCGCAAATGACCGATCTATCCATCGACGAGCTCAAGCGGTTGTTGGATCCGAGCGCGTTGACCGAGGGTGGCATCAAGGGCGCGGGGTCGTCCGGTCAGTGATGGATCCGCTCTATGGCAAAACGCACATCCGCGAATCCCTTGCACCGCGGCCGTCCGGGCCCAGCGAGGAGATGCTCTGGCTGGCCGGCGCTCCGCCTGATGTGTTGGAACGTCTTCGCACATCGCTACCCGCGCCGCTGGTCCCGGCCGCCGTGCTCGTGCCGCTGGTCGAACGTGAAGGAGGCCTGACGGTACTGCTCACACAACGCGCGACGACGCTCAAGGACCACGCCGGCCAGATCAGTTTTCCCGGAGGACGCATCGAGCCGGACGATGCCGATCCATGGCGGGCTGCGCTGCGCGAAGCTTACGAAGAAATAGGGTTATCCGAAACATTCGTGGAATTCGCAGGATATATGCCCGATCATTGGGTCGGAACGGGCTTTCGCGTCACACCGGTAGTCGGCTTCGTGAGCCCGGGGTATGACCTGCGCATCGCAACGGCTGAAGTGCATGATGTGTTCGAGGTCCCGCTCGAGTTCATTTTGGATGCGGCCAACCATAAGCCTCGTCAGCGAGTCCTCGCCGGCGTGACGATGGAAGTCTATGACATCCCTTATGGTGATCGGAATATTTGGGGAGCCACGGCCGGCATGCTGCTGACGTTGCGGCGTCTTCTGCAGGCGCGTGTCCCCTGATTCCCGTAGAGCCACGATGACTGCCCGATTGCGCGAGCTGCTTGCGATCATGGAGCGTTTGCGCGGCGCGGACGGCTGCCCATGGGATCGCGCACAGACGTTTGCGAGCATCGCCCCCTATACCATCGAAGAAGCGTACGAGGTCGCCGATGCCGTCGAGCGCGGCGACATGGCGCATCTCAAGGACGAGTTGGGTGATCTGCTGTTTCAAGTGGTCTTTCACGCGCAAATGGCGCGCGAAGCCGGTCAATTCGATTTCGATGCAGTCGCAGCGGCGATCTGCGACAAGCTGGTGCGGCGCCATCCGCACGTGTTTGACCGGCACGTGCCGAATCCGGAACGGTCGGCTGCCGCCCAGAGCGCCGCCTGGGAGGATATCAAGGCGCACGAGCGGGCGGCGGCGGCATCGAGCGCACTGGACGGCGTGCCGGCGGCGCTGCCCGCCCTGATGCGCGCCTTTAAGCTCAGCAAGCGGGCTGCGCGCGTTGGTTTCGACTTCGCGCACGCGCGCGAGACCGCCGACAAAGTCGCCGAGGAACTGGCCGAAGTACGCGAGGCCGCGGGCGCCCACGACGGGAAGGGTCCGTCGCCGGAAGTTTTCGAGGAGATCGGCGATCTGTTGTTTGCGGCGGCAAATCTCGCCCGCAAGCTCGATGTCGATGCCGAGGCTGCGCTGCGTGCCGCCAACGGCAAATTCGAGCGTCGCTTTCGCGGCATGGAACGTCTGGCGGCGCAACGCGGCGAGAATTTCGAGAACTTGGGCCTCGCGGCGCAGGAGGCGCTGTGGCAAGAGGTCAAGCGTGCCGAATGAGGCGCGGCGGGCCGATGCGCGCAGCGTCGCTCGGCTAGTCTTCAAGCACGATACCGCTCTGCCGATTGCGGCGCGGCGCGAGGAGATTACCGAGGCGCTGCGCCGGCATCAGGTGCTCATCGTCGCCGGCGATACCGGATCCGGAAAAAGCACGCAACTGCCGCAGTTTTGCCTGGAATTGGGCCGCGGGATCGAGGGACTCATCGCGCATACGCAGCCCCGGCGGCTGGCGGCGCGCGCGCTGGCGGCGCGTATTGCCGACGAGCTCTCGCAATCGGTCGGCGCCACCGTGGGGTTTCGCGTTCGCTTCGCGGACCAAGTCTCCGCAGCCACGCGGCTGCTGTTGATGACCGATGGCCTGCTCCTCGCGGAGCTCTCGTCGGATCCCTTGCTGCGCCGCTACGACACCATCATCGTCGATGAGGCCCATGAACGGACGCTCAACGTCGATTTGCTGCTGGGGGTTCTCAAGCGGCTGCTGCCGCGCCGGCCGGATTTGAAATTGATCGTGACGTCGGCCACCCTCGATGTGGAGCGCGTGTCGCGGTTCTTCGACCACGCCCCGGTCATCGCTGTGAGCGGCCGCAATCACCCCATCGAAGTGCGCTATGCCGCGGCAGCGGACGATACGGAGGACCCAGACCTGCCGCTGGCCGTGCTCAACGCATTTCGGGACATCGCGACGACACAAGGATCGGTCGGCAATGGCGATGTATTGGTGTTCCTGCCCGGCGAGCGCGAGATTCGCGACGTCGGCGATTTTCTGCAGCGCGAACTGAATTCCGATGTGGAGGTCCTGACACTGTATTCGCGTTTGTCGTGGGATGAGCAGAGCAAGATTTTCCAGCGCGGTTCCCGCCGGCGCATCGTGTTGGCAACGAACGTGGCGGAAACATCGATTACCGTACCGGGGATTCGAGCGGTCATCGATTCCGGCCTGGCGCGGGTGAGCCGCTACAGTCCGCGCAATCGCCTGCAGCGGCTGCCCATCGAACCCGTGTCGCGCGCCAGCGCCGACCAGCGCAAGGGGCGGTGCGGCCGCCTCGGCCCCGGCCTCTGCGTGCGGCTCTATTCGGAAGCCGATTTCGAGGCTCGCGCAGAATTCACCGAGCCTGAGGTGCTGCGCACGAATCTCGCGGCTCTCCTGCTGCGATTGGCTGCGGACGGTCTCGGTGAGGCGGAGAGATTTCCGTTCATCGATGCACCGGATTCTCGAGCGCTCGGTGACGGCTATCGGCTGCTGCAAGAGTTGGAGGCGCTGGATGCGGAGCGCCGCATCACCCGCCGCGGGCGGGCGATGGCGCGGTTGCCCCTCGATCCGCGGCTCGCCCGCGCTCTGCTCGAGAGTAAGCGCTTCCATGCGGAGGGCGAATTACTGGCCATCGTCGCCGGTTTGAGCGTGCCGGACGCACGTATCGCGAATTCGGACGGCGGCGATGAGGACCCTGCGGCGACTGCGGCGTTCGAGGACAGCAAGTCCGAGTTCTCCGCCTTGGTGAAATTGTGGCGCGCTTATCGCAAGGCGCGCGAAGGTCCGCGGCGCGAGCTGCGGCGCTGGTGCAAGGAGCGCGGTCTATCGTTGTTGCGTCTATCCGAGTGGGAAGACGTCTACGCCCAGGTGGTCGATCGCGCTGCAGAACTCGGTATCGTCGCGCAGCGCAAGCCGGCGAGCTATACCGGCGTGCACCGCGCTCTGCTTTCGGGCTTTTGCACCATGGTGGGTACTCGCGGCGAGGAGGGCGCGTACCTGGGCACCCGCGGCGTTCACTTCCACATTTTCCCCGGTTCGCCGTTGAAACGGCGCAGACCCCGTTGGGTGATGGCCGCGAATATCATCGAGACCTCGCGAGTGTTCGCGCGGCGCGTCGCCGAAATCGAACCGATGTGGATCGAAGCGGCTGCGCATCATTTGCTGAAGCGCGAATTTTTGGAGCCCGACTGGGACGAAGCGCGCGAAGAAGTCGTTGCCCGCGAGCGCATCGGTTTCTTAGGATTGATCTTGAGCGCCAATCGCGTCGTGAACTTCGGCCCCATCGCTCCGGAGGAATCGCGGCTCATTTTTGCCCGTGAAGCCCTAGTCTATCAGCGGCTGCAGCGTCGGCCAGACTGGCTAAGGATCAACGACGCAGCCATCCTCGCGGCGCAGCGAATGGAAGAAAGGCTGCGAACGCGTGACTTGGTGCGCGCGCCTGACTTCTTCGTCGAGTTCTACGATAAGGCGTTGCCGCGGCAGGTGTCGAGCGCCGCGACCCTGGAATACTTCACCAGGCATTTATCCGACGCGCAGCGAGCGGCGCTGACGTTGCAGCCGCACGATATTTTTGCGCGCTCGCCGGACCCGCAACGCCTTGCGCAATTCCCCGAGTACGTGCTACTGCCCGCGCTCGGTGCGGCGCCGGTGGGCGTGCCGCACATTAGCGTGCCTCACTTGCGCGTGCCGCACATTAGCGTGCCTGTGGAATACCGGTTTGCCCCCGGCGAAGCACGCGATGGGGCGACGCTCAAGATACCGCTCCTGGCTCTGCCGACGTTGACGCGTGCGACGGTGGATGCGGCGCTGCCGGGTCTCGCGGCGCCGCGTGTCGAGGCGCTGCTGCGCTCGCTGCCCAAGGATGCGCGTCGCGGCTTGATCCCTATCGCGGCCACTGTCGTGAGCTTCATGGATTTCATGGGTGCGCCGTCCACGGACATATCGCGGCTCGCCGATTGGCTGAAGGAAACCCGCGGTGTGCCGAGTTCCCTGATTCGTTTCGATTTGAATGCGGTCCCGGCGCATCTCACGGCACAACTGGCGGTTGTCGAGACGGCCACGGGGACGGCGCCGGGCAAAGGGTCTGCGCCAGGCAAAGAGTCCGAATTCGGCAAAGAATTGGCGCACGGCAGTGATCTTGGCCTGCTGCGTCGCCGCTGTGCCGCCAGCGCGCGCGCGGAGTTGGATCGCCGCGCGCGCGATGCCCATCCCCACCCCTGGGGACGCTTCGAGTTGGATGAGCTGGACGAGACTGCCGCCATCGATGTGGGCATGGGCTTCGTGCAGGTGTATCCCACACTCGCGCCGTGCGCTCAGGGAGTGGAAGTGCGGTTCGAGTGGACCCGCGAAGAAGCGGGGCGCCGCTTACGACAGGGCGCCACGCATCTGGCGCGGCGCATGCTCGAGCGTCAGGCGCGGGACCTCGCCGCGAAAATAAACTCCGATAGTCATTTATTGCTTGGCGCGAGTCCCTATGTGCACGGCGACGCGTTGCGCGACATGCTGCTGCAACTCGTTTTTTTCCGCGCCTGCTTCAATGACGCCGACCCGCCGCGGACGCGCGCTGCGTTCGACGCTGCCGTGGAGAAGGGACGTGAGCGGCTCTATCCCGCCCTCGACGACATCGCTGCAACCGCCCGCAACTGGTTTACGGAAGCCCGGGCGGTGCGGCGCTTACTCGAGGATCCGCGCGCGCGCTCGTATGCAGAGCTGGCCGAGGACAGCCATGCGCATCTCCGTCGTTTGTTCATTGTCAATAAAATTATTGATATATCAGTAGATTGGCTTAGACAGTTACCGCGATACTTGAAGGCAGAGGAGCGTCGCTGGCAACGGTTGTTCGCCCGCGGCAGCGAGCCGCCGGCCATCGGCCGCGAGCTGAAAGAATGGCGCGCGCGCGCGCAAAAATTAGAGGCTCAAGTGTCCGCGGAAATGCGGTGGCTGCCGCAGCTCGATGAATTTCACGCCTGGGTCGAGGAGTATCGCGTGTCCTTATATGCGCAGGAGCTGCGGACGCTCGGCCCCGTTTCTGCGGCACGCTTGAGCGCGCGCGCCGCGGAAATCGAGGCTTGGATCACACGTTGAATTCAATGTCTTGTGCGAGCGGGAGTTGTGAACTCCAGTTGATGGTCGTGGTTTGACGCCGCATGTAGGCCTTCCAGGAATCAGACCCGGCCTCGCGGCCGCCGCCGGTATCCTTCTCGCCGCCGAAGGCTCCGCCGATCTCCGCGCCGGAAGTGCCCAGGTTCACATTGGCAATTCCGCAGTCGCTGCCGTCGGCGGACAAAAACCGCTCCGCGACCTGCAAACGGTCGGTGAATATGGCCGACGAAAGACCGTACGGCACGGAATTCTGCACGGCCAGGGCCTCTTCGAGCGTGTCGTAGCTGATGAGGTACAGGATCGGCGCGAAGGTTTCGGCCGCGACGATCGGCATATCGGCTGAGGCACGCACGATGGCCGGTTCGACGAAGTGGCCGGCCCGTTCGAGTACGCTGCCGCCGCATAGCAGCTCTCCACCCTGTTTGCGGGCGGCCGCAATGGCAGCCTGATAGCGCGATACGGCATGCGCATCGATCACAGGTCCCATCAGCGTATTGGGGTCCAAGGGATCGCCGATGCGCACCTGATCGAACGCCTCGACCAAGCGGCGCTCGAGTTCGGCCGCCTGCGACCGGTGCACCAAGACGCGGCGCGTCGTCGTGCAGCGCTGCCCGGCCGTGCCGACGGCGCCGAAAACGATGGCCGGAACCGCGAGGTCGAGATTCGCCGTTTCATCCACGATGATGGCGTTGTTGCCGCCGAGTTCGAGCAGACTCTTTCCCAGTCGTTCTGCGACCCGCACGGCGATGTGGCGGCCGACGTGGGTCGAGCCAGTGAATGACAGCAGTGCGACGCGCCGATCATCGACGAAACGAGTCGCGAGATGCGTACCGGCATCGATGAACATTTGAAAAATGGGCGGCAGCGAGTGGCGTTCGAGCACTCGATTGCAAATATGCTGTACAGCCACGGAACATAAGGAAGTTTTGGCCGACGGCTTCCATACCACGGAGTTGCCGGCGATGGCCGCCAGAAACGCGTTCCAGGACCATACTGCCACGGGGAAATTAAAGGCGGAGATCACGCCGACGACGCCGAGCGGGTGCCATTGCTCGTACATGCGGTGCTGCAGGCGCTCCGAATGCATGGTCAACCCGTACAGCATGCGTGATTGTCCAACGGCAAAATCCGCGATGTCGATCATCTCTTGGACTTCGCCGTCGCCTTCCGCCTTGATCTTGCCGTTCTCGAGCGACACCAGGCTGCCCAGTGCGTCTTTGTGGAGGCGCAGCTCTTCCCCCATCCATCGTATGGCCTCGCCCCGCTTCGGTGCCGGCACTTGCCGCCACTGTATGGCCGCATCCACCGCGGCGGTCATGACATGCTCGTAGTCGTCCTCGGTTGCGCCGCGCACTTGCGCGAGTCGCTGGCCGGTGGCCGGGTTGATCGACTCGATGAGCGGCCCGGATTGCTGCTCGCTCCAACCGCGGACGCCGGACCAGGCGCCGGGGTTGAGGGCACGGAGGTTCAGCGCCTTTAGGGTGTCGGTAGTCTTTTCCATAGCGCGTCATTGCCGGATATTGGTGGGGGTCGCATTTTGCCGTAGCATCGCCGCCATGTCCAAAAGCCATGCTTTGACCAATTGGCACCCGGCGAGCTGGCATGGCCTGCCGGCCACGCAACAGCCGAAATACGCCGACCCGCGTGCATTGGAACGCGCGGTCGCCGCATTGAGCCGTCTTCCACCGCTGGTCGTGTCGTGGGAGATCGAAGCCTTGCGCGACAAGCTGGCGAAAGCGCAGCGCGGTGAACAGTTTCTGCTGCAGGGCGGCGATTGTGCCGAAAGCTTCGGGGATTGCGAATCGGACAACATCGCCCGACGCTTGAAGATTCTGCTGCAGATGAGCTTGGTGTTGCTGCAGGGCTTGAAAAAGCCGGTCATCCGCGTCGGCCGTTTCGCTGGCCAATATGCCAAGCCCCGTTCCGCCGACACGGAAACCCGGGATGGGGTGACGTTGCCGTGTTACCGCGGCGACAACGTGAACCGGCCGGGCTTCACGGCTGCGGAGCGCGAGCCGGATCCGGAATTGCTGCTGCGCGGTTACGAACGCGCTTCGTTGACGCTGAATTTCGTGCGTGCGCTGATCGACGGCGGGTTTGCCGATCTGCATCATCCCGAGTATTGGGACTTGAGTTTTTTGCGCCATGCCCCGCTGCGCGATGCTTATCAGAAGATCGTCGATTCGATCGCCGAGTCGCTGGATTTTTTTGAATCCATGAGTGGACTACGGGTCCATGCGGCCACACGAGGCGATTTCTATACCAGCCACGAGGGTCTGCATCTGCTGTCGGAACAGGCACAGACGCGCTACATCGAACGGCAGAAGAAGTGGTACAACCTCTCGACCCACATGCCTTGGATCGGCATGCGAACCGCCAAGGTCGATGGGGCACATGTCGAGTACTTTCGCGGCATTGCAAACCCGATCGGCGTGAAGGTCGGCGCGGCGATGAGTGCCGAGTGGCTGCAGGAGCTCATCCAGGTATTGAATCCGCAGAATCAGCCTGGACGGCTGGCGTTCATCCACCGGTTCGGCATCAAGGACATCGAACAGCGCTTGCCGGAAATGATTCAAGCCGTGCGCGCCACAGGTTCACAAGTACTGTGGGTGTGCGATCCCATGCACGGAAACACCGAAACTACCGCGGGCGGCGTGAAGACGCGGCGCTTCGACAACATTCTCGGTGAAGTGGAGGCCGCCTTCAGAATTCACGAAGAATGCGGTTCCGTGCTGGGCGGCGTGCATATCGAGCTCACCGGCGAGGATGTCACCGAGTGTATTGGCGGCGCACGCGGTCTCGCCGAGGCCGATCTGGCGCGTGCCTATAAATCGCAGGTCGATCCCCGGTTGAACGCGGAGCAGGCGCTTGAGCTTGCAATGCTGATCGCGCGTCGGGCGGGCGCCAACAGGCGGACGTCGAGACCCAAACCCGCCTAGTAAGGTGAGGTAGTGCGGCGCGGGCGTCTGAAGATATATATGATGTTTTTCAAGTAATTAAGAAGATTATCTTGAATTAGTATAAGCATCGGGCCGACGTTTTTGAAAAAACCGGGTTGCCTCGATGCACGCAGGTGATATTCTGCAGGCCAACCTTTCCTACCTCGCCATGTTCAGCGCGGTCAGTCCCGGTCGCTTCATTCTGCAGGGGCACACGCTGGTCGGCTGATCGTGGGAATGTTTGGCGCCCGCGCGGTCTAGCGCTGATATGGGCAGTGGGGCGGGTCGGAAGAATTCATGGCCAGGAAGTGCCGAAGTTTGGGTTGCGCTCGGGTTAGTCCAAAGTCCAGGCGCGCTCGATGGCGGGCTACGCGGTTCTCCGCGTAGCCCGTTTTTTATGTGCGCCCGGCAGGGCGCACTCATTCGGGGGGTGAAAGTCCCCTACACAGCCGACATGGGCAAGTGTTAGCGGAAGGCAACGGTTTCCCGGGTGACCGGGAGTCGGAAGGAAGCCGGAAGCAAAGCGCTGGCGCGACGCACAGGAAGCGGATAGAGGCGGCACTGCGGGGTAAGCAGGCATAAAGATGCAAAGCCCAATACATGTACAGAACGCGGTGTCGTATATCCGACGCGCATAAGCGTGGGTGCGCAATACCCGGGGAGATCTGCAAACGTGCCGCAAGGCTACGAGGATCGAAAGGTTCTCGGAGGCGGTTGCAGAAGTCAGCAGAGGCCGTATTAGGGAGCGATCCTGAAGGGCCGAACAACGAAGCCGAGAGTAGGACGGATGATCTCGAAGCGAAGCGATGAAGCAGAAGCACCCGCAAGGGTGGCCACGGCGCGGGGTGCAGGCCGGAAGCCGAGCGCTAATCGACGGGGTGCGGAGCTTGGCACGGCGACATCCGGGCGAACGAAATCGGAGGGCCACAAACTCATGGAAGAGGTGGTCGAACGCGGCAACTTGAGGCTAGCGTATCAACGGGTGGTCACGAATAAAGGGGCGCCGGGCGTCGATGACGTGTCGGTATCCGAGTTCAAAGACTGGCTGAAGATACACTGGCCGAGCGTGAAGATAGCCTTGTTGGAAGGCCGTTATTTACCGCGACCGGTACGTCGAGTGGACATCCCTAAACCTTCGGGTGGGATGAGAATGCTCGGAGTGCCAACGGTGGTTGACCGGCTGATTCAGCAGGCACTGCATCAGGTGCTACAACCGCTTTTTGAACCGACGTTCTCGGACTCAAGCTTCGGCTTTCGTCCCGGTCGTGGGGCTCATCAGGCGGTTCGCAAAGCACAGGGGTACATCCGCGAGGGAAAGCGCTGGGTGGTGGACATCGATTTGGAGAAGTTCTTCGATCGGGTCAACCACGACGTGCTGATGGCGCGGGTGGCACGGCAAGTCAATGATGTACGAGTGCTGAAGCTGATCCGACGCTTCCTGGAAGCGGGGATGATGAGCGAGGGATTGGTTGAGCAACGCACGGAGGGTACGCCGCAAGGCGGTCCACTCTCACCGCTGCTATCCAACATCTTGCTCAATGACCTGGATCAGGAGTTGGAACGACGGCAGCTCGCGTTTTGCCGCTACGCCGACGACTGTGACATCTACGTGCGCAGTCGCGTGGCGGGAGATCGGGTGATGAACGGGATCAGGACGTTCCTCGAGGACGCCTTGAAACTGCGCGTCAACGCTGAGAAAAGTGCCGTGGCGAGGCCTTGGGAACGCAAGTTCCTAGGGTTCAGCGTCACGGTACACCGCGAGAGTCGTCTACGGATCGCACCGGCAAGCGTGCAACGACTGCGGCAGAAGGTGCGCGATTTAATGCGTGCCGGACGTGGCCGATCACTAGCTCGAACTATTGAGGATCTGAACCCGCTGCTGCGGGGCTGGATCACCTACTTCCGGCTCACCGAGACCAAAGGGGTGCTGGAAGAACTCGATAGTTGGATGCGGCGGGGACTGCGCTGCCTGCTGTGGCGACAATGGAAGCGCCGAGCCACCAAGGCACGTCAACTACGTGCTCTGGGACTGGACGCCGAGCGTGCACGCCGCAGCGCCAGCAACGGTCAGGGTCCGTGGTGGAATGCAGGAGCGTCCCACATGAACCAGGCCTTGCCGGCCAAGTACTTCACGACCAAGGGGCTGGTCTCGCTGCTGGGTACCCATCAGCGACTCCAGAGTTTAAGTTGAACCGCCGGATGCGGAACCGCACGTCCGGTGGTGTGGGAGGGCGGTGAGCGCAAGCTCACCCCCTACCCGAT
>Ga0326728_10001897_pt1 | contig 71551 bp, 67 predicted proteins | sample MB3enrmetagenome_FD_207602 | JGI IMG/M metagenome (GOLD analysis project Ga0326728, IMG submission 207602) | Lab enriched peat soil microbial communities from McLean, Ithaca, NY, United States - MB31MN | ecosystem: Environmental > Terrestrial > Soil > Wetlands > Peat | place: USA: New York...
CATCGGCAATTATCCGCGGCTCGGAAACCCGGAACCCGTGATAGCATGGGGGTATCACTGAGAAAGGAGGTGGTCCAACGAAAATGTCATCCGGCAGTAGTAGAACCAACCATTGTGAGGTGGCCGACTGTTAGGCCGACTGTTCTGACGTAGCCGGCTTCGAATCAGTGGCGAGGCCAAGTTCCTGTGGAACGGCCTACTCACAATGGTTCGCGATGAGCCGCAGGGCTCATCCCATGGCTACCTGCGAAGCCCCCGCTTTCGTGCTCATTGCGCGGAGCGGGGGCTTCCCGTTTCAGGCGGCCTGCAATCTTTGCTATACTGGCTACGTAACCGTAATCATAGGAAAGGACTTCCCTGCCGATGAAGCCCGGGGTTCATCCAGCTTACAGCGAGATCAGCATCATTTGCGCGTGTGGCAACACGTTCCGCACACGCTCGACGCACAAGGGCGATATCCGCGTGGAAATTTGCTCGAAATGCCATCCGTTCTTCACGGGCCGCCAGAGACTTGTCGACACGGCGGGCCGCATTGAACGCTTCAAGAAGAAGTACGCCAAGAAGCCCGCGCCAGCCACGGCATAAGCCCCGCACCGGCTCGCGGAAGCTCTACCGGGGTTGGTCGGCGCGTTCCCGCTCCTCGCGGATCTTCTCGTATTGGGCGCGTTGCGCGTCGTTCAGAATGGTCCCGATACTGACGGCCTGCTCGTCCTGAATAATCTTCACTTCGGGCTTGTACTTTGCCCTCAACGCCTTGAAGCGATTATGGGTTTCCTCTAGAATCCCGCTCAGCTTCTGGACCTGTTCCGGCTGAAGTTTCAAGCGGGTTTCCATCTCCGCCATATACCGCTGCCTGACTGCTGTGGCCGTGCACGGGTTGGTCTTCAGCGAGGCGCTCACCGATCGGGCATTGTACAGCCCGAACCCAACGCTTCCGACGAGCACTCCGCTCAGAAACACAAGTCCCAGGTACGCAGTTACGGAAAAGTTGGGGCGTCTCATCGGGGGTTGTCGTGTGAAGCCTGAACGATCTCGGTGTCGGCCAGGTCGTTGTGCGTCTGGCTGGCCGCGAGCAGTTCGAGATACGAAGGGGACGGGCGCGGCTGCGGATTCGCCAGATACACGCCCATCAAAAGCGCGGCGGCCGCGGCCGCGGTAATAATGCCCTGAGCCAGCCGCTTCAAGCTGTACGTGTACGACCGGTTCGCATCTATTTTTTGCCAGAGCTGCGGCATGAAGCCGGGGCTCGGCTCGGGATCGGGGCAGGCTTCCCGGTAAGCGCTAAAAAGCGCCTGGAGCCGTTCGTCGAGCGCATCCGGCCTTTGGTCTTGTGACGGCATGCTACCCCCTTTTATTTCGAACGCACGGCGCCCGTAGCCGCCTCGGTGGACGCCTCAAACACCTTCAGAACCCGCTGGCGTGCCCGGAACAATCGCACCTTCAAAGCATTCTCGTTCACACCGTACGCCTTTTCAAGCTCTTTCAGCGACAAACCCTCAATTTCTTTCAAAGTCAGAAGAATCCGGTCCTGTTCGGAGATCGAACTCATAAGCGTATCCAGGAGCTCGCGGACGCGCTTGCGCCGCTGCTCCTCCGCATCGCGCTTGCTGCTTGCGGCGGCGTCGGCCAGAACCACCTGCTGCTCGGAAAGATCGGCCATGCGGGATTCGTTCCGGCGGCGCTGCCGGCGCAGGTAGTCGTAAGCGGCGTTAACCGTAAGGCGGTAAAGCCAGGGCTCGAAGACCTCCGGCGAGCGCAGTTGATCGAGCGAGAAGTACAGCCGCAGGAAGACCTCTTGTCCCACGTCTTCAACGTCTTCCGGTCTTCCAATGAGCCTCCCAATGGTCCCGAGGATGCGCTTCCGGTAAGCCTGAACGACCTGGCTGTATGCGGCGTCATCACCATCGCGGGCCCGTCTGATCAGCTCAAATTCTACCAGCATGCCGTTCTTCTAGCCGGCATCCCGGAGGTCATTATCCCTCAAAAAGAGTGGCGAACCGGCAACTTCCCAGGTTACAAGGGATTAGGCCGGAAGCGCAAAGCCGGGACCGCCCCGGGCCGCTCGAATGACTCGCCATGAGCGGCTTCTGCTAAAATCGACTCGTAGCAGACGTTACGCAAGAGTGCTCTCCGGCACGATATCCGGAATGCAGCGGAATCTGTGGGGCGGACTTCCAGGTCTGCGCGGATTCTCCAGGACCCGCTCTTCGCACGCGGAATCAGCCATATCCGGGTACGAACAGGTCCGACGTGGACTGTCGGACGCGGGACTGGAGTCCTGCCCCACGCCGTACGATCCATGGACTTTCTTAACGGTCTTAATCCGCAGCAACGCGAAGCCGTCGAGCGCACCCAGGGCCCGCTGCTGATCCTCGCCGGCGCAGGCAGTGGGAAAACTCGCGTCATTGCGCACCGGATCGCCTACCTGATTGACTGCCAAGGCGTCCCGCCGTCCGCTATCGCGGCCGTGACTTTCACCAACAAGGCCGCCGATGAGATGCGGGAGCGGGTCGGGAGGCTGCTCGCGGGCCAGCACCCCCTTACCGGTTTGATCGTTTCCACGTTTCACTCCTTTTGCGTGCGCCTGCTGCGCCGCGACGGCCAGTCGCTGGCGGACATCCGGCCCGGGTTCACCCGGAACTTCTCCATTTACGACGAGGACGACCAGTTGGCTGTCATCAAGGCGCTCTACCGCCATCTGGGCCTCGATGAAAAGCAGTTCATGCAGTGCCGGGCCGCGCTCTCGCGTATCAGCCACGCGAAGAGTCACAAGCTCGCGCCGGAAGATGTCCTCAAGCAGTCCAAGGATCCCAAAACCAGCCGCCTGGCGACTGTCTATGAGCAATACGAAGACCGGCTCCGGCAGGCCAACGCGCTCGACTTCGACGACCTGCTGCTCGAAGCCGTGCGCCTGCTCGAGCACGACGAATCGCTCCGCGGCGCGTGGAATCGCCGCCTGGCGCATCTGCTCGTGGATGAGTACCAGGACACCAATCGCAGCCAGTACGAGCTGATCCGGCTGCTCACGGAGACGCACCAGAACGTCTGCGTGGTGGGTGACGAGGACCAGTCGATCTATAGCTGGCGCGGCGCCGATATTCGCAACATTCTCGACTTCGAGCGCGACTTTCCGAACGCCCGCACCATCCGCCTCGAACAGAACTACCGCTCGACGAAGAACATCCTCGAGTCCGCCAGCGCGCTGGTCTCGCGTAACAAGGAGCGCAAGGGCAAATGGCTCTGGACCGAGTCCGGGGCCGGCTCGGCCGTAGGCATCTACGAGGCCAATTCCGGAGAAAACGAGGCGTTATTCATCGCCGACACCATCGAGCGAATCCTGGGCGCGAACCCCGGCGACCGCGCCGCCGTTCTCTACCGCACCAACTTCCAGTCGCGGCAGATCGAGGAAGCCCTGCGCCGCTACGGCCGGAAATACCAGGTAGTCGGCGGGTTCAGTTTCTATCAGCGCGCCGAGATCAAGGACGTCCTGGCTTACCTCAAGGCCCTGGTTTCCCCCCAGGACTCCGTCAACCTTCTGCGGATCATCAATACCCCGGCACGCGGCATCGGCAAGAGCAGCGTCGAGCAGGTGGAGCAGTACGCCCGCCAGCACGGCCTGGGAGCGTGGGAGGCGATCGTGCGCATGCTCGGTGAAAACGTCTTCCCGACCCGCGCCGGCGCCGCGCTCGCCATCTTCCGCAAGCTGATGGAAGAGCTGCGGGCGGCGGCCGCGACCGAGCCCGTACACGAAGTGCTCCGCCGCATCCTCGAGCGCACCGGCTATTTGAAGATGCTCGAAGCCGACAACGCGCCGGATTCCGAAGCCCGCGTGGAGAACCTGAACGAGCTGGTAAACGCCGCCATCGAGGCGGCGGAGCGCGGCGAAAGCATCGCGGATTTTCTCGATCACGCCGCACTGGTCTCGGACGCCGATACCGTCGACAGCCGCGCTCAAGTAGCGCTGATGACGGTCCACAACGCGAAGGGTCTCGAGTTTCCCGTGGTCTTCGTGGCCGGGCTCGAAGAGGGGTTGTTCCCGCACGTCCGCTCGATCGACTCCGAAACGGGGATGGAGGAAGAGCGGCGGCTGTGCTACGTGGCCATGACCCGCGCGGAGAAGCGCCTCATCCTCACCTGGGCGCGATACCGGAGGCGGTTTGGCGGCGCATCGGCCGATGCGTCGATTCCGTCGCGATTCCTGAGCGAGATTCCCGCCGAGCACTCGGAGGAGCTCGGAGGAAAGCGGGTCCATGCGGAGGTGAACCTCCAGGCGGACCAATACCTGGTCCGGGACGCGGCGCGCAAGAATACATACACCGGCAAGACGTATAATTCTCTAGAAAACATTTCGGAGTTCTTCCACGCTCGCGGGCTTGGAAAGAACCTGCCGATCAAAGGCGCGGAGCAGCCGGCCAGGTCGCCGGCCGTTGTTGCGGCGCAACCGGCGCCGCGTTTTCAGCCTCCGCTTCCGAGGAAGGAGTTCAGCGTGGGCTCCTCGATCAGCCACCCGCGATACGGCCGGGGCACGGTGATCCGGCGCGAGGGAGATGGCGAGGACGCGAAGCTCACGGTCAGTTTCTCCGGTCACGGGCTTAAGAAGATCATCGAAAAGTATCTAGGATCGAAAAAGGACGAATGAACACCAAGACAGTCACCGACAAAGCGGAACGGAAGAAGATCAAGCGGGAAGCGCGCAAGAAGGCGCCCGCGAAGCCGAAGCGCGCCTCCGGCGTTGCGCGCGGCTCGGGGAAGCGGAGGATCGTCAGGGCTGCCAAGGGCACGCGAAAACGGTAGCAGCCCGGGTCGCAAGCACCGCTCCCTTACGGTCGCGGCTCGGCTGAATAGTCGCGCCTTGCCGAGCCGCGACCGTCAGGGAGCGGTGCTTTACTATTGCTCATCATCCCCGTGTCCCAGCTACTCAGGACCAAGGACATCGACCAGCTCATCGCTGATTCGGAGGCGCCCGACAAGCGCCTCCGCAAGACGTTGGGGCCCTGGAGCCTGGCCGCGCTCGGCATCGGCGCCATCATCGGCTCGGGCATTTTCATCCTGACCGGAACCGCCGCCGCGGGCGAGACGCTTAGTTTCCGCTCCATTCTGCACGCGCCGGTTCTCGATCTGCTGTTGCACGGCACCCACGCCGTATCGACCATCGGGCGGCCCGGCGCGGGTCCCGGGATCTCGCTCTCGTTCCTGCTCACCGCGATGGCGTGCAGCTTCGCCGCGCTGTGCTACGCGGAGCTCGCCTCGATGATCCCCATCGCAGGCAGCGCGTACACCTACGCCTACGCCACGCTCGGCGAGATCTTCGCCTGGATCATCGGCTGGGATCTGATTCTCGAGTACGCCGTTTCGAATATGGCCGTCGCCGTCGGCTTCTCCGCCTATTTCGACGACCTGCTGGACAGCCTGTTCGGACTCCACCTGCCGGCCAAGCTCTCGAACCCGATGATCGCCGGCGGCCGGCTCACGGGCAACTGGTTCAATGTGCCGGCACTGCTGATTCTGCTGATCCTCACGTACATTCTCGTGCGCGGCGTGCGGGAGAGCGCCGGGACGAACAACGTCATGGTCGCGATCAAGGTCGCCGCCATCCTGATCTTCGTCATCGGCGCGGCGCGCGCCGTGCATGTGGAGAACTGGCGCCCGTTCATGCCCAACGGCTTTCCCGGCGTGCTGACCGGCGCCGCGATCGTTTTCTTCACTTACATCGGCTTCGATTCGGTCTCGACGGCGGCCGAAGAATGCCGCAACCCGCAGCGTGACCTTCCCTTCGGCATCATCGCCAGCCTGATCGTCTGCACTCTGCTCTACGTGGCGGTGGCGCTGGTGCTGACGGGGATCGCCAACTGGAAGACGCTGGGAACCGCGGCACCCGTCGCCGACGTGCTGCGGACGCTGGGCTACACTTCGATCCGGCGCTGGGTGGTGCTGGGAGCCATTGTGGGCATGCTGTCCTCGCTGCTGGTTTTCCAGTACGGCCAGGCGCGGGTGTGGTTTGCCATGTCGCGCGACGGCCTGCTGCCCAAGGCATTCTCGAAGGTCCACGCCGTGCACCGGACGCCGCACGTCAGCACCTGGATCGCGGGGCTGGTGGTGGGAATTCCCGCCGGCATCTGGGACATCGGCACCTTCGCCGACCTGGCCAACATCGGCACGCTGTTCGCGTTCATCGTGGTGTCGGCGGGCGTCATCGTGCTGCGGAGAACCCAGCCGGAGCGCAAACGGGGATTCCGCATGCCGGGCGTGCCGTGGCTGCCGCTGGTCTCGGTGGCCTGCTGCCTGGTGCTGATGCTCAGCCTTCCGCTTGAAACCTGGGTGCGGTTCGTGGTCTGGCTCCTGATCGGATTGACGATCTACGCCTTGTTCGGTCGGAAGCACAGCCGGATGGTGTAGCGCTATCGGCTATTGCCGAGCTTGCGCATTCAGGCCGCGGATGAACGCAGATGAACGCGGATTCAAAAACAAAAGATCTTATCGGCGTTCATCGGCGTTCATCGGCGGCTGACACGTTTTTCCGCAACATCATACTCGCGCTATTATCGTCACATGCTGTTTTCGCGCCGCGTGATCCTCGCATTTGCCGCGTCCGTTTGTCTGACGCTCGCCGCCACGGGTCCGTATCCTCCGCCGGCCCAGGCCGCCAGCGACCTTCAGCAGGCGCGGGAGCGCGCCAGTCATTCCGGCAAGCTCCTGATGGTGGTTTTTGGCGGCAACTGGTGTCCGGACTGCAGGTCCCTTCACGACCGGATGCACGAGTCTCCCATACGCGAGTACGTGGAAAAGCACTTCGAGGTCGTCGAGGTGAACATCGGGCAAATGGACGCTAACCTCGACATCGCCAGCAAACTCGGTGTGACTCTCAAGAAAGGCGTGCCCACGGCCGGTTTTTTCGCCCCGGACGGCAAGCCGGTGGGAATGACCAACCAGGGTGAACTGGAACCCGCCCGCCAATACACCGGAGCGCAGGTTTTGGCGTTTCTCCGCCGCGTCGCCGAGGAGCATAGGATCGAGAAGCCGCGATAAGGCTAGTTACGCACTATGGGGTATGAAGTTTTCGCGCTAGGTGATGGCCACCATGCGTACATAGACCGAACACTTCAGCAGAAGATCAAAGAACTGGTTAAGCGACACTGGACGCCAGCGGCGGGCGATACGGTTGAAGGGGTCCAAAAGGAAATCCTTGCTCACCCATACCTCCGACTGGATGAGTGGGCCGCCGCCGCTCATCGGGAGAGATATGAGCGCTGGAGACGCTCCGAGAAAATGCTTGCTGGCTTCAAGGAGCGCTTGGCCAACGGGGAAATCGAGCTTAGAGGTGTACGGGGCACGACCGGCCAGACCGCTATTACCATTGAGAAGCTTCGGGACAGGGCTGTGCCGCATCTCGATGTAGCACCAGACCATTTGTTGATTGAGCTGGAACGTCATCCACAGGGTTCTGGGATCGTGCAGGACCACTACTGGCTATATTCGCAAAGACACAAATGGGCGGAGTTGCTTCGCCCGATCAGCAATGTTAGCAAGGTTAAACTGGACAACCTGTTACGACAGGATTCCACGGGCAACTGGAGCGCCTTCGGTGGACCCCGCGACGAGTTCTATCGGCTCGCCGAGAGCAAGCTCGGACTGGATGGATTGAAAGGCTTCAAGCGCCTAACGACGTTTCAGCTCCTTCCAATTGCTTCGCCGTCAGATGAGATCCTGAAGGAGTGCCAAAGGCTGACCGGGTTCGACTTCTCAGCGAACGAAAGGAGTCTGCGAGCGAAGGCTGAAAAGCGATACGCGAGGAAGTACGGGCCGAAGGAACAATGGCGGTCTGGCCATGAACTGCTCGTTGACAAGGGGGTTCAGCTACATATGATTTCCACGGGTCAGATGTTCCGGCAGTTCGCGCAGGACGTCGAATCCTACATTGAGGTCTGCAACTTCGAGCACAGGGCAACGCAGGAGGCTACTGTGCTTCACGCCAAGGACACATTCAGTCTCGAAATAAATATCTCCGGTTCGACTCCGGAAAAATCTATTCATGTCTCTCTCGACGGCAATCGGCTTCAATTCCGATCTAACCAGAGCGCCGCTCAAAGTGCTGAATTACGGCCTGTGCGTAAACCAGAAGATTCGGGTAAGTACAGCCCGTCGTTCTTGTTCAACGATAAGTTGATCAGTAGCAAGGACTTCGTTGCGTTGATTTTGGACCCTGTTCTGAATGACAAGTAAAGACGTCCTGGGAGAGCGCTTCGGAAAAGGGCGTCGAGCGAACTTGGCAAACTGGGGACAGACAGCGAATTTCGCAGCCGCGGCGAAATTCGAGTCACGCCCCCGGTTTGCGCGCGATCTCCGCCGCGTAGCCAGCACCGGATCGAGAAACCGCGGTAAGATCTGATACTGTCGCCCAGGGAGGTTGATGGAATGACTCAGGCGTCCAACGTTTCACGCAGGAAGTTTCTTGCCGGCGCGGCAGCCATATCCGCCCCGGCCCTGGCTTCGGAAGCGGCCCCCCGGCAAACGGCAACGCTGCCGAATCCGAAGACCCCGCCGGCGTCCGGCGTGCTTTCGCCTATCGATCTCCGGCAGGTAAAGCTTGCGGGCGAGTTCGGCCGCAGGGTCGATCAGATTATCGAAGCAAATATCCTCCTGATCGATGTGGACTCGACCTTCCTCCACGATTTCCGGCGCCGCGGGACGGGCGGTTATTTGGGCTTTGGTAAATTCATCGACGCGTGCGTCCGTCTGGCCGCCGGCACGGGCGATGCGCGCATGCTGGCCTTTAAGAAAAAAGTCATCTCGGACCTCATCGCCACGCAGGAACCCGGCGGGTATATTGGGACGATCGCCGACCCGCACTCCCGCGTCAAAGCCCTGTGGGACCTGCACGAGAACTCTTATATCATTTGGGCGCTGGTCAGCGACTACCAGTTTTTCGGCGAGACGGCCTCGCTGGAAGCGGCTCGGAGGATGGCCGATTATCTGCTCGGCCTGTTTGCCGCTAACCCAGCCTTACGGCCCGATACGATGAACGGAGTCGTCACATTCTGGGGGTCAAGCCTCGGGTTCGATCGCGCGTTGCTTGCCTTGAGCCGCTCGACCGGCAATCCGAAGTATCGCGAGTTCGTGGTCGACTTTCTGAAGCTTGGCGATTACAACCCCGAGATACACTGCGGACCCACTTCCCTGGCAAACCACGCGTACACCTACATGGGACATAGTCTCGCGCAGCTCGATTTATATCGCGAAACCGGCGATCCCCGGCTTTTGCGGGCAACCCGAAGGGCCGTCGGCTTCATGCGCAAAGACAACGGCATGCTCGTCACCGGCTCGTGCAGCGAAGGCGAATGCTGGCACGACACTCAGAGCGGACTGCAGAATACCAGTGAGACGTGCATGGCCGCCTATCTCGCGCGCATCATGGATGCCATGCTGCAACTGGAAGGCGCCAGCCTCTACGGCGACATCATGGAGCGCGACATTTACAACGCGCTGTTTGCCGCTACCTCGCCGGACGGGCACCGAAGCCGCTACTTCACGCCGTTCGACGGCAAGCGTACTTACGATCTGCATGGCAACCGGTTCTGCTGCGCGAACAATAACAAGCGCTTCCTTGCCGACCTACGGGGCTGGATGTACTATCGGACAGCGGACGGAGTCGCCGTGAATCTCTACAACGCCTCCACGGCAAGCATGAAAGTTGCCAAGGACGTGGGCCTGAGAATCGAACAACAGACCGACTATCCCACGTCAGGCAATGTGCTGCTAAAGATCGACCCGTCGGAACCGGCGAGCTTCGCCGTGAAACTGCGGATTCCGCGGTGGTGCGATACGGCTGCCGTCTCCGTCAACGGCGGGACTCCCACGCACGCTCCGGGCGGCGACTTTTACGCTCTCCGGCGGACCTGGAAGCCAGGCGATGCGATTGAGCTCGAGATGCCGATGCAATGGCGCCTGGTCCGTGGGAGGCGGTCGCAGGCCGGCCGCGCCGCTATCCTGCGCGGGCCGGTGATCTTCACGCTCAATCCGGCTCGCAATCCAACCATCAGCGGCCGGGCCGCCTTCGAGCCGAGACAATTGATGATCCATCCCCTTGAACTGGAAGCGCCGGTTCCCGACAATTCGGTTCGCCTCGGCGGCGTTTCCTGCACCGTGAAGGCATGGCCCCCGGGCCCATTCCACTTCTGGCCCTTTATCCCGCGCGTGCCGCTGGTGCTGACTGAATATCCCGATGCCGGGGGGCAGGCCATTTACTTTATGGTTCCCGACGAGCATGCGGCGTCGATCGTGGAGGACGAACTGATTGATCGTCCCGTGTGACGGGACTCCGGTGGGTACAACGGGGCTCGATTTGAGGTTCGCGGTACCGGCCGTTCGGCGACCGAATTACGCAACAGAGACTATCCTCTGGAACGTTGCGGGCGGCAGATCAATCCCGGCTTGTTTCAGTCTTTCGCATACTTTCGGCCGGATTCCCGTCGGCCGGAACCGTCCCGTGACTGTGCCCTCGGCCGTGACGCCCAGCCGATCGAAAACGAAGACATCTTGCAGTGTGACAATATCGCCTTCCATTCCCAGGCATTCGGTGATGTTCGTGACGCGCCGGCTGCCATCGGACTGGCGCGAAACCTGAATAATGATGTGGATCGCGGAGGAAATCTGGTGGCGGACATTCTTTGTCCCGAGATTGGGGTTCGCCATGCCAACCATGACTTCGAGACGGCTGAGCGCGTCGCGGGGACTGTTGGCGTGGATCGTGCTCATAGAGCCGTCATGCCCTGTGTTCATGGCCTGAAGCATGTCGAGAGCCTCCTCGGCGCGCACTTCGCCGACCACGATCCGGTCGGGTCTCATTCGAAGGGCATTCACTACGAGCTGCCGGATCGGCACAGCATAGTGGCCGTCAAAATCAGGAGGGCGGGATTCCATGCGAACGACGTGCTTTTGCTGCAATCTCAGTTCAGCGGAGTCCTCGATCGTGATGATCCGTTCGCGGTTGGAGATGAAACACGAGAGCACATTCAGCAGGGTGGTTTTTCCGGACCCGGTGCCGCCGGAAATGAGAATGTTCAGGCGGCTCTGAACGCAGCCCTTCAACAGCTCGAGCATTTCCTGAGTAATTGACAAATTTGAAACCAACATCTCGCCGGAAAGCGGCGTTTGCGGGAACCGCCGGATCGACAGAGTGGGGCCGTCGATCGTCACCGGCGGTATTGCGGCGTTCACTCGCGAGCCATCCGGCAAACGCGCATCGACCAGGGGCGAGTTCTCGTCGATGCGCCGCCCTACGTTCCACACAATTCGCTGGATGGTCTCCAGCAAGTCCGTGTCATCCTTGAACCGGACCGGCGTAAGTTCCAGGCACCCCTGGCGCTCCACGTACACTGTATCCGCCCCGTTGACAAGGATGTCCGATACGGAGGGATCGTCCAGAAGGGCCGCGAGCGGGCCCAGATGGAGGTCTTCGTAGCTGCACGCACCAGTCTCGCCGCGGTCACTTATGCGTGCCGGCTCCCGGCGGTCCGTGCCCGTGGGGACAAGGAGCGGGCGAGCCACGGCAGCGCCCTCGCGCCCAACATCGACCCGGGCGAGAGCACTCATTGGTCACTCCGGACCATCTCCCGGTCTCCCTGCCCGCGCTGAATCCCGTCTATTTCTTCGCGATTCCCGCTCCGAGAGAACCAAGCAGCCGTAACTACCGACGTGACAAAGGGCATCGCATCCCCGATTGGTCTCAATTCTACTGCATTGCGGGTGAAAGTAAATGGAACTTAAGAATAATCTTTTGTACTGCAAGTACCCTCAGTACAATACGTACCGATACGGATCAAGTACCATCGGTCCAGAAGTTGAAACTAAGTGAAGGAAACAGCGTTCACTATGTGCTGGAGCAACCGGAAACGCTGCCGCCGGGGATACGGAACCGGTGCATCAGTGAGCCCGCACTCGTTGTAGAGCGGCTCCAGGGCAGCTTCCAGGTTCACCAAATAAAGCCGCCGCTCATGCTCTTCCGCCTCGTCCGGAATGCACCAAACCTGGGGGGCAAGTACGGCGCACGCAGCAAGGATCTGGCGTCGATGTCCTTCGACGCTCGCGAGAAACAGGCTCAGATCGGCGTGCAGTTCCCGCAGATTGAAAGACAGCCACTCGAAAAACACTCCGATATGGCTTGTGCGGATTACTTTGTCGGCTTCAGCGGTTCCGAGTTGCGCGCAGAGATAGAAATGCGTGTAGCGGCCCGTCTCTGGATTTTTCAGACCAGCCAGAAACGCCAGCCTCCCAAACACGCTCGGAATGTCGCAGACGTGCCGTTTCCATAGCCGCAAGACGCTTTCGCGCGAGGCCGCTCGTTCCTGTTTCCAGTTCGGTTCAGGCACTGCCAAGTCGTTCCTTTGCTGCATGTGACACCCTCCATACCGGTGAATTCACATTCCAATATCCTAAATCACAGCATATGGAATCCATTAAAGATAGTAAATGGTAATTTGTGGCTAATTAGCGGTACTCGCGGTACCGGTAGGAAGGTGGTACGGTCCGCAGTTCCTTGGAGTTCAGGAAAATCGGGCGCGGCAGAGGAGCCGCCGGCCGGCGCACAACGCATTTCCCCAACCGTCGCAGATCCGTTGTGCGATGGCAAGCCCACAACTCATAGATGGGAAAGTGCTCATCTTCAATTACATTCTTGGGACAGGAACCAGTTTGGGGACGCTGCCCGCTGGGCCGTTGGACAGCCCGCTAGCTGCCTCACACTTTGGGCAACCGGTTCCCCGATTCGAACACCGCATCCACGGCGACGTCCGCGGCCTTTGTAACCGCGCTCGCCGCCTCGCTCAGGTCGTTCCCCAGCAGGGTGACCTTCCCGGTCTCGCCACCCTCCACTCGGAGGAACGTGGTTGTGCCGGGCGGAGCATAGCAGCCATGGACAAACGCTCTCTTCGTTCCAATCAGGCGAACCAAAGGCTGCTCATTGCCCGGCGCGCCACCCGTGAGGCCGGCGATATCCAGATCCTTGACGTCGTCGCACAGCAACGCGGGCCGCATGTCCGGCTCCTCGAGCTTGAAGTTCACATTGCGAAGCTTCAGGCCTTTGACATGACGGCAATATAGACCATAAGAGGGGAGCCTTCGGAACATCGACACCTCGGGATAATGATTCGGCAACTCGGGAACTTCCTTGTTGACGAGCTCGCTCCCGCCACGCTCCTTCGTCGAGACCTCCAGGTTTGAGATGCTGACTCCCTCCACGTCATCGCCCGGCAGGCCCGTAATGGCGCTGGTGAGTGTTAGACCCGTGACGTACACATTGTCGATCATGATGTCGCGGATCTTACCTGGCAGAGCGTCGCCCCCGCGCCCGGCGTACGCATGGCTGCGGATGAAGATCGCCGAGCGGACATCGCGCATGGAGATATTGGAGATCGAAATGCCAGACAGGCGGGTGCATCCGTACCCCGCGTCAATATGAATGCCGGAAATGGTCCGGCGCTCATCCGGCGCTGGAGCGCAGTACAGAACGGAGTTGCTGAAAACGATGTTCTCGAAGCCGGCTTCCCCGCGCCCCTCATCGACTTTGAGGGCGTTGCAGGTGGTCTCAACCACGCAATTGGTGACGGTGATGTTCCGGGACACGCGCGGCGGCCCGATCCGCTCAAAATTCTTGATGCAGATCGCGTCGTCCGCGGTCGAAACGTTGCAATCGGAAATCATCACGTTGGTGCAGCCGTCCGGGTCGATCCCGTCGAGGTTCGGCCCCTCGAGAGGATTCCGAATGGTGACCCCGCGAATGAAAACGGAATCGCAGGCGACCGGGTGTACCGTGTAGAGGGGGGACGTGGTCAGCAGCACATCGTAAATGCGCACGTCCGTGCACCGGTGAAACGCCAGCATGGGTCCGGGACGCCGCAACGCCTGCATGAAGTGTTGGGCCACCCGTCCGCCCTCTATTATGAGCGGGTAGTATTGCTCGAGTTCTTCCGGCGTCTTTTTGCGCCAGAACGCGCCGCCGTTGCCGTCGATTCTGCCCGGTCCCATGACGGCGATCCTGGTGGCGTCCTCGGCGTAGATCAGGCTCCGCGAGTTATAGTCGGCCAGGTCGCGGCTACCCCAGATGGTGGCTCCGGCGTCCAGATAGAGCGTGACGTTGCTTTTGAGCCGAATGCTCCCGCTGAGATAATCTCCGGGCGGGAAGTAAACCAGTCCGCCACGCGCGTCGAAGGATGCGTCCACGGCCTTTTGGATGGCCGCGGTATCTTTGTCCTTCCCGTTGCCCGTCGCGCCGAACTGGCTCACATTGAAAACCAGCCGCCCTTCTCTGGTCGTCTCCGCCGCCGCATGTTGCGATAACGCGGCCACCATGGCCGCCCCGCCGAGCCCGAATACTTGTCTGCGATCAAAAGGGTTGGGCATGCGCATCACCCTCATCCAGTGGATTATACGCGAAATTTATCGAGCCGCCCGCGGCGGAACTGTAACCGCCCGTCATTCGGCTGGGCGCATCAAAGCGCGCACGGTGACGATGGAATACGGCTTCAGCGCAACCTCGAGCGCATTCCCAGTTAAGGGAGAAGAAGTTAGTTCTGAGGCCCATCGACCCGCTCTTCGAAAAGGAAGGCGCGGGAACATTCCTTCGCATTCGGGTGGAGGGGACCTCCCAGGCGCCTAAGTTCGGCGTGAATCTCGCCGGCAGACAATTGGAAGTGCCACTGCCAAAACGGAGGCCGGTCTGGTTATCGCCGGTCTTCTTCATTCGCCGGGATCCTGCCGTCAGGCCTCGCTAAACATCACTTGCCGTTTGCATTTGTCGCCGGACGGCCGCTTGATCTCACTCAGATCGTTCACTCGCGAAAGACGAACGCGGCTTCCCCGCACGCGGAAAGCGCCGGGCCCATCGGCTTCGAGGACGGCATTCCGCGCGAGCTTGATCTCCGCGTCGGTTTCACACCCCAACAACAGCGGTCCCGCGTGGAAGGTGTGATATCCGCGAATACTTCCCGGGTTCAATGCGTCCGCGCTTCCGGATTGAAGGTCGAAGTCCAATTGCAGCGTGTCTCCCGCCCGCAAGACCAGCCGGGATTCGACGAACCCGTTGCGCACAGACGACGGGGCGGTTTTCCGCCGCACCAGCAGACGGTGGCCGGAGGTCCACGAGGGCGCGGCGAAGCGCACCAGAACGGGATCCGTAACGGTAGAGGAGACCACCTCGAGCGTCACTGAACCGGTGTACGGATAGCCAGTGGACTGGCGGACCTCAACCGTGCCGCCGCCGAGTTTCACCTTTGCACGCGAGTTGTAAAAAAACGGGATGGAAAGCTCACCGGGACGCGCGAAGTACGCGTACTCGATGGCGCGTGCGTGGCCTTCTCCGCCCCTCATCGAGCAGCACCAGTAGGCTTCGAACGTACTGATCGCAAGAAACGCATCGCGGGCGCCCGCGCACGTATCGGTGCCGAACCCGCCGTTGTTGCGCTGCTGTCCCATGCCGTTGAAGTAGATCCGGTGCGCGTCTTCGAGGTACACCGGATTCGCCGTAGCGCGCCAGAGCTGGGTGGCCGCGATGAAGGAGTCGATTACGGCGCACCCCTCGGTCCACTGCGGACGCCCGAACCAGTTGTAGTTCTCGTAGTTCTCCGTCATGGCCTCGGTCCGGTAAAGCCGGTAGCGATCCTCGGCGGCCTTCAGCAACTGCGCGCTCCCGGTCTGGTCCGCGTACCTCAACAGCGCCCGGATGGCCGTCAGCGTGGCGTGGGTCTGAGCCTTGATCCTCACCAGATCGACTTCGAGGAAGCGCGCGATCATCTCATCCGCCACCGCGCGGATCGCGGGGGAAGACAGCACCTTGGCGGCATGGGTCACGCCATCGAGGAAAATGAAGTCGCAGCCGATGTCGGAGGATAGCTTCCAGTTGCCCAGTTGCGCGGTCAAAGAGCCGGCTTCGCCGCCGCCGTGCTTCCGGGCGGCCGGGTCGATGGGATAGATGGCGTGCTGGCCGCGCGTCGGGAGCACGAGATTCCGGACCATCCTGTCGATCATGCCGAGCGTCCGCTCGTCCCGCTTCCACTCATAGTGCTCGCACAACGCGCGCAATACCCAACCGTGCCCCGAAAGCGCCTGCTCGTCGATGGCGCCCGGGTCCAGCACAGGGCCGAAATAGCCTTGGGCGTTGAAGTGTTCCGGGTAGAGCCGCAGGATGTCATCGAGGTACCGCGCGTGGCGGTGGGTGCTGCGGGCCAGGAGGGTAACTCCCAGCAGAGCCCGGCCTTCCCAATCGCCGGGCCAACTCTTCGCGGACTCGCTCCGGAACACGGCGGGGGGCTGATACATAGGTGATTCCAGGCGGTCGAAGTTCAGCGCCGCGCGGCGGGCGAGATCGTCGCCTATCGCAATATCTTCCAGCGCCACGGCCTGCGGCTGCCCGTCAGCGGCCGCCGCGAGCCGCGGCGCCAGGGGTGCTCCCAAAGCGGCGATGCAGAATTCCCGCCTACGCATAATCTCCCATTTTCACCTACATCACCCAGGAGCGCGAGGCTGAGTACCCGGCAACTCTCGCAGGCAGCCAGTCCTTGAGCTCCGCGGCCATATAAAAGGTGGGCCGCAACAGATCGTCGCCGGACGCGATCACGCCTTCGGCGGCCGCGGTGGCCGCGAGGTCCGTCTCCGGGTAGATCCGAATGCCTACCGTGATTTTTAGTGCGTCGAGATCGAGGGAGTCCGCGAAAGCGAGGCTCTCTTCGACCGTTTCCCTGGTCTCGCCCGGCCCTCCCAGCATCAGACAGCCGGTGCGGCGGATGCCGGCTTCCCGGAACATCCCCGCGATGGTCCGCACCTCCCCTGCGCGGAACCTCTTGTGGAACCGCCTCAGCACGCAGTCCGACCCGCTTTCGATGCCGAGGGTGACCTCGTGGCAGCCGGCTCCGGCCATCAACTGCACCAGTTCGCGATCCACCCACTTCGGATACACGATGCACCACAGGTTGACATCCAGGCCCCGCCGGATGATCTCCCGGCAAAGCCCCTTGGCATAAGCGGGCGGAATGTTGAAGGTGTTGTCCACGCTGTAGAAATTGCGGAAGCCGCACGCCGCAACCTGCTCCACCCACTGAGCAATGCTCTCCGGCGGCCGCCTGCGAATGCGTGTGCCTTCGATCAGCCTGGTGGCGCAGAAACTGCAGCCCATCGGACAGCCGCGCTTCCCCTGGACCGGTATCCAGTAATCGTGGCTCTGCCCCGCGTCCGGGAGCCAAAGCCCAGGTTCGGGAAGCGGCAAGTCCTCCAGGCTGGCGCTGAAGAGCACGCCGGCCGGGGGATGGCCGGGACGGTAAACGCCGGGCAGGCCATACGGGTCGGACCCGCTCTCCAACCGCTCCACGAGCGCGGGAAATGCGATTTCCCCTTCGCCCCGGATTCCCATGTCGGCCTCGAGGAACCGCAGCACGCTTTCGGGAAACATGCTGTAGCCGGGACCGCCCAGGACGATCGGGGCATCGCACAGCCTGCGGCAAACCGTCACGGCCTCGCGAACCGCCGGCAGCAGGAACTTGGGATTGGCCATGTTCTGGTCATCGATGTTGCGCACCGACATGCCAATCACGCCGGGCCGGAATTCTTCGATGCGCTTCCGGAGCGCCGGTATCGCATCGCGCTCGGACATCAAGTCCAGCAGGACGGTTTCATGGCCGGCACGCCGGCAGGCGGCGGCAACCAGCGCCGGACCAAGGGGCAACGGGAGGATGGCAGTCTTTTCGGTGTTGGTGGAAATCAGGAGAACTCGCATGGCCCGATTGCGCGCCTGCCGGGCTTATGTGCCCTTTCGCCCTCCGCCTCAATCATTTTAGACCGGCGGGCGGCTGGATGGAGTTGTTCGTTCGGGCCGAAGACGCTACGGTTTGGCAGGCCCTGCGAAGATGTTCTTCCCGAACTCGAGGTGCAGCCGGATCGAGGAAATCCACAGCGGTCCGCGCTGCTGGTTGTAGGCGGGATCCCAAACCCGCTGGAGGTCGAAACTCGCGAAGAATCCGGGGAACAGACGCGCATCGTAGTAGCTCTCCTCGACGTACTCCGGTGCATATTCCAGGCGGCCATCTCCGATCAGAAAATCATAACCCCCGCGCGCCAGATAGAGAGCATGGACTCCGGAGATCCCGCTGGCCGTGAGCTCGGTCGCGACCGTATCGAAGGGTCTGCGCCAGCGCCGCCCGGTGATCGAGACGCCACCCGTGGCTAAACGGTCAAGGGCGGTGAACGCGAAGCTCTCCGTCTTTCCGTCATTCCATCCGAGCCGGATGAACGTGCCGATGTCTTTGGTGATCTCCTGATCCGCGCTGACTCCAAATCCATACTTGAGGGTCCCGTTGCGGCGAGTGGAGACGACATCGGGAGTGCCGCCGCTCAATTCCGCCTGCCGAATGGCCTCCGCGTAGTTGCCTGCGTCGGCGTGGTTCTCGTAATTCATCAGCCGGACCGTACCGGCGTGCTTGCTCACCCGGTATCGGTATTCTCCCTCGAACACATCCCCACGATTCACGAACACCCGGCGGTCGAGTTGAGATCCATTGGCAACCCGCGGCATGGCGGCGCTCGCATAGCGCAAAGACCAGTTGCGCCGGTGCAGCTCGTGGACCCAGCCCCAGGTGTAGCCGCGGACGTCGGCGGGATAATCCCAGGCTCCGTTGTACATCACCGCCCAGCCCATGAACTGTGTGCGTGGATCGTGCGAATAGCGGTTATTGTCGAAGAAGTCGGTCAACGCGAAGCGCCCCACCGCGACTGTGTACCGGTTCACCGGGCGCTTGCCGGCAAGCTGGTTTTCGTCGCTTTCGACCGGCTCCATTTCATCGCCGAGTGCAAAATCGTGAGAGATATACAACCGCGCAATGTATGGCTTTGGCGTGACCGACGCCACGCGTGGCAGCTCGCCATTCGAGGAATTCGCGAGGCCGTTGACGCCGCTGAACCCTCGTCCTCCGGCGACTTCCGGATCGAAGTACAGCACCGTGTTGTTCTCCAGGCGAAGGCCGAAGAACAGAGTCGTGGTCAGCGACACGGCGCGTTCCGTATAGTCCTGAAGGCTGAATGGTCCTGAGTACGGCGAATAGAAAGTGCCGTGGTATTGCCCGATCGAAGTTGCCTGATAGAACAGATTCCAACGCTCCGGTTCGACCGGCGCGTCCGGCGGCTTACTGTCTGCTTGCGGGGAAGTCTGACCAGCCTGCGGCGGCGGATTCGGCGGCGGCTGCGATTGCTCCTGCGCCGGGGCGCTCAAGCTGGTTGACATCAATATGAGGGCATAACTGGCAATATGAAGTGCGCGGGCGCCGCAGAGCGGATCTTTGCAAGGGTATCGGTTTGCCGGCATTCCCCTCAATCATTCTAATGGGCGCTCGCCAGCACCGCCAGCGGCCGGGAGACCTCCGGATCATTCACAACGAGTTGGCAAGAACCGCGTGGATCAAGCGCGGGAGTTTTACGGCTCGTCGCGATAGACGCCGATTTGCGGCGTGCCGCCTTCCTTTAGCTTTGCGCGGAACATCCCGGGAGTGTTGAAGCTCCAAGCTAGCTGCCCGTCGGGCGTGAGCGCGACGACGCCTCCGTCGCCGTGGATTGCGGAGAGATCCTTCTTGACCACCTCGTCGGCGGCTTCTTGCAGGCTCATGCCCTTGTACTGCACCAGGGCGCAGATGGTGCGCGCTACGGTGAGCCGGATGAAGTACTCGCCTGCGCCCGTTGCCGAGACGGCACAGGACTGATCCGAGGCGTAGGTCCCCGCACCGATGATGGGGGAGTCGCCGACCCGGTTCCAGCGCTTGGCCGTGGTGCCCCCGGTGGAGGTGCCGGCCGCGATGTGGCCGCGCCGGTCGAGCGCGACGGCGCCGACCGTGCCGTACTCGTGCGTGTCCACCCCTTCCAAGGCGGCGATGGGCTTGGCCGGAGGCGCGGGCGCACCCGCGGGGCGCGGAGGAATGGGCAATCCGTCCTTTTCGAGCTGGCGGACCAGCTCCTGCCAGCGGCGCTCGGTAAAAAAGAAACCGGGCGGCGCCTGCTCGAGGTGTACGTGCGCGGCGAAGCTATCGGCGCCCGAGCCGATCAGCATGACGTAGGGCGACTGCTCCATGACCGCGCGGGCGAGCGAGATGGGGTGGCGCGTGCGCTCGACACCGGCAACCGAGCCGGCCCGCATCGTCTGGCCATCCATAATCGCCGCATCGAGCTGGTTGGTGCCGTCCGCCGCGAAAACAGCGCCACGGCCGGCGTTGAACAGCGGATTATCTTCGAGGAGCCGGATGGCGGTTTCGACCGCATCGAGCGAAGAGCCACCCTTATCCAGCACGCCGGCAGCCGCGCTGAGCGCCTCCCGGATGCCGGCGCGGTAATTAGCCTCGGTTTCGGGGGTCAGTGAGGAGCGGGCGATGACTCCGGCGCCGCCGTGAAGCACCAGCGCCCACTTGTGCTGTGCGGAGGCGGGCGCGGGAGCGCTCTGGGACAGGGCCGCGGAAGAGAAGATGCAGGCCAGAACCAGGGAGGCGAGTGAGAGTGTGGTGAGCAAGTTCATGAAACTCCTCGGAACAGTCTGACGCGCTATTTCCGGTACACGACACCATTCTTCATGACGAAGCTGACGCGCTCGAGCACGGAGATGTCCTCCAGCGGATTGCCCGGAACTGCAATCACATCGGCGTAGAAGCCGGGCTTGAGCTGGCCGATCACGTCCTGCCACCCGAGGAGGCGCGCACCGTTCAACAGGCTGGCGCGGAGCACGTCGGCGGCGGGCATTCCGTATTGCGCCATCAACTCGAATTCGCGCGCCTGGGCGCCGTGCGGAAAGGGGCCCACATCGGAGCCTGCCGCCATGGGGACGCCTGCGGCCAGTTGCTTGCGGAACTCGGCGGCATGGAAGGCCAGCGTGGCGCGCTCACGTTCGGCCGCGGCGGGCGAGCCGGCATGGGCGGCGAAATACTCGGAGATGGCAAAGGTGGGCACGGCGTAGATCTGCTTCTCGCGCATGATGCGCATCGTCTCGGGGCTGAGCTGGTAGGCGTGATCGATCGAGGCGACACCGGCCTGGGCCGCGTAGAGGGCTCCAGGCTCGCCGGTGCAATGGACGCCCACGCGCGTGCCCACACGCGCCGTTTCCTGGACGGCGGCTGCCAGCTCGGCCTGGGTGTACTGGTAGGGTGTGGTGAATTGGCCGCCGGCGAAGCGATCGGCGCCGGTCTGATAGATCTTGATGAAGTCGGCGCCCTCCTTGAGCTGCTGCCGGATCACGCGGACCAGTTCGCCGGCATTGTTGGCGTAGGCGGCATTGGAGGAGATGTGCTCGGCGGGATTGAAGTGGATTGCATCTTCATGGCCCCCGAGAATGCTGATGGCGTTGCCGCTGACGCGCATGCGCGGGCCGGGAATCAGTCCGGAGTCGATGGCATTGCGCACGGCGGAGTCCGCCGAGCCCGCGCCCTCGGTCCCCATGTCGCGCTCGGCGGTGAAGCCCGCCATCAGATCCTCGCGGGCCGCAATCCCGGCGAGGATGGTGCGCTCGGGTACGGATTCGACGACGGTTTGGAGGTCCTCGGCTCCAGGATGGAGGAAAAGATGGACGTGGGCGTCGATGAGCCCAGGCATCAGGGTTGCCGCGCCCAGATCGATCCGGGTGGCCCCGCCGGGATGGGCCACCGTGGAACCAGCTTCCACAATGCGATTTCCGCGTACGAGCACCTCGCCGGGGCTGACGAGCGCGCCATGCTCCACATCCAGGATGTGGGCGGCATGGAGCACGACGGCGTCGCCGGCGGGAGCGGTGGGAGATTGAGCCTGGAGTGCAGGTGCGGCGGCGAGCGCCAGCAGGAGCACGAGCCCCGGGGCAGCCGGGCGCAGGGATCGGAACATGAGCCAAATACTAACACGCCGGCCGGGCTCGGACGGCGTCTCTCGCGGTTCGCCGAATCCGGCCCGGGCTGATCCAACCCAGTTGTCGGGCCGGGTCGTATTCCCGGCCCGCGTTCTTGATGCCGCGCCCAACTCCTCCCTCCTCGGTCTCTTCGGAGCTCTGAGCGGGAAGCCGAAGCAGGGATCGACACAACCCAAGCACACCACCAGCGATGGCGGTGCGCAGGAGCCCGCGGGAAAGCGCGGCGTTCGTGCCGGCTGTATCTACCGCGCCGCCGCGGAGGCGCCCCTGGGGACCTCCTGTTCCTTGTAGCGCCAGGCGCCGACGACGGTCCCGATCACAATCTCCACCAGTCCCACCACCACGCTCGCGCCGATCAGACGGCGCGAAAACAGATGCAGGGCTGCCGGAGCAATCATGGCCAACAGGGAAGCCGGTATCCAGACTACAACGCCGGCGATCACGGCCGTCTTGGGGCCAGGGCCAAAACGCGGCCGGATGGCAGCGTACAACCATAGCGCGTAAATGCCAATCAGGAAGCCCCACACCCAGAAGGCCGCGGTGGGGATGGCCCCCATTTCGGGAGCTCTGTTCAGGGCCATCATGGCGGCAGCCCAATGGTTGCCCAGAATGAGGCCGTTGACGATGTATTCGAAGAAGTTCACGATGAGCCCGGCGAGCAGTCCGCCCAGGATCACGCGAGTCCAGTTAGTTCTCATGCTTGCCTCCGTGGAAGGAGTGGAACAGTCCTTCGCTACGGAATTATACACCACGGGCACCAGGAAGGCCCCAGGGAATAGAGATATTCAGACAGAAAAGTGGCCTGCGGGACCGGCTTCGACCCCAGGAAGGCGCCAACCCTCGCTCCCACGGGGACGTAAGAACCTGGAAGGGGCCTGTTGGCGGCTTAATCGCCGGTAGACAGAAGGGCAAAGCGGAAATCCAGGATCGAATCAGGAAATCGGCATTGCGCCGATCTCGTGCCTGGCACGGGTCAGGTAACCGAAAACGGGCCTCACGGTCCGTCAGGGAAGCAGCGGAGGTTTCGCCCACTTCGGCCAGGTCGGGGACACCTGGAAGCATTCGGCGTACTTCACACCGAGTTGCAGCCCCCGGAAGCGCGAAGTGTACTCGATGAAGTCCATATAGTCCTTGATCTGGTACTGGTTTTCGAACCACGCGGCCTGGCTCTTGTGGCAGGCCAGCATCTGCTTCTTCAGTTCAAACGTCTCGCCAATGTCCACGTAGTATTGCGGCACGAAGTCGATGCCCGCGACGGTGTCGAAATAATAGATCTCCGGAATCGCCGCGCAAGGCGGTTCCTCGGTCTTGATATTCGGAATGATAGTCATGATCCGGTTGTCCCAGACGATCTGGCCCGTGGTGCGATGGTCGGGATGATAGTCCGCTGGGGCGTGCGTGAGAATTACGTCCGGGCGGACCTTGCGGATCACGTTGAGGAACCGCAGCCGGCTCTCTTCACTCGAGAAGAGATACCCGTCGGGGTAGCCGATCCAGATGAAGTCGGCCCCGATCAGGGCGGCGGAGGCGGCGGCCTCCCGGCGCCTGATTTCAGCGATCTCCGCCTTGGGAAGCGTGGGCGAACCCAGCTCGCCGTTGGTGGCCACCGCCATGGTGACGTGATGGCCGGCCCGGGCGTATTTGGCCAGCGTACCGCCGCACAGAATTTCCAGGTCGTCGGGATGAGCGCCGACCGCAAGAACGCGCATGAATGCCTCCGGTCTTAGATGTGGATCGAAAGCAAAGTATCTCTGATGACCCCGTGAGTGTCAAGTTCCTCTCTGCTCAGTTCAACACCTGCACGCTCCCCCTTAACCGGATATCTTGCGACGACGCTCCGACCAGGACGTCGATCGTGCCCGGTTCGACCACCCAGTGCATGTCCACGTTCAGCAGCGCTAGATCTTCCGGCGTGAGCGTGAACGCCACGCTTTTCACCTCACCCGGCCGGAGCGAAATGCGCTCGAACCCCTTCAATTGTTTGACGGGAGTTGCGACCGATCCCGTCTTGCGATGGATGTAGAGCTGGACAACCTCGTCCCCCTCGCGCCCGCCCGCATTTTTCACATCGGCGCTGACTTCCACATTGCCTTCCGGCCGGCTCTGCTGCGGTGTAATGCGCAGGTTGCTGTAGTCGAACTTCGTGTAGCTCAGGCCGTATCCGAACTCGTACAGCGGCGTGGCCGGCATATCCGCGTAGCCCCTCCTGAGCATGTAAGCTTTCGAAGGTTTGTAATCGTAGTAACAGGGCAACTGTCCGGAGTGGCGTGGAATCGTGATGGCCAAGTGGCCGCCAGGATTATAGTCGCCGAAAAGAATGTCGGCCACGGCCTCGCCGCCGCGTTCGCCCGGCAGCCATGCTTCCACGATGGCCGGTATGTGCTCCGCCGTCCACCGGATCGACAGGGGCCGTCCGTTGATCAGAACCACCACGGTCGGAGTGCCGGTTTCGTAAACCGCCTGGATCAGCTCTTCCTGGTAGCCGGTCAAATCCAGGCTGGCGACATCGGAGCCCTCGCCATCCGTCCGTTTCTCCTCATGTTTCCCCGAGCCCAATTGGCCCATATTCTCTCCCACCACCACTACCGCGAGCTGGGCGTTCTTCGCCGCCTCGGCCGCCGCGCGGAACCCGCTCTTGTCGCCGCCGAGGACATCGCACCCTTTTGCATACGCCACTTTCGTGGACGGCGAGACTTTTCCCTTGACACCTTCGAGAACGGTTACGACGTGCTGGAGAATCGCCTGGGTCGTGTAATCGCCCAATTGACTGGAAACGGTGTCCGCATTAGGGCCGATCACTGCGATGGACTTGAGGTCCTTATCTAACGGAAGCAGATTTTTCTCGTTTTTCAGGAGCACGATTCCTTCTCGCGCCACCCGCAGGGACAGATCCTGGTGTTCTTTGGTGTGCATGACTTCCACCGCCCGCTCGGTGTCTACGTAGGGATGCTCGAAAAGGCCCAGACGGAATTTCTGCGTCAGCACGCGCCGCACGGCCCGGTCCACCAACGCCATCGAAACTCTGCCTTCCTCCACGTTCTCGATCAGCGGCTTCATGTAGGCGGGTTCGTACGTGATATTCAGGTCCACGCCGGCCTTCAATGCGAGCGCGCCTGCCTCTTTCTGCGTGGAAACGATGTCCTCGTAAATCAACGTGCCGAATCCGCCGCCCTCACTGAGCACCAGGCCTTCAAAGCCCAGCTCCTCGCGCAGAAGCTTGGTCAGGAGTTTTTCGGACCCGTGCGTGACCAGGCTGTCAACCTCGGGATATCCCGCCATCACTCCCAGCCCGCCGGCCTTGGTCAGCCCCGCAATCCAGGGAGGGAGGAACACTTCTCTCAGGCGCCGCTCGGACACTTCCACCGCGCCGCGCTCCAGGCCGCTGGCCGGCTCGCTCTGTCCCGGAAAATCGGTGAATACCGTCACCGCCTTGTCATTCGCGGCGATGTTGGAACCCTGAACGCCGTGAACAATGGCTTCCGCGATGCGCGACACCAGGTACGGGTCCTCACTGTATCCTTCGGCGTTTCTGCCCATGCGTGGATCGAAATTCGGTTCGAGCACCAGGGTGGAAAGCTCATGGATGCCGACTGCCCGGGCCTCTTGGGCGGCCACCGAGTAGATCGATTTCACCAGATCCACGTCGAACGTGCTGCCGATCCCCAAGCCCTCGGGGAAAATCGTAGCTCCGGGGAACATGCCTCCGTGCGTGCCCTCTTCCGTCTGCAACAGCGGAATCCCCAGCCGCGTTTTCTTCAACGCGATCGACTGCAGCTCATTGAAGTACTCGGCCTGTTGGCGCGCGCCTTGGTGCAGGGTCTGATCAGCCAGCGTAAAAAACCCGCCTCCGGGACCGATTTCATCGGTGTAGCTTCCTTCCGCGAAGCGTTTGCACGCTTCCAGCTTGGCCGGGATATCCGTGCCGAGATTACGGACATACACGCAGGGCATGTTCAGTTGCCCTACCTTTTCCTTGAGTGTCATGCGCGACATCAGGTCATCGACGCGCGCCCGGATGGGCTGGGCCGGATCCTGATAAATTGGCGTCTTGCCGCTGGACTGCGCCAGCGCTGCCGCCGCCAACAACAGCAGCACAGCCGAAATGAACCCTACGCTCAATCTCTTAATGAGCATGAATTACCTCCAGGTGTTGTGGACTGCGTACGAGCCGTCTGGGATTAGTGAAATCGGGGCTAATGCCGGAACGAAGGCATTGCCGGGAAAACTGATCACGAGCGCCTCCGCTCGTCGGCCGCCGCAAGTTGAAGCGCCTCCGCGCCGCCTTTGAGCCGGGCCTCGACGGCCTTCATGTCGGCCTCGACCATGATCCGAACCAGCTCGCCAAAAGTCACAGCCGGCTCCCAGCCGAGCATCCTCCGGGCCCGGGAGGCGTCCGCGCACAGGGAATCGACCTCGGCCGGCCGGAGGTAGCGCGCGTCGACCTCCACGTGCTCCTTCCAATCCAGACCGGCGTGCGCGAAGGCCAGCTCGGCGAATTCGCGGACAGTGTGCGCCTCTCCGGTGCCGATGACGAAATCCCCGGGCCGCTCCTGTTGCAGCATCAGCCACATGGCGCGGACGTAATCAGGGGCATAGCCCCAGTCCCGGCGTGCCTCCAGGTTGCCCAGGTAGAGCTTGCTCTGGACGCCATGTTTGATGTGGGCCACGGCGCGAGTGATCTTGCGCGTCACAAAGGTTTCACCTCGGCGCGGGGACTCGTGATTGAACAGGATGCCGCTCGAGGCATGGATCCCGTAGCTCTCCCGATAGTTCACCGTGATGTGGTGCCCGAACATTTTGGCGCAAGCGTAGGGGCTGCGCGGATGGAAAACCGTAGTCTCGCTTTGGGGAGGAACCGCGCTGCCGAACATCTCGCTTGAGGATGCCTGGTAGAAGCGGCATCGCACGCCTGTGCGGCGCATGGCCTCGAGCAGGCGAAGCGTTCCGAGAGCGGCCACGTCGGCGGTGAACTCCGGAACTTCGAAACTCACCTTTACATGGCTCTGCGAGCCCAGGTTATAGATCTCGTCCGGGGCGAGGTCGTAGAGCAGCGTGGCCAGCGAACCGCCGTCGGTTAAGTCGGCGTAGTGCAGCAGAAATCGGGCATCGGCTTCGTGGAAGTCCTGGTAGATGTGATCGAGCCGGTCGGTGTTGAAGCTGGAGGCCCGGCGCTTGAGACCGTGGACCTGGTAGCCCTTGGCGAGGAGGAACTCGGTCAGATAAGAGCCATCTTGACCGGTACAGCCAGTGATTAGAGCGCTAGGCATCGGCGTTTGACCAGCATACCTCTGTCGGCGCGGACTCCGTGAGTGTGTTGTCCGCCCTATGCCACGGCGCCGCGGGCGCGAGACGACATGGCGCGCGTCAGCAGATGCGCGCTGGGGCTGTAATCGGGAACGATCTCTTTCAGGGCCCCGGCCAGGCGCCCAATATCGCGGTCTTCGCAGATCTGGTGCAGGGACTCGAGCCAATCCCGCATGTCTCCCTCGGGCACGCCGTTCCCGATGAAGATGCGAATCTTCTCGTGCGCGGTTGGAACGGTGTCCTCGAGCATCGTACTAAGCTCCTCGTGGAGCTTCTCGCCCGGGCGCACGCCGGCGAATTCGATCTTGATGTCCTGGCCGGGCCGGAGTCCCGACAGAAGAATGAGATTCCTGGCGAGATCGACGATCTTCACCGGTTCTCCCATGTCGAGAACGCAGATCTGGCCGCCGCCTCCAATGACCGAGGCTTCGAGCACAAGCTGGCACGCTTCGGGAATAGTCATGAAATAGCGCCGCATGTCCGGGTGCGTCACGGTCACCGGGCCGCCCGCTGCGATTTGCTTCTTGAAGATGGGGATCACGCTGCCGTTCGAACCGAGCACATTGCCGAAGCGCACGGCCACGTGCTTCGTGCGTCCATTCGGAAGCGCCGGAAGCAGCAGTTCGGCAATGCGCTTGGTGGCGCCCATGACGCTGGCCGGCCGCACGGCTTTGTCGGAGGAGATCATCACGAAGTCTTCCACTCCGTGCTCCGCCGCGGCCACGACCGCGTTGTATGTCCCGAAGACGTTGTTCTCGACCGCTTCGAAGACATGCGCCTCCATCATCGGCACGTGTTTGTAGGCGGCGGCGTGGTAGACGGCCGAGGGCGAGTACTGCTGCACGACCTCGTCGATGCGGGCACGGTTCTGTATACTCCCGATCTCGGGATAAAAGAGCGTCCCAGGGAAAGCCTGCCGCATTTCGCGGTCGAGTTCGAATAGGGGAGACTCGGCGATTTCGAAGCCGACAATCCCGGCCGGGTGGAAGCGCGCGATCTGGCGGCAGAGTTCGGAGCCGATTGAGCCGGCGGCGCCGGTTACGAGCACGATTTTGCCTTCGAGCTTGCCGCGGATCTGGTCTTCTTCGAGACGAACGGGCGTCCGGCCGAGCAGGTCCTCGAGCGCCACCTCGCGCACCTGGGTTACCAGGCCGCTGCCTTCGATGACTTCGGCCGGATAGGGAACGGTCTTGCAGGAAACGCCGGCATCCTGGCACTGCTCGAGGACGGCCGTCATCCGCGGGCCGGTGGCGGAGGGCAAGGCGATGAGAACCATTTCCACGGCGTGGGATCGAACGATAAAGGGCAGCGCGGCGCCGTTGCCGAGGACCTTCACCCGGTGGATGAAGCCGCCGCGTTTTGCCGGATCGTCGTCGATGAAGCCGATGACTTCATAGCACAGCGCGGGATTCCGCTGGATCTCATGGAGCAGGGTGACCCCTGCGTCACCGGCGCCGTATATAAGTGTGCGTTTCCTGGCGCCCGGATGCGCCAGCCGGGAGAATTCGAAAACCAGTCTTACCGTCAGGCGGACCCCCGCCGTCATTCCGAAACAAAGCAGGAAGTCCAGCAGGCAGACCGAACACAGAAACCCCGTGGGCGCGGGCCCTGGAAGGAAGAGGCAAGCCAGCACGGATCCGGCGAAGTTCCCTGCCAGAAGGCGGCCAAGATCGCGAATGGAAACATAGCGCCACCACCCGCGATCCAGTTTGAGGAGATGAAAGACGAGGATTTTGGCCGGCATCCAGACACACAGTCCGGCCACGAGGCGCGGCCCGTATTCGAGGGGCACGCTCCGCTCAAATCGCAATAGGAACGCCAGGACCGCGGCTACGGCGAATATCGCCAACTGAACGACTCGCTTCGCCCAGAGGGTGTGGCGGGCAAGATAGCGGACAACGGGCTGAATTACGGATCCCGGCATGGCGGCGAGTTCTCCTCAGGCGATGGCGACAGGTTCCTCTTCGAGGACCGGCAGGGGCCCGGCGCCGGCCGCGGCTCGGACCTGATTGATCACGTGGAGTTGGTCCTCCATGGAGAGGCTGCTCGAACTGGGGAGGCAGATGCCGCGATGGAACAGGTCCTCGGCCACCGCGCCGCCGTAAGACTCCGCGTGGGCATACAGGGGTTGGAGGTGCATGGGCTTCCAGACGGGACGGGACTCGACGCTCGCGGCGTCGAGAACGCCGATGAGTTCATCGCGCGAGCAACCAAACTTCTGCTCTTCGATGAGGAACGAGCTCAGCCAATTCGTATGCAGGCCGTAGGGGGCCTGGGGCATGAGCGCGATGCCGGGCAGGTCCGCGAAGGCCTCGCGGTAACGGAAGGCGATGGCGCGCCGTTCGCTGACGCGGAGGTCGAGGACCTCGAGTTGCCCCCTGCCAATGCCGGCGAGCACGTTGCTCATGCGGTAGTTATAGCCGAGTTCCGAGTGTTCGTAGGCGAGGCCGGGATCGCGGGCCTGCTCGGACCAGAAGCGGGCCTTTTCGACCCAGGCGGCATTGCGGGAAACGAGCATTCCGCCGCCGGTTGCCGTGATGATCTTGTTCCCGTTAAACGAGAACGCGCCAACGTCCCCCAGCGTTCCAGCCGGCCGGTTCCGGTATCTGGCGCCGAGGGCTTCGGCGGCGTCTTCGAGTACCGGCACGTCATAGCTTTGCGAGAGCGCGAGGATCGAATCCATGTCGGCGCACTGGCCATAAAGGTGTACCACGATTACGGTGCGGGGCAGTTTGTTTCGCCGCGCCCTGTGGCGGAGAGCGTCTTCGAGCAAGTTCGGGTCCAGGTTCCAGGTGGGGTAGTCGCTATCCAGGAACACCGGCTCGGCGCCGAGGTAGCGGACTGGATTCGCGCTTGCGGCGAACGTGAGCGTGGGGCAAAACACTTCGTCGCCAGGGCCCACGCCGAGAAGACGCAGGCCAAGGTGGATGGCCGCGGTGCCGCTGGCAACAGCGGCCGCGGGCAGGCCCATGCGCTTGGCAAACTGCTGTTCGAAGGCGGTCAGGTTCGGCCCCGACGTGGAGAGCCAGTTGGATGCGAACGCCTGCCGGACGTAGGTCTGCTCGCCACCGCCCATGTGAGGCACTGAGAGTAGAATGCGTCGCATTTCGATTTCTACAACTGCGCGAGCACTCCCGCCAGCGCCGAAAGGTCTTCCATCTTGCAATCCTGGGGCATCTCGGGGTCTTCTACTGCGTAGTGTAGCCCCTTTGGGTGTCTCACGCGCCGTCGTCCACCCCAGTTGCCAGGTTGCCTTGCCAGCCTCCGGCCGCTCCGCTTCGGTCTGTGACCTTTGCTTTCCTCGAACGCCGTCCGGGCCGGTTTTCCGGAGGTCCCGCGGCAGCCCCTACCGCCGCAGAAACCGCTTTGCGTGGAAGTACAGGTTGACCATGCACACGGCCACCGCCACGGAAACCAGCACTGCTTCCGGCACATCCGGGTATACCGCTGCTTCCAGGTAGTGAATCAGGAATGGCTCCCGATACACCGTAACGCCGCCCTTCGATTCGAGCCACTGTTCGAGCAACGTCAGAGGACAAGGCCAGGGTGCAATCTCGATGAAAATGCCGTAGATCAGGGAGCCGAAATGGAACCACCGCAGCACGGGCCGGTTTCGGGCCACCAACCAGCCGAAGATCACCCAAACGATCCAAGTGAAATGAACCGCCAAAACGACCGTCGCCAGGGCGCCCCAAGCATTCATGCCGGCCTGCGGTTCCAATACTACCGCCGATCTCCACTACCCGCCAGACACCCGCGGCGCTTAGCGCACGGCCACAAATCAGGGTCCGCGCCAGGGCCTGGCCCGCCGCCGCGAGCATCCGGTGGGCGCCGCCGGCGCTGCGTGCTCACGCTGACCGCGAGCAGACGCTCGATCAGCTTGAGATCCAGCTCCACGGGCGGCTGGACGCGAGAGCTGTTCAGGTAGGCCTGCAGGCCGCGCCGCAGTTGCGCCGCGACGGGCCGGTCCGCGAGTCCGGCGCCAGGTCGAACGAGCAGACCGGCGGCCGCGCCATGAGCGGCTTCCTGAACTGGCAGTGCCCAGAGCCGCGGCCCGCTTTCGGTCGCGCTAGTCTTGCCCTTCGACAAAGGTCTTCAATCGTCCCAGCGCCTGTTCCCACTGGCGGGAAATCATCTCAAGGCTGGCGCGCGCGCCGGCCAGTGGCTTGGCATCGAGTTCCCAAAGCTGCTCGCGGCCGCGCCGTCTTACGTGCGCCAGGCCGGCACCTTCCAGCACGCGCAAGTGCTTCGTGATCGCCTGCCTCGTAACCCGCCCCCCGGAGGCGAGACGCGTGATCGAAGCCGGGCCGCTCGCCGTCAGCCGGGCGATCAGCCGCAAACGCGTCCCGTCTCCAAGCGCTGCGAACACAGGGGCCGAGTTCGTTAACTGACGGCTAAACCCCGGCATGGTTCGCCAGCGACTCCATCTGAATCTGCCAGCCCTGCTCGTTGTCGCTGAAAACACTTGCGCGGCGTGAAGGCGGGATGGCTTCGAAGCCCGATTCTTCGACCGTGACCAAGGTCCCGTCATCCCGGTCCTCCAGCCGGAACGTAACCGTCGTCATCGGCTCCTTCGAGTAGTCGACATCGGGGCGCGGCATACCGGGATGCCAGCGCCAGGAGAAATAGCGCTCGGCTTCCAGCCGGTCGATGATCATGTAAAAGCGCACGCCCCTCGAAGGACCCTCGTACGTGGAGACGAGATTGATAGGTGCTCCGGCAACGAATTCGCCTTCCACGGTGGCGTGGAACCACTGCGCAAATTCGCTCGCGGTTGTGATCGCACGCCACACCCGGGAGCGGGGAGCGCGCACGAAGATCTGTTTTTCGATTCGGGATCCTATGGTAGTTGCCAACTGCAACCTCCTGGTTGCAGATTAAGCCAACCCGGCGCCGGAATGCAACCGGAAGATGCGCAACCGCGCCCGCCAGCCGGCCTGGATCCCCCGTCTGCCGCACCGGCGGACCACCCGCGAGTGACGCCGTCACCGGTAGCCGTCCGGCATAGCGAACGCACCTGCCGGACCGGCGGCATCCCGGAAACATAGCTCCCGGCCCGCGGTCTAACGCTTGCCCGGCAGGCGATTTCCAGTGGATTGAAAGTCCGTCTGCACGGGGTCTGTGGCTTGGCGTGCGCGGGCGAGGTCATTGTTCACGAACAACCTCTGATCGGCAACGTCATGGAGCGCCAGAAACGTGCCGGTTCCTTCCTCTGCGCGGCAGTCGCGAACGGTCACTCCGCTTCCGTCGTTCACCGCGATTGCGGCGGCGCTTGCATTCGCTTGTGCCTGTTTTCCCCGGAAGCCGGCGATCTCGATATCGCGACAGTGTTCCACTTGAATCGCGTGTGTGAAGAACGAAGGTAGTTGTCCGTGCCACTCCACGCGCAATCCTTGGATGTCGAACCCCTCCACGTGACCCGCGTAAATGGCGGGAATATCGTGTTCGAACAGCGCTTTGCCGAGGTCCCTTGTGCCCCTGAAGTCGAAGTTTCCGCCCCACGTCTTCTGCAGCGGACCTTCTGTTATGGCAAGGCGCATGTTCAGGAAGCTGACGTCGCGAATGACACTTTCCGGACAGCCGCAAATCACGACACCTTGCTCGCCTTCCGCGTCAATGTCGCTAAACCGCACGTCCCGGATGTGTCCCATCCTTTGGGGGCCGGAGAAAGGAATAGCGGAAATGTGGATGGGCTCAGCCTTGCCCCAATAGTGCCCGGCGTGGAGCCGGGTGCGGATGGCGATATTGGAAAACTGCACGTGTTCGACCGAGTATGGTCCCCGGACGTTCACGCAGATCCCACGATTGCCGCGCAGGGCCAGGTTCGCGAACAGGCAGTCTCGAATCTCTCCGTTGTCCGTGTCCGCGCCGTAGCCGACCCGAAGCGCCGAGGAACGCGACTCCAGCGTGCAGTTGCTCACCACCAGATCCCGCGTGTCAAACACCGCTATCGAATCATCGGTGGTCTGGACATTGCATCCCGAGATCCGCATGTTCGTACAGCCCGAGATGTCGATGCCGTCGTCGTTCGGAACGCGGCGGCCGCTATCCAGGCTGCTGACGAAAACTCCGAATACCCCCACATTCTGGCAGCGTATGAAGTGAACGTTATAAAGGGGGGAATTCTTGATCGTCACTCCTGACAAGAGCAGATTCCGGCACCCGGTAAATCGGATCAGGTGTCCTGGACGCGGCAGCCGCTCATACGGAGCCTCGCCGGCGACGGTACCCTCCGGGTAATCATCTTTCTGCCGCGTGTATTTCCTGTCCCAGTCGGCCGCGTCGTGCACCTTCGTGCGATCGACGAACGCCAGCGCATTGCCGTCGATCGCGCCGCGGCCCGTAATGGTGACGTTTTCGAGGCCGGTGGCGCTGATCAGACCGGAGCGGCGTGGCCGTCCCCCGGGCTCGCTGGCCGGGACGTCGTAGTCCGCGAGGTCGGGACTGCCCTGGATGGCGGAGCCTGCTTCCAGATAAAGCACCAGGTTACTCACGAGGCGAAGCGGTCCGCTAAGAAAGGTTCCGGGCGGGACGAACACCGTCCCGCCGCCGGCCGCGGAACAGGCGTCGATGGCCCGCTGCAACGCCGCCGTATTCTTCGTCTTCCCGTCCGGCACGGCGCCGAAACGCGTAACATCGAAAAACACTGAATCGTTCCGGCTGAACTGCGGCGCGGCCGGCTCCGGGGCAGCGTAAGAACCGCCGGCGGCGCCCGCCGTGAATACCGAAGCCGCGAGGCCCATGACGCGACGCCGTGAGGACCGGGGAATCGACTCCTGGTTCATCGTAGAAACCCTCGAGCAGTCCGTGCTTGTCGTCCGCAAGTATCCCATCGGGGCAGCAACCTATTGACCGGCACTTACGTTCTTGGCCTCCTGTCCAGCACCGATTATATCTTCGTTCGATGGCCGGAACACCCTTTACATTTCTTTACACCTAAATCGTGACCGCTTTACACGTGCGCCGTACTCTGAAAGTGGAGTTAGTAGTCCGGCTTCCCCGGCCGGAGCTCATACTGAGACTTGGCCGAATCAGAAAGGTTGAGGAGAAGGATCATGAGGATGAAGTTTCACTCGAGACTTGGCGCCGCTCTTGCCGCGGCGCTCGCCGTTCCGGTGCTGGCTTTTTCGGGGGGGCCTGCGGCTGAACCCCAGGGTGGCCCGGGAGGACCTGCCGCAATGACGGCTGACTTCGGCCAGGGAGGCCCTGGGGGTCAGATGCGGGATTCGTGGGGCCGCCGCCCTGGCATGCGCTCTCGCATGGGAATGCACCGGTGGGGCGGACACGAGATGGAGTTAGGTTGGGTCATCAACAACCCCAAGCTTCGCGAACAACTCGGAATCACGTCCCAGCAGGCCGGGAAGATACGGCAGGAGACGCTCAATTTCGAGAAAACGGAGATCCGCTCCAGGGCCGATCTCCAGGTGAAGCGGCTCGAACTGCACAGTCTGCTTGCCGCCGAAACGCCCGACCGCGCGGCGATTGAGACGAGCTTGCGGGAGACCAACGCTGCCCAGTTCGCGCTCGAAAAGGCGTCGATCGATCATCGGCTCGACATGCGCGCGATGCTCACACCCGAGCAGCGTCAGAAGCTCCAGCAATTGAGGGAGGAGTTTTTCCACCGTGGCGCCGGCCAACCGCGCGGAGAACGCGGAACGATGCGTCCTGGCCGCGGCGGAATGATGCACCCCGGCGCGCAGAGCGCTCCGCCTGCCCAGAGCCACCCGCAGCAGCAGTAACCGTGACACAAAGCGTTCCACGTTCTCGTGAGGCGGAGAGGGCCGGCAATTGCCGGCTTCGCCCAGCGTTAGAGGTTGTTATCGGCGGGTGCGAGGAGGTTCGCGTGGCCCGCCGCCAAATCTCAAAAAATCGTTTGCGTACATCCGGCGTGGACGGGTGCGCGCACGGCTGCCAGCTTGCCGGCTTTGCCTGCTCTTACACGCCTGCTTTCCGGTGTCGGGCTTCCAGTGTGGCGTTCACCTGCCGCATGCGTTTTGTCAGGACTTCCCATGGCGTGAAATCGATGCGTACCAGGCCGTAGTTGCTGTTCTCTCCATCCAGGCGGCGGCCTTCCTTGGGTTCGTCGCGATACTCGAACCAATGGAAGCCCACGCAAGTCGGCAGCGCGGCCAGCGCCTCCACGTAGGTGGCGAAGCCGTCGGCGCGGTCCTGCTGCGTGGCCACCGGTTTGGCGGCGCCCTTGGTGTTCGGCAAGCCGCTGTCCATGGCCTTGAAGCTGAACTCGGTGATCATAGTGGGCCGGCCGGTTAGCTTCGTAATCTGCTGCAGCCGGTCAATGGGCGCCGTGGCAGTGTAGCTGTGGTAAGAGATGACCTCGAAATACTTGCCCACGGCGAGGATCACGGCGTCGCCGGGGTAGCCCGCGAAGCGGCAACCGAGCACCATGTGGTTGGGATCCTGACGCTTGATGGCGTCGCGCGTCACGCGGCCGTACTCTTCGGCCACCAGCCCCAGGAACTCCTCTTTGTCGGCGCCGGTGAGAGAGGCCGGGGTGCGGCCGCGCGACTTGACGAACTCGGAGGCCTTGCGGAATCCGGCGGAGCCTTCGGGCATCTTCAGATACCCTTCCAACAAGCTTTCGCGCGAACGCCAGTCCCCGCTCCAGCGCAGCTCGTTATCGGTGAAGTAGCCGAGCAGCCAGGGGTCCCTGGCGTGGGGCGCGCATTGGCGCTCGGCCACGCGCGCCGCGGCATCGTGAAACTCCTGGCTGAAGTAGTCCACCACGCCGCCTTTGAGCCACACGTCGCGCTGCACGGCCGCCGCCATGTTGACCACTGGAGCGTAGACCATGCCCATGCCATACAACTGACTGGCTGACCAGGCGCCCAGGGTGTTGAAGTTCCAGTCGCGCAACTGGCGCGACGTGCGCTTGGCCCACGCCGGAATGTCGGCCGGCGCCGCAGGCGAGCTGTCGGACTCGGGCGAGAAACTCACGGCGTCCACTCCCTTGGAGAAGAACGCGTTCCCTTCGGGCGTCACCAGCCACCAGCGGCCATCGATCTGTTGGGTATGGAAATAGCCGGTCTTCTCGCCTCTGACCTTCAACCAGCCGCCATACACGTCGTAGCCGCCGGCGGACCTTGCCGGCGCGGCGCACAGCAGCACAACCGGCAGCATAATCCAGAAGTGTTTCATACGACAGCTTTCTATGCTCTTTTGTGGACAATGTCAAGTTGACCTCCTGTCACCGCCGCCTCTCCGATTCGGCTAACATCGTCAGGTGCGCTATCGAACGCTGGGCAGCACCGGCCTCGAGGTCTCTGTAATCGGGGTCGGCACGTGGCAATTCGGAGGGGAATGGGGGCGCCACTTCCAGCAGCCGGAGGCGGACCGGATCCTGGACCAGGCAGGGGCGGCCGGCATGAATATTATCGATACGGCCGAATGTTACGGCGCGCATCTGTCTGAGTCTCTCATCGGCGATTATCTGCGCCGCCACGACCGCTCGCGTTGGATCCTTGCCACCAAGTTCGGCCATCACTTCAACGGCTTTCTCGACCGCACTGACGATCTCTCCGTCTCCGGAGTTCGCCACCAGCTTGAAGAATCGCTCCGCGCTTTACGCGTCGAGGCCATCGACTTGTACCAGTTCCACTCAGGGCCGGATGAAGCCTTCCACAACCACGAACTCTGGGCCATGCTCGCCGAACAAAAACGTCTCGGCAAAGTCCGGCACCTCGGAGTCTCGATCCTCGGCAAAGGAAGTGAGCTGCAAGCCCGCGAAGCCCGGGGCGCCGGCGCCGAGGTGTTGCAGGTGGTCTACAATCGTCTGGACCGCCGGCCTGAGCGGGACTACTTCCCCCACGCCCAGCGCGATTGCCTCGGGATACTGGCCCGCGTCCCGCTGGCCAGCGGACTCCTCAGTGGCAAGTACAAGAGCGGCCACACGTTTCCATCCGGCGACTTCCGCTCGAGCTTTACTCCCGAACGGCTGGAGCGCGATCTCGCCGGCGTGGATCATCTACGCGCGACCGAAGTGCCAACCGGCATACCCATGGCGCAATGGGCCCTGGCCTGGTGCCTCCGGAACCCCGCCGTCTCGGCCGTGATTCCGGGCTGCAAAGATCCGGCTCAGGTCCGTTCCAACGCCGCGGCCGCGGATCTCATCCTTCCACGGAGTTAGCGCCTCTACCGGACAGCTGTCGCGAGAACCACCGGCTGGTGAACCCGCGGGGCCAAAGCCAGCTCAAAGGTCTCCGGCTGGGCAAGGTCGGGGCCGGTCACTCGCACCGCCCCAACGCCGCGACGCCGGAAAATAGGATTTGACGCCCGCCACCATTTTGCTGCGCGCCGTCCGCCTCGGGATGGAGACGCACCCGACAGCCTGCCGGCGCTGCTACTGGATGCGCACCCCTCCGAAGTTGCTGTTCTCTCCATCCCGGCGGCTTTCCTTGAGTTCTTCGGTCCGGTGGCGTGCATAGGTCAGGTGTCATTTTTCGCCCGCCGGTGCTACACTGACGCTTCGGTGGAGATCCTCCAATGCCGCGGCGAAGCCCCTCTTATTGTCGAACCCGCCCTGCGGGAGCAATGAGAAGCTGGGTTCTCGAGCCCGCGCATCTGCGTCACCCTATGGAGACGTCATCCGCGCCAAATCGTTCACATGGCCGTCCAGGGGTGATCGAATGATGTCATCGGCATACGCTTGGGCACGCCCCGTCAGAGGGCCGGCAAGTGGCGCAATTCCTCGCTAAGCCGTGAGAAGTTACAAAAGGGAGACTGCGTTGAAACGATATCTTATAGGCTTGTTCATTTCACTCTCGCTCTTTGCGGCTGGCCCGATGGCCAGCCCGCAGATCTATGAAGTCGGAGCGGTATATATCTACCTTGCCTGGACGCCGGATCAACAGATCGTTCACGATCTGGAAACCATGGCCGCGACGGGCATCAACACGATCGAACCCTATCCGTCATTCCTTCTGACTCTCGGGAAGCCCGAACCCGACTTCTCCAAAATGGATCTCATCCTGAAAACCTGTGAGCGCTTGGGGCTGCGCGTCATGCCCACGGTTTTCTGGAGCGGGCTGCTTCCGGACTATGCGGCCGCAAAATGGCCCGACAAATTCCCTCCCACCATGGACGCAGACAGTCGCGAGTCGCGGCTCTCGCTTGCCGATCCCGAGGTGATGGCCCTCGTCGATTATTACTCCAAGATCACCGTGGAGCATTTTAAGAACTCTCCCAGCGTGATTGCCTATAACATCTGGGACGAGCCGCACATGAGTGGTTTCTCCATGTCAGCGGGTGGAGGAAGGGGAGGTGGTGGCGATCAATACTTCACCCGCTGGTTTCAGGAATGGGGACTGCAAAAGTATGGAAGTCCAGCCGCTTGGTACGCGCAGTGGAACGAGCCGCTGCTGAATCAGGAGTACGCAAAATTCGACCGCCCGCTCTTCTACTGGTATGCCACCGCCCATGTCCTTCAACACATCAACGAGCTGGTGAAATCAATCGACCCGGTCCATCCCACCCGGACTCATGACGTGGGCAGCACGGCGGCCAGTGGAGCGTTGAGCATCTATAAACAGGATGACTGGGAAATGATAAAGGGCGTCGATCAATACGGACTGTCCTATTATCCCGATATCCCTGCGCGCGGCGCCGAAAGCAACCCGGACGAGATGGCCAGGGAGAAAGCTCTGTGGGACACGCCCTGGACGACCAGCCTGGACCTGACCTCCGCTCACGATGCGGCCGGCGGCAAGCCCTTCGTGATGCCGGAAGTGCAGACCGGCCCGCAGACCGGATTCACTCGGTACGGCGACGAGCCGGGGGCCATCTTCGACTACAACCGGATTCATCTGCTGGCCTGGCAGATGGCCGCTCATGACACCAAAGCGATGTATTTCTGGAAGTGGCGTCCCCATATGGACGAGTGGCAGGCCTTCGGGCGCGGGCTCGTGGCTTCCGACGGCAGCCTCACCCGCCGCGCCGTGGCTGCGGGAGACGCGGCGCGCGCGCTGAACTCGGACCCGGACCTCTTCCTCGAAAGCAAACCCCTGGCTCCGCAAGTCGCCGTGGTCTACGACATCGTGGGAAGTTTAAAGGCCAATTCCCAAGGCGGCGATTGGGAATCGTTCACCGCTCGAAATCTGATCGGGATTTACCATGCGTTGTGGAGTGACCAGGTGCGCGTGAACGTCCTCGACGGACGTCAGGTTACGGCGGACAGCCTCAAACCGTACAAGCTGGTCATCTTTCCTTTCTACCTTTGCCTAAGGAAGAATGTCGCCGAAGCGATCGAGACCTATGTAGCGGGGGGCGGCACGGTGCTCGCCGACGCTCGCTTCGGTATCATTAACGAACTGGACCGGGGTTATCAGGTGAATCCCGGGCTGGGGCTGGAGAAGCTGTTCGGCGCGCGCCGGCACGATCTGGTGGCGGCTCACACCCCTTGGGAAATCCGCGTGACGCAACCGGCGGGTTTGCTGAACGGTGCGAGCCTCCCGAGCCACTTAATGGGCCGTGTCTTTCGCGAAGAATTGCAACTCGAGAGGGGCAGCGAAGGCCGCGTGGTAGCGGTCTTCGAAAAGACCGGAACGCCCGCCGTGGTGGTGCGGCGCACGGGCCAAGGCCAGACCGTCCTTCTGGGTTTCTCGCTGGGCATCCCCCTGCTGGAAAATCATGACCCCGGAGCCGCCGCACTGCTGCGGGCGGTGTGGCAGTCGGCGGGGGTGAGGCCTCCCGTCCGGCTTGAGACTTCCGCCGGCGCCGGGCCGGTGGAAGCGATGGTGCATTCCCGGGGCCGCGAGGAGGAACGGCTGGTTTACGTGCTGAATTGGGGACACCATCCGGCCAGCGTCGGGGCGGAGCTGCCCTGGCCCGGGCAAGCTCGGCTGCGGGCGAAAGATATGGTCTCGGGCCGCGCGGTGCCGGTCGAGCACAAGGAGAATCGGGCCGTCTTTAGCTTGAGCATTGCTGCGGACCATGCCGCGGTCGTGCATATCCAGCCCTGAGCCGGCCGGCTGCATCCGGACGCCGCGGCATGACTCCGGTCAGCCTTGTATTCGCTGGAGCCTGCCGCGGAAAAACATCGCCCGGGTGAAGAAGAGCGGTGAAAAGACCGGCGGGATCCTAAGTTACTTATGTTCTCGCTGAACAAATAGAGAGGAGTATAGAGACGTGGATCGGCGTGCGTTTCTTGCATTGACGGGCGCGGCCTCCGCCCAGCTTGGAATCACCAGGCCTGTAAGCGCTCAGAGCGTGAGTGAACCGCACAGGGAGGCGGCGTCGCAATTGTCGTTGGCCGGCATGAGCCTTGCGGAATTGCGCCAAAGGCTCCACGACCAACTTTTCGGGGTCCTTCTTCCCTTTTGGGACAAGCACGGAATCGACCATCAATACGGCGGAGTCATGTGCAGTCTCGATTACGACGGATCCCTTCTAAGTACCAATAAGAACCTCTGGTTCTTGGGGCGCGCCCTTTGGGTTTACAGCTTCCTTTACAACCACTTTGGAAAGAATCCCCAGTACCTGGAAGTGGCCAGGAAGACCAAGGAGTTTGTCTCCCGGTTCGCATTGCAGGCAGATGGATGGTGGGCCGAGGATTTGACGCGGGAAGGAAAGGTGCTCCGGCCTTTCAGCGGCGACACGGAGGGAATGTATTTCATCGCCGAGGGGCTCCAGGAATATGCCGCCGCCAGCGGAGACGGCCATTCCCGTGAGATGGCCCTGGCGCTCTTCAAGAAACTCTTCCGCTACTTCAACACTCCGAATTTCCGTTACCATGGAGCGGATTTTGAATATCTCTGGAACAGCAAGGTCGCCGTGCGGCCGCAGGGACTGTGGTTTCTGAATCTCAACATCGCGACCCACCTGCTCGAGCGCGGCAAGGATCCGGAAATCGCCGCCATCGCGGACCAGTCCTTGGACGCGATCATGAAACGGCATTACAGCCCCAGCCTCGGCCTGAATACGGAGATGCTGTATTTCGATTTCAGCCGGCCGAAAGACGAGGCGCAGAAGGTGCGCTTCGGCCACGGCGTCGAGGCCCTTTGGATGGTCATGGACGAAGCCAACCGCCGCCACGACGAAGAACTATGGGAAACCTGCGCCGGGCGCATACGTCACCATCTCGACGTGGGTTGGGACCATGTCTACGGTGGACTCTCCCAGTGGGTCAATGTGGACCATCCTTGTTACCAGTGGCCGCCGGAAACACCCCCGGGAGCGCATGTCGAAATGCGCTTTACTGGCGAATATGAATATATGAAGCCATTGTGGGCCCAGGCCGAAGTGATGGTTGCAACCCTTTACGTCTTTGAGCGTACGCGCGCGGAGTGGGCGGCCCGGTACTTCGAGATGGCGTTCAATATGATCAACCAGAAATTCTCACAAAAGGCGCGCGGTTACCCCGCCGGATATATTCTGTTTGCCGACCGCCAGGTCAGTCCTCAGCCTCACGCCGGCCGCCAGGACAACTACCATCCGATCCGCCAACTGCTCTTGAATATTATGACCCTGGACAGAATGATCCAGCGTGGAGCTGCTGGAGCCGGCGAGCAGTAGGACTTTACCCGGATCGGTACACCGCGGCGCGGGTGTTTGCCCCTTGACATCGGCATCCGGCCCGCTTTGACAAGCCGCGATATGGTAAGTCTCGTGGCGGGTCAAACCTCGCGGATGGTGCCGGCGGGGTCTTCGTGGGCCTGAGGACATTATGCGGCCCGCGGGTCCAACACGGCGCGCACCGCGCGCGCGATCGCCGGTGCGTTGGGCGTGTCGCTGTGTACGCAGACTGTTCCGGCGGCGCCATCCGCGGAGAGGCGCCGAGCCTGGTCCGCGGCTTGTGCCGGATCCGTGATCAACGCGTCCGGATCGCGCCGCGCCCGCAGGGTCCCATCGGGCTCGTATCTGCGGTCCGCGAATGCCTCCGCTATTGTGCTAAGGCCGGCCGCGTCCCACACCTCCAACATGCAGCTTCGGGCCAGGCCCACCAGCACCACGTCGCGGCTCCAAGCCACCACTCCCCTGGCGATGGCCGCCGCCACGTCCGGCTCGCGTGCCGCCTGATTGTAAAGCGCTCCGTGCGGTTTCACGTGCCGGATCTCCATCCCCGCCTGCCGCGCGATTTCAGCAATGCGCTGGACTTGCTCGAAAACTGCGGCGGCGAGGGCTTCGGGCGTGATCTCCAGGATCTCTCGCCCGAACCGCTCCCTGTCGGGATAGCCCGGGTGCGCGCCGGCCTGAACGCCATAACGGCGGCACAGTTCAAGTAGCTGGCGCATGGAGTGTTCGTCCCCCGCATGGCCGCCGCAGGCGATGTTTGCCCAATGGATCAGCGAAACCAGCTCTTCCTCGCTCCCGTCGGCGAGAGCGGCGGGCCGCTCGCCTACATCCGCATTCAGCCAGATCATCTCGCTGTGAGTGTATCCGATTGCGTCGCCGGCAGGAGCAGGATCAGGCCGGCGGCCGACAGGAAGAACCCGGAGGTGAGAGACAGGGCCCCGCCAATGCCCACCCGGTCGGCCAGAGCGCCGATCACGGCCGGCGCCACAGCGCTCAGCGCGCGGCCTACGTTGTAGCAGATGCCCTGAGCGGTGGCGCGGATCGCGGCCGGAAATAACTCAGCCAGCAGCGCGCCGAAGACGCTGAAGTAGCCGTGGCCGAAGAAGCCAACGAGCGGTCCGAGGGCCAGGAGCCACATCCTGGAGCGTGCCATGCCGCCGTAGACCGGTACCAGCACGGATGCCACGGCGACGAACACGATGAAGACCGGTTTGCGGCCAAAACGGTCGGCCAGGAATCCGAAGCTCACATACCCGGCAAACGCTCCCAGCTCGACCGGGACCATCCAGGCCGATGTTCGGACGAGGCCGAGTCCGGCGCCGCCCGCCAGGCGGGCGGCGCCCAGGTAAGCGGGCAGCCAGGTGAACAGTCCCCAGTATGCGAAGAGCACGCTCGCCGCCAGCGCGGACGCGGGAACGAGCCGGTCGAGGCAGGCGGCCAACTCGCGCGCGCGGTGTGGGGAACGGGCGGTTGTCTGCGCCCACGCGTCCGGCTCGGGGACGCCGTGCCTGATCCAAAGCGTGAGCAGTGCCGGCGCGATTCCTACAGCGAAAAGAGCTCTCCAGCCCCACGCCGGCAGGATGAAAGCGGCCAGCACAGCGGCTGCGAGGTACCCTAGCGCCCATCCTGACTGCATGATTCCGATGGCCTTACCGCGATGTCTCGGGGGCCATGTCTCGACTACCAGCACGGCTCCGGCGGACCATTCACCGCCCAGGCCGATTCCGAGCAGCACACGCCAGAGCATCATCTCCGGCAGCGAGCGCGCGGTCGCGGTGAGCGCGGTCGAGACGGAATACAGCAGGATCGACCAGCTCAGGGCGCGCACCCGCCCGTAGCGGTCCGCCAGATAGCCGAACAGGATGCCGCCACCCGCCGAAGCGAGCAAAGAGACGGAGGCGAGGCTCCCCACGGCGGCGCCGCTCAGACCGAACTCCGCACGGATCGCGTTCAAGGCGAACGTGAAGAGCATCACGTCCATCCCATCCAGCAGCCACCCGGCCATCGCCGCGCCGAGAGCGTGCCATTGGCGGCGGTCGATGACGCTCCACCAGCGATCCCTCACGGGAGTTCGCTTTCCTGCTGGCGCAGGGCTTCGAGCGCGGCGGCGAGGTCTACCGTGCGAAAGCGCACGCGGTCGCGCGGCCGTAATTGTCCTACTTTGGGCAGGTCGGCCGACACCACATGGGCCAGCTTCGCGTAGCCTCCGGTGGTCTGCTGATCGACACAGAGGATGATCGGCAGGCCGCTCGGTGGAAGCTCGACCGCGCCGGGCGCCAGCCCCTCGGTGAGCAATTCACGGCCCTCCGTTTCGAGAACCGGACCGGACAGCCGGAGGCCGAGGCGGTTGGAGTCCTCGCGCACCGTATACTCGGCCGCACAGAGCCGCGCTGTATCGCCATTGGCGGTCACCCGGATCACCGGTCCGCGCAGAAAGCGCCGCAGATGAGCGGCATCGGCCGTGGCCGGGGGACCCGCGCAATCGCCTACCGAAAGTCTATCGCCCCGGCGCAGCGCGCGGCCTTCCAGACCTCCGAAACCCGCCCGCAGATCCGTGGATTTGCTCCCGAGAACCGCTGGAACTTCGAAACCGCCGGCGACACACAAGTAACACCGCGCTCCCTCGCGCGCTGGTCCGATCTCCAGCCGCGCTCCGGAGGCGGCTGCCGTCGCGCGCCAGAACGGCGCCGCGCGCCCGTCGAGGAAAGCGTCGAATTCCGAGCCGGTCAGCGCGAACACCGTATCGTGTTCAAACGCGAAGCTTCCGCCGGTCAGCGTCATTTCGAGTCCCGCCGCACGATCCGGATTGCCGGTCAGGCGGTTGCCGGCGCGCAGCGAGAGCGAGTCGGCCGCGCCGCACGGCGATACGCCGAGATGGGCAAAACCGAACCGGCCGAGATCCTGGATCGTGGTTTGGAAGCCGGGCTCGACGACGCGAATCGCAGTCACAGGGCGAACTCGCGCGCCGGGATGGGGCGAAAGCGCACGCGATCGCCCATCGCCAGCAGCGCATAAGGCGGGCGATCGGGGTCGAAAAGCCGTAAGGGCGTCCGTCCGATGATGCGCCATCCGCCGGGCGAGGCCATCGGGTAGACGCCCGTCTGCGCCCCGCCGATCGCGATGCTGCCGGCAGGCACCTGTCGCCGCGGCGTGGCGAGCCGCGGCACTGCCAGCGCCGGATCGAGTCCTCCAAGATACGGAAATCCCGGCGAGAAGCCGACGAAATAGACCAAGTACTCGGTTGCGGCGTGTCGCGAGACAACTAGGTCGGGGCCCATGCCGCAATGCGCGGCAACATCCTCGAGGTCGGGACCGAACTCGCCGCCGTAACAAACCGGGATCTCGATTTGCCGCGACTCGAGGGCTGGCGTGGCCCGAGGCTCCTCCAGCAGAGCGCGTATTTCCCGGGCAACGGCCGCGAAGCCGGTCGAGAGCGGGTCGAAATCCACCAGCAGCGAGGCATAGGCCGGGTGGAGATTGATCACGCCGGCCGGCGGCGAATTATGGAGCGCCAGGAATAGCCGCCGCACCCGCTCGTGTACTTCCACGCTCATTTCCCGTCCGAGAGTAACCATCAACGCGCGGTCGCTGCAGGGCTCGACGCGGGCATTCACGGCAGTATTTTCCCACAAGTGTGAGAGAGGGAACGATCCTCTCCGCCATGACCGGGCTTGGCAGGTTCCGTGGACTGCGCCGCAGAGAACCTTGACACCCATGGCGTCGTCAGACATACTCTGCTTGCAATTCACAATCCACACTGGAGGCATTCATGCGCGTTCTTGCGGTCGGCGCTCATCCCGACGACCTGGAAATTCTGTGCGGCGGTACCCTCGCGAAATACGCCCAGGACGGCCATCACGTAACCATGGCGGTGTCCACCAACGGGGAGGTCGGCTCGCCCACTCTTCCCAAGGAGGAGATCGCCGAAATCAGGCGCCAGGAGGCCGCTGCCTCCGCCGCCGTGATCGGGGCCGATTTCATCTGGATCGATTACCCCGACGAGTTTCTCTTCTCGAATGAGGAGAGCCGGCTGCGGTTCCTCAACATGGTCCGGAAGGCCCGCCCGGACGTAATTCTCACGCACGCACCGGTGGATTATCATCCCGACCATCGCACCACGGGCCAGATCATCTGGGACCTCCGGGTGATGACGACCGTTCCCAACATCAAGACCGAGAAACCGCCTTGCGCGAAAATTCCGGAGATCTATTATTTCGACACCGTTGCGGGCATCGACTTCGTGCCGCAATACTACGTGGACATTAGCCAGACGTTTGAACTGAAGAAGCAGATGCTGGCCTGCCACAAGAGCCAGTCCGCGTGGCTCGAAAACCAGTACCAAATGGACTATATGCAGTTCATCGACTACATTTCGCGCTACCGGGGGCTGCAATGCGGCGTGAAGCACGCCGAATGCTTCCAGGTGTCCCCGACCTGGCCGAAGCGGGCCAAACCTCCGCTGCTTCCTTGAAGAGGCGCCATGGCGGAAGGCATTCTGCTCGCACTTCTGGCCGCGCTAGTCTACGGCCTGCTGGGCATCAGCTTCGAGGTGGCAGGCAAGCGGCGTTACAACGTTTGGGACGTGATTCTCTATAAGCAGGGGTTCGGGTTGCTGATCGGCCTGGGTGTTTGGGCGCTGGGGGATGTGGCTTTCTACAACCCGCGGCTGATCTGGCTCGGACTGATCGGCGCGCTCAGCTACATTGCCTGCCTGGCGGCCTACCTGACGGCTTCGCGGGAACGCGACATCGCCGCGAACTGGACCATCGTGAACCTGTCGGTGGTGATTCCGATTCTGGTCTCCGTATTCTGGTTTCACGACGCGTTCACGTTCCTGAAGGGTCTGGGCGTGCTGTTCACGCTGCTGTCGGTGATTGCCATCGGCGGCGGTTTTCAGGGAGTCGAAACCGGCGGATCACGCTGGCTGCGCGCCATCGCGATTGCGTTTTTCTTCAACTCGTGGCTGGTGGTCCTGTTCCGCTTTGTGCCCCCGGGTTCGGAAGCGCTGTTCACGGTCTATTTCCACGGGCTCAGCATACCGGTCCTGGCCGGCTACAAGCTGGTGAAGGAACCCAGGTGGCGCGTGCCCCGCGAACTGGCTGGAGTGAGCCTGCTGTCCGCTGTGACCCACTGGGGCGGCATCATGCTTACGATGCTCGCGCTGGTGAAGGTGGGCCGCGCCAGCTCGCAGGCCGGAGTAATCGTCTACCCCATCACGAACGGGCTGGTGATCCCGTTGGGGGCCCTGCTGGGACTGCTGCTCTTGAAAGAGCGAATCCGATTCCGTACCGGTCTTGGCGTGGCGTTCGGCATGGCGGGTTTAGTGTTCTTCTTTCTCCCGTAGAGGCCCGGGAGGCGCTCTCCGGCGGCGGCCAATTGCGCCAGAGGCGTCACTCCGCCACGGTTTGCTCACAGGTTGTATGCCGCTTGTATGCCGCGGAGGTTTTGGCCGGCGCACTCGCGATGGTTCTTGTAGCCATCCGTTGGGTCTCATTCGCAGTGCGCTCATTGGCCCTGGCGCGCGCCCTGGGACCCTGCGCGAGATCGCGGCGGCCCAAGATCGTCGAGCCACGGCGCGCCGGGCCCCTTCAACCGCTTCCGTGCGGCTCCGGCGGCAAATGATCCGAGGCTCGACGCGAGAGCCATCCCGTAGATCCGCCGTCCAAAAACTCGCACCCCAGAATGGCTGCACGCCCTTGTAGCGCTGCTTGAGTTCGTCGGGCTTGGGCATTCGCAGGGCTTCCACGCGGGCGTTATGTGGTGATATCGGGAGCTATCGCGTCCTCTCTGTTTTCATCGGCAAACTCGATGGTAAGTACCTACGGCTCGCCAACCGGTCCGAAACGGGACTCGAGATGTTCCAAGCGCCGAGCGCGATTCCTGCGCCGCCCCTCGCCCCGCGCGCCAAACGGAGTATCCTGAGGCTGAAAGTCCCGGTTCGCCGCCACGGAAGGATTTGCCAATGCAGCGAAGATCGTTTCTGCGGTCGCTCGCGGCCGTTCCCGCCTGCGTGGCCCTCCCAAGGCTCGCTGAAGCCGCCCTGCCGAAGACCAGAATCACGCGGGTCCGCATTTACAAACCGCCCGGTCTCAATCCGCTTTTCAACCAGAGCAACATGCTTGTGACGGTGGAGACCGAAGCCGGCATCACGGGAATCGGCGAGGGCGGTGCCAAGGACACGCTGGAGCAGTGCGCCGGCTCCCTCATCGGCAAGGACCCGTTCAAGACGGAAGCCATCTGGCAGGAAGAGTACATGGCGTGGTTCTACCCTCCGGGCCGGGAGAAGCAGCATGCCATGGGGGCCCTCGACCTGGCGCTTTGGGACATCAAGGGGAAGGCCCTCGGGGTGCCCATCCACCAGATACTGGGCGGGGCCGTGCGCAACTTCTGCGAGTGTTACAACACCGGCAATGTTCGCCCGCCGGCTGCGCCGGGCGGCGCGCAGCCCACCCTGAAGGAACGAGTGCAGGCGACCCTGGAGGCGGGTTACAAGCTCTATCGAATCGGCGCGGCCGATTCCGTTGCCGGCGCCTGGGATGTCCAGACCCGCCTCCTGCAAGTCGCCAGGGATGCCAAGGAAATTCGCGAGGCCCTCGGCCCCGCCGGAGAATGGAGCATCGACTTCCACCAGCGCTTCGAGTACGCCGACGCCCTGCGCGGCTGCCGCCTGATTGAGGAGTACGCGCCCTACCTGGTGGAAGATCCCGTTCGCGACGAGCATTTCCTGGAAGACATTCCCAAGCTCCGCCGGATGACCTCGGTGCCCATCGCGGCGGGCGAGGAGTGGGGCTGGCGCTGGGACTTCAACAAACTCGTCGAGAACCACGACATCGACTACAACCGCTCGACCCTGCCCAACGCCGGCGGCATCACCGAGATGCTCAAGATCATGGCCTTGTGCGAAACGCACGCCGTGGGCTTGGTCCCCCACTTCACCGGACCAGTCGCCACCGCCGCCCTCGTGAACTGCCTGGCCACTTTCCCCGGCACGGTGCTCTTCGAATACAACTACGGCGGCCACAAGATCCCCTATCTTCCCGAGTACGCGGATTTCAAGGCCGGCAAAGTTTACCCCAACGAGCGCCCGGGTCTCGGCGTCACTCTGGACACCGGCCCCCTCATCCAGATCGGGGAGGTGACCGAGCCGGTCCGCCGTCAAATCTACAGCCGCCCCGACGGGTCGCTCACTCACTGGTAGCGAGCCCGGCGCGTTCCGCCCGGCCCTGCGCCAAAGCCGGAGGCCCGGCGCCGGCGCGCGCATGACCCGGTTCGATCCGTTCGATCCGATCGCGACACCGCCCATTCTGCCCGCCGTGCGGAGATCGGATATGCTTATACTGACCTGTGCTCACGGATCTCTATCGCTTGTTGCCGCCGGAAGGCGTCAAGATTCTGCTGGTCCTGTTTCTTTCCTTCCTGACCGGGTTGGAACGTGAGGAGCAGCGCGCCGGCACCGGGCAGTTCTGGTTCGGCGGGGTGCGTACGTATCCTCTCATCGGCCTCATCGCCTACGGCGTCTCCTTATTGGCGGGAGGAGAGATTCTGCCGGTGACCGTGGGCTTCGCGGTGGTGGCGGGCTTCCTGATGCTGTCGTACCACAACAGGCTGCAATCCGCCGGAATGGCGGGCGTGACCTCCGAGATGTCGGCGCTCACCACTTATGTGGCGGCCGCGCTGGTGTATCGCGAACAGTTCTGGATCGCCACCACGCTCACCGTGGCCAGCGTGCTGCTGCTGGAGCTGAGGAGCGCGCTGGAAGGTCTCACCCAACGCATCGCGCCGGACGAGATCCTCACCTTCACCAAGTTCCTGCTGCTCACGGCGGTGATTCTACCGGTGCTTCCCAACCGCGAATTCGGGTCATTCGCCATCAATCCGGCCAAGGCGTGGCTGGTGGTGGTTGCGGTGAGCACCGTCTCCTACGGCAGCTACGTGATCCAGAAAGTCACCAGGGGACGGGGCGGGGTGATGCTGTCGGCGGTGCTGGGAGGGGCCTATTCTTCCACGGTGGCCACGCTGGTCCTGGCCAGGCGCGCCAAGCGTGAGAACCGGCCGCACTTGTTTTCCGGAGTCACGCTGGTCGCTTCCGGCATGATGTATCTGCGGCTGGCCGGCCTGGTGACCATCTTTAACCGGAACCTGATTACGATTCTGGGAGTGCCATTTCTGGCCCTCGCGGGAGCCGGCATCGCGGGCGGATGGCTGTGGGGCCGGATTCCGGATGTCAAAGCGGGGGACGTCGAGCGCGAGTTCGAGCCGAAGAACCCCTTGGAGCTGCGCGCCGCCCTCGCCTTCGCGGCGCTCTTCGTCACCATGCTGGTGGCCACGCACCTGGCCGTGACTTACCTGGGCAACGCGGGGGTGTACTCACTGGCGGCTCTGATGGGCGTGACGGACGTGGATCCGTTCATCATGGGAATGACCCAGTCCGGCGGCCACAACGCAACGTTGGGCGTGGCCGCGGGGGCGATTCTGATTGCCGCCTCCAGCAATAACCTGATCAAAGGAATTTACGCCTGCTACCTGAGCGACCGCCGGACCGGAGTGATGAGCCTGATCCTTCTGGCCGCCCTGGCGGCGGCCGGGCTCACGCCGCTGCTGTGGCTGGCCCGTTAGGACCTCACGCAGCCGGCAAAATCAGGTCGAACAGGCCGTCGGCGGAAGCGGTCCCGTGATCGACGACCTCAAACAGTGCCGAGGCAAATCCGGCAATCGCAAGTAGAAGGACCGACTCAGGGCCGCTGGCTGGCTTGTTCATCGTTCCAGGCCGCCGCGCGGGGCTAACCCGTCGTCAGCAGAAACTGCCCCGTCATCGCGTCGACGAAAACCGACAGGTTTCCCGCCGATACCGACTCGCCCCAAACGATACGCCATGCCGGGCCAGGGAACCGCGAAGTCTGCTCCAACAGGAAAAGCAGCGGCATGCCGGGATGCGCAGCCGCATACTCGGCGCACCTCTTGTCTTTGAGCGCCTTGGCGTACGCCGCATCCGAATCGGTCCGGAACGCCTGGATCAGGAACGGCGTTTGCGATCCGCCGGGCGACCAGCTATCGACGGTCACGCCGTACACGCCCTCGTGCAAGTTGCTTCCGGGCGATTCGACGACGGAGTAAGTGTACCGCCGTGAGCGCTGGTTGGTCTCGGAGACAAAGGTCGCCTCCCACGCGCCGGCCTTCCCACCCTGGTTCTTAATTTCGTCCACGGTGAGACTTCCAGCTTGTAAGAGCTTGGCGTCCGGGGCCCAGGCGCGCGCCTGCATGAACATCTTGTATACCGCCGACAATGCGGTGACCGGCTCGGCGGGCTTGGCCGGTTCTTTTGCCTTCTCGGCGGGCTGGGGCTCCTCCCCGCAACCAACGAGTAACAGAACCGCGGGCAGAACCGCAAGGATCTTATGACGTAATTTCATATCCGGATAACCTGATTCAGCCTTATTCTATCGGAAGACCGGCCGGCATGCGCGTTCCTACGAATGCACTCTGGTAGCGCGAGGTTTTGTTTCGCCGCGCAGCCAGACGTGAAGCACCGCGTGCGCATCCGGCGAACGGGGCAGGAGAATTTCTAGCCTCTGCCTCGGCGCCTCGCCCTCTACGGGCAAAGGTAATCCCGCGACCGGGGACGCTTCCGTTTCGGTCCAGCCTGCCTTCTCGATCGTCTCCAGGTTCCGGCCGGTCAGGGTGGCGAACTCTCGATCGCCGGCGATATCCGGCCGAACTTCGAGACTTTCGATCTTTGGCACACGAACAATCCGGCCCAATCCGTACACCCCGGATTCGCCCTCGCTCCCGTTGGCAACGGTGGCCTGGAGCAGGCAGCCATTGAGCCAGACTCCGGTATCGAACGACAGGAAGACCTGGTCCGGCGCCAACTGCTGAAGGCTCGAAGGTCCCGAGCGTTCTCCCAGATGCAGCGTCACCGTCGCGGCGCCAGGCTGCTCGCAGCCCAACTTCACGACACTGTTCGATTGCAGGTGTTCGACGCGCATCATGGCGCTCAGATAGGCCCCGCCGGGCAACTCACCGGGCTCCAACTGCACATCCTGATCCGGCGGCGCCGGCACGCTCACGTCCGCGATCACCGGGCGCGGCCCCGCGATGCGGACCGCATCGGAGAGGATCAGCGGCTCGCTGCGATCCTCCGTGTAGGCTTTGATGGCCAGGCTCGTGCCAGCATCCAGGTCGCCCGCCATGTGCAAGCTCAGCTTGCGCTCGGTTCGGTCAGCCGAAGCCGTGCCGAGTTCCGCGGTTCCCTGGGCGACCTCCAGGCGGCTTAGCAGATCGAGCCGCTGTCCTCTCAAGAGAAACTCCGCGGCGGTGGCCCCTTGGTTGAGGACCACCGGGAGATTCTCGATGCGCGGAGGCGGAGGCAGGATCTTCACGTGTACGGGATGCACCTTGCCGTCCACCTGGGAGATGAGCAGCTTGTAGCGGCCGGAATCCAGATCGATCGTATTGACCTGGATATCCATTCGTTCCTGCGGCCCCTGCCGCAATCCCAGGGGAAGGACGAAGGGAACCGGCGCAGGCGAGGCGAACTCATCGTTCAGCTTCTCGATTTCCACCTTGTTTACGAACTCGAAATCGCCGCCCTCCAGCGTGACCGGGACCTTTCCGGTTTTCGCCATCAGGAGGTCCTGCGAGGATGGAACCACTCGCGCCCGCGCGAAGTCCGCCAGGGGCCTTACTTCGAGATACCCCTTGACCGGGAAGCTATCCCAGTCCCAGTTCGCCATGAGGGTGTACTTGCCGGGCTTCACCGCCGGGCCAAGCTCGAGTTCGAGCACTTTCGTGTCACCGAGCTTCTGGACCTTGATGGCAACCGGTTTGCCGCGTTCGGGCTGCAAGGTCCAAGCCCGGGCGCGCTCCACAACTTTCCAGTCGGCGTCCGTCGCCGTAACCGGCAATGGCGACTTGGTTGCGACCGGAACGGAATTTGCCTGTTCGATCGAGAGCTGTGGCGGACCCACGTTAGGCACGCGCGAAGCCCATAGATAGGCCACTTTCGTGTGCGCCGGCGTAGCGTCGCGCCGTCCGCACAATCCGAGCGCATCGTTCGGCATCGGCTGGGAAAACGACGAGCGGAATTCGGTGCGCGGAAAGGCCACCGACCGGAGTTCCAGCAGCATCGCGGTGCCGCCCGCGGCCAGGCCGACCGGACTGCCGAAAAACAGCGCGGCCACCGAGGTCGCGAGGCTGGCCGTTTGTCCGAACTGTTGCGTTCCTTGCGAAGAAATCGGGTCATAACCGGCGACCGCGGGATTCAGTGTCCGGAACAGAACGAGCGCCTGCTGATTTGGCGGAGCGGTCCTGTCAATCTGCGCGCCGAGGCCGTACTGCGAGGAAAAACCTTGCAGAGCCGATTGCACCGCCGCCGAGGAGGTGTTCGGCGAGGAGAGCGCGGCAATCAGGGCCTCGGTCTGCGCCGTTTTTTCGGCATAGTCGGCCAGCGCCGCAACCAGCGTGTCGTCCCGCGACAAAAAGGCTCGGACCTTCTTCGTGTTCAGACCGGAAGGTCCGTACACGAAGGCGGCCACCGAGACGCGCCAGGGCACGTTCCACTGCTGCGGCGCATTGGCGGGTTTCGGATCGAGGATGAGCAACTTCTGGCCCGTTGCCGCCTGGTTGGCTGGGACGAGCACCAGGGTCACATCCCCTTTGCGTTCTTCCGTCGAACGGCGAACCGGACGATAGAGCAGCGTGTCGCCCTCGCCCAGCCGGTTGATCGTACGCAGCGGCAGCGCCTCGCCGCCCGCTAATGGCGAAGCTACACGAAGATCGACAATTCCGATCGGCGCGCCGGCTGGGCAGACCAGCGGAGGAATGGAAGCGCTCTCGGCCCGCGCCTGCGCCGGAAACATGGAAACGGCGACGCTAAGGACTGGAAACAAGCTGAGGATCGAGTGCAACCGCAAGACAATTCTCCCGTATCATTTTGGGCTGGTCCCGAGAAAGGCAATCTGGCGGCGGGACGCAGGGCAGACGTCGCTGAGGACTCGCCAATCCGCATTGGCACACACGAAGTGCACTTAGATTGACGCGGATTCCAGCCCGGAAAGTTTCATGGTAGCGCGATAAGCTCCCGGAAGTTGCTTCAGAACAAAGGCATGCACTACATTGAGTTGATCCCGGAGGCGTGGCTTGACGAGGCTCGTATGGCAGGGGCAGGACCGGTTTGAGCTGGAACGCGGTGCGGCTGCCCCAGGCGAGCCTTCCGCCGGCCAGGTTGCGGTTCGCATCAGCGCGGTTGGCGTGTGCGGAACCGATATCCACATTCTCAATGGGGATTTCGCCCTCGCGCGGCCCCCGCTGGTGCTGGGGCACGAGATCGCGGGCGTCATCGCCCAGACCGGGCCGAACGTAACGCGTGTGAAAACCGGAGATCGCGTGACCATCGACCAGGTGGTGGGGTGCGGGCACTGCTTCTTTTGCCGCCGCGGCAGCCGGCAGTTCTGCCCGTCTGGCTTCGAGCTCGGCATTACAAGGGACGGCGGTTGCCAGGAGTTCCTGGTGGTTCCCGAAGAGAACGTATATCCGATACCCGACTCGATCTCCGACGAAGAGGCCGCGATCCTGGACATGGAAGTCTGGGGCGCCCTCCATAAGTGCCGGGTCCGCAAGGGCGACACCGTGCTGGTGGTGGGCCATGGCCCCGCGGGGATGGTGGCCTGCCAGATCGCCCGCGCGACCGGGGCGGGCAAGGTGATCCTCGGCGGACGCTCTGCCGCGCGCATGGCTAGAGCGAAGGCGCTCGAGCTCGCCGACCGGTATGTGAGCACCTCCGAGGAGGATCTTACCGCCGCCGTGCTGCAGGAGACCGGTGGGAACGGCGCGGATGTGACGTTTGAGTGCGCCGGAACCCCCGCCACGGCCGCCGCCGCGCTGGCCGCCACGATCCCGGGCGGGCGGCTGGTGCTGTACGGGGTGCAGAAGGCGCCGCTCGAACAGTTCGATCTCAATCAGATCGTGGTGCGCGACCTGGTTGTCTACGGAGCCCTGTCGGACCGCCGCGGGTGGGAACAGGTGATCGAGCTTGTCGAGTCCGGGAAACTGCGGCTGAAGCCGCTGATCACACATCGCTTCCCTTTGGCCGCCGCCCCTGCCGCCTATGACCTGGTCCGCAAGAAAGCGGATGGCGTTGTGAAAGCGGTGATCGTCCTGTAAAAGAGCTTTCGCTATGACCATGGGCGTGGAATCCGTCAGACCTCGACTGCCGGCTGTTGCCGTTCTTTCTTTTTCTCTGGTTCTCTGGATCGGCTGTGGCAACAAGGAGGCGGAAGGGCCCGATCATCCCCGGTTCAATTCGAACGTAGTTTTGCGTGACATAGTTTTTCGCAGCGTGGCTCTTAACCGTGAAATGCGATACCGCGTCGCGCTGCCCGCCTCCATCGCATCGCACCAGAAGCTGCCGGTTGTGTACTTGCTCCATGGCGGCGGGGGCGATTTTCGCGACTGGACGAACTACTCCGATGTCACGCGGTTTGCCGGCGCCAGCTTGGTTCTCGTGATGCCGCAAGGCGACGACTCGTATTACGTCAACGCGGTAGAGCGTCCTGGGGACCGTTATGAAGACTACATCGTCCAAGATCTGATCTCCGACGTCGAAGCCAGGTTCCCGGTCGCCGAAGGCCGCGCGAACCGCGCGATTGCCGGAATTTCCATGGGGGGCTTCGGCGCGATCAAGATTGGCTTGAGCCATCCGGACCTCTTCGCCTTGGCCGGTGCGCTAAGCCCCGCGATTGACGTGCCGCGCCGGCCGTTCTCCATAAAGCGAATCCAGCAGTATTGGGCCCACCGCGCAATCTTCGGAGCATGGGGCGGCGATGAGAGGAGCCGCGAGGATCCGTTCCTCCTCGCGCGGTCCGTGGATGCCGCCAAGGCGCCGTACTTCTTTCTGTCCTGCGGGGAGGGAGAGGGTCTGTTACCGGCGAACCGCCAGTTTGCCGCCCTGCTCGCCGAGCGGCACCTGCGATACGAGTTTCATGTTGCGCCCGGTGGCCATGATTGGACGCAGTGGAACCGGCAACTGCCCAGCCTCTTTGAACGCCTCCGTCGGAGCGTGGGCCGCGAGACCGGATCTCAATAAGCCTTCCGGCCTGTTCCACTTCGCCGGTTTTGCGGCTGAGGCGCCGTGAAATCGAACCCACGTTTTGCACAGGATAAAGGATTGATTCCGGGAAGGTTGCTTCGCGGAAATGGCTTCGTTTGGTAAAGATGCATTTTGATGGGTGGATCGTCCCTGGTTGCGAAGCCGTGCGGGCGGGATTGAGAGCGAGTTCCATCGATATCAGGGGAGCATGAGCCGGGCGAGCCCGGTGTCCGGACGGGCGCGGGCTGTTGAGGGAATGGCGAAAAAACAGGCGGGAAGGGTGGGACCGGTGGAGTGGGCGTACATCATTTGACAGAACCTAACCGCGATTGCAGGAGACCGCCGGCGTTGCTCTAAGAACACCAACAACGGGGTTCGACCGGCGGTTTGACCGTGCAATCGCAGTTCATGCAGGATCTGCTCTGGGCGTGCAGTATTTACCTTCGTGTGCGAATGCCGTGCCTATCGGCTGCGCTGGTCCGAGGTCCGGCTCAGCGCCCTCTCAAACTTGGAGGCAACCGCCGGAGTTTGGAAGTCGCCGGTCAGAATTTCACGGTTCGTCACGTTGCGGCCGTAGAGTTCCCTGTCGGTTCCCCTATCCTCACGAAGCGTCGCTCCCTCCAGGGAGATGCCTGCGAATAGCCCGCGCGAACGGGAATACGACAGCATTTCCGCTTGCATTTCGGCGTCCGTCTGGGCGCTTGCATCGCGGCCAACCGGGCCGGCGGCCACTGCTGCGTCCCCCCCGAGCGTAACTCTATCGGACAACAGGTGCTTCATTCCACCGTCGTTCATCACGAGCATCACAACGTCCGTGTCTGAGGCGCCAATCTGAAACCCAAAACTGCCCCCTTCCACGCGAATCGCGGCCGGTGCGCTCCAGCCCACGCCACCGTGCCGGCGGCATACCGCAAACCCACGGCCAAAGTTCGCGCCGACGATGAATCCCGCTTTTTTCATGCCCGGCACCACCACGACGCAGTGCGCCTTATCGATCAGATCGTGGGGGATACCATGATCGGAGGCCCGCATCAAGTCGGTCACTACGTCGGCCGAAGCGTCCAGCCTGTCGTCGACCTTAGCTTCTCTGTCCGCCGCGAAAGCGGCGGTGCTCATGGACCCGGCAATTGCCAGAACCCATACAACCTGTTTTACGTTTGTTCTCATAAACATGCATCGCTCCCTGTATGTTGCGCTCAAATCAGGATTCCGCTTCAAGACTCCGCCGAAGCGGATCCACTGCCATTTTGGTAGAGCACGCCACTGCCCGTTCGGACCGGAGCGGCACACCTTTATTGACCGGGGAAAACGGGACGGCGCTATGCGGCGACTTCCGCGTAGTCTACGGACGTATGCGGTTCCGGGATCTGCTCGCCCATTTCCCGTATGGCCTCGAAGTGTGCAGTCAGAGCATCCCGAAGGTTGCGGCGCGTCTCTTCCTCGGTATCGCCCACCGCGGCACATCCGGCGAGTAGGCGGAGTAACCCGTCCCGGTTTGTTCGATGACCACTGGATAACGTCGCACGTTCATTTCAATCCGGCCTTCTTGAGTATAGCGTGCCGGGTACAATTAAACTAAAATATAACTTTGGAGGAACTGCCGTGCACTCCACGAATCTGCGCAAAGTCGGCGGCTCGATCATGCTGGCCGTGCCGCCCGCGCTGCTCGATATTCTGCATCTGCGGCCGGGGGCAAAAGTAGGCCTGTCGGTCGAAAGCGGCCGTCTGGTGGTCGAGCCTCGCGAGCGGCCGCGCTACACGCTCGACGAACTGCTGGCGCAATGCAACCCGAAAGCCCAGCGCAGCAAACAAGACCACCAATGGCTGGATGACAAGCCCGTGGGCCGGGAGCGGCTCTAATGAAGCGCGGCGAAATCTGGCTGGCTTCGCTCGATCCCACGGAGGGTCACGAGCAGAAGGGCCGGCGCCCGGTCCTGATCGTATCGCCGGAGTCGTTCAATCGCATCACGAAAGCTCCCGTCGTCGTGCCGATCACCAGCGGCGGTAGTTTCGCGCGGACGGCTGGTTTTGCCGTGACGCTCGCAGGCGCCGGAACCACAACGTCGGGCGTGATCCGCTGCGATCAGCCTCGCGCGCTCGACCTCGGCGCGCGCGGCGGCAAAAACCTGGAAAGCGTCCCGGAGACGATCATGGACGAGGTGCTGGCGAAATTATTGCCGATTTTTGAGTGACGACCCTCATGCGATATAGTTCAAGATTTTTCGCCGTTGTGGCTCTTTCCTTGTCGCTCGATGGCGCCGCAAACGCTGCCGGAACGAAACGGCAACAACGTCACGGCGTTGAAGTGGCTTCCGGATTCGAAACATCTGATTCTCATGACAGATGTCTATCCAACCAGCGACTGTGGTCCGGACCTCGGCCACACCGAGGGCTACGTCGTAGCCTTTCCCGAAGGCAAGATCGTACGTCACCTAACGCTGAATCAGTTGAAGAGCTTCCCTGGAATTTGCCTGGAAAACGATGACGGGCGCTGATAGCGTCCCTCTCCACGCGCCCGCGGCCGCCCCTACGCCAGCATCACTTCCACGCCGTGCGAGCGCAAGAGATCCTGGTATTCCGGCGCAAGATCGCTGTCCGAGATCACGATGTCCGCGACGTCGAGGGGCGCCAGGGGGATGATCGCGCCGCGTCCGAATTTGGTGTGGTCCGCGACGATGATCACTTTGCGCGAGACATCGATCATCTTGCGCTCGCTTCCGACGACCAGCGTGTTGTTGTTGCTGAAGCCGCACTCGGTCGCGCCGCCGATGCCCATGATCAGCAGGTCCGCCGTCACACCGCTCAACATCTGCTCGCACAACGGCCCTACCATGACCCGCAGGCGGGGATACAGATACCCGCCGGTCAGGGTCAGCTCGATTTGCCGCGCGTCGTTGAAGACGTTCGCGATGGCCAGCGAATTGGTCATCACGTGCAGCGGGCGATCCACAATCTCGCGGGCCACGGCCGCCACCGTGGAGCCTCCATCGAGAATCAGGGACTGGCCGTCCTCGATGAGACCGGCCGTCAACGCGGCAATGCGCCGTTTGGCCTCACCCTGGCGGGTGCTTTGCCATGCGAAATCCAGGACGTGGTCCGGAGCCTCGAGGGCCATCGCGCCGCCGTAGACGCGCTTGAGGACACCTTCGCTCTCGAGCGCGATCAGGTCCCGGCGAATGGAGGACTCCGAGGCGTCCAGCTCGCGGCACAACGTCTCGAGATCGACGAACTCCTGCCCCGCGAGCAGCTCGCGAATCCTGAGCAGACGTCCCGGGGCTTTCATCTGGTGTCCTGTGGAGCGAAAACCGCTCCCTCACGGTCGCGGCTCAGAAACGGACTTGTGACGGAGCCGCGAGCGTGAGCAAGCGGTCGAACGGGAAATCGATTTTTGCGCGAGGGAGCTGTCAGCACTTGCATGAGCCGCCGGGCTTGCCGCCGCTGCCCAGAGCCTTCATGACCGCATCCGTCACCGAGCGGACGATGGACTCCATATCCTCGGTGCTGGCGGACGCGCCGCCGGAAGACGGGGGCGCGGGGGGCGCCATCGCGATGTTTCCCGGCATGTCGGGAAAATCGCAGAGCTGGCATTCCTTCAGTTCGTAGCGCGCGTCGGGCAGCCCCAACTTCTTCTTGATCGCGAGCAAATCGCTGGCCTTGGATGTGGGAATCTGCGAGATGGGGGCGCCGAGCTGCGCCGCCAGCATGAGCGTGCAGCAATACGTATCCACGACCTCGGCGTACCATTCGGCGTGCGTCACCGTATCGGCCCAGCACACGATGCCGTGATTCGAAAGCAGCACCGTGTTGTGCTGCTTGACGAAGGGAATCACGGTTTGGGCAAACTTCGTGGTGCCCGGAGTCTCGTAAGGCGACAGCGCCACGCGGCCGATGAAAACCTCGTACTCGGGGATGACGCAGGTGGGCGGCACGCGCCCCGTAATGGCATAGGCGGTGGCGTGCGGCGGATGGCAGTGCACGACGGCCTTGGCCTCCGGAACCTCCTTGTAGATTTCCAGGTGCAGCAGAATCTCGCTGGTGCGGGGGCGCTCGCCGACCAGTTGGTTGCCTTCGAGGTCCACCAGGCACAGATCTTCCGGCGTGAGGTCGGCCTTGCTGATGAGGGTCGGGGTGCAGAGAATGGCGTTCGGCGCGAGGCGGTAGGAAATGTTGCCCCCGTTGCCATCGACATAGGCGCGCTGCCACAGCTTGCGTCCCACGGCGACGATTTCGGCCTTGATCGCCTCGGCTTCGGGCGAACGGAAGAGGCGCTCGGCGCTCGAAGCGGCCGCGCCGGCGGTTGCGTTTCCGGCGGCGCCGCTCTTTAAGGCGATGCCCTTCTGCCGCGCGAAATCGCGCGCCGAGGGCGTGAAAATGGCGCCTTCGGACACCAGCACTTCCGCCGCTCCCGCCTTGAGGGCGGACTCGATGTCCTGCATGGCAATCACTTTCAGATCCGCAAGATTGATGCTCTTCACTGTCTCACCTCAGGATTCTCGGAAAAGTCCGGTGGCGGCCGGAAATCGATGTTTTCGACGATCAGTGCGCAGTAAGCGTCGACCGGCGCGGGTTTCGGCCAATAGGGGTTGGAAGCTTCGCGCCCCTCCGTGAAGGCAATCATCTGCCCCTCGTCCGGGGCCAGATGATCGGCCACGATCAGCGCTTTTCCGCCGCCCGGTTCACGGCCCTGGGCCAGGCTGTCCGCCATGACGGGCTCGACCACGAGCAGGCGCGTTCCAATCAGCGACGGGATCGATACGCTCAACACCACCTTGCCTCGCACCATGCCGAGCCTCATGCGTTCGACCCCACGTAGACGTGATCGACGATTCCCGCCACAGCCAGCCGCGCCGGCGTGGTGTTACCGAGCCGCAGGCGCGCGATGTCGCCGTCTTGGGAGACCAGAACCGTAGTGCCGCGGCCGGCGCCGAGCCAGTCGATGACCACGAGGGGAACGCCGCTCGCACTTCCATCGGTCTCCAGCCGCTGGCAGATCAGGAAGCGGCAGCCCTCGAGCGTGGCGTGCTTGGCCGTGGCCGTGACCGTCCCGTCGATGCGCGCCAGAAACATACTCAGATGATCCGCAGCGCTCCGCCGATGGCGATCTGGCGTTCGCGCGTGAAAGTCAGCGGCGTGGTGACGCCTTCGCCGGTGGGCGTGGCGATACTGAAGCTCAGGTACCCCGGTCCGCCGGTTCCCAGCGCCGCCGAGCAGGGCGCGTTCTGCACGAACAGCGTGGTATTGAGTGCGCGCGCCATTTTGGTTACGGTTTCGACGTTGCGGGAATGGATCAGCGCGGTGTGCCGGTATCCATGCTCCGCTTTGAGCGCCCCCCGGATGGCCGCATCGGCATCGGGGACGCGGACGACCGGCAGGAAGGGCATCATCTGCTCCTCCTGCACGAAGGGGTGATCCTCTTGCGTCTCGCCGTAGAGCAGCGGCGTTTCGGGCGGCGGCGCGACGCCGGCGGCGGCGGCCAGCACGGAGACATCCTTTCCGATCAGCTCCTTCCTGACATGCGCGCCGCAACCGTGCCCGGGCGCGTCGAACCGGAACGCCGCGTTCGAAAGCCGCTCGATGGCGGCCGCGTCCAGTTGGAAAGCGCCGGCGCGCCGCATGGCGGCCAGGAACGCATCGGCCACGGAGGCGACGACGAAAACCTCTTTCTCGCCGATGCAGAGCAGGTTGTTGTCGAACGCGGCGCCGATGATGATGTGCTTCGCCGCGGCGTCGAGGTCGGCCGTTTCGTCCACGACCACCGGGGGATTTCCCGGCCCCGCCGCAATCACGCGCTTGCCGTGTTTCATAGCGGCTTTGACCACCCCCGGTCCGCCGGTCACGCAGAGCAGCGCCACGCCGCGATGCTGGAACAATTCCTCGGCCGCGCGGAGAGTCGGTTCCCGGACGGTGGTGATGACGTTGGCGATGCCCAGCTCCCGCTCGATCTCGCGATTGAACAGGCTGAGCGCGTAGACGGCCACTTTGGCGCCCGCGGGATGCGGACTGAAAACGGCCGTGTTGCCGGCGGCGAGCACGTTGATGGCGTTGCTGGCCATGGTCGGCACGGAGTGGGTGGCGGGCAGCACCATGCCGATCACGCCCCAGGGCGCATGCTCGATGACACAAAGTCCCGAGGCGTCGCTGCGAGCCTCGCTACGGAGGGCTTCCACACCGAGGACATACTGGATGGCTTTGAGCTTTTCGATTTTGTGATCCAGCCGGCCGAGCGTGGTCTCCTCGAGTTCCATGCGCGCCAACTCCTCAGCGCGCCCGGCGCACAGGCGCCGGATAATGGCGATGATCCGTCCGCGATCTTCGAGGCTGAGCGCGGCCACGCGCTCCTGCGCGGCAGCGGCCGCCTTTACCGCGTCATCGACCGTGGCGAAGACGCCGTCCGCTGCCGGCGGAGCGGTCCTGGCCGGCGCCTGACCCAGCTCGGCGTAGATGCGGGAGATCACCTCCTGGGTGAGCTCGGCGATCATCTCTGGGCTCAATGTCATGGCTTCTCCACAGTCCTTCCATCCACCTCGATCGAGTCGACGATGCCGACGATCACGGCATCCACCGGCGAATCCTTGGTGGCCGGAGTCATACGCGCGGAGCTGCCCTGCGTGAAGAGCACGCACTCGCCCTCCCCGGCTCCGACGCTATCGATCGCCACCACGGAGCTGCCGGAGGCGATGAGCGCGCCATCCTTGTGGATGTACGGCTGGATGAAGAGCAGCTTCATGCCGTGGAACTTCTCGTTCTTCTGCGTCGCAACGACGTTACCGATCACCTTGGCCAGAAACATCCGGCGTCTCCCCTTACTTCGGAAGCGCGATCTTGAGATCGTCGTGCGGGCGCGCGATCACGTGCACGCTCTTGATTTCCCCGACGGTGCGAGCCGCGGTCGCGCCGGCGTCGACGGCCGCGCGGACGGCGCCGACATCTCCGGCCACGAAGGCGGTACACAGGCCGCTGCCGACCTTCTTCCAGCCCTTGAATTCGACGTTGGCGGCCTTGAGCATGGCATCGGTGGCCTCGACCAGCGCCACGAGCCCCTTGGTTTCGATCATTCCTATCGCCATATTGGCCATCGTTTTCTCCTGGGTTAGTTACAACCGCTCCCTGACGGTCGCGGCTCAGTAAGCTGATACCGAGCCGCGACCGTGAGGGAGCGGTCGAGCATGTTCACCTAACGCAGCATTCCTTCCAGCAAAGCGTCGTGCGGACGCGCAATGACGTGCGCCGACACCAGCTCACCGACCAAGCGGGAAGCCGCCGCGCCGGCATCGATGGCGGCGCGCACGCTGCCGACGTCGCCCCGCACCACCGAAGTCACATAACCGCCGCCGATCTCGATGGTCCGGACCAGATCCACCGACGCGGCCTTGCACATGGCGTCGCTGGCCTCGATGAGCCCGACCAGGCCGCGGGTTTCAATCAGCCCGAGCGCTTGATAATTATTGCTTTTCTTCTCCGCTTTGGGAGACTCCGGAGCTTTCGCAACCGGCGGCGTGAAGGACGGCAGCTCATCATGCGGGCGGGAAATTACTTGCACGCTGACGACCTCGCCAACGTGAGCGGCAGCCGCGGCGCCTGCGTCCGTGCCAGCCTTCACGGCGGCGACATCCCCCTCCACGAAGGAGGTTACGAGGCCGGCGCCCACGGTCGCCCAGCCGGTAAAGGTGACGTTCGCGGCCTTCAGCATGGCGTCGGTCGCCTCGAACAGCGCGACCAGCCCTTTGGTTTCGATCATTCCTAGCGCTTGTTTCATCGTTCCTCTTTCCCTACTTCAGCAACTCGATTTCCTTGGCAAGGTGCAAACCGCAGGCGTTGGCCTCGTCGGTGTCCATGTGAACGTTGAGCCGCGAGGCCGGATCGATCCGGACATGCACACGGCTGAAGGTGACTCCCGCGTCCCCGCCCACACGCAGCTTCATGACATCGCCCTTTTTCACGCCGAAGTGCGCGGCTTCAGCCGGGTTCATGTGAACGTGGATGGCGGCCCGAATGACTCCCTCTTTTAATTCGACCAGCCCGCGGGGCCCCATGATGAAGGCGCCGGGCGTCCCCTGGAGATTCCCCGAGAGCCGGATCGGAAGATTGTCGAATCCCAGGCTGATCGCATCGGTAAAAGCCAGCTCCACCTGGGACTGCTCACGTAGCGGACCGAGGATGCGGAGGTTGGAGATCAGGCGGCTGCGCGGACCGATCAGGGTTACGGTTTCCTTGGCCGCGAAGTTGCCTTCCTGATAGAGCGGACGGTCCACCGTTAGCTCGTATCCCGGTCCGAAGAGGCTCTCCAGATCCGCGCGGCTCAGGTGGACATGCCGCGCCGAGGCGTGCACGGCCAGGGTTGGCGCCGCCGGCTGTTTCAGCGCGGCCAGGTGGCGGGTGACCGCCTGGCGTACAATCTCCTCGACCACGGACCGGTCCAGCGACCGGCTCGCTAACGGTGAGTGCGTGGCTGCTGTCAACATGAAGAATTGTGAATTATTTTGGTGCTAGCAGCGGGGATCGTGGCCTGGCCTCGCGTCCAGGGTGTCCTAAGCCAAAGAGTAGCAAAGATCAGCATACTTGCACATTCCAGTCAAAGTCAATCATTTTCCTTCAACATGATGCAAAAATGTTAATATGTTGACGGCAGTTTCCGGCGGTATCATCTGAGTATGGTACTACGATGGCTCTTAGGTTTGGCACTCCTCTTAGGCCCGTTGCGGGCCGCGACGCTGCGGCTGGATGCGCGGGCGATCTTTGATCGGGCGGTGACGCAAGACATCGCGCTCGCGCCGGATGGTTCGGTGCTCCGGCTGCGATCCGGGGAGGTCGTCGAAGACGACGGGCCTGCCGCGGGTTTTTCTTACAAGCCAAACGTTGAGCACCTGTCGTCCACGGTGTGGATCCGCAAGCAACTGGTGATTGCCGATCCGCGGGCGAGCGCAGCGGTGCTGATGGTCGGACCGGGCGGGGACCTGAAGATTAGCGTGAATGGCCGCCCGCAGACGCTGGAGCCGCCGCGCAAGGCCGGCTATGGCCTTTGGCAGGCATACACCATCAACCCGGCGGCCCTCAAGCCGGGTGTGAACGACATTGTAATGTCGGGCTCCGGGCGAGTGTGGATCGCCCGCTCGGACGATTCCTATGCCGAATTACCTCACCGGAGTGCTCGCAGCGCCGATGCCGGAGCGTCCTGGAGCGCCGATCACCTGGGACCCAAGGGCGATATCTCGGGAGAATATTACGTTCGCATTTTGCTGGAGCACTACCGTTCCAAGGGTTCGATGGTGCTGCCCGTGATGGACGTGGCGAACCTGACGGGCAATCCGCTGCCGCCGCCGTTGGCCGGGGCGGGTCCGCTGAAAGTTTCCGTCCAGGCCGAAACCGGCGATGAGCAGAATGTTTCGGTTCGCGTGCGTTCCGGAAGCACCTATGTGCCTCGCCAGGGAACCTGGTCCGAGTGGGCTCCTCTCGACCGCAGGGGAACGCTGAAAACTCCGCGCGGGCGCTTTGTCCAACTCGAAGTGACGCTCGCCACGGGCAATCCCTTGGATACTCCCGAACTGCGTGGGATTACGGTGGAAACCGCGCCGGCCGTCGCCGGGGATTGGACGAAAACGGTCAAGGTCGTGGATGCCCACAATGAGGAGATCATTCGGACGTCCATTCCTTTCCGCTATGAACCGTTCACCCATCCGAAGCTGAAAGAGCTGCGCGAGCGCTATCACCTCGACGACGTCGTGGCCGGCTCGAAGACGGAGCTTGACCTGATCACGAAACTGGCCGTGTGGTCAACCAACGCGTGGAAATGGGGGGAATGGGGCCTCGAAACAAGCTACCCCGCGTGGGATGCGCTCGAGATCCTGAAGAAGGGACCCAATGGCAAGCCGATCGGCGGGTTCTGCCAGCAGTACGACCTGGTGTTCATGCAGGCGTGCGAAAGCTTCGGGCTGGTGAGCCGGGACATCTCGATCTACCACGAACCACTGCCACGCCCGGACATTGCCGGCCACGAGCCGAACGAGATCTGGTCCAACCAATATGGAAAGTGGATCTACGTGGACGGCACATCCGCGTGGTACGCCGTGGATCAGGCGACGAACGTACCGCTGGATTTATGGGAATTGCGCCGCCGGCAGATCGAACATTTCAAGGGCGACAATTCGCACCCGATTCGCATTATCGAGCTCGCACCGGGCGTGCAGCCCTGGCGCTGGCGCAGCTTGGACGAATCCCTGGGTTTCGGGGAACTGAGACTGATCCCCAGGAGCAACTTCCTCGAGCAGAAATCGCCCTTACCTCTCAACCAGGGGAAGGAAGGGTGGTTCTGGGACGGACACTACGTCTGGACGGACGCGGATGCGCCCGCCGACATGCTGCAACCGAACCTGGTGACGCGGCACGGCAACTTCGAGTGGACGCTCGACCAGGCCCACTATGTCCTCGAAGCCGGCCGGGCGCCAGGCGAGCTGCGGGTGCACCTGGATACCGAGACGCCGGGTTTCGAGACCTTCGTTGCCGAGATCGACGGCGCAGGCCCGCGCCCGGTCGGTGCAGTGTTTCCATGGAAACTGCATCCGGGCCGGAATCGCCTGAAAGCCTGGCCGCGGAACGACGCGGGCCGCGACGGCGTTGCCAGTTGGATCGAACTCGACATGCCGGCGCTGTGATTTCGGGGGCTGTCCGCAACGCGCTCAGGCGCCGTGGCTTTGCTTCATGACGGCCTCGGCGCGGCGCTTCATTTCTTCCGGCGCTACGTCTTCGACGTGCGTGGCAATCCACCATTGGTTGCCGCACGGGTCTTGGACGCCCGCGTTGCGGTCTCCATAGAACTGGTTGGCCGGTTCCATGAGCGAGGTGGCGCCCGCCTGAATTGCGCGCCGATAGGCGGCATCGGTATCGGTTACGTAAAGGCAGAGCCCGGCGGGCATCGGCGGATGCTGGGCCGATGCTTCGCCCAGCATTACGATGGAGTCGCCGATTCTGACCTCGCCGTGCCTGACGGTTCCGTCCGGCTCGGCCATGCGCTCCACTTCCCGCGCGCCGAAAGCCTGCTGGAGAAAATCGATCAGCCTGGCCGCCCCGTTGACAACCAGGTAAGGCGTCACCGCGTGATACTTGTCCGGAATTGGCTTTACCGCCATGGATTTGCCCCCTTGAGGTGTTGCCGTGAATCTTCCGCCAGCATACCGCCGGAGGCGCCCGCGGAACAAGTACACTGGAAGGACACCATGGACGAGCGCGCATTCTACAACGAGTCGCAGACAATGAAGCCAGCGGAACTCACGTGTCCGTCCTGCCGGACGACCGACAAGTACGATCTGCGCTGGCTCCTGCGCAAGAAGAAAGACAAAATCCCGCAGGGCGCGGACCCGGTTGCCCGCGCGAAGTTCCAGAAGGCACAAAGCTACATGGTGCTGCTGGACGACAAGGTAGCCTGCAAGAACCTTCGCTGCCGCAAGCGCTTCGACATTTCGGGAATCAAGTCGATGGCATTCCTGGCGGATGAGGGATTGCCGAGAGAGATTTGAAACATGTTTTTCACGCCGGGCCGGGCGTTTGGGCCGGAAGCGTTTGTTGTAAACTGATTAGTTGTTGGAGGTGAGTCTTCTCGAGTTGCTCCATCGGGAACGTCGCAGGGCCGATGCGATCGGCTTTCTGGAAGACCGCCCGGAAGCTGTTCAACCTCCTTTTCCCGGATGACTGCCGCGTTTGTGGCAGACCGCTCCAAAACGTTTCGCGCACACCGGTTTGCGCCGAATGCCTGCGCGCCCCGGAGCCGCTGGTTGCGGATTACTACTGCACCTGTTGCCGCACGCCGTTCCTGAACGCCGCGCCGCTCGATGAAGAGGGCCGCTGCGCACTCTGCCGGCGCGGGCTTCGCGGGTTCGACGCGGCCTATTCCTTCGGCGCCTACGAGAGCACGCTGCGCGAGCTGATCCATCTGTTCAAGTACGGACGGATCAGGCCGCTGGCCGGCAGGCTCGGGGAATTGATGGTTTCGGCGATTCCGCGCGATCAGACTTTCGACCTGGTCGTGCCGGTGCCGCTGCACTGGAGGCGGAGGCTCGAACGCGGGTTCAACCAGTCGGAACTGCTGGCGCGCGCGGTGGCGCGGCGGTATGGCGCGCGGCCGGTCAACGCCATGCGGCGGAAGCGCTCCACCTCGGCGCAGGCGGGTCTGAGCAATGCCAAGCGGCGTTCCAACGTGGCCGGCGCGTTCGTCGCGCGGCGAAGGGCGGATCTCGACGGCCGCCGGGTGTTGCTAGTGGACGATGTGATGACCACGGGAGCGACCCTGGGGTCGTGCGCGGCGGCGCTGAAGCGGGCGGGCGCGCGCTACGTGGCGGTGCTGACGCTCGCCCGGGTGGACCGGCGAACGGGCGTCGAGCCATACGCACCGGTATCCACGGCGGTGGGGGTTTCGTGATGGCGGGCGTCAACGGGCTGCAAAAACCCGTGCTGGTTCTGAACGCGACTTACGAGCCGATCAACGTCTGCGCGGCGCGCCGGGCGCTCATTCTGATTCTCAAGGGGGTCGCGCAGCCGGAAGAGTTTGCGGCGACGCTGCTGCACTCCGCGCACCATTCGATGAAACTGCCTTCGGTGATCCGGCTGCTCGAATACCGCCGCATTCCGCACCAAACCCGCGCGCTCTCGCGCAAGAACATTTTGATGCGCGACCGGTATACCTGCCAATATTGCATGCGGACCATGGCGTCCGGGGAGTTGACGCTCGATCACGTGGTCCCGCGGTCGCGGCACGGAGAGACTGCCTGGGAGAACCTGGTCGCCTGCTGCCACTTCTGCAACAACCGGAAAGGCAGCCGCACGCCCGAGGAGGCCGGAATGAGGCTGGTCCGGCAGCCGCGGCCCTTCAGCCTCCACACCAGCCGTCACCTGATGCGTCTGCTCGGCAGAAGCGACGAGAAGTGGCGGAAGTATTTGTTTTACTAGCGCCGGGAGCGAGCGCGGCCGAAGCGCGCCCTCCGAAGGCTCACTAGTACCTCGACCGCGTGATGCGTTGCTACCGCTCCCTTACGGTCGCGGCTCAGTTACAGGTAGATGCCGCTACCGTAAAGAAACGGACTTCACGGTCGCGGACCTAGTTCCGGCTGCCGGCGCCGGCGGGAGGACCGCCAGGCGCGGGCGGGGCCGCCGCCTTCGGCTTTTCCTTTTCCTTCTTCACCGGGCTGATGATTACGTGCGCGTTCCGGCCCTCGAGTTTCGGGCGGCCCTCGACGGCGCCGTACTGCGACAGGTCCGCGGCAAAGCGGAGCAGCAGCTTCTGGCCCAGGTCCACGTGCGCGATTTCACGGCCCCGGAACTGCACCACGGCCTTTACGCGATTGCCTTCCTCGAGAAAACGGATCGCGTGGTTCTTCTTGAAATCGTAATCGTGGTCGTCGGTGTTGGGCCGGAACTTCAGTTCCTTGACCTGGATGACGTGCTGCTTCTTCTTCGCCTCCTGCTGCTTCTTCTTGTTCTCGTACTGCCACTGGCCGTAATCCATGGCCTTGGCAACGGGAGGCTCGGCGGTGGGCGCTATCAGGATAAGGTCGAGACCCAACTCCTGGGCCCGGCGAATCGCGGCGTGCGTCGGCATGACCTCGACGGAGCCGTCCGGGAATACCGCGCGCACTTCGCGGGCGCGGATCGCCTCGTTAACGTTCTCTCGAATTCTGGGCCTGCGCGGTGGGAACTGTCTACCTGGATACATGCAGTCTTTTCGAAGGGGCTGGCTTAGGCATGGGCACCTGAATCTACTCTAATCATAACGGCCGGAAAACTCAACAGAGCGAGGATGGTGTCCCACACGTGCGTTGCTGGGCGATCCGATTCCCGGAAGGTTCCGCCGCAGTCGCGGCTGTGCGGAATCGTTCGCGGTCCGTTTGGCATTCGTAAGGTGTTCTCTCAAAGATAGCGCAAAGACGGCGCGCAGGCAACAGGGGGCGCCCCCTAAAGATGAGATACGACAGGAGGACAGTAGTGGACCGGCCCCCGCCGAAATCTTAGCGGATCGTGCGGTCTGAAATCCGGGGTCGGCTATACCTCCGCGGGCTCAGCGGCCGCGCCGGAACCAAGCGCCCCCGGGAATAGCGGAAGGTAACGACCAGGAGAACACCCACAACCGAGGCGACCACATCCATCCACAAAAAATGCGGCATCTGCCCTCCTGCAATACCAGTCTCTCCCATTAAGGACAAAAAGCTTCTCGGATGCAATGATCCTCGAGTACCGGTGACTACCAGGACCCTGGCTTATGCAGTTCCATCCTGCGGCCCACAAGGGCGCATGCCACAGCCATCGAATCGCGGCAGAATAGCAGCTTCGCCTATGCCGGCACGAGCCGGGGGAAATACAACCAGACGTGACCGCCGTTGTCGTTTTCGCCGAAGATGACCTCGCCATCCCGGCCGAGCACAGCGTCTCCGAAAACATACCCGTAACGCCGCTGCTCGATCACCGAGACCGCGACGCCCAGATTCGCCATCGCATGGCTCTTCAGGTCGAAACAGAACATCTTGGCGATGCCCTCGCCGCAGAAGCCGAACATGCGGCCATCCACCGTCACCGCCATGGGGCCGACCGGCGTCAAGGGAGTGCGAGCGAGCGGCCCGCTGAAGCCTTCCCCGGCGGTGAAAGAGAAAATCTGGCCATCCCCATCGACAGTGAAAAGCATGCCGGTGCGGGGGTCCCTGGCCCAGGTCAGATCCCCACTCCATCGCCCCGGGAGGGCCACGGCCTGGGAGCGGAAGCTGGCGGCTTTCGGATCGAAACTCCACAAGTGCGCTTCGCCGTCCCGGCCGATCACCGAGCCATCCGAAGACACCGCCAGGCGCCCTCCCGCGGCCGCCTGCCCGACGGTTTCGAACTTCTTGCTCTCGGCATTCAGCGTGAAGACATGGTTGGCCGTGGCCCCGACCATCAGATCCTGAGACGGCGCCACGGCGTGAACCACCGGCTCGCCCTTCACGCATTCCCCGAGATCCTCAAAAGGCGGACGCCGGAACCCCCATTCCTGGATCAGGTCCTGCCGCATCGCCTGCACGCGGCACGAAATGGCTCTTCCACCGCCGGAGCCGTTCACGAAGGCGACCAGCACGTGGCCACCCTCGGCAACAAACCTTCGTCCCTGAACTGGTGCGCCTTTCCCACAACAAACGGCAGCACAGCGATCGGCGGAAGGCACCACGCCAAGGTCGAAGACTATGCCGCCCAGCCGGTGAAACTCCGCGGCGAATAGGTGGGTTCGGAACCCACTCGTCCCGCCGTAGATAGATCCTTCCGGCGTGCTGGCCAAAGCCGTGATGTGGCTCTCGTCCAGGGGGAACGGAATCGTCATACCCGGAAAGCAGGTCGGGAAGGCAACCATGGTCCCTTGCGTGACGAAGGTGTCTTCCCAAACCTCGCGCCGGTAAGCCCGGGCCTGCTCCGAATTCATGTCGAACTTTTTCTGTTCTTGTGGCATATCAAACTACCTTATCCCCATTTCCTGAGCGGCAGCCAGGCGTTCGCTTTCCTGCGGCTGGCAGGCATGCTCAGCTTGAAAATCCCGGCCGGACGGGAACCGATGTGGCCAAAAAAGAGATCCCCGTTATTATCCACCGCGGCTCGCGAGACATACTGGGCGTCGCCGTCCGGGTGCTCCAGCAGGGCCACCTCTTCGCGCTGGAGCGTATTCGGATCGAGGCGCCAGACCACGCCCTCTTTCTCCTTGCGGTTGGCCGCCATCGGGTTGTACACCGGATCGCGCCAGCGGGATGCGA
>Ga0326728_10001898_pt1 | contig 71547 bp, 63 predicted proteins | sample MB3enrmetagenome_FD_207602 | JGI IMG/M metagenome (GOLD analysis project Ga0326728, IMG submission 207602) | Lab enriched peat soil microbial communities from McLean, Ithaca, NY, United States - MB31MN | ecosystem: Environmental > Terrestrial > Soil > Wetlands > Peat | place: USA: New York...
CCGCGTTGGCCTGCGCGGTTCTGCTGTTCGCAGCGCCCTTCGACGCCGCGATGGCCCGAGGCTCCGCTGGAACAGGCGGCGGCGCCGGCGCCGGAGCGGGATCGGGCGGCGGCGCCGGAGCCGGAGCGGGATCGGGCGGCGGGAGCGGCGGACCGGGCAACGTCATAGCCTTGGACGCGGTGAGGGCGAATCCGGTCCCTCCGACAATCGTCCCTCCGACGCTCGTGAACAGCGATCAAGCCGACCGTTCGCCCAGTTGTTCCAGGCGAGCGAAGCGGATGGGCCTCACGGGAGGGGACCGCATCGAGTTTTTGAACGCTTGCCGGCTGTGATCGGCGGCGCGAGGCGCGTCGCCGAGCCTCATCAATCGCCGGGATCGGGCCGATCGGTCCGCCCGGTCGCCCGAGGGCGCTCGACGCCGTCGGAGCGGCCCGGACGCTTCGACGAAGCCGTCCGGGCCGCCGCGTCTCTCGTCGGCGACCGCTTTGTCGGCGCCGTGAGGCGGGGCGGTTCGCTCTCGGCGTCATTCGCATAATGTATATTATGGAACGCAGTGGGTCGACGAAGCGAATGCGCGGCGCCGGCAATATCATATTTGTCGTCGTATTCGCGCCGCTTTCTCACAAGCGGGCAAAATCAGCGCGTCGCCTTGGCCCAGTTCGCGACGGTCTCGTCGATCCAGCGCGTCGCCGCGGCGACGCTCGGCGCGCGGGCGCGATCGGCATGAACGAGGCGAAAGATTGGCCGCGTGGCGACCGCGTCGTCGGCGAAGACGAAACGCGGATCCCGGCGCGCCGAGACCTCCGGCAGCATGAGTTCGGCGCCGAGCGCCGCCGCCGCCTCGATCAGGATGTCGAGCCGGTCCACGGTCAGCGCGGCGCGCGCGCCCGGCCGCAAACGATCGAGCAAGCGCATCTCCGGGAGATGGCCGAGCGCCTCGGTGTAGCGCACGATCGGCGCGACCGCGCCGGGCGATGCGCCGACGGCGCGACAGAGGCGGAATCGCGCCTCGCCGATCTTTCGCACCCGCGCGCTGTCGTCGCCGGTTCGTCCGAGTCGAACGGCGATGTCCGCCTCGCGCCGATCGAAGCGCGCGAGCCGATCGTCGGCGTGCAGTGCGAGCGCGACGTTCGGATAGGCGCGCGCCAACCGACCCAGCGCCGGCGCGACGACGTGCGCGAGCACGAAACCGACGCTGGCGATCCGCACCAGGCCTTGCGCTTCGGCTCGCGATCGGCGCATCGCGGCGAGCGCGACCGCAGCGTCCTCGTCCATCGCCTGCAGGCGGTCGAGAACCCCGCCGAGCGCCAGGGTCGGCGCGAGACGACCGCCGACGCGGTCGAACAGCGTCGCCCCCAAGCGACGCTCCAGCGCCGCGAGCCGGCGCGAGGCCGTCGTCTGATCGACGCCCAGCGCGCGCGCCGCCCCGCTCAGGGTTTCCGCGCGCGCGATCCGCTGGGCGAGTTCGAGATCGGCCCAGCTTCCCTCTGCGTTCATGCAGGTTCCCCTTTCAATGTCTCGGATTGACCGGCGCTGCCGCAGATATCCATAAGAGCGCGCGCCCACCCCGCGCAAGGAGTCTCGCAATGAACCGTCCCAAGACCTTGTTCGCGCTCGCCAATCGCGAGCCGCGCCCGCCTCGGCTCGGCGCGGCGACGTTGATCCTGATCGACTATCAGAACGATTATCTCGACGGCCCGATGGCGCTTACCGGCGTCGAAGACGCCATCGCGCGGGCCGAGCGCCTGTTGCGGGCGATGCGCCAGGCGGGCGGGCGGATCGTCCACGTCGCCCACAAGGGCGAGCCCGGCGGCTTGTTCGATCGTTCGCAGGCGGGCGGCGCGATCGTCGCCGCGCTGGCGCCCGTCGCCGGCGAGGCGATCGTGGAGAAGCCGCGCGCCAACGCGTTTTCGGGAACGGAGCTCGCGGCGCTGGCCGGGCCGCCCGGCGCGGCGCTGATCTTCGCCGGCTTCATGACGCACAATTGCGTCTCGTCGAGCGTGCGCGCGGGGCGGGACCTCGGCTACGCGATGACGGTCGCGGCCGACGCCTGCGCGACGCGCGACCTGCCCTGCCCCGGCGGTGTGATCCGCGCTCGCGATCTGCAGCGGGCGGAGCTGGCGGCGCTCGCCGACGCCCACGCCTGCGTCTGCGACGTCGCGGAGCTGGTCTGAGCCCGCTCCGCGATTCGCATCCAAGCGAGGCGATCGACGATCGCGCGCGCTTCGATCGCGAAGCGCGTCAAAATCCTTCGATGCGCATGCCGTCGTAGGCGGGGACGACGCCCGCCGGCAAGCACGCGCGCAGCGTCTCGTAATCGAGATCGGTGTGCAGATTGGTCAGCACGGCGCGGCGCGGACGCATCGTCGCGATCCACGCCAGCGCCTCGTCGAGATTGAAATGCGAGGGATGCGGCCGATAGCGCAGAGCGTCGACGATCCACACCTCGAGGCCTTCGAGAAAGCGCCGGCTCGCCGGCGGAATCCCGTTGAGGTCCGGGGTATAGGCGAGAGCGCCGATGCGAAAGCCGAGCGCGGCGATGTCGCCGTGTTCGAGATCGAAGGGCGTCGCCTCGATCGCGCCGCCCTGCCCTTCGACGACGCAAGGCTCGCCCGCGATCAGCCGCTTCTCGTTCACCATCGGCGGATAGGAGCTTCCCGGCGGCGTTTCGAACACGTAGGAGAATTTCTTGTGCAGCGCCTTCGACGTCGTCTCGTTTGCGTAGAGGTCGACGCGGCTGCGCATCGCCATGACGATCGGCCTCAAGTCGTCGATCCCATGGGTGTGGTCGGCGTGCTCGTGGGAAATCAGCACCCCGTCGAGACGCGCGACGCCGGCGTCGATCAGTTGCAGCCGCAGGTCCGGCCCGGCGTCGACGAGCGCCAAGGTCCGGCCCGCCGGGGTCTCGCGCGCGATCAGCGCCGAACATCGCCGTCGTCGGTTGCGCGGATGGCCGGGATCGCAGGCGCCCCACCCTTGCGCGACGCGCGGCACGCCGGCGGACGAGCCGCAGCCCAATATGGTCAGCGACAGGCTCATGCGCCGCGCCCCGCGAGCGGCGCCATCTTGGCGAATAGCCGCAGCGCATTGGCGCGCGTCGCGCTGGCGAGCGCCGCTTCGTCGACTTGCTTGAGGTCGGCCAGAACGCGCGCCGTTTCGACGACGAACGCCGGCTCGTTGCGGCGGCCGCGGTGGGGCACGGGAGCGAGAAACGGCGCGTCGGTCTCGACCAGCAGGCGGTCGAGCGGCAGGTCGCGGGCCAGCGCGCGCAATTCGCCGGAGTTCTTGAACGTCAGCACGCCGGAAAAGGAGATAAAGAGGCCGAGCGCCAAGCCGGCTTCGGCGAGCCCGCGCGAGGAGGTGAAGCAGTGCAGGACCGCGTCGAACTTCCCCTCCGCCATTTCCTCGGCGAGGATCGCCGCGACGTCGTCGTCGGCCTCGCGCGCGTGGATGACGAGCGGCAGACCGAGTTCGCGCGCGAGATCGATCTGGGCGCGAAAGACCCGCTTGGCGACGTCCGCCGGCGCGTAGTTGTAGTGATAGTCGAGACCCGCCTCGCCGATCCCGACGCACTTGGGATGGGCGGCGAGGGCGCGGATCGCGGCCGCGTCGGTCACCGGCTCCTCGGCGGCATGATGCGGATGGGTGCCGACGGTGAAATAGACCGAAGCGAAGCGCTCGGCGATCGCGGCGAGTCTCGGCGCTCGAGCGACGCGCGTCGAGATCGTCGTCATGCGCTCGACGCCGACGGCTTCGGCGCGCGCCACGACGGCCTCGATCTCGTCGGCAAAATCGGGAAAGTCGAGGTGGCAATGACTGTCGATGAGACGCATCACGGAGCGCTCCCGCGCCCCCTCTCCCGCGAGCGGGAGAGGGTCGGGATTAGCGCGAGGCTCGTGCGGGCTCTTGACGCAAGGCCCTCATCCGTCACGCTTTGCGCGACGCCTTCCCCCGTGCGGGGGGAAGCGGCGCATACGCTTTGTCGCACGACGCCGCTCATTTCGCCGCCGCCTCCGGCTCGACGTAGCGCGGAAACACCGGCGCCGGCGCCGGCAGCGCCCGACCCGGCGGCAAACGCTTGGCCGCTTCGAAGCGGCCTTGATCGGCGCCGTTGTCCAGCGCGGCGAAGTCGCGCCGCTCCGCTTCGACGCCGAGCAGATCGAGCAGCTTGGCCATCGAGGCGGGCATCGCCGGCTGCAACATCGTCGCCGCGGCGCGCAGCGTCTCGATGGTCGCGAACAGCACGACGCGCATGCGCTTGGGGTCGCTCTTGGCGAGCTTCCATGGCTCGCTGGCGGCGAAATAGCGGTTCGCCTTGGCGATGACATCGAACACCGAGCCGAGATAGAGATGCAGCTGGAACGTCCGCATGTGCTCGCGCGCGGCGCCGACCAAGGCGTCGGCCAGCGCCAACATCTCGAGATCGTCGGCGCTCGGGATTCCGTCGCGCCAGTCGGGCACGGCGCCGCCGCAGTTCTTCGCGATCATCGACAGCGAGCGTTGCGCGAGATTGCCGAGGTCGTTGGCGAGATCGGCGTTGATGCGCTGCACGATCGCCTCGTGCGAATAGCTGCCGTCCTGGCCAAACGGCACTTCGCGCAGGAAGAAGTAGCGCAACGGGTCGAGGCCGTAGTCGGCGATCAGCGTCGCGGGACTGACGACGTTGCCAGTCGACTTCGACATCTTCTCGCCGCGGTTGAACAAAAAGCCGTGGACGACGATCTGGCGGGGCGGCGGCAAGCGCGCCGACATCAGGAACGCCGGCCAGTAGATCGCGTGGAAGCGGGTGATGTCCTTGCCGATCACGTGCGCGTCGGCCGGCCAGAATTTCGCCCGCGGCCCGTCGTCGGGAAAGCCGGTGGCGGTGAGGTAGTTGGTCAGCGCGTCGACCCAGACGTACATGACGTGCTTGGGATCGCCGGGGACTGGCACGCCCCAGTCGAAAGTGGTGCGGCTGATCGACACGTCGGCGAGTCCGCGGCGGACGAAGGCGACGATTTCGTTGCGATAGGTCTCCGGCGTGATGAAATCGGGATTGGCCTCGTAATGCGCGAGAAGCCGGTCGGCGTAGGCCGACAGCCTGAAGAAATAGCTCTCCTCCTCGACCCATTGCGCCGGCGCGCCGCTCGGCGCGAGCTTGGCGCCGTTCGGCCCGTCCGTCAGTTCGCCCTCGTCGAAATAGGCTTCGTCGCGCACCGAATACCAGCCGGCGTACTTCGACAGATAGACGTCGCCGTTGGCCTTCATCCGCTCCCAGATCGCCTGCACCGAGCGCTTGTGGCGCTCCTGCGTGGTGCGCACGATGTCGTCGGCGCGGGCGTTGAGCGCTTCGCCCATCGCCTCGAATTGCGCCGCGACGCCGTCGACGAACGTCTGCGGCGTCACGCCCTCGCGCGCCGCGGTCTGCTGAACTTTGAGGCCGTATTCGTCCATGCCGGTGACGAACAGCGTCTCGCGCCCGTCCAGGCGCATGAATCGCTGGATGGCGTCGGCGGCGATGCGCTCGTAGGCGTGGCCGATGTGCGGCGCGCCGTTGGCGTAGGGAATGGCGGTGGTGATGTAGAAACGTCGGTTCGCGCTCATGCCCGCCGTCCTAAAGGATTTTTCTCGGCTTGAAAATGCGTGCGGCGCGCGTTTCGCTCGCGCCTAGAGAAATCGCGCGCGGGCCGAGATTTCCTCGAACACGGCGAGCACATGCAGCTTGCGGTCGAGGTTCAGCGCCTCGGTTTCTCGCGTCGCGGCGCGCAGCCGGTCCCACAGCTCCGCCATGGCTTGGCGCGCCGCGGGCGAGGCGTCGCTCCTCGCCCGCGCGGCGAGCCAGTCGTAGAGCGCGATGGTCAGCGTCTCGAACGCCTCGCCGGCCGCGCGCCCGCTCACCGCCTCCGCGAGCTGGTGGACCGCGCGCGGATCGGCCCTCGGCAATTGCGCGATCGCGGCGTCGATCAAGGCGCCGACGCCGTCGTCATCGGAATCGAGACGGCGCAAGGCTTCGCGCACCGAGCCGTCGGCTCGCGCGGCGGCGGCCTCGCGCGCCGTGCGGTCCGCGGCGTCCCACGGCGCGCCGAGGCCGCCGACGACCTCGCCGATCTCGGAGGGCGAGAGCCGCTCCAGCTGCAGGCGCCGGCAGCGCGAGCGGATGGTCGCCGGCGCTTGGCCCGGTCGATGCGCGACGATCAGGATCAGCGAATGCGGCGGCGGCTCCTCGACGATCTTCAGCAGGCTGTTGGCGCCGCTGCGGTTGAGGTCCTCGACGCTGTCGACGATGGCGACGCGCCAGCCGCCGAACGCCGCCGACAAATGGAACATGTCGAGGCCGTCGCGGACGTCTTCAACGCGAATTTCGGCGAAGAAGGACTTCGACTTGGGATTCCACTCGCGGCGCAAAAGCGCGAAATCGGGGTGCGCCAGCGCCGCGAGCTGGCGCGCCGCGGGATGATCGGGAGCGACCGCGAGGCTCGTCGCCGCGCGCGCCGCGGGCGCGTCCGGATCGGGGTTCGCGAGCACGAAACGGGCAAAGCGCCAAGCGAGCGTCGCCTTGCCTACGCCTTCGCGCCCGCCGATCAGCCAGGCGTGAGCGAGCCGTCGCTCGCGATAGGCGGCGAGCATTTCGGTCTCGCCGGCGGCGTGGCCGATCAGCCGCGTCGCCAGGCGTGGATGCGGCGCGCCCGGGAAGGCGTCGCTTTCCGGCGGCGCGTCCGGCGGAGCTTTGCTCATGGCGCCTTCGCCCATTCGTCGAGCGCGCCGGCCAGACGCTCGCGCACGACCGTCCAGATCGCCGCGGCGACTTCGTCTTCCCCGGCGCCGGCGTCGATCACCGCGCAGCGCTCGGGCTCGGCGCGCGCGATCGACAGGAACGCGTGACGCAGCGCGTCGTGAAAGGCCGGGCCTTCGCGCTCGAATCGGTCCGTCGCTTCGCCGTGGCCGCGCCGGGCGGCGGCGCGGGCGAGGCCGTCCGCGGCCGGAAGGTCGAGGATCAGAGTCAGGTCGGGCCGGCAAGCGCCGATCGCGACGCGCTCGAGGACGGCGAGCAAGTCCGGGTCGACTTGGCCGGCGACCCCCTGATAGGCGCGCGTCGAATCGGCGAAACGGTCGCACACCACCCAATCGCCGCGCCGCAACGCCGGCGCGATCGTGTTGTCGACGTGGTCGATGCGCGCGGCGTTGAAAAGCAACGCCTCGCCCACGGCGCCGAAGCGCGCGGCGGCGCCCGAGAGAATCACTTCGCGCAGGGCTTCGGCGCCGGGAGAGCCGCCCGGCTCGCGGGTGAGAACGACGGCGAGCCCGAGTTCTCTCAGACGCCCGGCGAGCCGGCGCGCCTGGACCGACTTGCCCGCGCCCTCCCCGCCTTCGAGCGTGACGAACCGGCCTCGCGCCGGCGCGCCGGCCATCAAATGATCGCCAACGCTTTGCGGACCACGCCGACCGCAAATTCGATCGCCGCGTCCAAGGCCCGCTTGCTCAAGCCGCCCAAGGGAACGGCGGCCTTGGTTTTGAGCGGCGCGTCGAGCGCCAGACTCTGTCCGCGCCAGACCTTGAGCCGCGCGACCTCGACGCCCGCGGCGACCGGCGCCGGCAGTGGGCCGAGATAGACGATCTTCGCGGTCAGCCTGTCTTGCGAGCCGCGCGGCAGGAAAATCTTTAGCGGCCTATCGCTGGCCAAGGGGACTTCGCTCTGTTCGCCGCCGTAGACCGTCGCCGTCCCGACCGTCTCGCCGGGTTGGAACAACACGCGCGGGTCGAACGAACGAAAGCCCCAGTTGAACAGCTTGCGCGATTCCTCGGCGCGGTCGGCCGCGGTCTTCAGCCCGTTGACGACGAGGATCAAGCGCTGGCCCTCCTGTTCGGCCGAACCGACCAGGCCGTAGCCGCTCTCGGGGGCGTCCCCGGTCATGAAGCCGTCGGCGCCGACGTCCATGTTGAGCAGCGGGTTGCGGTTGAGCTGGCGGATCTTGTTCCAGGTGAACTCCTTCTCGGCGAAATAATGATAATAGTCGGGGTAATCGCGAATGAGATGGGCGGCCAGCAGCGCCATGTCGCGCGCGGTCACGTGCTGCTTGGGGTCGCTCTTCCCTCTCGCGTCGGCGAACGCGGAATGCGTCATGCCGAGTTCGGCGGCGCGCTTGTTCATCAGAACGGCGAAATTGTCCTCCGTTCCCGCGATGCCCTCCGCGAGGGTCATCGCCGCGTCGTTGCCGGACTGAACGATGAGGCCGTGCAAGAGATCGTCGACGCGAACTTCGCTATGGATGTCGAGAAACGTCGCCGACCCATGCGAATGCGCGCCGCCATTGCGCCAGGCGTTTTCCGAAACCACGAACGTGTCGTCGAGATGCAGCCGCCCCTCCTTGAGTTCGCGGAAGACGATCTCCGCGGTCAAGAGCTTGACGGTCGCGCCCGGCGTCATCGCTTCGTCGGCGCTCTTTTCCAACAACACGCCGCCGCTCTCGTAGTCGACGAGCAGCGCGAAGGGCGCGCTGGTCTGAAAGCCTTGCGCGCGCACAGCCGAAATCGGCGGGATGAAAGCCAGCAGCGTCGCTGACAACGCCAGAGCAAAGCGGTGAGCAAGCAAGGCCGATCCTCGTCGGCGCGGCGAAAGGAACGCGGCGCGCGCACGTTCTTGCATCGCCTTTGCGGATAAATCAACGATCGCGAAGGATCGCTCGAGGGCGCTACCGTTCCTCGGCGGGGGGAGCGGCAGCTCGCGGCGCTTCGCCGGGCTCGATCAGCCCCGAGAACGGGTCGGGCCACAGCACGCGTATCGCCGCGTTCTCGTTCGGCGCGAAATAGAGGGCCCGCTCGCCGGCCAAGGCGGCCTGCTGGAGGGGCCGTCGCGGCGGCGGCGGCGACGCCGCGGCGACCGGGCCGATCGCGCGGGCGACGGCCCCCAGATCAAACGGGCGCGGCGGCGGCGGCGGCGCCTTCAGCAATTTGGGATTTGGGGCGATCGTGGCGGTCGTCGGCTCGGCGGCCGGCTCGGACCCCGCGGCCGGCGCGCGCGCGGCGACCATCGTCGGCTCGCGGCCGGTGCGCAGCGTCGCCAGCAACGTCGAATCGTCGGAGCCTTCGAGCGGGGCGCGGCCGACGTATTCGACCTTCACCTTCGCGGTGCCGGAGCTCTTGAAATCGAGCAGGTCGGCCACGCGCGAGGACACGTCCATGACCCGCCCGCCGTGAAAGGGGCCGCGGTCGTTGACGCGCACGACGATCGAATAGCCGTTGGCGAGATTGGTCACCCTGGCGTAGCTGGGCAGCGGCATGGTCGGATGCGCCGCGCTGAGCGAGCGCATGTCGTAGACTTCGCCGTTGGCGGTGCGCCGGCCTTGGAACGCGTCGCCGTACCAGGAGGCCATGCCGACCGCGCTGTAGGCGGAATTCTCGCTCGGGCGATACGTGCGTCCGGCGATCGTGTAAGGGCGGCCGACGAGATATTGCCCGCCTCCGCGCGGCATCGGCTGGCCGTCGGCGACCATCCGCGGGCTCGCAGGGCCATATTTCGCGGTTGAAAAATATTCGTTGCCGTTGTGGCGGGCATAAGGGGACGGCGCCTGCGCGCAACCGGCCAGCGACGCCGCGACCAGCGCCAGCGCGCCCGCCTGGCGCCAGGGTCTGAAGCCCGGCTCGCGGCCAAACTTTCCGGCGGCCACACTCATCGACCCAAACTCGCCACGGCTACGCGAGGAAGACTCATTCGCCGCACGGCCGAAGGACCGCTCGGGCGAAAGGAAGGTTCAGCAGACATTCCACACGTCACTTTGGCCCGACTTCCTTTCCAAGAACCTAACGCTTTCCAAGAACCTAACGCCTTCGCCGTCCATGCGCGAAATCAATCAGCGCCAATGTTCGGCCAGCCAAGTCGCCGGGCGCACGCTCTTATAGGCCTTCTTCCACCAGGGCGCTGGCCATTTGCCCTCCGCGGCTTCATGCGGCTGTGGATGGCCGGTGAAAACGACGATGCGGGCGCCCGGGGGAATCTCCACGTTTTTCCAATGATTGAATGGAAAACGCGGCGTCATCGTGGCCTTGAAGCTCGGGCACCATTCGCTCGGCCAGAAGACCATCGGCAGGCCGGATTCCCGACTCAGATAGACCTGCTCGTTCGAGTAGAGTCGGCGCTTCTCCAGCGGCGCCTGCTCGAAATTGGCCACCAGATGCGGCGCGCCGCCGGCGGGAAAGCGCATGACCGAGGAATTGCCGCAGTTCTTCGATCCCCAATCGCGGATGATGGCGAGCTTGCCGGGTTCGAGTTCGAAAAACGCGTCGAGCGGGCCGACGACGACGACGTCGAGGTCGAGAAACAGGACGTCGCCGGAAAGGCCGATGTCGCGCGACCAAAGCGCGAGCTTGCGCCACGGGCTTCCGCCCAGGCCCGTCGCCGGCAGCTTGATCGGCGGGATCGGCCTCGTCTCGATCCCCGGATCGAGGCCGGACGGATCGTCGACGAAGGCGACGAAGCGAGTCGGACGGGCGACGTTGCGCATGACGCCGCGATAGAGGCGGTTGGCGTATTCGGCGGGATATCGCGTTCCCCAGCGGATGCAAGCGGCGGTCTGCAGATCGGCCTCCTCGGCAGGTCTCGCGACCCGGCCGGAAGCAGCGGCCGCGACGCGATTTCGGGCTGGCGACTCCGGCAGGGCTCGAACCTGCGACCTGCCGCTTAGAAGGCGGCTGCTCTATCCAGCTGAGCTACGGAGCCTGCGCCTCGTTCGGCTCGTCATTCAATGCGACCATGGCACGACGCGGCCGGGCCGAAAGTTGTCCGAATAGGATACGCTCTTGCGCTGCGAAAGCTTAGGCTCTTCGACGCGGTAGGCGACGCCGTTGCGCGCGGCGTAGGCGATCGCCTCGTCCTTGCTGTCGAAGCGCAGCTTCACCTGCGCCCTCATGTCGGACGAACTCGTCCAACCCATCAACGGCTCGATGCGGCGCGGCGATTCCGGTTCGTACTCGAGGACCCACTTGTCCTTGGACTGGCCGGCCTGCGTCGCGCTGCGGGCGGGAAGATAGATGCGTGCGGTCATCTGGCGTTGGCGTGTCCTTTGAGGAGCCCGACAGGGAGTGGTCGGGGCAGCAGGATTCGAACCTGCGACCTGAAGTACCCAAAACTTCCGCGCTACCGGGCTGCGCTATACCCCGTCGTCGGCGCCGTGGCTAACATGCGCGGCGGCGGCGAACAAGGGCGTGCGAAGTCAGGGCGAGCCGTAAGCGGAGAGGTCCAGGCCGCGCGCGTCGCCGCGCCTGCGCGTGGCGGCGTTCGGGTCCATCCGGCGGTGGGCAGGCCTCGCCTACCCCGCGGCGCGGTCGCTCAAAAGGCGGTCGAAATAGGCGATCGTGCGCTTCAGCCCGTCGTCGAGCGGCACGGTCGGGCGCCAGCCGAGCGCGTCCCGCGCCTTGCCGATGTCGGGACAGCGCTGCACGGGGTCGTCCGCCGGCAGGGGCCGGTAGACCAGGCGCGATTTGCTGCCGGCCAATTCGATGACGCGCTCGGCGAGGCGAACCATTGGCAGCTCCACCGGATTGCCGAGGTTGATGGGGCCCGTCACGTCGTCGCCCGTCGCCATCATTCGGACGAAACCCTCTATCATATCATCGACATAGCAGAAAGCGCGGGTCTGCAGGCCGTCGCCGAAGATCGTCAGGTCCTCGCCGCGCAGCGCCTGCACGATGAAATTGGAGACCACCCGGCCGTCGTTCGGGTGCATGCGCGGGCCGTACGTATTGAAGATACGAACCACCTTGATCGCGAGTCTGTGCTGGCGGCGGTAATCGAAGAAGAGGGTCTCGGCGCACCGTTTTCCCTCGTCGTAACACGCGCGCGGCCCAATGATGTTGACGCTGCCGCGATAGTCTTCCGTCTGCGGGTGCACCATCGGGTCGCCATAGACCTCGGAAGTCGAGGCTTGCAGCACCTTCGCCTTCAGCCGCTTGGCGAGGCCCAGCATGTTGATGGCGCCGACGACGCTGACCTTGGTGGTTTGCACGGGGTCGAACTGGTAATGCACCGGCGACGCCGGGCACGCCAAATTGTAAATTTCGTCCACTTCGACATAGAGCGGAAAGGTGATGTCGCGGCGCATGATTTCAAAGCGCGGGGCGTCGAGGAGATGGACGATGTTGTCGCGCCGTCCGGTGAAATAATTGTCGACCGCCAGCACGTCATGGCCGTCGGCCAGCAACCGCTCGCACAGGTGCGAGCCGAGAAAGCCGGCGCCGCCGGTGACGAGAACGCGTTTATTCGTGGTGTTCATGGATGCTCCGTGCCCGTCGGCGTGCGGTCGATATAGGTGGGCGGGAACCATACGAGGGCGACGCGCGCCGTCAATCCGCCGCGAGCAGGCGGGCGCGCGCATCGTCGAGCGGCTCGATCACCCGGCGGATATCGAACGCCTCCCGCGCCCGTGCGCGAGCCCTTTCCTGCAGTCGACGGCGCAGCGCCTCGTCGGAGGCGACGCGGCGGAGCGTTGCGGCGAAAGCCGCAATGTCGCGCGCGTCGACGAACTCGCCCGCGCCGTCGACGACTTCGGCAAGGGCGCCGGCGCGCGTCGCGATGACGGCGCAGCCCTGCCCCATCGCCTCCAGCGCCGTGCGCCCGAAGGGCTCCCGCCAGATCGACGGCGCGACGCCGATCTCCGCGCGCGCGAACAGGGCCATCGCTTCGGCGTGCGAGACTTGCCCTAGCAGCGTCAGGCGATCGGCGAGCGCGTCGCGTTCCCGCGCCAGCGGCGCGCGGCGGCCTTGGAACAGCTTCGCCGAATCGCCGCCCGCGATAACGAGCCGCCAGCCGGGCAGATCGGGCGCGGCGATCGCGAAAGCCCGCACCAGTTCGACGACGCCCTTGTCGCGGATCAGGCGGCCGACAAAGGCGAAAATCTTTTCCTTCGGCGTCGCCGATTCGGCGGCGGCGACGCCATTGTAGACGACGATCGCCTTGCGGGCTTCGTCGCGGACGTCGGAAAGGAACTGTCCGAGGACGAAGGCGCTGACGCAGTAGACGGCGTCGACCCGCCGCAATATCGCTTGGCGCTCGGCCGGGCTGCGCGAGCCCTTCATCTCCTGGGGATCGTTGTGCAGATGCAGCGCCAGCTTGACCCCAGGCAGCGCCTCGCGCAGCGCAGCGACGAACTGCGGCCGATTTTGGATTTCGAGAACGGCGAACCCGTCGTCCTTGGCGGCGCGGGCCACGCCGCGGACATAGGCGGTCCGTCCGCGCAAATACCAGCGCCGCCACGAAACAAGGCGCAGATAGCGAACGTCGGGATATTCGCACTCCGCCGCGCCGAGGATCGCGATTTGCTCGCGAAAGCGGCTGTAGGCGGCGAAATCGCGCGCGCACAGCGCGACCGCGCCCGACTTGCGCACGCCGAAGGCCTCACGCGCGGGAAGCACGACGCCGATCGTTCGAGGCAGCGCGGCCGGGGCGATCACCATAGCTTGGTCGGCCAGATATAGGGATGGGAGAGCGCGCGGCGGAACGCGACCTCCTCGATGTAGCGCGCGACCAGCCTTTCGTTCAGTTCTTCATGCGATTTGCGCCAACCCGCCTCGGCCGCCCGGCGGCGCGCGGCGTCGTCGCGCTTGTAGCGCAGCGCCGTCTCCAACATTTCGTCCGGGGTGTCCGCGAAGGCCATTTCCCTATCTTCTTCAAACAATTCCATGAGCTGGTTGACGCGAAACGACAGCGTCAGCAGGCCGCAGCCCATGAGCTGCGAAATGCGGTCGGAGTTATAGAGATAGAGTTGCTCGGCCGGCGCGCGCGCGCTCGCCCGCTCGGCGCGGTCGGAATTGATGTTCAGCGCCATGCGCGCGTCGGCGAGGCGACGGAAATATTCGACCCCGAACACGGGCGGCCGGCCGTCGAAGCCGTGACAATCGATCGACGCCTCGCCCGATCTGGCGATGAGCGCAGGCGTCTTTCGGCGCGCGTCGCCCGGCCGGTCTCCGGCGGCGTTCGCCGCGAAGAACACGTCGAAAGCCTGATCGGAACGCTCGAAGCCGCGCGCCGTCTCGATCGAGGCGTCGATCGGATTGGGAATATAGGACGCGACATTCGTCGGGCTGGCGAATTGCGCCAGAATCTCGCCCGCCGTGGTCACGAACGTCGCATCGACGACGCGCGCGCGAGCCTCGAGAAATTCAACGTTCGAGCGCCGGAACAAGGGATCGACGCAGACCTGCGCCAACCGCGGTCCCGGCGGCAGGCGCTTGGCTTCCGCGAACGTCTCGCTGGCGATCAGACTGGTGTGGGCGAAAACGATGAAATCCGGCTGGAAATGCCGCGCGACCTGGAGAAAGCGCCGGTTGGCGACGCCCCGCCCCGCTCGCGAGGAGCCGAATATCGTTCCCGAGCGCGCCACGTCGCGGTCGCTGAAAAAATGCATCAAATGACCGTTGCGGACGAAGCCGTTGGCGAGCTTGCGCTCGACGCTGTAGAAGCGCTCGCCGAAATATCGTTCGCCGGCGTTGCCGACGAGAAGAACGCGCATGGCGCAGGGTCCCTTCGGGAAGAGCGTTCGCCGCGCCGGCCTCCCGCCGCAGGCCGGCGTCGACGCCGACGTATTGGCCAACCGAGCGCCGCTTGGCAACCGAATTGTCCGAATGGCGAGCCGGCCCGCCATCGGGCGATCGCGACGCCGGAACGAGAGGCGAGACAGGCGAGGTTGCAAAATGGTCGACGATCGTCATTATGCGCCCCGCTCGCGTATTGGGGCTCGGCGCCCGCCCAGGCGTCGGGGAAGGGCGGACTGCGCGGGCGATGTCTCCTCGCAACCGAATGGCGACCCCGCCCGCCTCTGGACCGCAGCCCGATGTCATCCGCGCCATCGAAGCCCGTTACGCTCGACCTCGACAATGCCGGCGCGGCCGCCTCGTCGTCGTCGGAGCCGACTTTTTCGATGATTCTGACGGCGTGCGTCGCCTTCTTTGTCGCCTTGTCGATTTATTTCGCGGTGACGGAAAGCCCCGGGCGCATCAATCACGATATGTCGGAAGCTTTCGCCTGGGGACGCGAATTCCAACTCGGCTACTCCCAGCATCCGCCCTTCTGGGCTTGGCTCTGCGGCGCGTGGTTTCTGGTGTTTCCGCATGAGATATGGGCGTTCGGGATTCTCAGCAGCCTCAATGCGACGATCGGCCTCTTCGGCGCCTGGTTGCTGATCGGCGACTTCGCCGGCGGCCGCAAGCGCGAGGCCGCGACGGCGCTGCTGCTGCTCACCCCTTGCTATACGTTTTTCGCGTTCAAATATGACGCCAACATCATATTGATATCCCTCTGGCCGCTCACGGCGCATTATTTTCTGCGGGCGATCGACCGCGGGCGATGGTGGGATTCGGCGGCTTTCGGCGTGTTCGCCGGTCTTTCCCTGATGTCGAAATATTATGCGTTGGTCCTGCTCGCGTCTTGTCTTCTCGCCGCGCTGCAGCATCCGCGGCGAAACGCCTATTTCGCCTCGGCCTCCCCTTTCCTTTCCGCTGCGGTAGCGGCGGCGATCTGCGCGCCGCATCTCGTCTGGTTGCTGAGCCATCGTGCGCCGCCGGTGCGATATCTGGCGAGCATGTCCGGCCTGACGTGGAGCGCGATGGCCGGCTATACCGCCGAGACCTTGTTCGGCGCGCTGAAAATGAACGGCGCGATGATCGTGGTCGTCGCCTTGTTGGCGCGGACCTCGCCCAGCGATTGGATCGCCTCGTGGCGCCGCCGAGCGGGCGAACCGCGGTTTCGCATGCTCGTCGTTCTCGCCCTGGCGCCGCTGATCCTCTCGTTCGCGGCGGCGTTTGCGTTACGGACGCGCATTTACGCCGAGATGATCGTGCCGATTTTCCCTCTCTTGCCGCTCTTGGCTATCGAGGGTTTCGCGCCGCCCGATCTCGATCGGCTGTGGTCGATCGCGTCGCGGATCGCGGCGGCGGTCGTCGTGGGCGGCGTAGCGCTGTCGCCGGCGATTGCGGCGGCCACGATCTATTGGTCCGCACGCGCCGCGAAAGTCGCGCCCTACCGCGAGGTCGCGTTCGAAGCGACGAGGCTTTGGCGCGAACAGACCGGCCTGCCGTTGGTCACTGTCGCGAGCAAAGACTCCTACGAGACCGCGACCGCCTTCTACGGCGCGGACCGACCGCACGCCTTCATCAACTTCGACTACGATCGCAGCCCTTGGGTGACGCCCGAGTCCCTGGCCGAACACGGGCTTCTCTCGATCTGCTCGGTCGATGATCGGCCCTGCCTGGCGGCGACCGCCGAGTTCGCCTCGCCCCAGTCCAAGGCGACGGAAATTTCCCTCGCGCACGCCGCCTGGGGCCACATCGCCAACCCTTTCCATTATATCGTCACGGTGATCCCGGCCCGCCGTTGAGGTCGGGATGGGGTTCGTCGTGACGGATCACAGTCGGGTCGATCGCGCTTGAAAATCGTCAACTGCATGTTCGGCGCCGGGCTCGGCGGGTTGGAGCAGGTCTTCGTCGACTACAGCGAGGCGCTGAGCGCCCGTGGGCACGAGGTCCTGCACCTCGTCGCGCCGAGGGCGATGGTCATTGCTCGGTTGGAAGGGCTGGGATTCCCCTATATCGAGACGCCCAATCTCAATCAGTACGACGTGTTCGCGAGGTGGCGCATTCGTCGCCGGCTGTGCTCGCTCAGTCCCGACGTCGTCATCGCCCACGGCAATCGCGCCATCAACCTGGTCAAACCCGCGGCCAAGTCGATCGCGCCGCTGATCGCGGTCAATCACTCGATCAAAGTCGGTCGAACGGTCGGAGCGGATTTCGCCATCGCCATCAACGAGGACATGCGTCGGCGGCTGATCGAGGCGGGGCAGCCGGAAGCGCGCGTGTTCAAGGTCTTCAACATGATCCGCCCGCCCGCGCGAACGGCGCCGGTTAAGCCGTTGTCTTCGCCGCCGGTCATCGGGGCGATGGGCCGCTTCGTGCCCAAAAAGGGCTTCGAGAAATTCATCGAGGCCCTCGCGCTGCTCAAGAACCAGGGCGTTCCGTTCACGGCGACGCTGGCCGGGGACGGGGTTCTGGCGCCGGCGCTGAAGGCTCTCGCCTCGAGCCGAGGACTGGACGACGCCCTGCGCTTTCCCGGCTGGATCACCGACAAGGCGGAATTCTTCCGCGACATCGACGTTTTTTGTTTCACCTCGAACCACGACGTCTGCCCGCTGGTGCTGCTGGAAGCGTTCCTGTACGCCAAACCCGTCGTCCTTTCCGACTCTCCCGGACCGCGCGAAATTTCGGCCGACGGCGTGGACAGTCTGCTTTTTCCGATCGACGACGCCGCCGCGCTCGCCGAGCGCATCCGGCGATTGATCGAAAATCCGAATTTCGCCCAGGGTCTGGCGATCGCGGCGCAACGGAAGATTCTCGATCATCACACCATCGACAAGGGCGGCGAACAGCTCGACGCCATTATCAGGCGCGTCGTCGCGCAAGGATTGGAGCGACAGCGGTAGAGAGCTTCCCCTCGTTTGCTTGCCGCAGCCTGGGCCGGATGAGCGGCTTGCGCAAAGGGTTTCGACGTCAGGTTCGAGGGCGCGGCGCTCACTTCTCCGGCAGGTTTAACCTTATGTGCAGCTCGCGCAATTGTTTCGGCGTCGCGCTCGACGGCGCGCCCATCATGAGGTCCTCGGCGCGCTGGTTCATCGGGAACAGCACGACTTCGCGCAGGTTTTCCTCGCCCGCCAGCAGCATGACGATGCGGTCGACGCCCGGCGCGATGCCGCCGTGCGGCGGCGCCCCGCACTGGAACGCGCGGTACATGCCGCCGAACTTCTCCAGCAGCGCGTCCTCGCCGTAGCCGGCGATGGCGAACGCCTTGCGCATGACGTCGGGGTGGTGGTTGCGGATCGCGCCGGACGACAATTCGACGCCGTTGCAGACGATGTCGTATTGGAACGCCAGAATTTCGAGCGGGTCTTTCGTCTCCAGCGCCGCGAAGCCGCCTTGCGGCATCGAGAACGGATTGTGCGAGAAGTCGATTCTCTTCTCGTCCTCGTTCCACTCGTACATCGGGAAGTCGACGATCCAGCAGAATTCAAACACGTCCTTTTTACAGATGCCAAGATCATTTCCGATGCGGATGCGCGCGGCGCCCGCGAGCTTGGCGGCCTTGGCCTCCTTGTCGCAAGCGAAGAAAACGGCGTCGCCCGCCTTCAAGCCGGCGGCGGCGACGAGCGCGCGCTGCGCCGCGGGCGGCAGGAACTTGGCGATCGGCCCCTTGCCCGCCAGCGTCTCGCCCTCCCCTTCGAAAATGATATAGCCGAGTCCCGGCGCGCCCTCGCCCTTCGCCCAGTCGTTGAGCTTGTCGAAGAACGAGCGCGGCTGCTTGGCGGCGCCCGGCGCCGGAACGGCGCGCACGACGCCGCCCGCCTTGATGACCTCCCTGAACGCGTTGAAGGTCACGTCGTCGCGCGAGAAGATGTCTGTCACGTCGGCGATGCGGATCGGATTGCGCAGGTCCGGCTTGTCGACGCCGTATTCCAGCATCGCCTGCTTGTAGGGGATCAGCGGAAACTTCTGCGTCACCGCCTTGCCGCCGCCGAATTCCTCGAACACGCCGCGCAGCACCGGCTCGACCGCGGCGAACACGTCCTCCTGAGTGACGAAGCTCATTTCGATGTCAAGCTGGTAGAACTCGCCGGGGCTACGGTCGGCGCGCGCGTCCTCGTCGCGGAAGCACGGCGCGATCTGGAAGTAGCGGTCGAAGCCGGCGACCATGACGAGCTGCTTGAACTGCTGCGGCGCCTGCGGCAGCGCGTAGAACTTGCCGGGGTGGATGCGCGACGGCACCAGAAAGTCGCGCGCGCCTTCCGGGCTCGACGCGGTCAGGATCGGCGTCTGGAACTCGAAGAAGCCCTGCTTCTTCATACTGGCGCGCAGCCAGTCGATGATCCGCCCGCGCAGCATGATGTTGGCGTGCAGCTTGTCCCGCCTCAGATCGAGGAAACGGTATTTCAGCCTCGTGTCCTCGGGATACGGCTGGTCGCCGAACACCGGCATCGGCAGCTCGCTGGCCGGGCCGAGCGTCTCGATCTCGCGCACGTAGACTTCGACGTAGCCGGTCGGCATGTCCGGGTTTTCCGTGCCCGGCGGGCGCTTGCGCAACTTGCCGTCGACGCGCACGACGAATTCCGAGCGCAGCTTCTCCGCCTGGCCGAACGCCGGCGAATCGGGATCGACCACGCATTGCGTCAGGCCGTAGTGGTCGCGCAGATCGATGAACAGCACGCCGCCGTGGTCGCGGATGCGGTGGCACCAGCCGGAAAGGCGGACCGTCTGGCCCTCCTCGGCGAGGCCGAGGGCGCCGCAGGTGTGGGTGCGGTAGCGGTGCATGGCTTCCACTTCTTTGCTAGGTCCGGACGACGCAGACTTACGCGCGGGTGCGTAGCGGAAAAAGCGAGGCGGGGAAAGCGCCGAGGCGAAAACGCGTCGCGGAAGGCGAAAATCGTGGTAGCTTTTCGCCGCCACCAGGCCTTGGGCCGCCAAGCCGCCGAGAAAGGAGCCGCCGGTGTTCCCGTCCCTTCTCGTCGAGCGCGCCGCCGCGCTCGAGGCGCGCTGCCGGGCGCGCGGCGTCAAGCTCGCGACCGCCGAATCCTGCACCGGCGGGCTGGTCAGCGCCCTGCTGACGGAAATTCCGGGTTCGTCGGCGGTTTTCGAACGCGGCTTCGTCGTCTATTCCAATGAAGCCAAGCAGGAGGCGCTCGGCGTCGCCGCCGACATCCTCGCGGCCCACGGCGCGGTCAGCGACGCGACGGCGCGGGCGATGGCGGAGGGGGCGCTCGCCCATTCCTGCGCCGACATCGCGGTCAGCGTCACCGGCATCGCCGGCCCGGACGGCGGCGCGCCGGGCAAGCCCGTCGGCCTCGTGCATTTCGCGCTGGCGCGCCGAGGCCGTCGGGCGTTCGCCTGCGAAAGGCGCTTCGGCGCGCTGTCGCGGTCGGCGATCCGCCTCGCGTCGGTGGAGACCGCGCTCGAACTCGTCGAGGCGGCGGTCGCCGGCGATCAGCCGCCTCCGCGTCCGTAGACCGCGTCGGCCCTCGCCTCGAAGGCGGCCGCGAACTTGCGGAACGCCGCATCGAACATCGCGCCCATCAGCGCGCCGAGCAGGCGGCTGCGAAACTCGTAGGCGATGAAGAATTCCACCGTGGAGCCGCGCTCCTGCGGGCCGCTGCGGAAATTCCAGACGTTCTCCAGGCGGCGGAACGGCCCGTCGACATATTCGACCGCGATCTTCAGCCGCGGCCGGTCGAGCGTGACGCGGGTGGTGAACTTCTCGTGGATGGCGCGATGCCCGACTTCCATCTCGGCGACGAGGGTCTCGACGCCCTGCTCGTCCCCGCTCCGTCGACGCACGCGCAGCGCCCGGCACAGGGGCACGAATTCGGGATAATCCTCGACGTCGGCGACGAGATCGAACATCTCTTCGGCGCTGTGGCGCACGCGCCGCTCGCTGCGAAACGACGGCATGCGAAGTCAGCCTGTCCCCACGCCGCCGGCGCCAAGAGCCGCCGGGATCGCCGCTGGCGTCAAGGCGCTCTCCGCTTCGATCGGCGGCGCGCGGTCGCCATGCTATTTCGACGGCTCTTGCGCCGGCGCGGCGGGCGCCGGCGCGGCGGGCGCCCCGCCGCCGGACTGGCTCTGCATCTGCTTGAGCTGATCGAGCAGGCTGCCCGGCGCCGCCGGCGCCGTCTTCGAAGCCGGGGCGCTGGTCGAAGGCGGAGCGGCGACGTCGAGGATCGAGCGCGGCGCGCGGCTCCAGCTGGCGATCACCGACATCAGGATCGAGGTGGCGAAGAACATCGTCGCCAGGATCGCCGTGGCGCGCGACAGCGCGTTGGCCTGCCCGCGCCCGGTCATGAAACCGCCCCCGCCCCCCGAGCCGAGCACGCCGCCCTCGGAGCGTTGCAGCAGCACGACGGCGACGAGAGCGATCACCACCAGAAGGTGAATGACGATCAGCACGGTTTGCATGGAAACGATCCCGAGAGGCCGCGCGAAAGCGCGCGCGCGGCGCGAACTGACGAATTGGCGGGCTCCTAGCACGGCGCGGCAGGCGCGTCCATGTTCGCGACAATCGCCTCGGCCGGTCGGAGCCGTTCGATCGGCTTCGTCAAGCCCGGCCTTGCGTTGCGGCGGTTCGGCGGACGCATCTCGAATGGATTGGCGCCGCGTCGCGGCTGGGCCTGTCCCGGCCGCTAAGGAACGACGCGCGCGGATCGGCCGCGGCTATCCCGGTTCAATTCGCTATCGGCGGCGGCCGCCGCGCCGAACGAATTCGGCGCGGCGCTCGACCCTCAGCGGCACTTGGGCTCGTCCGGCTTGCCGCAACTCGGCTTGGGGGCGGCCGGCGCGGGATGCGCGGCTGGCCTGTTGACGACCGGCGGGCGTTTCTCTTCCGCCTTCGGCTTCGGCTCCGCCTTCGGCTTCTCTTCCACCTTCGGCCTCTCCTCGACCTTCGGCCTCTCTTCCACCTTCGGCTTCTTTTCGACCTTCGGCTTTTCTTCCGCCTTCGGCTTTCCTTCAACCTTTGGCTTTTCTTCCACTGTCGGCTCACCGGCGGGAGTCGCTTTCGGTTCGGGCTTGAGTTCGCCGCCCGCCGGCGCCTTCTTCTCCTCGGCCTTCGGCCCGCCGGCGGCGGGCGTCGCTCCCGAGGGCTGGCCCGACGCAGAACCGGCGGCCTTCGCTTTGACGACCGAATCGCCGGTGAACGCGCCGGGCTTCGCTGTCGCCGCGATCGCCGGCTTGCCGTGGTTCGTCGAGGCGAAGGCTTCGCTCTTCATACTCGCGCCGCGCGCATGCGCGACCTGACGATCCGTAGGCGCCAGGTGCGTCTCCGTCGCCGCGGCTTCCTCGTCCGGCGTCGGCTTGGCGATCGTTCCGCCCGGGCCGTTGAAACTCGCGCGACCGGCGCCGGCGTTGATCGTCACCGCCTTTTCGTAGACGTTGTCGATGTGGACGGAGCCGAATCTATTCACCGTGCGGTTGTAGAAGAAGACGCCGTTCTCCCAATGCCCGCCTTCGTAACCGAGGCCGCCATAGCCGAAGCCGTAATGGACGCCGCCGTAAAAGCCGACATGGGGCCCCCAGTAGCCGCGGTTGAACGCGTAGACGCCGTCGACGAAGCCCCAATATCCGGGCGTCCAGAGAAGCCCTGGCTGCGGCGGTTCGACCCATGTGCCGGGCACCCAGTAATAGTCGTAGGTGTTCCACGCCCAATATCCCGGCGTCCACAAGTAGCCGGGCTCCGGGATCGGCGGCTGGTCGTAGTCGGGCAGCGGCGGCGGAGCGACATCGGCCTGAATGCCCGCCCCCGCGCAGGCGCACGTTTGCGCCGACACGGAACTCGAGAGCGCGGGAACGGCGCAGGCCGCCAGCAGCAGAGCGAACACGGAAGGGCGAAGTTTCAGCATTGAGGACTCCTTGCCGTTTGACCGATCACGGGGGCGCGCCAAACCGGAGCGAGGACGACCATCCCCCTTCGTCGACGTTTCGACGCCGAGTCGCTTGCCGGCGCCCAATTGACGAAGCGGCGATGAACATAGCCGCACGCTCGCCGCTTGTCATTCCCGCGGGCGGGCGTTGGCCCGAAGCGTCGGCGGCGCGTCCGGCTCAAATCTTCTCCATCGTCAGGCGATCGAGCCCGCCGGCGAAGTATTTTTGCAGCGCGCGCTCGAACACGGCGCCGTCCGACGCGACGCTGGCGAACAGCGTCATCGACGAATGAAACTTGAGATCGTCGGGATGGCCGAAAATCTCGCGCGCCGAACGCCCGTTGACGCCATTGACCAGTTCGGCGCACTCCCGCAGCCGAGGCCCGAGAACCGGATGCCGCAAATACGCCTCGGCTTCGGCGCGGCAGGAAATGGCGAACCGGCGCGCCGTTTCGCTGGCGCCCAGCCCTTCGATCTGGGGAAAGACGAACCACATCCAATGCCCGCGCTTGGCGCCGGCGCGCAGTTCCGCGCACGCTTGATCGAACGCGCGCTCCTGAGCGTCGACGAAGCGCGCGAGGCGGTAGAAATCGTTCATATCGCTTCTCGCCTGATCCGCGTCGGTTCGCGCGTGATGTCGCCCGCGCGGTCGTCAGCGTCCGTCGGCGGCGCATTGTGCTCCGCGCCGGCGCGAGCAGGCAAGCGCGATCGGCGAGGCGGCCCTTCGCCGCGCCCCTCGCCGAAACCGCGGCGGCGGCTCAAATGGGGCCGGCGGCGGCGCGCCGCCTTCGGGCGCCGATCGCGGCGAAGCCCGACGTGGCCGGCTTTGAAGCCCGCGTCGGCGACCTGTCGCTTGCTTTGCACGATTATAAGTGATAGTGCACGATTATCCGCAATTACGGTTGGAACTGCGCCATGCCGACGCCGAGCCTGCTCCTCGACGAACGTCATCGTTTCATTCGCGAGCGGCTCGCCTGCCGAGGTCGGGTGCTGGCGGTCGATCTGGCGCGCGAACTCGGAACCTCCGAGGACACGATTCGCCGCGATCTGCGTGAATTGGCTTCGCTCGGCGAATGCCGCCGGGTCTATGGCGGCGCCCTGCCGATTTCGCCCGCTTCCGGGACGATGGCGGAGCGGCAGCGTCGAAACCCCGAGCGAAAATCGGCCTTGGCTCGCGAAGCGGTCAAGTTGGTCGCGCCCGGACAATTCGTTTTCCTCGACGCGGGCTCGACCAACTTGGCGATCGCCGATGCGTTGCCGAGCGGCGCCGATTTGACCATCGGCGCCAATTCTCCGGCGATCGCGGCGAGTTTTCTCGGCCGAGCCGGCTTTCAGGTCCTGCTCGTCGGCGGCCGCATGGATTTCGACGTCGGCGCCGCTTTGGGCGCGCAGGCGATCCGCGACATCGAGGCGATGACCCCGGATATCGCTTTCCTCGGCGCTTGCGCCGTCGACGCGCGTCAGGGCGTCCGCGCCTTCGATTTCGAAGACGCCGCCTTCAAGCGGGCGTTGGCGATGCGCAGCCGCGCCGTCGTCTTGGCCGCGACGAGCGACAAGCTCGGCGTTTCCGCTCATTTCGAAGCCGCGCCGGCGGCGGACGTCGACCATTTGGTGGTCGAAGCGGACGCGCCCGAGGACGCCGTGGCGCCGTTCGAGCGATTGGGCATCCGCATCCATCGCGCCGAGCCCTGGTGATGGCGCCGTTGTCCGCCGCTGCGTCGCCGCCGTGGCGCGCCCGCCTCGCGACCACGGCCTTGTTCTTCGCCAATGGGTTTGGCATTGGCGGCTGGGCGGCGGCTATTCCGCTGATCAAGTCCAAGCTGGCGCTCTCGGACGCCGAATTGAGCGTCCCGCTGTTCGCGATGGCCGCCGGCGCGATTCTGCTGATGCCGTCAGCCGGCCTCCTCGCGAACCGCTTCGGCGGCGCCGGCCGGACTTTGCGCCGCGGCGCGATCGGTTTTGGCGTTGTGCTCGGCCTCGTCGGCTTCGCCCCCAACCTGCCGCTGCTTGCCGGCCTGACGTTCCTGCTCGGCGCCTTTAGCGGCCTCATGGACGTGCGGATGAACGCCCATGCGACCCTCGTCGAAAAGCGATGGGGCGCGGCGATCATGTCGTCGTTCCACGCGGCTTGGAGCGGCGGCGGCCTGGCCGGCGCCGCGCTCGGCGGTCTGCTGATGAAGGCCGGAGCGCCCGCGCCCTGGCTGTTCGCGGTCACGGCAGTCGCCGTTCTGGCGATCGTCGTCGGTTCGGGCCCGCATATCGGCGATGCAGAGACCGCGACCGCCGAGGGGCGCGCCTTGGTCTGGCCGCAGCGGCGGCTCGCCGGCCTTTGCCTGGTCGCGCTGTTTGGTCTGTTGATGGAGGGCGCGATGGCCGACTGGTGCGCGGTCTACCTCACGGGCGTCGTCGGCGTTGCGCCCGCCGTCGCCGCGAGCGGCTACGCCGCCTTCGCGGCCGCCATGCTGCTGGGCCGAATTTCCGGCGACTTCGCCGTGCGGAGGTTGGGGCGAACGGAGATCATCATGCTGGGCGCCGCGCTCGCCGCGGCTGGCGTTTTGCTCGCCGTCGCGGCGCCCTCCCCGATCGCGGCGATCGGCGGGTTCTGCTTGGTCGGGCTCGGGTTGTCCAACCTCGTTCCCGCGGTCTTCAGCGCCAGCGCGGCGATGGCTTCCTCGCCGGCGCTCGGCATCGCCATGACCGCGACGGTCGGCTACGCCGGCTTCCTCATCGGACCGCCGTTGATCGGCTCCGTCGCCTCGCTCGCCGGATTGCGCGTCAGCTTCGCGCTGCTGGTCGCGTCCACGCTCGCCATCGTCCCGCTCGCCGCCGCGTCCCGGCCATCGAGCGGCGCCGCCCGGCCGAAACCGCACGAGCCCGCCGGCGGCGGTCGCGCCGCCGGCTGACGGGAACCCACGCGATGGCTTGGCGTTGGCGGGCTCCGAGGTGCCGTCGGCCCTCTTTGACCCGCCCGCTTGCCCGCGCTCAGACGTAGGTCGCGGCGATCGCCATGAAGTCGGTCGCCTTCAGGCTGGCGCCGCCGACCAGGGCGCCGTCGACGTTGGCGAGCGAAAGCAGTTCGCGCGCGTTGGCCGGCTTGACCGAGCCGCCGTAGAGAATGCGCATCTTCCCGCCCGCTTCGCCGTAGACTTGGCGCAACAGCGCGCGGATGGCGCCGTGCATGTCGGCGACGTTGGCCGGCGTCGGCGTCAGGCCGGTGCCGATCGCCCACACCGGCTCGTAGGCGACGACGAGATCGGCGGGGGTCGCCTTGGCGGGCAGCGAGCCCCGGAGCTGGCCGCTGACGACTTCGACGGCGCGGCCCCCTTCGCGCTCGGCGCGCGTTTCGCCGACGCAGAGAATGACGGTCAGCCCCGCCTTGTGCGCCGCTTCGGCCTTGGCGCGAACCGCCGCGTCGCTCTCGTTGTGGCCGGCGCGGCGCTCGGAATGGCCGACGATCACATACTGAGCCCCCGCGTCCTTGAGCATCGGCGCGGAAATGTCGCCGGTGAAGGCGCCGTGGTCGGCGGCGAAGCAGTCCTGCGCGCCGAGGCTCAACGCGCCGCCGGTCAGCAGCTTGGCGGCCCCGGCGAGCAGCGTCGCCGGCGGACAGACCGCGGCCTCCGCCGCGCCGGCCTTGCCCGCGTCGACCGCGCGGCGCATCGCGGCGATCTCGCTCAACGAGGCGCCGAGGCCGTTCATCTTCCAGTTTCCCGCTACGAGCGGGCGCACGCCAGGAGTCATGTGTCGCCTCTTAAGAATGAAGGATCGCGTTGGTTCAGGCCTGCCGATTATCATCCCCGGTCCGCCTATGCAAAGCCTTCCGCCGGGGATAGATAGGGCCGAACGTCGCGCCTCGAGGCGCCGCAAAGGGCGACATCGGGCGAAGATTAAGGGATCGGCGACAGTCATGCTCGACGGAATACGAAAGGCGACGCACGGCGTTATCGGCCGCATCATCATGACGATCCTGCTCGGCTTCCTCATCGTCAGTTTCGCCATCTGGGGCATCGGCGACATCTTCCGCGGCGCGACGCCCAACAAGCTCGCCGAGGTCGGCGGCGCGGTGGTCACCGCCCAGCAGTTCCAGACCGCGATGCAAACCGTGATGTATCGCTACCAGGCCCAAATGAAGGCCAACCTGACCAATGCGCAGGCCCACGCGCTCGGCCTCGACGTCGAGGTGCTGCAACGCCTGATCGCCGACGCCGCGCTCGACCGGCGCGCCGCGTCGTTGGGCCTTGCGGTTTCCGAGGACGCGATCGCCGCCGCGGTGCGCGCCGATCCGGGCCTGCAGGACGCGTCGGGGCAATTCAGCCGCGCCCGCTTCGACGCGGCGTTGCGCGATTCCGGCCTCAGCGAGCGCGGCTTCTTCGTCAGCCAGAGCCGCGCCTATCTGCGCCAGCAGATCGAGCTGGCGCTGGTCGACGGCATGACCGCGCCCAAGGCGCTGGTCGACGCGCTCGCGCGGGTCGAGGCGCAGACGCGCGCGATCGACTACGTCGTTTTGCCGCCGGTCGCGGCGGGCGAAATCCCGGCGCCGTCGGACGACGCGTTGAAGAGCTATTTCGGAGATCGCCGCGCGGACTATCGGGCCCCCGAATACCGCGGCTTCGCCATGCTCCTGATTTCTCCGACCGACCTCGCCAAGCCGGCGGAGGTGTCGGAGGAAGACGCCCAGGCGTTCTACGACAAGGCGCGCGAGGCCCGCTTCGTCGTCGCGGAAAAGCGCAAGTTGCAGCAAATCGTCTTCCCCGACGAAGCGCAGGCGGCGGAGGCCGACGCCAAGATCAAGGGCGGCGCGCGTTTCGACGACATCGTCGCGGCCCGCCATCTGACGCCCGCGGACATCGACCTCGGCGAGACCACGAAGGCCGCCGCGTTCGATCCCGCGATTGCCGAGGCCGCCTTCGCTCTGCCCGAGGGCGGCGTCAGCGACGTGGTCAAGGGGCGGTTCGGACCGGCGATCGTGCGCGTCGTCGCTATCGTTCCCGGGAGTGCGAAGAGCTTCGCCGAGGTCGAGGACACGCTCAAGAAGGAGATCGCGCAGAATCGCGCCGCCGGCGACGCGCAGACGCTGCACGACAAGATCGAGGACGCGCGCGTCGCCGGCAAGTCGCTGAGCGAAGCGGCCGCGAGCGTCGGCCTGGAGGCGCGCGTGATCAACGCGGTGGACGCGAAGGGGCTCGATCCCGCCGGCGCCGCCGTCGATCTGCCGGAAAAGGCGTTGCTGCTCAGCTCGGTGTTCGCCTCCGACGTCGGCGTGGACGACGCGGCGCTGCAGACGCGAGATCGCGGCTATCTCTGGTTCGAAGTCGCCAAAGTCGAGCCGGCGCGCGATCGCACGTTCGAAGAAGTCAAGGACTCCGTCGACAAGCAGTGGCGCGCCGAGGAAGCGGCGCGGGCGCTCGGCGCCAAAGCGCAGGTCATGGTCACGCAGCTCGAAGCCGGCGCGACGCTCGCCGGCCTGGCGCAGAGCGCCGGCCTCGAGGTCAAGTCGGCGGCCGACGTCCGCCGGCGCGGCGGCGCGGGCGTCGCCGATTCCGTCGTCGCCGCGATTTTCGCCACGCCGTCGATGGGCGCGGGATCGGCGGCGACGCCCGAGGGACGCGTCGTGTTCAAGATCACCGCCGACGCGACGCCGCCGACCGACGCCGCCGACCCAGCCGTCAAGAAGAGCGCGGCGCAGCTCGCCGGCTCTCTGCAATCGGACCTCGTCGCCCAATACGTCAACGCGCTCGAGCGCGAACTCGGGGTGACGATCCACGAAAACGTCCTCAAGTCGGCCGAGGGCGGCTGAGGATGCCGACGATGAACGTCCAGGATTTCGACGCCTTCGCGCGCTGCTACGCCAGCGGCCGCGCGAGCGTCGTGCAGACCGCGCTGGTCGCCGACCTGGAGACGCCGGTGTCGGCCTATATGAAGCTGGCGGCCGGGCGTTCGAGCGCCATGTTCCTGCTGGAGTCGGTCGAGGGCGGCGCGCAGCGCGGGCGCTACTCGATGATCGGGCTCGACCCCGACGTCGTCTGGCGCGCCAGCGGCGAAGGGTCCGAAATCAATCGGCGCGCCCTGAGCGAGCCCGACGCGTTCGTCCCCTGCCCCGGCAAGCCGCTGGAGGCGCTGCGCGCGCTGCTGGCCGAATCGCAGATCGATCTGCCGCCCGGCCTGCCGCCGATGGCGGCCGGCGTGTTCGGGTATCTCGGCTACGACATGGTGCGCCAGATGGAGCGCTTGCGGCCCGCCAAGCCGGACCCGATCGGCGCGCCCGATGCGATCCTGGTCCGCCCGACGATCATGGTGGTGTTCGACGGCGTGCGCGACGAAATGGCGGTGGTCACCCCGGTCCGCCCCGCTGCCGGGATTTCCGCCCGCGCGGCGTTCGAGAGCGCCCAGGCGCGCCTCGACGCGGTGGTGGCGGCGCTCGAAGGGCCGCTCGATCATGCGCCCCAGCCGGTCGATCCGTTGCTGCTGGCGGGCGAGGCCGTCTCCAACACCAGCGAGGCGGAATTCTTGCGGATGGTCGCCAAAGCGAAGGAATACATCGTCGCCGGCGACGCGTTCCAGGTCGTGCTGTCGCAGCGCTTCGCCAGCCGCTTCGACCTGCCCGCGTTCTCGCTCTATCGCGCGCTGCGGCGGGTCAATCCCTCGCCCTATCTCTGCTTTCTCGATTTCGGCGACTTCCAGATCGTCGTCTCCAGCCCGGAGATCCTGGTCAGGGTGCGCGCCGGCAAGGTCGTCATCCGACCGATCGCCGGCACGCGCCGGCGCGGCGTCGACGAGGCGGAGGACGCCAAGCTCGCCGCCGAGCTGCTCGCCGATCCGAAGGAGCGCGCCGAGCACCTGATGCTGCTCGACCTCGGCCGCAACGACGTCGGCCGCGTCGCCAAAATCGGCACGGTGAAGGTCACCGACAGCTTCTTCATCGAGCGCTACAGCCACGTCATGCACATCGTCTCCAACGTCGAGGGCGAGCTGCGCGACGATCTCGACGTGGTCGCCGCGCTGTCGGCGGGCTTCCCCGCCGGCACGGTGTCCGGCGCGCCGAAAGTTCGGGCGATGGAGATCATCGACGAATTGGAGAAGGACAAGCGCGGCCCCTACGCCGGCTGCATCGGCTATTTCGGCGCCGGCGGCGAGATGGACACCTGCATCGTGCTCAGGACTTCGGTGGTCAAGGACGGCGTCATGCACGTCCAAGCCGGCGCCGGCGTCGTCTACGATTCCGATCCGGTCTACGAACAGCGCGAATGCGTCAACAAGGCGCAGGCGCAGTTTCACGCGGCGGAAGAAGCGGTGCGCTTCGCGACGCGCGCCAAGCGGGGGCAGTAGCGGGGCGGGGCGGCCGCTGGCCGCGTCCGTTCGGCTGATGCGACATCGGCGGAGCGAGGCGCTCGCGCGCCGTTCAAGGCGTCGCGCCGAGCGCCTTGAGCTCCGCGAAGGCCGCGCTCAACTCATCGTAGAGTTTCGGGCAATCGCTGGCGGCGAGACGGAACAGGCGGGTCGCGTCGTCTTTCGCGCCCATCCGCAGCGCCAGTTCGCCGCTGTAGAAGTCGGCCTCGCAGACTTGGCCCTTCTTCTTGTTGGGGTCTGGATCGTCGGCCGCGGCGAGCACGGCCGCCGGCGTCATCTGGCCCATCAGCATGCGAATGACCGGCGCGGGCCACACAGTCATGTCGACTTGCGCGCTGGCCTGCGCCAGCGGGCTCTGCAGGTTGTTGCGTTGCGCGACGATGTCGAGCCAAATCGCGGAGTAGGCGTTCTTCGGCGCGACCGCGCTCGCCTGCGTCACGTCGGCCAGCGCCTTGGCGAGATTGCCGCTGTAGAGGTAGGAGACGCCGCGATTGCGGATGGCGTAGCCGTTCTTGGGATCGATCCGGATCGCCGCGTCATAGTCGGCGATGGCGCGGTCGTAGTCGCCCTTGACGCGGTCCAGGCTGCCGCGGCCGCTGTAGGGCGAGGCGTAGTTGGGGTCGAGCCGGATCGACTCGCCGTAGTCGGCGATGGCGTGATCGTAATCGCCCTTGTCGCCATAGGCGTTGGCGCGGCCGTTGAAGGCGTAGGCGTAGTTGGGATCGAGCCGAATCGCCTCGTTGTAGTCGGCGACGGCGCGATCGTAGTCGCCCTTGCCGTAATAGGCGTTGCCGCGGCCGTTGTAGGCGTAGGCGTACTTGGGGTTGAGCCGGATCGCGTCGTTGTAGTCGGCGAGAGCGAGATCGTATTGGCCCTTGCCGTAATAGGCGTTGCCCCGGCCGTTATAGCCGTTGACCAACTTGGGGTTGAGCCGGATCGCTTCGCTATAGTCGGCCAGCGCGCGGTCGAAGTCGTTCAACTCTTTGTATGCGTTGCCGCGGCCGACGTAGGCGTTGGCGTATTTGGGGTCGAGCCGGATCGCCTCGTCGAAGTCGGCGATGGCGCGGTCATGTTGGCCCTTGTCGTTGTAAGCGTTGCCGCGGCCGTTGTGCGGATAGACGTATTTGGGGTCGAGCCGGATCGCCACGTCGTAGTCGGCGATGGCGCGGTCGTATTCGTTCAAGTCGTCTAAGGCGTTGCCGCGGTTGTTGTAAGCGATCGCGTCCTTGGGATCGAGCCGGATCGCCACGTCGTAGTCGGCGACGGCGTGAACGTTGTCGCCCTTCTCGTTGTAAGCCTTGCCGCGGTCGACGTAAGCCCACGCCAGATCATGGCCTCGCCACTTGCCCGAATTGATCGAACGCGTACAGGCGGCGATCTGTTCGTCGCCGGCGCCGTTGGCGCAGGCGCTCGCGTCGTCGGCGGCCGCCGGCGGCGCCAATAGGAATCCCGCCGCCGCGAACGTCGCCGCCAGGCCGACCGCCACTGTCGAAAAACGCATGATCGCCCCCCTTGCTCCGCCCTTTCTTCGTCGGCCGACTATACCGCACATTTGGTCCTTTTGCATCGCCTGCCCAAGCGAACGGGCCGCGTCCCCGCCTCGCGCGCGCTCGATCGGATGCGCGTGGGCGCTCGCCATCCCGCCGATCCTCCCTCGACCCGCGCCTCACCTTATCGGCGGGGCGTATTGCAGGCCGCCCTGCGTCCACAGCGCATTCAACCCGCGGCGAATCTTGATCGGCGAGCCCATCCCCAGGTTGCGCTCGAACGACTCGCCGTAATTGCCCACCGCCTTGATGATGCGGTAGGCCCAGTCGTTGGTCAGCCCCAGGCTCTCGCCGAAGCCGCCCTCGACGCCGAGCAGGCGGCGGATTTCCGGGTTGTCGGATTTCAGCTCGTCGTCGACGTTGCCCTGGTCGACGCCGAGTTCCTCCGCGTCGACCAACGCATAATGCGTCCATTGGACGATCTCGAACCAGGCGACGTCGTCCTTGCGCACCGAGGGCCCGAGCGGCTCCTTGGAGATGATTTCGGGCAGCACGACGTGATCGTCGGGCGCGGACATTTTCAGCCGCTCGGCGTAGAGGCCCGACGAGTCGGTGGTGTAGGCGTCGCAGCGGCCGGCGTCGTAGGCCTTGACCGCTTCTTCGTCGGTGGCGAACACCACCGCCTCGAATTTCAGGCCATGGCTGCGGAAGAAGTCGGCGAGGTTGAGTTCGCTGGTGGTGCCCTGCTGCACGCAGATCGAGGCGCCGTCGAGCCTCAGCGCCGAATCGACGCCGAGCTTCTTGCGCGCCATGAAGGCCTGCCCGTCGTAATAATTCACGCCGGTGAAGAACATGCCGCCGGCTTCGCGCGACAGAGTCCAGGTGGTGTTGCGCACGAGAACGTCGACCGCGCCCGAGGCCAGGATCGTCGGTCGGTCCTTGGCGTTGACCGGCAGGTATTTGACCTTGTTCGGATCGTTGAAGATCGCCGCCGCGAGCGCGCGGCACTCGTCGATGTCGAGGCCCTTGTAGACGCCCTGATCGTCGGGCAGGCCGAAGCCCGCCAATCCCGGATTGACGCCGCACGCCACCGCGCCGCGCGCCTTGACCTCGTCGAGCGTCCCCGCCTCGGCCGCCGCAACGCCGCCGCAGAGCGCGGCGGCGGCGAGACACGTCGCCAGCGTCCGCATGCGCAAGCTCCTCTCGTCGATGGCCCGTCCGCCACCATCGCGGAGAAGTCGGGCGTCCGTCAATCGCGCATGGGCGTCGAGGCCGCGCGAGGGCGGGCCTCGGAGGGGATTCCGGCTTGGCCGGCTCGGGCGTCGGCGCCGGCGCCGGCTTTCCGTCCGAACCCCGTCATGGCGGCTTCGCGTCGGCGCCGAATGCTGCTAGGCTTCGCCCGTCCCGTCCCTCTCTCTTGGCGAACAGACCTCTCATGCGCGCACGATGGCCCTCGGCGGCTTTTCTCCTGATCGCGACGACGTCCGCTCCGCTCGCGGCGCCGGCTTCCTTGGACGGCGCTCATGCGATCGAAGGCGTCTACCTCGACTACTTCGGCAAGGCGGCGATCGACAAGGGCGTCGTTTCCGTCGCGCCGGACGGCGACGGTTATCTCGTCTCCTGGGATTTGCAAAAGGCGCTCGATCTCATGGGCTCGCCCGCGGGCGCGCTGCGGATCGGGCGCTTTTCCTATCGGCTGGTCCCGGCGGGCGAAGGCGCCTGGACGGCGACGGCCGACCGATTCCCTAGCCTCGCCTTCGACGCGCCGACGGACAAGGGCAAGATGACCGGCACGCTCGATCTGACCGGCTTTCGCCTGGACGCCGCCTATGACGCCGCGCAGGCGAATTTCCTGCGCTCGCTGGTCGCGGCCGACTCGCTCGCCGACAAGTTTCACGTCGCCGAGCCCGATCGCGCCGCCGATTTCGATCTTGCCGAATCCGGCATATCGATCGAGACCCGCGTCAAGACTTCCGACAGCGGCGCAGGCGTCGATGTCGCGATCTCGCAGTCGATCGACAGCCTGAGCGAGGCCATCCTCGCGCCGCCGCCGAGCGGCGAAGGCGCGCCCGCCGCGGCGACTTACCGCATCGGCGCGATCGCCGGCGGCGCGGCCATTTCGGGGTTGCGCGCTCGCGAGATCGGCGATTGGTGGAAAGACGTCGTCGCCCACAGCGAGGGCGCGGACGCCGCCGTCGAACTCAATCGGCGGCTGCGGGCGGCGCTGCCGCTGTGGAACGATCTGAAGACCAACGGCGAACTTCATGATCTGACGCTGCAAACGCCGATGGCCGAAGCGACGTTGAAGACGTTCGCCGAGAAGGTCGGGCTCAGCGGCCTCGCCGCCGACGGCGCCGCGCAAATCGGCGTTGCGATCGACGAGCTGAGGTTCAAATCGCCGCTGCTGCCCCCTTGGGTCGACCAGCTCTCGCCGATCTCGTTTCATTTCGATCTCCGCTTCGCCGGCAAAGGCCTCGATCAGGCCGCCGAACTCGCCCTCGACGATCCGGACCTCGTCGGCAAGGGCGAGCTTTCGCCTCAGACCCGGGACAAGATCGCCGCGGTTCTCGTCGCGGGGCGCCCGAAGCTCACGCTGTCGCCCGGCCGGTTGACGACGCCGATGCTCGATCTGACCTTCGAGGGCGAAGCCTCGATCGAAACGGGCGCGCCGAGCGGTCATTTCACTTTCACCGCCGACGGCCTCGACAAGACGATCGCCTTGTTCGAGGAGGTCGCCAAGACCGAACCGGATCTCCAGCCGGCCGCGCTCGGCCTGATCTTCGCCAAGGGTCTGGCGACGACCGGCGCCGACGGACGCTTGGCATGGAAGGTCGACGTCGACGAATCCGGCGAAGTCTCGGTCAACGGCGCGCCTTTGCCGATGGAGAAGTAGAATCCGCGGCGCTTGAGAGGGATCGCCGAGCGCGCCGGGCCGGTCGACGCCGGCGCGCGCGTTCCGTTTGGCCTCGCTCCTTGTTGGAACCCCTAGCGATGACGAAGCTGACCGACGAAGCCAAGAAACGATTGCGCAGCCGCTCGGCCCTGACGCATCTCGGCCGCGACGCCGAGGCCTCGCAGGGTTTCGTCAACGTTCCGCCGTTTCGCGGCTCGACCGTGCTCTTTCCCGACGTCGCGACGCTGAAGAGCCGCAAGCAGCGCTTCGCCTACGGCACGCACGGCACGCCGACCACCGAGGCGCTCGGCGAAGCCTGGAGCGCGATTTCCGGCGCGGCGGGAACGGCGCTGGTCCCCTCCGGGCTCGCCGCGATCGTCGTCTCGCTGATGACGGCGCTGAGCGCCGGCGATCATCTGCTGATGACCGACTCGGCCTACCAGCCGGCGCGCATCTTCTGCGACGCGACGCTGAGGCGCATGGGCGTCGAGACCACCTACTACGATCCGCTGATCGGCGCCGGAATCGCCGCGCTGATGCGCGCCAACACCAAGGCGGTGTTCGTCGAATCGCCGGGCTCGCAGTCGCTGGAGGTCCAGGACGTTCCGGCCATCGCCGCGGCCGCCCACGCGCGCGGCGCCTGCGTCGTCGCCGACAACACCTGGGCGACGCCGCTGTTCTTTTCGCCGCACGCCCATGGCGTCGACATGGCGGTGGAGGCGGGCACTAAGTATCTCTCCGGTCATTCGGACCTGCTGCTCGGCCTCGTCTCGGCCAACGCCGAATGGTTTCCCCGCCTGCACCGGACCGTCGACATGATGGCGATCCCGCCGGGTCCCGGGGATGTCTTTCTCGCCCTGCGCGGGCTGCGCACGATGGAGTTGCGGCTGCGCGAAGCCGAGCGCCAGGCGCTGGGGCTGGCGCGTTGGCTTAAGGGACGCCCCGAGGTCATGCGCGTCATCCACCCGGCCCTCGCCGACCATCCCGGCCACGCCATCTGGAAGCGCGACTTTTCCGGCTCTTCCGGGTTGTTCAGCGTCGTGTTGCAGCCGGCGCCCGAGCGCGCGGTGGCGGCGATGCTCGACGGGCTCGAATTGTTCGGCATGGGCTATTCCTGGGGCGGATACGAAAGCCTCGTCATCCCCTTCGATTGCACGAAGTACCGCACCGCGACGAACTGGGCGCCGGGCGGGCCGACGCTACGCTTCTCGGTCGGCCTCGAAGACATCGAGGACCTCGAGGAAGACCTCGATCGCGGCTTCGCCCGCTTGCGCGCCGCGCTCGATCGCCAACCCTGAAGCGAGGCGCCGAAGGCCGGCCGAGCAAAGGAACGAGCCATGCCCTCCGACGGAAACCGCCTCGCCGGGCAAACGTCGCCCTATCTCGTCCAGCACGCCGGCAATCCCGTGCATTGGCGCCCCTGGGGCGAGGAGGCGCTCGCCGAGGCGAAGCGGCGCGACTGCCCGATCCTTCTCTCGGTCGGCTACGCCGCGTGCCATTGGTGCCACGTGATGGCCCACGAATCCTTCGAGGACGTCGAGACCGCCGCGCTGATGAACCGCGCCTTCGTCAGCGTGAAGGTCGATCGCGAGGAGCGGCCCGACATCGATTCCGTTTACATGAGCGCGCTTCATGCGCTGGGCGAGCAAGGCGGCTGGCCGCTGACGATGTTTCTGACCCCGGACGGCGCGCCGATCTATGGCGGAACCTATTGGCCGCCGACGCCGCGATGGGGCCGGCCGTCGTTTCGCCAAGTCTTGTCCGCGGTCGAAGCCGCGTGGCGCGACAAGCGCGCGGCGTTGCTGGCGCAAGGCGCCGCGCTCGCCGCGCATCTGGCCGCGCTCGCCGCGCCCCAGCCGGGGCCGGACCTCGGCCCCGACGACCTGACGCGCGCCGCCGAGGCGCTGCTGAGCTTGATCGACCCCATCAACGGCGGCGTCGGCGACGCGCCGAAATTTCCCAACGCGCCGATCTTCCGGTTTCTCTGGAGCGAGTTCTTTCGCTGCGGCGACGCGCGTTGCCGCGCCGCGACGCGCGCTCTGCTCGACGCGCTTTGCGCCGGCGGAATCGCCGACCATCTCGGCGGCGGCTTCGCCCGCTATGCGACCGATGCACAATGGCGCGTGCCGCACTTCGAGAAGATGCTTTACGACAATGCGCAAATTCTCGAATTGCTGGCGCTCGCCTACGCCGAGACGCCGACGCCGGTCTACGCCGCGCGGGCGCGCGAGGCCGTCGCCTGGCTGATGCGCGAAATGCGCGCCGGGGGACCGCAAAAAGAACTGGCCTTCGCCGCCTCGCAGGACGCCGACTCCGAGGGCGAGGAAGGGCGCTTCTACGTCTGGAGCGCGAGCGAGATCGATTCCGCCCTGGGCGACGACGCGGCGGCGTTCAAGGCTGCCTACGACGTGCGGGCGGGCGGTAATTGGGAGGGCCGCAACGTGCTGCGGCGCGTGACGCCGCAAGGCGACGCCGAGGCCGAGGCGCGGCTCGCGGCGTCTCGGGCGCGTCTCTTCACCGAGCGGGAGAAGCGCGTCCGGCCGGCGCGCGACGACAAGATTCTCGCCGACTGGAACGGCCTGACGATCGCGGCGCTGGCGCGCGCCGCCGCCGTGTTCGCGGCGCCCGAATTTCTCGACGCGGCGCGCGCGGCCTTCGCCTTCGTCGCCGAGACTTTGCGCGACGACGAAGGCCGGCTGGTCCACGCCTGGCGCGCCGGCCGCATCGGCGCCGCCGGCATGCTCGACGATTACGCGGCGATGGCGCGCGCCGCGCTGGCGCTGTTCGAGGCGACCGGCGAGCCGGAGTATCTCGCCGCCGCGACGCGATGGGCGGAGGCGGCGCAGGAACGCTTCGGCGGCGAGGATGGCGGCTTCTATCTCGCCGCGCGCGACGCCGTGGACGGCTTGGTCGTGCGCCCTCGCCCGCCTCACGACGGCGCGACGCCGTCCGGCGCCTCGCTGATGGCGGAGGTCTTCGTCCGGCTGCATCTCCTCGCCGACGAGCCGCGCTGGCGCGAGGCCGCCGAGCGCCTCATCCGCGCTTCCTCCGGCGCGCGCGACGCGTTGGCGTTGAACCCGCTGCTGCTCGCGGCGGCCGACATACTGGAGCGCGGCGGCTGCGCGGCGATCGAAGGCCCGCTCGACGATCCGCTGGCGCAAGCCCTCGCGCAAGCCGCGCTTCGTGCGCCGGACCCCGCGCTGGTCGTCCTGCGTCTCGATCGCGCGCTGTGGCCGCACGGCGCGCCCGGCGGACGGCCGGCGCCGCCGGCGACGCCGGCGGCGATGCTATGCCGGGGGCTGACGTGCGGGTTGCCGGCGACGAACGTCGAGGATTGGCGGCGAGAGCTGGCGCGGCGCGCGTAACCCTTTTCCCTTTGCGGGGGAAGGGGTCGCCGCGTCGCGGGCGGCCGCGGAGCCCGCCGGGCGGCGATGGCGCGAGACGTCTGTGGCCCTCGCATCGTCGCGACCGCGATCGCGAGGGCGTCATCGGGACGCCCTCGCGGGCGCCCTGGCGCGATTCTTGTTTACGCCCAATCATGGCGAACCAGGCGCGCATCGTCGGCATCGACTTCGTGCGGGGCGTTGTCCTCGTCGCGATCATGATCGACCATGTTCCCGGCAACGTTTGGGAAAGCGTGACGCCGCGAAATTTCGCGCTTTCCGACAGCGCCGAGGCCTTCGTCTTTCTCTCCGGGCTATCCGTCGGCCTGGCCTATTATCGCAAGGCGCTGGCCTCGGGCTTGGCGGCGGCGACGCGCGCTTGTTTTGCGCGCGCGGGCTGCATTTACGGCCTTCATATCGCCCTCACGATCGGCGCCGTGGCGATTTTCGGCCTGTTTTGGTGGTTCGGCGGCCCCGAGGAGCTGATCGAGGCGCACGGCCGCGCCCTTGTCTTTCATGAGCCGGCGCGCGGCGCGCTCGGCGTGGCGTCGCTCGGCCACCAGCTCGGCTATTTCAACATCCTGCCTCTCTACGTCGTCCTGATGGCGGTTTCGCCGCTGATCCTCGCCTTGGCGCGAATCCACATGATGCTGGCCGTTTTCGCGTCGGGCGGCGCCTATTTGGCGGTCAGGGTGCTCGATATTCGCCTGCCGAATTGGCCCGAGCCAGGCGGCTGGTTCTTCAATCCGTTCGCCTGGCAGCTCATCTTCGCCCTCGGCGTCGTCGCGGCGATCCGCTGGCGCGAGGCGCCCCCGCCGCGTTCGCCCGCCCTTCAGGCGGCGTGCCTTATGGTGACGGCGGCGGGCGCGATCGTCGTCACCGACGGGTTGGGCCTTCTTCCTGGCCTGCGCGATGGGGTTCTGGCGCGGCTCGACGGCGGCAAACAGAATCTCGGCGCGGTGCGGCTCGTCAACTTTCTCGCGCTGGCCTACGTGATCGCGACCGCGCCCTTCCTGACGGCTCTCGCGCAAACCACGGTCGGACAGGAGTTGCAACGCCTAGGGCGGCACAGCCTGGAGGCGTTCGCCGTCGGCTCGCTGCTGAGCGCGTTGGGGCAGGCGGCGACGGCGGCGCTCGGAGGAATGGCGCCCGAAGGCTTGGAGAAGAGCCTCGAGTCGGTGTACATCCTCGCCTGCATCGGCGGCCTGTTCGCCCTGGCGAGATATTGGGAATGTCGGACATCGCCTCATCGCGACGGGCTGGGGGCCGTCGCTCGCTATGGAGCGGATATGCGCCGGTGGTTTGCGCGCTCGCCGCGATCGGCGCCGGCTCAATAGCGGCGCGCGCCGCCGCCCCTAGCCCCGCCTGTCCGGCTTCCGCGTCCTCCGTCTTCGCCGACAACGGCGCCGCGGGGCTGCTCGCTGGCCGCGGCGGAGCGCAGCGCCCGTTGCGGTTGCTGGCGATCGGCTCCTCCTCGACGCTCGGCGTCGGCGCTTCCGCGCCGACCAACGCCTATCCCGCGCAACTGGCCCGCGACCTGTCTTCGCAATGGGGCGTCGCCGCCGAAGTGCGCAACGCCGGCGTCGGCGGCGAGACGAGTTCGGCCACGCTCGCGCGGCTGCGCGGCGAATTGGCGCGCGCCGCTCCGGACCTGGTCATTTGGCAGGTCGGCACCAACGACGCCGTCGCGGGCGTCGACGCCGCCGTTTTTCGCGCCAACCTCGAAGCCGGCGTCCTCGCCGCGCGAGCCCGGCGCGTCCCGATCATTCTCGTCGATCCGCAATTCTGTCCCGGCGTCAAGAACCTCGCCCGATTTGAGCAGTTCGTCGCCGTCATCGCCGACGTCGGCGCGCGCATGCGCGTCCCCGTGTTCTCGCGCTTTGCGATGATGAAGGCTTGGGCGGCCAAATCCGCGGCCGCCTTGAACGCCGCGCTTTCGCCCGACGGCTTTCACATGGACGACCGGGGCTACGCGTGCTTCGCCCGCGCTCTGGCCAGCGACATCGCGCAAGAAGGCGAGCCCCGCGGCAGACCGGCGGCGGCGAAAATGTGACGACGCCCTGCCCCGCTCTTTGTCGAGCGGAAGCGCGCGGCGGCCTCACTCCTCGCTCCGCCTTCGGCGGCGGTCGTGGACGGCCATTCTCCCTCGAACCGACGCGGCCGCGGCGCGACGACGGCGCGGTTCGACGCGCCACGCGCGGCTTGACGCGGCCGGCGCGGCCATGGAAAAGACGAGGCTGACCGGAGCCGAGGCGCGATGCGCGTTACGTTGATCGACAACTACGACAGCTTCACCTTCAATCTCGTCCATTATCTCGGCGAGCTCGGCGCCGACGTGTCGGTCTGGCGCAACGACGAGATTTCGGTCGCCGACGCGCTCGGCGGCGGGCCCGACGCGATCGTCCTCTCCCCCGGCCCCTGCACGCCCAACGAAGCGGGAATCTGCCTCGAGCTGGTGCGCGAGGCCGGCGCTTCGACGCCGATCCTCGGCGTCTGCCTCGGCCATCAGGCGATCGGCCAGGCCTTCGGCGGCAAAGTGACGCGCGCGCCCGCGCCCATGCACGGCAAGGTCTCGCGCATTTCGCATAACGCGCGCGGCCTGTTTCGCGGCCTCAACGGCCCCTTTAAGGCGACGCGCTACCATTCGCTGATCATCGAGCGCAAAAGCGCGCCCGAAGAGCTGGAGGTCAGCGCCGAGAGCGACGACGGCCTGATCATGGCGGTCGCGCACCGCGCCTTGCCGGTCTACGGCGTGCAATTCCATCCCGAGAGCATCGCGAGCGAGCACGGTCACGCCGTGCTCGGCAACTTCCTCGAACTCGCGCGCGCTTTCAATCAAGCCAAGACGTACTGAGGGAAGAGCCGGGCATGGAAGCCTTCAAGCCGCTGATCGCCAAAGTCGCCGCCGGTTCGCACCTCTCGCGCTCCGAGGCCGCCGACGCCTTCGAAGCGATCCTCTCGGGCGAAGTGACGCCCTCGCAAATGGGCGGTTTTCTGATGGCGCTGCGCGTGCGCGGCGAAACCGTCGAGGAGATCACCGGCGCGGTCAGCGCGATGCGCGCCAAGATGCTGCGGGTGGCCGCGCCCGAGGGGGCGATCGACATCGTCGGCACCGGCGGCGACGGCTCGGGCTCCTACAACGTCTCGACGCTCGCCGCCCTGATCGTCGCCGCCTGCGGCGTGCCGGTCGCCAAGCACGGCAACCGCGCCGCGTCGTCGAAATCGGGCGCGGCGGACACCCTGAGCGCGCTCGGAGTCAAGATCGGCATCGCGCCCGAGGCGGTCGAGCGCTGCATCCGCGAAGCGGGAATCGGCTTCATGATGGCGCCGGCGCATCACGCGGCGATGCGCCATGTCGGCCCGACGCGGGTCGAGCTGGCCACGCGCACCATCTTCAATCTCCTCGGCCCGCTGTCGAATCCGGCGGGCGTCAAGCGGCAATTGATCGGCGTCTTCTCGGCCGCGTGGCTCGAGCCGATGGCGGAAACGCTGCGCAATCTCGGCTCCGAACGGGTGTGGATCGCGCACGGCGCCGACGGGCTCGACGAGATGTCGACGACCGGCGTCACCAAGGTCGTCGAATTGAAGGACGGCGCCATCCGCGCCTTCGAGGTTACGCCGGAGAGCGTCGGCCTCGCGCGCGTCGATCTGGCGGCGCTCAAGGGCGGCGATCCCGCGCACAACGCCGCGGCGCTGCGCGCGGCGCTGGAGGGCGCGCGCGGCGCCTATCGCGACATCGCCGCCTTCAACGCGGCCGGAGCGCTGGTGGTGGCGGGCAAGGCGCGCGAACTCGCCGAGGGCGTCGCGATGGCCGACGAGGCGTTGCGGTCCGGCGCGGCGCGGCGCGTCCTGGAACGGCTTGTCACGCTCTCCAATGCATGATCGACTGCGGGTATGAACGACATCCTGCGCAAGATCGAAGCCTACAAGCGGCGCGAGATCACGGAATCGAAAGTCCGCGTGCCGCGTGCGACGCTGGAGCGCGAAATCCGCGACCAGTCGCCGCCGCGCGGTTTCGTCAAGGCGCTGGAGCGGGCGATCGAGGCGGGGCGTTTCGCGCTGATCGCGGAAATCAAGCGGGCGAGCCCGTCGAAGGGGCTCATCCGCGACGATTTCGAGCCGGCGGAGATCGCCCGATGCTATCAGGCCGGCGGAGCGACGTGTCTTTCCGTGATCACCGACGCGCCTTCGTTCAAGGGCGCACCGCAGCATCTGATGGAGGCGCGCGCGGCCACGTCGCTGCCGATCTTGCGTAAGGATTTCCTGTTCGATCCTTATCAGGTGTTCGAGGCGCGCGCCTGGGGCGCCGATTGCATCCTGATCATCATGGCCGCGATCGACGACGAAACCGCGCGCACGTTGAACAAGACCGCGCACGACCTCGCGCTCGACGTGCTGATCGAGACCCACGACGAGCGCGAACTCGAACGCGCGCTGACGCTGGAGGGCCGGCTCATCGGCGTCAACAACCGCGACCTGCGCACCTTCGAGACTTCGCTCGCCGTCTGCGAACGGCTCATGCCGCTCGTCCCCCCGGACCGAATCGTCGTCGCGGAAAGCGGCATCGCCGGCCATGACGATTGCCGTCGTCTGGCCGACGCCGGCGTCGAGGCTTTCCTCGTCGGGGAGACGCTGATGCGCCAGAAGGACCTGACGAGCGCCACTCGGGCGCTGCTGACGGGCGTGAAAGGCTGAGCCGACGCCTCGCCGATTCCCGCGCCGCCGAACCGCCGGGCGAAATTGACGCCGGCCGGAAAATTCGCGAGAAACGCCGAGCGAGCCCCGTCCGATGAAGGCGCCGGGCCGACGGCGTCAGTCGCAAGACGGCGGCGGACCGTAAACCATCGCCGCCCCGTCCTCTGGCCACGCCGAGGAAACGTGAATTGTCCAAGGAGAACGCCCCGATGATGAAGACGTTTTTGTTCCTTGCCGCCGCCTGCGCTGGTCTCGCGGCGTTGTCGGCGCCGTCGATGGCCGCCGACCCCGCCTTCTGCGCCCAGTACGCCCAACAGGCTGTCCACGAGGTCGACGTGAACATGTCGATTCCCGGTTGCTTCAACGGCTTCAACGCTCGCTGGCACCGCAACTACGGCAACCATTACGGCTGGTGCCTCGGCGTTTCCTACGAGCAGGCCAACGCCGAGCGCGAATATCGCCGCGCGCGCCTCAGCGAGTGCCGCGCCCACGCCGGCATGTGAAGGCGTTCGTCGCCCTCTCGCCCGTCGCATCGTCCGAGGCCCCGTCGACGCGACCGGGCTGCCGACCGCGTCCGTCTACGCCGCGGCGCCGACGAGCGGCAGAGGGGAAGGTCGGCTCAATGGTCCGGCTCGGCGTCGAGCGAGTCGAAATCGGGCGGCGGCGCGCCGGCGAATAGACGCGGCGTCGGCGGCGGCGGCGCGAAGCCCGCGGCCAGGCCGCGCGCCTTCGGCTCCGCCGCCATCGCCGCGCGCGGGCCCTCGCCGCGCGCGCTCAAGTAAGCGATGGCGACTTCCCGATCGTCGTCGCTCGCCGCGGCCAGGTCCTTGGCGAGGAGGTCGCGGATCCAATCGTCCTTGGCCCCTTGCGCGCCGTTCTTGGCGAGGGTCAGCCACATCAGGCCGCGGGCCCTTTGGCGCGGCACGCCTTCGCCCAGGAACAGCAAGTGCCCGAGCAGCGCCTGGGCGGGATGATGACCCTTGTCGGCCGCCAGCGCCAGCCAGCGCGCGGCGCGCATATTGTTGCGCGCCAAGCCCGCCGCGCCGTCCATATACATCCGCGCGAGATTGTATTGGGCGTCCGAGTCGCCGAAATTGGTCGCCGCGTATTGGAACATTTCCAACGCGCGATCCGGATCGGCCTTGATTTCGCTGTTGGGAATGCCATTGAGGCAATAGACGCCGACCGAAACGAAGGCGTTCGCGATCGCCGAGATGTCGGGACGGTCGGGATCGTCTTCGTTGTAGCTTTCGACCAACCGCTCGAAGTATTCGTAGGCCTTGGCGTCGTCGCGCGGCACGCCCTCGCCGCGCGCGTACATGCTGCCGAGCTTCCACTGCGCGAGCGCTTCGCCGCCGTCGGCGGCGTAGGTCAGAGCCTCGACCGACGATTGCGGGTCGCCCGCCGCCAAATCGTGGACGCCGGCCTGCAACGCCTGCTGCGCGCTGGTGAAGGTCTGCACGACGATCTTGCCGGAGCTGCTGGTCTTGGAGCTGTCGAGGGCGAAAGCGGCGAGCGGCGCCGCGCCAACCATCGCCAGCGCCACGGCGAGGACGCGCATCGCTTGCATCGAAGCGACTCTTCGTCCCAGGCGGGCTGCTCGAATCCTGGCGAATACCAACGCGCGCATCCAGACCCCGACTTCGCCCGCCCGCCCGACGCTGCGATCCCCTCGGCCGCCTCGCTTCGAGGCCTTATCCCTCGCCGCACTGGCAGGGGATGGAAATAGCGCGGGGTTTATGGCGCAATCGCGGCGCGATCCGGTTGAAATCTCGGCGGATTCCACTTGGTTGGCGGCTGTTGCGCAATTGCAACGTTCGTGGTTAAGGCGAGCGCCGCGTCGGTCAGATCCTGCCCAGCCGTTCGCGCGCCGCCTCCATCTTGGCGATACGCGCGAGCGCCGCTGTGCGCCGCTCGTGGTTCTCGACCACGATCTCCTCCGGCGCGCGCGCGACGAAATCGGCGTTGGCGAGCTTGGCGTCGACTTTGGCGACCTCTCCTTGCTCCCTGGCGATCTCCTTGGCCAGCCGCGCCTGCTCCGCGGCGACGTCGAGAATGCCCGCCACCGGCAGCGCCGCGAGCGCGCCGCGCACGACGATCTGCAGCGAGCCGCCAGGGGCCGCGTCGGCGACGACGACATCGGCGACGCGCGCCAGACGCTTGATCGTTTCCGCCCACCGGCGCGCGTGCCCCGCGATCGAAGCGTTCGCCTGGACCAGCGTCAGCGGCGGCAGCGCGGCGGGCGGGACGCCCATTTCCGAGCGCACCGAACGAATCTCGCCGATGAGGTCGACGACCCAGCCGAGTTCCTCCTCCGCCGCCTTGTCGACGGGAAAATCGGCGCTCGGCCACGGCCCGAGCGCGAGAACCCCCGCGCGCGGCGGCCCCGCCTCCCCTTTGATCGCCCACAGCTCCTCGGTGAGGAAAGGCATGAAGGGGTGCAGCAGGGCGGTGGCGCAGTCCAGGACGTAGGCGATCGTCGCCCGGGTCTCCGCCCTCGCCGGCCCGTCCTCGCCGCCCTGCAGCACCGGTTTGGCGAGCTCCAGGCACCAGTCGCAGAACACGCTCCAGACGAAGCGGTAGGCCGCGTTGGCCGCGTCGTTGAAACGGTAGGATTCGATCGCGGCGCTGGCCTCGGCGACCGCCTTGGCGGCCTCGCCGAGGATCCAGCGGTTGAGCGGCTCGCGCGTCGACTTGGGCTCGAAGCCGGCGACGCGCTCGCAGCCGTTGATCTCGGCGAAGCGCGAGGCGTTCCACAGCTTGGTGGCGAAGTTGCGGTAGCCCTCGACGCGGCTTTCCGACAGCTTGATGTCGCGGCCCTGCGCCGCCATCGCGGCGAGCGTGAAGCGCAGCGAGTCGGCGCCGAAGCGGTCGATGAGTTCGAGGGGATCGATGACGTTCCCCTTCGACTTCGACATTTTCGCGCCCTTCTCGTCGCGAACCAGCGCGTGGATGTAGACGTCGCGGAACGGGACTTCATGGCGGAAATGAAGACCCATCATCATCATCCGGGCGACCCAGAAGAAAATGATGTCGAACCCGGTGATCAGGACGGCGGTGGGATAGAAGCGCTTCAGCTCCGGCGTCGCCTCGGGCCAGCCGAGCGTCGAGAACGGCCACAGCGCCGAAGAGAACCAAGTGTCGAGGACGTCGGGGTCGCGGACGATTGTCACAAATGGTTTGCCGCCATCATCCTTCCCCATGAACTCGACATCATCGTCCATCGCAGCCACGCGGACATCGAAAAATCGACCGTAAGCTTCTCGTGCCGCCTTCAGCGCAAGCTCTTCTGTCTCCGCTACGAAGAGCTCGTAATCATCCGCCAGCGACGCAAGGATTGAGCTTGAAGCCACACGACGTGCGACCGATTTCGCACCTGGTTTTGTCTTGGTTGCCTTCGGCCCATACCAAGCCGGAATCTGGTGCCCCCACCAAAGCTGCCGCGACACGCACCACGGCTGAATGTTCTCCAGCCATTCGAAATAGGTCTTCTCCCAGTTCTTCGGCACGAACTGGGTCTTGCCTTCGCGCACCGCGGCGAGCGCGGGCTGGGCCAGCGTCTTGGCGTCGACGTACCATTGGTCGGTGAGCCACGGCTCGATGACGGCGCCGGAGCGATCCCCGTGGGGAACCGTGTGCGCGTGCGGCTCGATTTTTTGCAATCGCCCCTCGGCGGCCATCAGCGCGACGATGCGCTTGCGCGCCTCGAAGCGGTCGACCCCGTCGAGCGCGGCGATCAGCCGCGCCAGTTCGTGATCGCCCGCCTCAAGGCCGTCGAAGAACTCCAGATTGCCTTTGAGCCAAACGCGAGCTTCTCCGTCCAAGATATTGATCGGACGCGCCCCTTCGGCTTCGTGACGGCGGCCCACTTCAAAATCGTTGAAGTCGTGCGCGGGGGTGATCTTGACCGCGCCCGTGCCCTTCTCCGGATCGGAATAGGCGTCGGCGACGATTCGCATCAACCGCCCGACCAGCGGCAGGCGAACGTTTGCGCCGATCAGACGCTGATAGCGCGGATCGTCTGGATGCACGGCGACCGCGCTGTCGCCGAGCATCGTCTCCGGCCGCGTCGTCGCCACGGTCACGGGCTCGCCGGTCTCCGCCTCCGACGCGTCGACGACGGGATAGTCGAAGTAATAGAGAAGGCCGTTGGGATTCTTGGCGAGCGCCTTAGCAAGCGCGGCGTCGTCGAGCGGCGCGCCATCGGCGCGCGACCACTTGAACGATCCCTTGCAATCGACTTGGACCACCTCGAGGTCGGAGATCGCGGTCTGGAATTTGGGGTCCCAGTTGACCAGGCGTTTGGCCTTGTAAATGAGCCCCTCGCGGTGGAGCTGCACGAACACCTTGGCGACCGCCTTCGACAGGCCTTCGTCGAGGGTGAAACGCTCGCGGCTCCAGTCGCACGAGGCGCCCAGCCGCTTGAGCTGGGCGACGATGGCGCCGCCGGATTCGGCCTTCCACTCCCACACCCGCGCGACGAACGCCTCGCGCCCCAGCGTGCGCCGGTCGGCCTGCTTGCGCTCCATCAATTGGCGCTCGACCACCATTTGCGTCGCGATCCCCGCATGGTCGGTGCCGGGCTGCCAGAGCACGTCCCTGCCGTTCATGCGGTGGTAGCGACACAAGATGTCCTGCAGCGTGTTGTTGAGCGCGTGGCCCATGTGCAGGGCGCCGGTGACGTTGGGCGGCGGAATGACGATGCAAAAGGGTTCCGCGCCCGCGCGCTCGGCGCGGCCGGCGCGGAACGCGCCCTCCGCTTCCCAGCGCTCGGCGACGCGCTTTTCGACTTCGGCGGCTTGGAACGACTTTTCCATCATCTGGCGACGCCCGGCGTGGCTCGGGCCGAGCGCGGAGCGGCCGCGCCTCGGCGGGTTGAGGATCGTGGCGCGCCTGAAAGGCCGCCCGCGAAGGCGGAAGATCCCTTGCGAAAGCCCGGCGACGGCCGCGCCCGCTTAATGCCAGCGCGGGCGCGAAAGTCAACGGCGCAAGCGCGCCGCCGGCCCGAACGGAGGCGTCAGCGTTCGCCGCGCGCCACGCGCTGGATTTCGGCGCGCACGAGCCGTTCCACCAGGCTCGGCAGGTGCTCGTCGAGCCAAGCCTTGAGCATCGGGCGCAGGATTTCGCGCGTCATGTTCTCGGCGAGGTCCGCGCTCTGCAGCGCCAGACTCGCCGACAGCGCGTCGAACGCGGCCGAAACGGCCTGATCGGTCTCGGCGGAAACCAGCGGCTCCTCCGCGGGCGGGGTCTCCGGGGGAGGCGCGAGCGCGACGGGCTCGGCCGCCGGCTGCGGCTGCGTCCAGACGACTTTCGGCGCCGCGGGCTGGACGGGGGCCGGCGCTGCATGCGGGCGCGCCAGCGGTTCATAGGCGGCGCGGGCCGGCGTCGACGAGTCCTTGTCCTTGGAATAGACGATCTGCGGGCCCGCGGGCGTGGGCGTCGGCTTGACCGGCTCCGGCCTTGCCGCCGCCGCCTCGCGATCGTCGGCGATAATGGAGCGAATCGAGGCGAGGATTTCCTCCATCGACGGCTCGTGCGCTCGCTGCGCGTGGCGCAGCGCGTCGAGATCGCGTTCGCCCGCATTCGAATCGGCTGCGTTCATCGTCTTGGCCTCCCGCGCCGCTTCTCCGCCGCACGCCGAAATTGCCCTCTTCGCTCCGTCGACGCAAGCCTCGCGGTCAATTCGGCGGCGAATTCGCGTCTCGTTTGCTTCGGCCGGAACGATCGCGTCACTTGCCGTCGGGCGTGCTCAGACCGATCCACTTGTTCTTGACTTGGTCGAAGTGCACCCGCGGATCGTATTCTTCGACCGCCAGCCCCAAAGTCGGGATCGACAGACGGCCCACCGCGGAAAGCAGCGTATAGGAATTGACGACCTGATCGTGCTGGGCGGTCACCAATTGGACGCGCGCGCTCAACAGCGCTTGCTGGGCGTTGAGGACGTCGAGCGTCGTCCGCTGGCCGACCTTGGCCTCCTCGCGCACGCCGGCGAGCGCGACCTCGGAGGCTTCGACCTGTGATTTGGCGGCGCGCAGGATGCCGAGCGAATTCTGGTTGGCGCCCCAGGCGGCGACCACCGCCGCGCGCACCTTGTCGCGCTGCAGGTCGGTTTGCAGCTCTTGCTGGCCGAGCTGTTCCTTGGCTTGGCGGGTGGCGGCGTAGACCGCGCCGCCTTCGTAGATCGGAATGGTGATCTGACCCGTCACCGACGCTTCGAGGGCCGAGTTGTTCGGGAGGTAGTTCAGATCGTAACGCTTCGCCAATTGCCCGGTCAGACCGACTGTCGGATAGAGCTGCCCTTCGGTGACCTTCACATTGAGCGCCGCGGCGTCGACGCCGTGCAGCATCGCCACGATCGCCGGATGCTCCAGCTGCGAAATCGCCACCGCTTCGGGCAAGGACTTCGGCAACGGATTGACCACCGGCGCGACCGGCGCGAGGCTCTTCGGCTCGTCGCCGATGGCTTGGCGATAGTTGGCGAGGGACGCTTGCAGGTTCGATTGCGCGGTCAGGGCCGTCGCCCGCGCGCCGGCCAGGCTCGCTTCGGCTTGCGCCACGTCGGTGCGCGTGACTTCGCCGACGTTGAAACGATCCTGCGTCTGGCGAAGCTGCTCCTGCAGAACCTCGACGTTGTTGCGGTCGAGGCCGAGGATCGCCGTGTCCCTGAGGACGTCCATGTAATAGGTGACCGCGCTGAGCAGCACGTTCTGTTCGGTGAAACGCAGTTGTTCGCGCGCCCCAAGCACGCCGGATTCGGCCTGGCGCACCGAATTGCCGGTGCGACCGCCGTTCCACACGTTTTGCGTGACGGTGAGGCCGTAGCCGCGGGGATGGCTGGTGTCGCTGCCGTAGCCCTGGATGCCCTGGGCGTCGAACTGCTGGACGGCGGCGTCGCCCTCGGCCGAAACGGTCGGCAGATAGCCGGCGTTGGCCTTGGGGATGTTTTCGTCCGCGGCGCGCACCGCGGCGCGCTGCTGATTGATGTCGGGGTTGTTGAGATAGGCCTTGGCGATGGCGCCGCCGATTGTTTCGGCCCTCGCCGCCGGGGCGAACAGCGCCGCGCAAATCGCCGCCGCCGCCGCCCCGCGGCGCCAATTCCGGCGCGAAAGGCGACTCCTCGTCAAACCTTGAAAACCGCCCATCGCACCCTCTGTGGGACGCCCGCAACCGCGACGCCAAAACGATCCTTCGACAACCCCGGCCTCAACCCGCCCGCGCGAGCGCGCGCGGACGCGCGTCGTCGAGAACGCCGCCACCGCACACTCTTACAAGCAAATGGCCGCGGTCGGCTACCTCCCGCGTCGATTCGAGGCACAAAACGACAAAGATTTCAACCGAGCGTCGCAAACATGCGACACCTCCCCAAAATCGCCCCCGAGACGGGCGGTGGAGCCGCCCGAAAGGCCGCGGCCGCGCGGGGTCGCCCCATCGCCGGCCGGCGCATGAACGCCCCTGACGCCCTCCCGTCAGAACGCGAAGCTCGGCGCGCGGCGGAACGCCTCGATCACGGCCGCGCGCGTTTCGAACAGCGTGCGCCGGCTGATCCCGGCCGCCGATCTTTCCACCAGGATCGCCTCTTGAGCCTCGGATTGGGCCTCGACGCCGACCAGGCGGCCGCCGTCGGCGAGTTGCGCGATCAAGGCGTCCGGCCGGCTCTCATAGGCGCCGTTGAGGAGAATGACGTCGAACGGCCCCCGGGCCGCGGCGCCCGCGACGAGATCGCCCTCGACGACCTCGATTCCCGCGCAGCCGGCGAGCGCGCGCCGGGCGGCCGCAGCCGCTCCGGCGTCGGATTCGAGCGCGACGACGCTCGCGCCCAATCGGACCAGGATCGCCGCGCTGAATCCCGAGCCGTCGGCGACGTCGAGCGCCCGGTCGCCCGGCGCGACCATGGCGGCCTGCAGAAGGCGGGCCAAGGTCAGCGGCGCCAGCAAGCGGCGGCGGCTCGAACCCAGCGCCGGCTGATCGCCGTCGAGATAGGCGAGCCCCGCCTGCGCCGGCGCGACGAACGCTTCGCGCGGCGTGTCGAGAAACGCCGCCAGCAGGTTAAGGTCGGTGACGCCGCCGACGCGCAACTGCCCGTCGACCATGCGGCGACGCCGCTCGATCGAATCTTGCGTCGAAACAGTCAAAGCCATCGGCAGTCGCCCTCGTGCGTCGCCAGCCACGGCGCGCCGCCATCGCTCCGACGGATCAGGTCATGGAGGCCTCGCCCGGAATCGAACCGGGGTGCGAGGATTTGCAGTCCTCTGCGTAGCCACTCCGCCACGAGGCCGGGCCGCAGCGATCGCGCGCCGCGGCGACGCGCTATAGCAAGTTTCGTCGCGCCGCCGCAAGGCGCGATTTCGCGCGTCGGCGGAGCGGCTCACTCGCGGGCCGAGAGCGAATGGCGCAGCAGCGGCAAGGCGAGGAAATAGACCGCGATCGCGACGAGCCCGACTTTCACCCAGAGTTGCGGCTGCAGCCCGGCGACAATCGCGTCGCCGGCCAACGCGAACCACGCGCCGGTCGCCGCGATGGTCGCCGCGCGCCATCTCGCCACGCGCAGCGGATGAACGAACGTCACGGGCGCGAACATCATCGTGGTCGCGACAAGCGTCAGCGCGACGTCGACAGCCCACGGCGGCCGCAGGACGAAGAGGTAGAACGCGAAGACGTTCCACAGCGCAGGAAAGCCGCGAAACCAATGATCCCCCGTCTTCATCCGCGTGTCGGCGAAATACAGCGCCGAGGCGACGGCGATGAGCAGACCCAGCCAGAACGCCACCGGCGTCGGCATCAGGTCCGAGCGCCACAACGCCACGACGGGCGCGATCACATAAGTCAGATAGTCGACGACCAGATCGAGAATGACGCCGTCGATCGACGGCGCCGAGTCGCCGACTCGCGCGGCGCGAGCCAGCGTCCCGTCGACGCCGTCGATCGCCAGCGCCAAGCCGAGCCAGGCGAAGCACGCGGCGAAATCGCGCTCGATCGCCGCCTCGAGCGCGAGCAGCCCGACTGCGCCGCCGGACGCGGTCAGCAGGTCAACGGCAAGCGCCGCCGCGCGCCGCGCCGAGATCCCCCTCGCCTCGATCGTCATGGGCTCTCCCGGCTCCTCGGGCCGAAGGCGAGCGGAGGCGATCCCCGCGCGCCGACCGCGGCGCCCGCCGGCGCCCCCAACCGTCCGGCGTTCGTCTGGACAGCCAGAAAGCACGCATGCCAGGATAGGGCAATGGCGGTTTCGCTCTCAGGGGACGTCGAGCGCTGCGACGTTGTCGTCGTCGGCGCTGGATTGGCCGGCCTCGTCGCCGCGATCGGCTTCGCCCGGGCGGGCTTCTCGGTCGTCTGCTGCGGCGCGGCCGACCGGCTCGGCCAGGGCCGCACCGTCGCCCTGCTCGACCGCTCGATCGCCTTCCTCGACCGTCTCGACGTCTGGCGCGAAATCCAGCCTCTCGGCGCGCCGTTGCGCGCGCTCAGGATCATCGACGACACGGGCTCGCTGTTCCCGTCGCGGCCGATCGAATTCCGCGCCGCGGAGATCGGCCTCGACGCGTTCGGCTGGAACATCGAGAACGCGGCTCTGGCCGCCGCCCTCGCCGAGGCCGCCGCCGCGACGCCCGGGCTCCGGCGCGTCGAGGCGAGAGTCGCCGCGTTCGATTTCGCGCCCGAACGCGCCGCCTTGCGTCTCACTGACGGACGGACTTTCCAGGCGCGGCTCGTCGTCGGGGCGGACGGACGCGGCTCGAGCGCGCGCAACGCCGCCGGCCTCGACGCGCGGACGCATTTCTATCCCCAGAGCGCGCTGACCGCCATCATCGTCCATTCGCGCCCGCACCAGGACTGTTCGACCGAATTTCATACCCGGCAGGGGCCGTTCACCCTCGTCCCCCTGCCCGCGGCGCCGGGCGCGAATACGCGCTCCAGTCTGGTCTGGGTCATGTCGACCGCCGAGGCGGCGCGCCGCGCCGCGCTCGACGACGAGGCGCTCGCCGGCGAGATCGAGGAGCAGGCCCGATCGCTGCTCGGCGCCATGCGCGTCGAAGGCGAACGCGGCGTCTTCGCGATCGCGCGCCAGAGCGTGAGCCGGGTCGCCGTGACGCGGCTCGCGCTGGTCGGCGACGCCGCGCACGTCCTTCCCCCGATCGGCGCGCAAGGGCTCAATCTGGGCTTGCGCGACGTCGAGGGCCTCCTCGAGACGGCGCGCGAGGCCGCGGCGAAGCGCGAGGACATCGGCGGCGAGGCGGCGCTGCAGCGTTATCGCCGCCGGCGCGGCCCGGACGTCGCGGCGCGGGCGTTTGCGGTCGACGTCTTGAACCGCTCGCTCGTCGCCGCTTTCGCGCCGATCGACGCCCTCCGCGGCGTCGGCCTCGCGGCGCTCGGCGCGATCGGCCCGCTGCGCCGCTTGGTCATGCGCGAGGGAGTCGCGCCGACGCTCGCGCCGCCAAGCGCCGCGTCGCTCGCGGCGAAGCGGAATCGCCCCGCGCCTCGATCAGCCGCGCCGCGTAGCGCGCCATCTGGTCGACTTCGATATTGACTCGGTCGCCCCGCTGGCGCTCGCCCCAGGTCGTCACCGCCAGCGTGTGGGGGATGAGCAGAATCTCGAACGCCTCGCCGGCGACGGCGTTGACGGTGAGCGAAGTCCCGTCGAGCGCAACCGACCCCTTCACGGCGATGAACTTGGCGAGCGGCGCGGGGGCGCGAAAGGCCAAGTGCGCCATGCCGTCGAAGTCGCGGCGCGAGACGATCTCCGCCACGCCGTCGACGTGGCCGGAGACCATGTGCCCGCCGAGTTCGTCGCCCAGGCGCAACGAGCGCTCCAGATTGACTTTGTCTCCCGCCCGCCACGCCGCCAGCGTCGTCACCGCCAGCGTCTCCGCGCCGACGTCGACCGCAATCCGCGTTCTTTCGCCGAGCGGCGCGACGTCGACCACCGTCAGGCAGACTCCGGCGTGCGCGATCGACGCGCCGACCGCAACCGAGGCCGTCGGATAATGGCAGGCGACGCGGAAACGGCGCATTTGGCCGGCCTCTTCGATTTCAAGGACTTCGCCGACGTCGCTGATCAAGCCTGTGAACATCATACGTCCTTCTTCAAGCTTTGCCGTGGGTCAACTCAGCCGCTCCAGGCGCCGCAACGAGTCGGCGCCGTAGGCGGCGGCCTCGATTTCGCGATAGCGCGCGGGATCGTTCAGGACGCCGATCGCCTTCGGGTCGAGCGCGACCAGGCCCGGCCTGCCCAATGGCTTCTGCGCCGTCAGCAGCGCGACCTCGTCGGCGAGCCCGAGCGCGATCAGGCGCGCGCCGACGCGCGGGCCCCCTTCGCTGAATGCGCGCGTCACGCCGCGCCGCGCCAGCAGCCGCAACGCTTCGCCGAGATCGACGCGGCCCGACGCATCGGGATCGACGCGCGCGACTTCGACGCCCTTGGCGGTCAACGCCGCTTCGCGCTCCTTGGCCGCGGCGCGGGTCGCGATCGCCAGCGTCGGGAAATCGCGCGCCGTCGCGCCGAGGCGCGATCGCGGCGACAGGCCGAGATGGGAATCGAGGATCACCCGCAGCGGCCGCGCGTCGAGACCGGGCAAGCGCACCGTCATCAGCGGATCGTCGTCGCGCGCCGTGCCGATGCCGACCATGATCGCCTCGTGCAGCGAGCGCATCACCTGCACCCGCCAATTGGCCGCTTCGCCGGTGATCGCGAGGCGCGCGTCGTGCTCGTCGCCGGCGGCGTAGCCGTCCGCGGTCTGCGCGAGCTTGAGCGTGACCATCGTCCGGCCTTCGACGACGCGCAAAATGTGGCCGCGATGATCGCGGCGCGCCGTCTCCGCTCCCTCTCCGACGCTCAAGGCGATTCCCGCCGCGCGCAGGCGCGCCAGGCCCTGCCCGGCGACGCGGCGGTCGGGGTCTTCGAGCGCGCAGACGACGCGCGCGATTCCCGCCGCGACGATCGCGTCGGCGCAAGGCGGCGTCGCGCCGACATGCGAACAGGGCTCCAGCGTCACGTAGAGCGTCGCGCCGCGCGCCGCCTCGCCCGCCTGGTCGATGGCGAGGCGTTCGCCGTGCGGGCGCCCGCCCGGCGCGGTGACGCCGCGCCCGACCAGGACGCCGTCGCGCACGATCAGCGCGCCGACCGAAGGGTTCGGCGCCGCCAGCCCCAGACTGCGCCGTCCGTAGCGCAGCGCGGCGGCCATCCAGCGCTCATCCTCGCCGGCGTCCGGCGGCGCGCTCACGGCGGGGGATCGCGCGTTCGCCGCGGCGCGGCCTCGGCCGGCGACGGCGGTTCGGGCCCGGCCTCCAATTCGCCGACGATCGTGTTGAAGTCGCGCGCTTCGCGGAAATTGCGATAGACCGAGGCGAAGCGCACGTAGGCGACGTCGTCGAGGCCCTTGAGCCCCTCCATCACCAGCTCGCCGATGCGCTGGGTCGGAATGTCGGCGTCGCCCTGGCTCTCCAATTGCCGCACGATGCCGTTGATCATCCGCTCGACGCGTTCGGCGGAGACGGCGCGCTTGCGCAGCGCGACTTCGACCGAGCGAAAGAGCTTGTCGCGGTCGAACGGCGCGCGGCGGCCGTTCTTCTTGATCACCACGAGATCGCGCAACTGCACGCGCTCGAAAGTGGTGAAGCGGCCGCCGCAATCCGAGCAGATGCGCCGGCGGCGGATCGAAGACGCGTCCTCGGTCGGCCGCGAATCCTTGACCTGCGTGTCGAGCGCGCCGCAATAGGGGCACCGCATCGGATCGACCCCCTCTCAAAACTCTCGGCGCGACGGCGGGCGTCAATAAATGGGAAAACGCCGCGTCAGCTCGGCGACGCCCTCGCGCACGCGCGCTTCCGTCGCAGCATTGCCCGATTCGCCCTGCCCCGCCAGCCCATCGAGCGTCTCGACGATCAATTCGCCCACTTTTCTGAATTCGGCGACGCCGAAGCCGCGCGAAGTCGCCGCCGGCGAGCCGAGGCGAATTCCCGAGGTCACCGTCGGCTTTTGCGAATCGAAGGGAACGCCGTTCTTGTTGCAGGTGATGCGCGCCCGCCCGAGCGCCGCCTCCGCCGCCTTGCCGGTCAGGCCCTTGGGCCTCAGATCGACCAGCATCAGGTGATTGTCGGTGCCCCCGGTCGCCAGCGCGTAGCCGGCCGAGAGGATCGGCGCCGCGAGCGCCTTGGCGTTGGCGACTACCGCGTGGGCGTAGTTCTTGAACTCGGGCGTCAACGCCTCTTGCAAGGCGACCGCCTTGGCGGCGATGACGTGCATCAACGGCCCGCCCTGCAGGCCGGGGAAGATCGCCGAATTGATCTTCTTGGCGAGATCCTCGTCGTTGGTCAGGATCATGCCGCCGCGCGGCCCACGCAGCGTCTTGTGGGTGGTGGTGGTGACGACATGGGCGTGCGGGAACGGCGAAGGGTGCGCGCCGCCCGCGACCAGCCCGGCGAAATGCGCCATGTCGACGACGAAAAAAGCGCCGACCGCGTCGCAGATCTCGCGAAAGCGCTGGAATTCCCAGTGGCGCGCGTAGGCCGAGCCGCCGGCGATGATCAGCTTCGGCTTGTGCTGCCGCGCCAGGCTCTCCAGCTGGTCCATGTCGACGCGATGGGTCTCGCGGTCGACGCCGTAAGCGACCGGCTTGAACCAGCGGCCGGACATGTTGACCGGCGAGCCGTGGGTGAGATGCCCGCCCGCCGCCAGGTCGAGCCCCATGAAGACGTCGCCGGGCTGCATCAGCGCCATGAATGCGGCCTGATTGGCCTGAGAGCCGGAATTCGGCTGGACGTTGGCGAAGCGGCAGGAGAACAGCTTGCAGGCGCGCTCGATCGCCAGATTTTCCGCGATGTCGACGAACTGGCAGCCGCCGTAATAGCGCCGGCCGGGATAGCCTTCCGCGTACTTGTTGGTCATCACCGAGCCCTGCGCCTCCAACACCGCGCGCGAGACGATGTTTTCCGAGGCGATCAGCTCGATCTCGTCGCGCTGGCGGCCGAGTTCGAGCGCGACCGCGCGCGCGATCTCGGGATCGGCGTCGGCGAGCGAGGCGGAGAAGAACGAATTGGAGCGAATCGGCTTGGCGAGCGCGGCGTCGGGCATGGGCGGCGGTTCCGAAGAGGGTATTGCGGACGAACGCCAAGCGCCCGCCCGGAGCTGGGCGGCGAATAGCACGGACGGGGGACGGAGGCCAGAGAAGGGGGATGGCAATGGGCCAGCCGGACGTGAGGGACGGATAGACGACGAACGTTAGGAAGACAAACTAAGCGGGCATTACGGCGACGGGCGGACGACCAGGAGGCTTGCCCCGTAGCTACCGCGCACCCAGGAAGCCCGAGAGCGCGGCTTCCAGCTTTTGCCGGTCGCGCGTCTCACATTCCCAGATCACTAACACGCGCCACCCTGAATCTTCGAGCACTGCAATATTTCTTTGGTCGCGCTCTTTGTTCCGTAACAGCTTCGGCCACCAGTAGTTCTCATTCGATCGAGGTACGTGGCCCCTGCGGCAGCGTGGATCATCGTGGCCATGCCAGAAGCACCCATGCACAAAGAGCGCCTTGCGCGCGGGGCCAAATACCAAGTCAGGAGTGCCGGGAAGGTCGCGCCGGTGCAGCCGATAGCGATGGCCCATTCGATGCACAAGTTGGCGCACTGCAAGTTCGGGACTCATCCCCTTGCTCTTGATCCGCCGCATATTTTCGCTGCGGCTAATTCGGCCTCCGGCCATCTACACCGCAACCGTTTTAGCCAACTCCGGCCAGAGCTTCTTGAGCCGGCGCGCCATCAGACTCAGCATGCCGTCTGAAGAATCGATGTTCGCAAGCGCGGCCATAGGCGCAACATCGAGCGCCCAATATGACATTGCGGCGACGTCCGTTGCTATAATCTTCGAGACGATGATCGGCGAGGGAGACGAAACCGCGGTCGCGTCGGGAGCAAAGACGTATATCCAAGCCGGTGGGGTCTTCGGCCTTTCTTGCTTTGGAGCCAGCAGGCTAAACGAGCCATCGGATTCTGCCTTAAGCGCCGGCGCGCCCAAGTGTCGCTGCCAACTCTCCCAGACAGCTTCCGGAATTGCCAGCACACAGCCGGCGCACCGGCCATGTTGCCCGAGTTGAAACTTAAACATCATCTGGTAGAAGGTTCGCTTGAATACGTTAGCGATGTTCGGGCCTTCAATACCCTCGCAAAGCCATTGCGGATTCTCTCCCAGAGTCGCGGCGAAGGTGTTCGGGTGCAACCGAAGGCCATCCCGCAGGTTGCGAACGGCCGCACGATACGACCCATGAAAATCCATGGTCTGGATTTCCAGAATTCCAAAGCGTCCAATGTGCGCTTGGCCGGCGTCGAGCGTCAGCTCGACAACTGTCACATCGAACGCAAACTCGGGGGACCGCTCCGTCGGCGGTATCGACAACTCGCCGCTCATCTGTGCGTCGAAGTAAATAAAAGCGCGCTGCCCCTTCTTCATCCGCGCGAGAACATCGTCGCGAACCTCTTGTTTCATCACCGTGACCGCCGGGCATACGTGCGGTTCGACCGCCGAGGAAATCTTGAAGAGCTGGCGCACCGCGCCGATCACGATCTCCTTGCTAAGCGCGCGGTACGGGCAAACCAGCCAATCCTGCCGCCCGCCATTCGCCAGGGTGCTGATTGTGCAAACCCCGCGCGAAGCGGCGGCCTTGATGCAGGTCCGTTCCTCGCTCGTCGCATTCGACAGAAACGGGCAGCGCTCGTTCCTCTGGTCGGCGACCGACTTCGGCGATGAACGAACAGCGGGGTAGATTCGATGTCCGAACCACTCGCTGACGAAATTTCCCCGAAGTTCCATTTTCAGTTTCTTCGCCACGTCTATTCCGCAGCAGCAATCGCGAGACTGTCAGGTATCCGGTACCGCGACTTCACGGCCTGGCGCTTCGCTGTCCCCACCGCGCCTAACATTTTCCGGATTTCAATGCCCACGGCGCGCGCCAGAAGTGGCGGTACCGCGTTGCCGACTTGATCGTATTGCTGTGAGATCGTTCCCTCAAACACGAACCAGTCGGGGAAGCTTTGAATCCGTGCGGCCTCACGGATGCTGATCGTTCGATGCTGTTCCGGGTGGATGTATTCCCCCGACTTAGGATCGCGGAACCGCGTGATGATCGATCGCGCGATTCCGTCCCATTTCATCCGACGGTATCGGCGTGTGTGGTCCTTACGCAGAGCTCTTTGCATCCCGGCCGGCAGCAGCTCACACGGTAGCGAGCGCCAATCTTCACCGGGTTTCAGCACGCGCAAGCGCTCCATATTTTGTTGCGACAGTCGCGGCGCATAATGGTTTGCCAACGATTCCGGCGCGCCTTCGCGCATGGCGATTTGAAAGGCTGACCGGGGGTGTCGCGTGTAACGCGTCGTCGACTCACCCGCCTCGATCGGCGTCAGATCGCCGATCGCTTCCTTGATTGTCACGAAGCCATCTACGTCTTCCGCGCGCAGTGTCCGATTCGGCACCAGATCGCCAATCCCTCGCCTCCCATGCGTCGGCATCGGGAAGCCGCCCCGCTTGCCTAAATCGATGCGCCAGCCAATGAAGAACATCCGCCAGCGCATTTGCGGAACGCCGTATTGCGCCGCCAGAAGCTCGGCGCAGTCGACAGCGTAACCTGCTTCCGCGCAAGCTTCGCCAATCTCCCGCAGGACAGCCCCTTTGTTCAAAGTTGCAAGGCCGGAGACATTCTCGATCACCAGGACCTTCGGCTTCATCTCGCGCGCGATCGCCACGAAACGTTTGAAAAGCCCGTTCCGCGGGTCCCAAAGTTCGCGTTGGCCGATGATGCTGAACCCTTGGCAGGGAGGCCCGCCGATCAAGAGATCGAGTTCGCCAGGCCGGATCTTCGCCGCATTCATAATCTCGCGCGCCGAGAGTTTTTCAATGTCACGGCGTAGAAACGGCACTTTCGGCAAGTTCCGTTCATGCGTCTTGGCACACGACTCGTCGATATCGGAGCATAACAGAACATCGAAACCAGCATTGACCAGCCCGAGCGAAATTCCTCCCGCTCCTGAAAACAAGTCAATTGCCGTCGGATGGCGCTGCGTTCGCGGTGAGAACTGCCGCAGTGCGTACTTGTTCATCACCTACCCCTCGTCCGCTTCTCATTCGGGAGTTCCGCCGCCCTTCTGCCAGCCTCGAGATCGAGATGCTCGCGCACAAGCCGCGCAATCAACGTGGATTTCTTGAAGCCGAGACGTTGGCAGTACGCATTGAATCGTTTGGCGTCGTCCGAGGGAAGCAGCACTTGCACTCGCGCGACCTGAGCCATGGCGTCCGTTCTCATTTTGTTCATGCTAGGTGATTCGCCCCGGCCTTTCAACACAATTGCACACAAATCGGCAAAAGCTTAGCGGGCGTTACGGTGATTGTGTGGACGGCGGCGGCGGCGGCGGCGGCATCTGGCTCTGGCTTGCGGGCAAGGCCTGCGGAGGCACTTTGCGGAGACTGTAAACGAATTGCCCAATTTCGCGACCCGCAGTCCGCGCCAGACTTTCTATATCGGAGCCGCCCGCCCCTCGACGGCGCTCCCCGCCGAGTTGAACCGCGCCGCCGTCGCGCCGGTCGGATTTCGCGCTGGCGTGTGCGCCGCCGCGCTCGCCCCGAGGGCGTGAACGCAACCACGCTGTCGGCTTGCCCCGGTTCTCGGCTTCCCTGCCGCCCGCGCCAGCGCAGAGGCGGCGATGGCGGGCCGGTTCTGGCTCTCGGACGAGCCATGGGTGGCGGGCCTACCCCCCGCAAGCGGCCATGCATCGCACGCTATCGTTCCAGCACCGCTCGTCCTCCTTGGCGCTGGGCGGCTTCTCGCGTTCCATGCAATCGTGGCGCGCCGAAACACAGCGGTCGCGCTCGGGCTGTGTGCACGACGCCCGGTCGATAGCGAGGGAGAGAACGCGGCCGGCTTTGTCGACGGCGGCGAACGGCGGCGGCGCGGCGCGCCCTGGCTCGGGGGCGAGCCCGGCCAGTCCAGCGGCCGACACGGCCAATATTAGGGCGACGCACGCCCACCCTTTTCCCTCATGCATGGCGGCGCCCTCCCCTGATGATGGCCGACGTGCGGGGATCCTACTCGATAGGCGGCGAAGGCGGCAATGACGGTTGACAAAGCGGGGCGCCGGGACAGGCGGCGAATTACCCGATTTCCCGGCCCCCCGTCGGCGCCGGACTTTCTCCGCCGCGGTCGCCTCGCCGCGAGCACATTCGGAAAATCGCGACAATTGCTTTCCGATAATCGGAATTCGTGCTAGGGTGAAAATCGCGCGGGCGTTCGCCGGCGCCGGGCAGGCCGCCCGCTGCGGCCGGGACGAGGCGACAATCGGCGAAGAGGCGATTCCCGGTCGAGCGGCCGACAACCCCTTGATTTCCCACGAAATGGCCAAGGAAAAAATTTGGAAATCCTTGGAAAAGTTTGGAAATCCAAGGAATTTCCTTGGAATTTCCTTGGAAAGGTTTGGCAATCCTGGGAAAAGCTTGGCGTCGCGGCGAGGCTGCGGCTCAGGGCTTTTTCGCCTCGGCGGTGAAGATCACCACTTCGTCCTTGCCGACCCGATCGAGCACCGCGCGCGCTTCCTCGTCGAGCAGGTCGCGGTCGACCGCCTCCGAGCGCATCGAGTCGACGCGCCGCCGCCAGCGGGCGCGCTCGGCTTGCAACTGCGCGAGTTCGCTCTGCAATTGCGCGGCCTCCGCGTCGTAGCCGGCCTTGGCCTTCAGGCCGCGCTCGCCGGTCGAAGCGCCCCACACCAGGCAGCCGCTCGCGACCCCGAGGACGAGGTAGAACGCGATGGGAAACACGATGGCGCGCGCGCGCGACTTGACCGCCATGGCGCGACCATGCCCGCGGCGCCGTTAACGTTCCGTTTCCTCGTCGGCGCGGCCTTCGGCTTCAGCGCGCCTTGATCGCGGCGCGGCCGGCGTAGCGGGCCTGATCGCCGAGTTCCTCCTCGATGCGGATGAGCTGGTTGAGCTTGGCGAGCCCCTCGGAGCGCGCCGGCGCGCCGGCCTTGATCTGACCGCAGTTGGTCGCGACCGCGAGGTCGGCGATGGTCGAATCCTCGGTCTCGCCCGAGCGGCGCGACAGGACGGCGGCGTATCCCGCGCGATGCGCCCCATCGACCGCGGCGAGCGTTTCGGTCAAGGTTCCGACCTGGCTGGGCTTGACGAGCATCGCATTGGCGACGCCTTCCTCGATCCCGCGCGCCAGCCGGGCGAGGTTGGTCGCGAACACGTCGCCGCCGACGAGTTGACGCCTGGCGCCGATCGCCTGCGTCAGCGCCGCCCAACCGCGCCAGTCGTCCTCAGCCATGCCGTCCTCGATCGACAAAAGCGGATAGGCGTCGGCGAGCTTGGCGAGGTATTGGACCTGCTCGTCGATCGACCGGGTCTTGCCCTCGCCGGCATAGACATAAGCGCCGTCGCGAAACAATTCGCTCGCGGCGCAATCGAGCCCGAGCGCGATGTCCTCGCCCGGCCTGAATCCGACCGCCGCGATCGCCACGAGGCAGAAATCGAGCGCCGCCTCGGCGGACGGCAGGTCGGGCGCGAAGCCGCCTTGGTCGCCGACGTTGGCGTTATGGCCGGCTTGCTTCAACGCGCTCTTCAAAGCGTGGAAGACTTCGACGCCCCAGCGCGCCGCCTCGCGCAGCGAAGGCGCGCCGACCGGCAGGATCATGAATTGCTGGAAGTCGATGCGGTTGCCGGCGCAGCGGCCGCCGTCGAGGACGGTCATCATCGGAACCGGCAGGACGCGCGCGCTCGCGCCGCCGACGTAGCGATAAAGCGGCAGGCCGGACGCCTCCGCGCCGGCCTTGGCGACGGCGAGCGAGACGCCGATTATGGCGTTGGCGCCGAGCCTCGACTTGTTCGGCGTTCCATCGAGCGCGATCATCGTCTCGTCGATCTTGAGCTGGTCCTCCGCCTCGAAGCCGCCGATCGCGTCGAAGATGTCGCGGTTGACCGATTCGACGGCGTTCAGCACGCCCTTGCCGCCGTATCGGCTCTCGTCGCCGTCGCGCCATTCGACCGCTTCATGTGCGGCCGTCGACGCCCCCGAGGCCACGCCGGCTCGACCCATCGACCCATCCTCGAGCGCCACGTCGACCTCGAGAGTCGGATCGCCGCGGCTGTCGAGGATCTCGCGGCCGACGATGTCAACGATGGCGGTCATTTCGACTCCTCTTTTGCTCGAGCGCAACGCGTCGCGATCTGCGCGTTTCTACGCCGCGGTCGTTACAGGCGGAAGGCGGCGCCGAGACCCCAATCGCCGCGGCGAAGCCAGGCAGAAAAAATTCGCATGGCAGCCCCTCTTGTTATGGTGACATCGCTCGAATTTTAGACTATCAATTCCCTCCTCGTGAAAAGGAGGCCGCCGCCGAGCTCTTGGCGACGGGCGTGCCGAGTCTGTGGGAGGACGGGGCGTTTGACCGGTTGATGGCGCGGCTCGCCTGGTTGGCGATGCAAAAGACGCCGCCGACCGGTATCGCAATTCAGGGATAGGGTCTTTAGGAAAGCAAGGCTTGGGAATGTCCCAAGCCTTGTTTTTTTGTCCGCCGTCCCGCGCTTACGCGCCCGCCCTTTCGCCTTCCGCCCAACCCGTCTTGACTTCCGCGATGAATTCGCCGAGCCGCCGGTCGACGATCGCCTTGCGCGCGCCGGCCATCAACTCCTGGTAATAGGCGAGATTGATCGCGGTCAGGCCCATCATCGCCAGGATTTCTCCGGACTTGACCAGATGGCGCCAATAGGCGCGCGAATAGTCTCGCGCCGCCGGCGCCGACGACAGCGAATCGATCGGCCGCGGATCGTCGGCGAAGCGCGCGTTGCGTAGGTTGAGGCGCCCGCGGCGGGTGAAGACCATGCCGTGCCGTCCCGCCCGGGTCGGCATCACGCAATCGAACAGGTCGACGCCGCGAGACAGCGACTCGAGGAGATCGTCGGGCGCGCCGACGCCCATCAGGTAACGCGGCCGGCCCGCTGGCAGATGCGGCGTCACCGTTTCCAGCATTTCGAGCATCGCCGCTTGCGGTTCGCCGACCGCGAGGCCGCCGATGGCGTAGCCGTCGAATCCGATGCTCACGAGTTCGCGCGCGCTTTCCACGCGTAAATCCTTTTCGACGCCGCCCTGCACGATGCCGAACGCCGCCCTGCCCGGCTCGGCGACGAACGCCGCCTTGGAGCGCTCCGCCCAGCGCAGCGACAGGCGCATCGCGCGCCCGGACTCCTCGCGCGAGCACGGCAGGCGGACGCATTCGTCGAGCTGCATCTGGATGTCGGCGCCAAGCAGATGTTGAATCTCCATCGCCCTTTCCGGCGTCAGCTCGTAGCGCGAGCCGTCGACGTGCGACTGGAAGACGACGCCACGCTCGTCGAGCTTGCGCAGCTTGGCGAGGCTCATCACTTGAAAACCGCCGGAATCGGTGAGGATCGGATGAGGCCAGTTCATGAATTCATGCAGGCCGCCGAGCTTGGCGATCCGCTCGGCGCCGGGCGCCAGCATCAAGTGATAGGTGTTGGCGAGCACGATGTCGGCGCCCAGCGTGCGCACCTCATCCGGATACATCGCCTTGACCGTGGCGGCGGTGCCGACCGGCATGAAGGCGGGCGTGCGAATGACGCCGCGCGGGGTCCCGATCGCGCCGGTGCGGGCAGCGCCGTCGACGGCGTTGACACGGAAGGAAAATTCGTCGCTCATTTCGCCTTGTGTGTGAAGCTCGGCGGCGCCCTCGCCCGCTCCGGCCGCCGAGCCCTAAGCACGGCCGCGGCGACGAATCAAATATCGGCGCGCCGAGCGGGCCTCAGCAGCAGGCAGGCGTCGCCGTAGGAATAGAAGCGATAGCCTACGCGAATCGCGTGCGCATAGGCGCGGCGCATGGTCTCCAACCCGCTGAACGCGCTGACCATCATGAACAGCGTCGAGCGCGGCAAATGGAAATTCGTCATCAGCGCGTCGACCGCGCGGAAGCGGTAGCCCGGCGTCATGAAGATCGCGGTCTCGCCCTCAAACGGCCGGATCGCGCCGCTTTCGTCCGCGGCGCTTTCGATCAGCCGCGCCGAAGTCGTGCCGACCGCGACGATTCGCCCGCCGCATTCACGCGCGGCGTTGAGCGCCTCGGCGGTCGCCGCGTCGACGCGCCCCCACTCGCTGTGCATCGCGTGATCGCGCGTGTCCTCCGCCTTGACTGGCAGGAAGGTGCCGGCGCCGACGTGCAGGGTCACACGATGGACGGTTGCCCCGGCCGCTTCGATGCGCTCGAGCAGCGCCGGGGTGAAATGCAGCCCCGCGGTCGGCGCCGCGACGGCGCCGTACTCGTGGGCGAAGACAGTCTGATAGTCGGCGCGGTCCGAGGGACGAAGCGCCCGGCGCGAGGCGATGTAAGGGGGCAGCGGCGGCTGGCCGAGCCGCTCGATCGCCTCGTCGAGCGCCGCGCCGTGGAACGCGAACGCCAGCGTGACTTCGCCCGCTTCGCCCCTCGCCTCGACCTCCGCGTCGAGCGCGCCGAGGAGGCAGGCGCTGCTTTCGCTACGCTCGCCGAAGCGGATATGCTCGCCGACCTTGAGCTTCTTGGCCGGGCGCACGAGCGCGCGCCAGCGGCTCCCGTCGAGCCGCTTGATCAGGGTCGCTTCGATATGGGCCGCCGCCTCGCCGCGCACGCGCACGCCCTCGAGGCGCGCCGCGATCACCCGCGTGTCGTTGACCACCAGCGCGTCGCCCGGGCGCAGGCAATCCGGCAAATCGCGGATGAAACGGTCCGCAAGCGCGCCGTCCGGCGCGACGACAAGCAGACGCGCCGCGTCGCGCGGGGAAGCGGGCGCGAGCGCGATGCGTTCGGGCGGGAGGCGGAAGTCGAACAGATCGACGCGCATCTCAAGCCTCTCCCTTCTCCCGCGGGGCGGGAGAGGGGGACCTCATCAGCTCAGCGTCGCCTTGACGATCTTGTCGGGGTCGGGCGCCGGCTCGCCGCGCTTGATCTTGTCGACGTTCTCCATGCCGGAGACAACCTTGCCCCAGACCGTGTACTTGCGGTCGAGAAAGCGGGCGTCGTCGAAGCAGATGAAGAACTGCGAATTGGCCGAATTCGGGTCGCTCGCGCGCGCCATCGACACCGTGCCGCGTCGATGCGGCTCGGCGTTGAACTCGGCCTTCAGGTCGGGGTATTTCGACCCCCCCGTTCCCGTGCCGTGCGGACAGCCGGTCTGCGCCATGAAGCCGTCGATGACGCGGTGAAAGACGACGCCATCGTAGAAGCCTTCCTTCACCAGGCGCTTGATATGCGCGACGTGGCCGGGCGCGACCGCCGGGTTCATCGCGATGACGACCGGGCCTTTGGTGGTCTCCAGAGTCAGCGTATCGCCGTCGCCGCTCATTTCACGCGCTCCTGATCGGTTGACGCCAACTTATTTCGCCTCGCCTGCCAGACGCAGCGTCACGATCTTGTCGGGATTGTCGACCGCGCCGTTGTTCTCTTGCGTGCCCGCCTTGATCTTGTCGACAACCTCCATGCCGGAGACCACCTCGCCGAAGACGGTGTATTGTCCGTTGAGCGAGGGAACGTCGGCGAGGCAAATGAAGAATTGCGAATTGGCTGAATTCGGGTCGTCCGAGCGCGCCATGCCGACCGTGCCGCGCGTGAACGGCTCGTCCGAAAACTCCGCCTTCAGATTGGGCAGATCCGAACCGCCCGAGCCGGTGCCGGTCGGATCGCCGGTCTGGGCCATGAAGCCGGGAATGACGCGATGAAAGACGATGCCGTCGTAGAATTTGCGCTTCACCAGTTTCTTGATCTGCGCGACGTGCTTGGGCGCGAGATCAGGCCTGAGGCGGATGACGATCTTGCCGTGCTTGGTGGCGAGGATCAGCGTGTTTTGAACGTCGTCCTCGGCCAGCGCGGCGCCGGCGGCGGCGATGAGCGGAAACGCCAGAACGGCGCGGCGGCTGAAGAGCGACATGCAAACCTCATGAGAACGGCGGAATCGCCGCGGCGCGCTTGATAGCATGGGCGCGCGGCAAAGCAAGGCGGCTCCGCGCACGAGCGTTCGGCTCGCCGTAGGCGCTTGGCGCCAGAGCCGGTCCTTCGCCGCGCCCGTCCCCAGACAGGATCAGGAGACGGGCAGGTCGGTCGTATGCAATCCCCTATTCCGCCGCCATATTCGGCAGTTGCGCCAACGACGCTTGCAGCGCAGCGTGATCGTAGTCCTGATCGATGAGCTTGCCGGCGAAATAGTCGGTGTAGGCCTGCATGTCGAAATGGCCGTGGCCGGAGAGGTTGAATAGGATCGTCGGCGACTTGCCCTCCTCGCGCGCCTTCAGCGCCACGTCGACCGCGGCGCGCACCGCGTGGCACGACTCGGGCGCCGGAACGATGCCCTCGGCGCGCGCGAACATCACGCCCGCTTCGAAGCACGGGGTCTGATGATAGGCGCGCGCCTCGATCAGGCCGAGCGCCAAGCAATGGCTGACCATCGGCGACATGCCGTGGTAGCGCAGGCCGCCGGCGTGGAAGCCGGGCGGAATGAACGCCGAACCGAGCGTGTACATCTTGGCCACCGGCGCCAAGTGGGCGGTGTCGCCGAAATCGAAGGCGTAGCGCCCGCGCGTCATCGACGGGCAGGCCGCCGGCTCGACCGCGATGATGCGCACCTCGCGCTTTTCGCGCAGCTTCTTGCCCAGGAACGGGAACGCGATGCCGGCGAAATTCGATCCGCCGCCCGCGCAGCCGATGACGACGTCGGGATAGGCGTCGGCCGCCTCCATCTGCTCGATCGCCTCCAGGCCGATCACGGTCTGGTGCAGCAGAACGTGATTAAGCACGCTGCCGAGCGAGTACTTGGTGTCGGCGCTCTGGGCGGCCACTTCCACCGCCTCGGAAATGGCGATGCCGAGGCTGCCCGGAGAATCCGGGTGCTGGGCGAGAATGGCGCGCCCGGAAGCGGTCTCCTTGCTCGGGCTCGGCACGCATTTGGCGCCGTAGGTCTCCATCAGCGCCCGCCGATAGGGCTTCTGATCGTAGGAGACCCTGACCATGTAGATTTTCACTTCGAGGCCGAACACCCCGCCAGCGAAAGCGAGCGCGGAGCCCCATTGGCCCGCCCCGGTCTCGGTCGTGAGCTTGGCGACGCCTTGCTGCTTGTTGTAGAAGGCCTGCGCGACGGCGGTGTTGGGCTTGTGGCTGCCGGCCGGGCTGACGCCTTCGTACTTGTAGAAGATGCGCGCTTTCGTGCCGAGCTTCTGCTCCAGCCGCCGCGCGCGATAGAGCGGCGTCGGCCGCCACAATCGGTAGATTTCGCGCACCGGATCGGGAATTTCGATCGCGCGCTCGGTGCTGACTTCCTGGCCGATCAGCGCCATCGGGAACAGCGGCGCGAGGTCGTCGGGCCCGATCGGCTTGCCGGTGCCGGGATGCAGGACCGGAGGCAGCGGGGCCGGCAGGTCGGCCGCGATGTTGTACCAAGCGCGCGGAATGCGCTCTTCGCTCATCTGATACTTGACGCTCTCACCCATAAGAACCCCCTTCGCCTCGTCGCGCTAACGCTCGTCAACGGATGACGCTAGCACGAAGGGGACAACTTGTTGAACAGCAAAATGAACCGCGACGCTACGCCGCGGCGGGGCTCTTGACGGCGGCGGCGCGGCCGCGCAATCAGGCGCCGACGGCCTCGCGCCGAAGGGATCGCCGGACCGATGAGCCGCCTCACGCGCGTGCGCCACATCGTCGAATACGCCGCGTTCCGCGCGACGGCGGCGCTGATCGCGGCCCTGCCGCTCGAGGCCGCCTCGCGCTGGTCGGGTCTGGGCTGGCGCGCCATCGCCCCGCATTTGAGGCGCCATCGGCGCGCGCTCGACAACCTCGCCGCTGCGTTTCCGGAGATGAGCTCGGCCGAGCGCGAGCGCATCGCTCTGGACATGTGGGAAAATCTCGGCCGCACCTTCGCCGAATTCTTTCATCTCAGCCGAATCGCGGCGGAAGGACGCCTCGCGTTGGAGCCGCCCGAACGCTTCGAGGCGGTCGCCGCCGCCGGCCCTTTCGTCGTCTGCGGTCTGCACATGGGCAATTGGGAATTGATGGCGCTCGCGGGCCATCGTTTCCGCGTGAAGTTGGCGGGCGTTTATCAAATCCTCAGCAACCCGCTGGTCGATCGCGCCGTCTATGCCCTGCGCGCGCCCTGGTATCTGGGCGGCTTGCGCGTCAAGTCGACGGCGACGGCGCGCGCCCTGCTCCGCCAGGCGCACGAAGGCGGCTCGCCGGCGTTCGTGGCCGATCTGCACGAGGGGCGCGGCGTGGCGACGCCGTTCTTCGGCCGGCCCGCGCTGTCGAACCCGTTTCCGGCGCTGATCGCGCGCGCGACCGGCTTGCCGCTCTACGCGGTTCGCGTCATCCGCCTCGCCAACGCGCATTTTTCCATGCGCATCGAAAGAATCGAGGTTCCCAAGACCGACGATCGCGACGCGGACGTCGCGACCGCGACGGCGGCGCTGCACGCGCGCTTCGAGGAATTCATCCGCGAGGCGCCCGAACAATGGACCTGGGCGCATCGACGATGGCGTTGAGGGAAGAGGCAATAGGCAGTAGGCAGTAAGGCAGCAGGGGCCGGTCTTCGACCCCCTGCCTATCGCCTACCGTCCCGCAGGAGCCGCCCCTGATCATCGCCACCTGGAACGTCAATTCGGTCCGCCAGCGCCTGCCGCATCTCCTCGACTATCTCAAGGAGAGGAGCCCAGACGCGCTGTGCCTGCAGGAGATCAAGTGCCTCGACGAGGCGTTTCCGCGCGCCGAGATCGAAGAACTCGGCTACAACGTCGCTGCGCACGGGCAGAAGACCTTCAACGGCGTCGCCATTCTCGCCAAGCGGCCGATCGAGGTCGCGCGCGGCCTGCCGGGCGATTCCGATGACGAGCAGGCGCGCTACATCGAGGCGGTGATCCCGACGGAGCGCGGCGCGGTGCGCCTCGCCAGCGTGTATGCGCCTAACGGCAATCCCGCGCCGGGCGAAAAATACGCCTACAAGCTCGCGTTCATGGACCGCCTGATCCGCCACGCCCGCAAGCTGCTCGCCTACGAGGAGCCGCTGGCGCTGGCCGGCGACTTCAACGTCATTGCCGAGCCGCGCGACGCCGCTCATCCCGAGCAATGGGAAAAGGACGCGCTGTTCCTGCCCGAGACGCGCGCCAAGTTCCGCGAACTTCTCGCGCTCGGCCTGGTCGACGCGCTGCGCGCCGCGAGCGACGAAGCCGGTCTCTACACCTTCTGGGACTATCAAGCGGGGGCCTGGCAGAAGAACAACGGCGTCCGCATCGACCATTTCCTGCTTTCGCCGCAGGCGGCCGATCGGCTGGCGGGAATCGAAATCGACAAGGACATGCGCGGACGCGAAAAGGCCTCCGACCACGTTCCGCTCCGCATCGAGCTGAGGGACGCGTGAGGCGCGCCGATCGGCGGCCGCGCCGGGCGAGCGAAAGCGGCTTTGGCGCGGGACGGCGAAACAGGAGAACCCCATGACGGCTGTGCGGCGCCTGGCGCTCCTCTCGGCTCTGGCCCTGACGGCGTGCGTCTCCACCGACGACGAGCCCTTTTCGCTCGACGACGGCGACGCGGTCGCGCCCGCCGCGGGCGGCTACGTCTGCGATTCCTACGACGCCGCCGGCGAGAAGATCGACAAGGCCATGCAGGCGCGGCTCGTTGCGCTGCGCCGCGACAAGAAGACGCAGTACGCGTTGGTCGGCGACTCGCCGTCGCCGGCCGCTCCGTTCACGCTTCATCGCGCGAAGGCGGACCTCTCCATCGTCGCCGCAGCGAACTCGGACGCTCCGGGCGAAGGTCTCTTCGTCGCCGCGTTCGCCGATGCGGCCAAGGAATTCAAACTCTATGTCGAAGCCGACGATTTCGCCGCGCAAGCGCAAGCGATCGCGCGCGGACGCGGCGTGACCGTCGCGAGCGATCGCTTCGGGGCCGATCTGACCGGGCCGGTCGAGAGCCAAAGGGCCTTCATGATCGAAATGGCCGCCGAGCCGAAGGGCTGGCGAATCTCGGCGGATTGCCGCGCCAAGCCGTGAGAGCCCCTGCCGCGCGGGCCGCTCACTCCCGCGAGGGATAGTTCGGGCTCTCCCGCGTGATCGCGACGTCGTGGACGTGGCTTTCGCGCAGCGCCGCCGCGGTGATGCGGGTGAAGCGCGCCTTGGCCTGAAATTCGGCGATGGTCGCCGCCCCGACGTAGCCCATCGCGGCGCGCAAGCCGCCGGCGAGTTGATGCAGGATCGCGCTGGCCGGGCCGCGATAGGGCACCTGGCCTTCGACGCCCTCCGGCACCAGCTTCATCTCGTCGGTGATGTCCTGCTGGAAATAGCGGTCGGCCGAGCCTTGCGCCATCGCGGCGAGCGAGCCCATGCCGCGATAGCTCTTGTAGGAGCGGCCCTGGTAGAGGAACACCTCGCCGGGGCTCTCGTCGGTGCCGGCGAGCAGCGAGCCGACCATCACGCAGTCCGCGCCGGCGGCGATCGCCTTGGCGAGATCGCCGGAATACTTGATGCCGCCGTCGCCGATCACCGGCACGCCGGCGGCGCGGCCCGCCTCGGCCGCTTCGAGGATGGCGGTGAACTGCGGCACGCCGACGCCGGCGACGATGCGGGTGGTGCAGATCGAGCCCGGCCCGATGCCGACCTTGATCGCGTCGGCGCCGGCGTCGATCAACGCCTGCGCGCCCTCTCTCGTCGCGACGTTGCCGGCGACGATCGCGACCTTGTTGGTGGCGCGGTGAATGCGCCGCACCTGCTCCAGCACGTGCTCGGAATGGCCGTGCGCGGTGTCGACGACGAGGCAATCGACGCCGGCCGCCATCAGAAGCTCGGCGCGCGCGAAGCCCTTGTCGCCGACGGTGGTCGCCGCCGCGACCAGCAGGCGCCCGTCGGCGTCCTTGGCGGCGTCGGGATGGGCGGTCGCCTTCTCGATGTCCTTGACGGTGATCAGGCCGACGCAGCGCCCCTCGTCGTCGACCACCACCAGCTTCTCGATGCGGTGCTGGTGCAAGAGCCGGCGCGCCTCGTCCTTGCTCACGCCTTCGCCGACGGTGATGACGCCGCGCGTCATCAGCTCGCTCACTGGCTGGCGCGGATCGTCGGCGAAGCGCACGTCGCGGTTGGTGAGAATGCCGACCAGACGCGCCGGCTTGCCCGCCTGCGCGCCGCGCTCGACCACCGGAATGCCGGAGATCGCGGCGCGCCGCATCAGCGCCAGCGCCTCGGCGAGCGAGGCGTCGGGAAAGATGGTGATCGGGTCGACGACCATGCCGCTCTCGAAGCGCTTGACCTTGCGCACTTCCTCGGCCTGGAGCTCCGGCGTCAGGTTG
>Ga0326728_10001899_pt1 | contig 71545 bp, 70 predicted proteins | sample MB3enrmetagenome_FD_207602 | JGI IMG/M metagenome (GOLD analysis project Ga0326728, IMG submission 207602) | Lab enriched peat soil microbial communities from McLean, Ithaca, NY, United States - MB31MN | ecosystem: Environmental > Terrestrial > Soil > Wetlands > Peat | place: USA: New York...
CTTTCCGGATGCTTTTGCCGTGTTTGGGGGTCTGAAGGAGATTTGGATTCGCAAGGATCCCAGCCGCTTCGAGGGCCCGTTCGCCGCCGCCCCGTGATCTCGCTCACGCAACTGCGAACTACGAACGATGAACTGTGGACTAGCTCTTGAAGAAATCTCCCAGCCCCGCCCGCTCGGCGTGGGCCGCCATCGTCGACTGAATGGTCAGGGCCAGTTCCAGCGCCGCGCGCCCCTGCCGCGCCGTCACCTTCGGCTCGCGCCGCGTCCGCACCGCATCGAGGAATGAAAGAATCTCGAGCTTCAGCGGCTCGCCTTCCTTCACCTCGGGTTTCACGAATGTCAATCCTGGCGCTGGGCCCGGCGCCGGGCCGTCGTGGGGGGCAGCCTGGGGCCCGGCCAATCCCGTCGCAATTTCTTTCAGTTTCTCGGGATCGTTTTTCGCCGCTGCAATCTTCATCGCCAGCGTCACAGGTATCTTTCCCGACGCCAGCAGCTTCTGGATCACCGCCGAATCGAGCTTTCCCGTCGACAAAAACTCCGCCGCCGCAGCTGCGACGAATGTATCCGACGAATCTCGTCCCAAAGTCTGCCCCACCGCAGGTGGGCTGTCGATCTGAATCACCAGCACATCCCGTCTCGCATAATCAATCGAAACGTACTGCCGCGGCTCGAAGAATCTCAACTTCCGCACGCGCTCAGTCGAAACCCGCGACGCCGTAAAGTTCGCCACGCAGCCTGACTCGAACTCCACCCGAACATTTGCAATGTCCACCTTGGGCGACAGAATCGGCAGCCCCACTGCGCGCACCTCGCGCACCCCACTCTTCGCGAACGTCAGCACGATGTCCAGGTCGTGGATCATCAGGTCGAGCACCACGTCCACGTCCAGAGCCCGCGGCGTAAACACACTCAGCCTGTGCGCCTCAAAAAACATCGGCCGCTTCAAATTCGGTTCCACTGCCAGCACCGCCGGGTTAAACCGCTCCAGATGTCCCGGCTGCAGAATTCTTCCACCACGCTCCGCACGCGCAATCAGATCGTCGGCCTCGCGCAAATTCGCCGCCAGGGGCTTTTCTACCAGCAGATCCAGGCCCGCCCCAACCCGCGCATCGAGCAGCGCCGCAGCCACCTCGTGATGCTTCACGGTTGGCACGGCCACGACGGCCGCGTCCAGCCTCAGGTCAGCCCTTAGCAGCTCTTCGATGCTCGCAACAGTTTTGATCCGGTACTGTTTCGCAGCCTCTTCCGCCCGCGCCGCATCGGGATCGACTGCTGCCACCAGGCTCACACCCTCGCCCGCCGTCTCCAGCTCGCGGACCACTCTCAGGTGATTGCGCCCGAACGCTCCAGCGCCGGCCACCGCCACGCGCAACTGTCGTTCGCCTGCTATTTCGCTGCCTCTTTTTCCGGCCCTTTTCCTTCCACGGCCTTCAGGCACCTGCTATAGAGCGCCAGCAGTTGGTTCACGTGCTCCTCGGGCTTGGCCCCGCCCGCCCCGGTGAATCCCGTTGAAGGCACTGCCGTCTTGCCCACTCCCGTCGTTCCGGCCACAAACTTCAACAGATCCAGCGCGATATCTTCATTACGCCGGGCTCCAAGCCCCGCGCCATTGAGTGTGTCCATAAGCATTTCTCCGAACACCGATGCTACCAGATCGAGCATTCGCATTCATTCCGATTCCTCTGTCTGTCTCCGAGGCTGCACACCCGACAATTCATCTCTCTCTGCCGCAAATAGGGCTATAATTCGCGTAAATCTCATCGGAGACCAAGACATATGAGTGCGAAAGCGAGCTGGGTAGCAACAGCCGTCGGCACCGCCGTGGGTACAGGCGGCTGGATCTTCGGGTTGGGCAGATTTGTCTGGCCAGCGCATCCTCAGTGGGCGCTCTTCTTCATCACCATCGCTGCGACCATTGTCACAATGGTCTTGGTCGAGCGGGATGTTCGGAGCGCAACGAGTGCCCGACACTGATCGACCACCAACCTCGGCAGAACTGCTCACTTGCTACTCTTGTCTTAATGCTCCTCGTCTACATCGCCCTCGGTGCAAACCTTCCCAGTCCCGCAGGCCCTCCCGACGCAACACTCGCGGCGGCTCTCGAGCAAATCGCCACGCTCGGCCGCATCGCCGCGTGTTCCTCTCTCTATTCCACCGCGCCGGTCGGCTTTGCCGATCAGCCGCGCTTCCTGAACGCCGTCATCGCGCTTGAAACCGATCTCGCGCCGCGCCCACTCCTTGACGCGCTTCTCTCCATCGAGCGCTCGTTCGGCCGCGATCGCTCCGCGTCCGTTCCCAACGGACCCCGCGCCCTCGACCTCGACATCCTCCTCTACGGCGATCTCATTTTTTCTGAACCTGCCCTAGAGATTCCTCATCCACGCCTTGCCGAGCGCGCCTTCGTCCTCGTCCCTCTCGCCGAAATCGCTCCCGATCTCCGCGTTCCTCATTCCGGCCTGACCGCCGCTCAGCTGCTCGCCAATCTCCATCCGCGCGCCGACGCGGGCACCGTTGTCCCCTTCAAAAGTCGCCGCTGGCCAACCGAGGTGGGCAGCGCATCAAATGAGGGCTGAAAGCTGACGGCTGAGAGCGGAAAGCCTCACACCGCCTCCGGACTCAAACTGCGTCGAGGCCCCTAAGTGACATTAACCGTATTGGTTCTGAGCCCATAAGTAGAGGCGCAAATCCAATTAAGATGAGTCCATCCTTCCGGGTGCCGCTCGAGCCCCCTGGCTCGTGGTGTACCGGTGCCTGCTGCACTGGCGCAGGTTGGAGGTACGCATCATGCTGTCGACGTATTTCGGATTCAAGGAAGAGCCGTTCGGGTTCAGTCCCGATCCGCGATGCTTGTTTCTCAGTCGCACCCATCAGCAGGCGCTTGAAGCGCTTGAAGACGGCTTCCAAAGCAACCGCGGTTTCACGGCTATGATTGCGCCCCCCGGAATGGGGAAGACGACGCTGCTGTTCCGCTTCCTCGAAGACGTTCGCGAATCCTCCCGCGTCGTGTTCCTCTTTGACCTCGATGTCACCTGTGAGCCGCGCGAGTTTGTTGGCCACGTTCTGCGCGATCTCGGGATCACGCCTGCCCAGGGCAGCGCTGAAATGCACGAGCAGCTCAGTGAAGCTCTCATCAAAGAAAACATGGCCGGCCGCAAATTCGTCGTCGTAATAGACGAGGCCCAGAATCTCTCTGAAGCCGTACTCGAGCGCGTTCGCCTCCTCACAAACTTTGAGAACTCGCGCGGCAAGCTCATCCAGGTCGTCCTCTCCGGCCAGCCGCAGCTATCTGACAAATTACTCCAGTCCTCTCTCATCCAGCTTCGCCAGCGCATCTCCACGGTCTGCCACATTGAGCCGCTTTCGGCCGAAGAGATCGCCGGCTATATAAACTATCGGGTCAAAATGGCGGGCTATCTTGGCCGCCCGCTCTTTGCTGAAGACGCAACCAAGTTGATCGCGGAGGCCAGCCAGGGCACTCCCCGCACCATCAACAATCTTTGCTACAACGCGCTCTTGCTCTGCTCCAAGTTCAAGTCCAGGCAGGTTGATGCTGCCATGGTGGCCAAGGTCATTACCGCGCTTCAGTTGGTTCCGCATTCGAATGTGCGCGCCGCGGCTGCTATCGATGTTCCGGCCGCTTCCGCCGCCGGTGAAGCTGCTGAGCAGCCTCGGAAACGCAGGGAATATGGCGGCCTGCGTCTGGCGCCGGAATCAGGCGAACCCGCCCCGCCAGATCGCAAGAAGCCGGCGGCCGAGCCCGCGATGCCCAGATTCTGGGAGCGGACCCGGTTGCGTCTCGTGAGTTTCGCTGCAGCAACCGCCGGCAATGCAATGATCTGGGTTCCCGCGGCCGCGCTCATCCTCGTGATCAGCTTCATTGGCATTGTCCGTATCACTGAAGTCTTGTCGCCGCCCTCCCACGCAACCGGCGCCGACCAGACCACGGATCTGTCCGCCCCGCCGCCATCGGATTCCGACGATCCCGGCGCGACCGAATCCACTTCGCCCGCCGAATCCAGCACTCCGGTTTCCGCGCCCGCCGCTGCTCCCATGCCGACGCGGGCTGCCGGCGTTCCCAAGCCCTCGCCCATTACTGCGAGACCTGCGACTTCCATTCCGATGCAATCGGCGTCATCGGCTCCTTCCTTGGGCTCAACTCAGAAATCGCTTCAGGGCAGCGGTTCGATCCCCATGCCCGCGGTGGCCGCGCAACCTGTTGTGATGGCGCCGCAGGCAAATGTCCAGCCGGCAGCGATCAATACGAGCGCGACGCCGGTCGCTCCGCCGCAGGCATCAGCACCGCCTGTCGCATCCGCGCCCAAGCCGGTGCATCCCGCGCTTGCCGGCGACGCGCCGCAGCCTGGTTCCACTGGCGAACCGGCGCCGAGCGTGCGCCCCGCACTGCCCCAGCCGTAAAGCCTGAATTCTTCACTCGCTTGATGGCCCGGATTCCGGCCGCGTCTACTGCCCGCTACTCTTCGCTCTCCGCGATCCAATAGCGCAGCACCTTATTGTTCTCGCTGTCGTAGCTGCAAACCAGTTCAACGCGCTTGAACACGCCGGTTGAGTCCTCGAGCAGCAGCTTGTCCGATACGCTCGTCGTAATTCCAGGCGCCACATGAACCGCAACCTGATCGCTAAACCGCTCATCCGGCGTTGCGCCGTATGCCCACCTGAATCCGTTGCCCGCAACCGAACTTAGATACTCGTCCGCGCCTCTCGAGCACGCCCGCTCCGCCTGCGCTCCATCGTCTTCTGGCATTCTTGTGTTGGCGCCCGCCTGCCTCCTGTCCGCTGCTGCCACCCCGCCCGCACGTGAGGCTTCCCACGCTTTCAATCCCAACCAGACCCCGATCCCGCACACGGCGACAACCACGATGGACGCCGCCGCCACCTTCCACCTCGCGCTCCGCGTTCGCGCCAACTCCCATTCGCGCGAAAACTGCCCAATGCTGTAGAGCAGGGTGCCCGTCTCATCGCCCTTTTGCCAGTGCACCGCTACCAGGTCGGTTGTCGGGCTGCTCACAAACACCTGTCCCATCAAGCCGTCTGCCTTGCGTTTTGCTTGCGCGCCCTTCGCGGGATACTTCTGCGAACTCACTTCGTATCCCTCCTCGCTCGCGTCGCGCCAACCATGCGTGGAACCCCTGAATTTTCGGCTGAAACGGAATATACCACCGCTCGCCGTCGCAGTCGGTGTCGCGAAATCCCGTCCGGCTGCATCACAATGGTTGAGTAGCCTTTCCCCCAACCTTGAGAGTGCAACCATGCGGCAGTTCTCACTCAATGCGACCTTTCGCGCGCTTGCGGTTCTCGCCGCCGCCTCGTTTTCGCTGTGCCTCACCGCGCAGTCCCCGCCGCAACCCGCGCCCCCGTCCCAGTCGACCAGCGCCGCCCCGAACGCCAAACCTGCGACGATCACGAATACCGAACAGATCACCGTCACCGCCTATCGCGCCCCGCTCGGCGTTTTAGAAAGCCCCGTCACCACGCGCCTGCTCACCCAGCAAGCACTGCGCTCCACCGCCGCCATCACCTTCGACGATCAGTTGCGCCAGCTTCCCGGCGTCGAGCTCTTTCGCCGTTCCAGTTCGCTCGTCGCCAATCCCACCTCGCAGGGAATCAGCCTTCGCGCTCTCGGTTCCACCTCCGCCAGCCGCACACTCGTCACTGAGGAAGATGTTCCGCTCAACGATCCGCTCGGTGGATGGATTCATTGGCAGGAGCAGCCCGAACTCTCAATCAAAGACGTCGAGCTTGTCCGTGGCGGTGTCAGCGATCTCTACGGATCAAGCGCCATCGGCGGCGTGGTCAACATTATTCCGGCACTCCCCTCATCCAAAAGCATTACGGTACAAAGTACCTTTGGCGGCGAAGGAACCTACGACAACAGCCTGATGGCGACGGCACACCATGGTCCATGGAATTTTCTCGCGGCCGGCGGTCTCATTGGTACCGACGGCTACATTCAGGAAGCTTCATCGCAGCGCGGTCCGGTCGACGTGGCCAGCAATGTTCACAGCCAGAACACCCTCGTCTTTGCGGGCCGCGACCTCGGCAACCTCAAGCTCTTTGTGCGCGGGACTGGCTTCGACGAGTCTCGCCACAACGGAACCCCATACCAGATCAACGCCACTCGGCTCATTCGCTACTCGACGGGCGCCGATTGGCAAAATGCGCACAACACTGCGCTTGCTCTGCGCCTCTACGGATCGGACGAGCGCTACCGCCAGACATTCTCGAGCATTTCCAATCTTCCCAACGCTGGCGACCCGTCCTGCACCTATCGCTGCGGCGAGATGCCGAGCAAATTCTCCTATGTTCCCGATAACGAGCTCGGCGCCGCCGCGCATTGGAGCCAGCCAATCGGTGCGGGCCTTCTGCTCGTTGTTGGAGCCGATGTGCACGACGTCCGCGTCTGGGATCGCGAGCAGTCGTACACCGGCGCCGACGCGCTCACCAACCTCGCTGACCATCAGCGCGACTCGGCCGCTTACGCTGAAGCCATGTGGGAGCACAAAGCCTGGACGATCGTTGCCGGAAGCCGCATGGACTGGTTCCAGAATTACGACGGCCACGAAACCCAGTGGAACGGGTCAGTCTGGACGCCGACCTCGACCCAGCCGCCGCAATTCGATCAACTTGTTTTTGACCCGCGCCTCGGCCTCTCGCGCAAGTTGTCCGATCACTGGGCGCTCACCGCTTCGGGATTTCGCGCCTTCCGCGCCCCCACGCCCAATGAGCTCTATCGCTCCACGCAAGTGGGCAACGAGCTCACCCTCCCCAACGGCAGTCTCCTCAGCGAGCGCGCCACCGGGTGGGAAGCCGGTCTCGCTGCCGAACACTCATGGGGCAGTATCCGCTCCAGCTACTTCCTAACCCAGGTCAATCGCCCCATCGTCGCTTTCACTACCAACCCCAGTTCTTCGCCCATCCTGCTGATGCGCCGGAATCTGGGCCAGATCGAGAGCCGTGGCGTTTCACTCGACTACGAACTTCATCCCCGCTCGTGGCTCGCAGTCGACGGCGGCTACCAGTACGCGCACGCTGTGGTCTCGCGCGGCTCGCAGGATCTCGGCAACTGGATTCCGGAGGTAGCGCGCAATCTGGCCACGCTCAACCTGCGCGCGTCCCGGCCGTCGATCGGAACCATCAGCCTTCAAAGCCGGCTTAGCGGCCGCCAGTTTGACGACGACGCCAACGACTATCTTCTCCACGGCTACTTTCGCCTCGACGCCTACGTTTCGCACAGTTTCACCCGGCGCATCTTCGGCTCCAAAATCGAGATCTTCGCTGCCGGCGAAAATCTCTTCAACCGCTCCATCGAAGTTTCCAAAACCCCAACGACTACGCTCGGCCAGCCGCGCACCGCCCGCGCCGGCTTCCTCATTCATCTCGGCAGTGCCACTGAATAGCCGCGTGGAATCAGCCGCGCTTCCATTTTGAAGCAGGCACCTCTCGAGGAGTCTTGTAACAAGGGCACGGCTTTAGCCGGGCCAAAAAGCAAGCAGGCGAACGGGGCTTCAGCCCCTGAACCCTGTTCTCCTTGAATCTGCTTCATCGTAGTCCTCTAAAATCAACCCGTGCCCACGCTCTTCCAACTTCTGGCCTCAACCCCCTCCGGCGGGCGCCGCGGCCGTCTCCTCCTGCCGCATCAAACCGTCGAAACCCCCGTCTTCATGCCCGTCGGCACGCAGGGAACCGTCAAAGCCGTCCCGCAGGACACGCTCGAATCCCTCGGCGCAGAAATCATCCTCGGGAACACTTACCATCTCTATCTGCGTCCCGGCCACCAGGCCATTCGCCGCATGGGCGGACTTCACAAATTTATGAGCTGGCCGCGCGCCCTCCTCACGGACTCCGGCGGCTTTCAGGTCTTCTCGCTCAGCTCGCTCCGCAAAGTCACGGACGATGGTGTCCAATTTCGCTCCCACCTCGATGGGAGTTCGCACTTCTTCACGCCTGAACATTCCATCGACGTTCAAATTGCTCTCGGCGCCGACATTGTCATGAGTTTTGACGAGTGCACTGAGTATCCCGCTGATCGCGCGCGTGCTGAAGAAAGTCTCCGCCTGACGATGGCCTGGGCTCGCCGCTCGCTCGATCACTTCCGCGCACACAGTCATGAAGTTCCCTGGCACGATCTGCCGGAGCACGAGAATGGGGTGCCCCATCCAAGCTTCGCTTGGGTGGGGTCGCACGAACATCAAACCCAATCGCTCTTTGCCATCGTTCAGGGCGGCATGCATCGCGATCTCCGCCGCCAGTGCGCCGAGCGCCTCGTCGAAATGGATTTCGACGGCTACGCCATCGGCGGTCTCAGCGTCGGAGAGCCGCGCGAGCTGACACTTGAAATGATTGCGGAAGTTTTGCCGCTGTTGCCTAAAGACAAGCCGCGTTACGTCATGGGCGTCGGCTATCCCGACGAAATCGAGCAATACGCCCGCATGGGCGTCGACATGATGGATTGCGTTCTCCCCACCCGCGCCGCGCGTCACTCGCTGCTCTTCACCAGCGAGGGCCGCCTCAACATTAAGAACAAGCAATTCGCCGAAGATCAGTCCCCGCCTGATCCTGCCTGCCAGTGCCCTGTCTGCCGCCGTTACAGCCGCGCCTATCTGCGCCATCTCGTGCAGGCCGGCGAGCCGCTCTCAGCAACTCTCAATTCAATCCACAATCTGGCCTACTATCTCGCCATCATGCAGCGCGTCCGTACTTCGCTCGAGCCCACTCCCACCGATCGACCGTCCGGCAGTTAACGTTCTCAGATTCGATCTGGGGCTACAAGCTACCGGCTAGAAGCTAGAAGCCAGGAGCTATCCCCGCCCCCAGCAACTGCTTCAGCGCGTCCACATACTCGCTCAGCGCCACTCGCCCCTTTTCCGTCATGCGGTAGAGCGTCTGCGGTTTCCTCAACACAAATCGCTTTTGCACCGCAACGTATCCTGCCTCTTCCAGCTTCATCAGCTGCGCGCCCAGGTTCCCGTCCGTCGAGCCAGTCTTCTCCCGCAGCCACGTAAACTCCGCCTCTTCCACTCCCATCAGTAGCGAGAGCAGAGCCAGCCGCAGCTTCCCGTGAATCACTGGATTCAACTCCGGCAGTTCAGCCATTTGCCGCCTCACCATGTCCGCGCCACCGCGACTCCAGAATCATCGCGTAAATTCCAAATACAATCTGGCACAGGAAGATCGCCACCAGGAACGCCAAGATGCCCGCGTTTACGCTGCCAAAACTGGCGATCACAGTCGCCGTCCACCATGTGAGCGCGCAGCCAAACTCCGCCTTCCACTTCAGCATTACGCTGCATGCAAAGTTCGCGCATCCCAGCATCGCCGACGCCGCCGCAAGGAAGATCCGAATATCGGCCAAATGGCCGCCAAAGCCCAGGGCGTCGAAAAGAATGAACATCGAGATGCCCATCGCGCACCACGTCGAACCGATCGCGCGGCCCAACGTCGTGCTCGGCCGATTGCCGCCATGCCGCCACAGACCGACTGTCGTGACCAGCCCGGCCGCAACCACCGTCACCGGCCACGCATACGCAAAGTGGCCCCATCCGGCCCAAAAGAAGGCCACATAATACGCAACGCCCCACAGCACAAACGTCCAGCCCCAGCCCTCCGCACTTCGACGCCCCTCGGCAATCATGCTTTCAATCAGCACCAGCCGCTCCGTCAATTCCGCGTCTTTCGCATTGTTTCCCACGGTTCACCTCTTATCCTTTCTGCTTCGCCTTACCCGTTCCGGCAGCTCAGGCATTTACAGCCCCCTGCCTCCGCCCGCGCGACTCCAGGATCATTGCGTAAATTCCGAACACAATCTGGCAGCAGAAAATCGCCACCAGAAAGGCGATCAGGCTCTGCGTATCCGTTCCGAACAGGGAGGTCCACGCCGCCAGCCACCACACCACTGCGCACGCAATCTGAGCCTTCCACTTCAGCAGAATGCCGGAGGCGGCATTGGCTGTCGCCAACAGCGTCATGACCACTGCCACGCACACCTGCTGGTCGGCCCTGCCGCTCAGGCCCAGCGGCAAGAGCAGCGCAAACATCGAAATCCCCATGGCTACCCAGATGGAGATGATGGCCCGTCGAATCGTGGTCATCGGCGCCTTGGCGCTCTGACGCATCCGCGTGGCCAGCGCCCAGTTCAATAACCACGTGCCGACCATCGTCACCGGCCACGCCATGTAATGCTGGCCCCAGATGGGCCCGCCAAACAGCCCTGAAGACCAGGCGAGGGCCACATAAAATGCCACACCCCAAAGCAGAATCGTCCATGCCCATCTCGTCGTGCTCCGCCGTCCTTCGGCGATCATGCTTTCAATCAACTCCAGCCGCTCCGTCAATTCCGTGTCTTTCGTCTGGTTCTCCATTCCTCACCTCTTAAACTTTTTGTTGATCTCTGATCTCTGATCTCTGATCTCTGATCTCTGATCCCTGATCTCTGATCATTGATCACTGACCACTGTCTCTCACGCGCACTCCCACCGCCTCGCGATGCGGCGCGCAACCACGAACAGCACCACGCCGATCCCGAGCAGCACCGACACCTGCGGCCACAGCGCCGTCACCGGCAAATCCCGCCAGAACACCTTCGTGAACCCATCGATCGCCCACGCGTTGATCGTCAACAGTCCCGCCTTCTGCATCGATTCCGGCATCAGGAAACGTGGAAACATGCTCCCGCCGATTGACGACATAATCAGAATCACCAGTGTCGACAGCGCGCCCAGTTGCGCGCGTGTGTGGCACAGGCTCGCCAGCAGCATCCCGAACGCTGCCACTGCAAACGCCGTGCAGATCCCCATCACGGCGAACCCCGGCAGATGGCTGAAAAAGTCCAGCTTGAACACAGCCCATCCCCACAGGAACATCGCCACCAGTTGCACAAAGGCCAGCAGCGTGTTGAACACCAGCTTTCCCGCCATCAGCTTGGTCATTGTTACCCGCGTGCTCAGCACTCGTTCCAGCGTCCCGCTTTCGGCTTCGTCCAGCAGCGCCCCCGCCGACCCGCTCGCCGTGAACAGCAGAAACATCACCCCGATCGCCGCCGCGTAAAACGAAATCATCGGGCTCTTCTTGGTCTCTCCCACCACAGCGCGCGCGTTCACCGCGATAATCCCCGCGTCCGCCGAATCGGTCCCGCTCCCGGATCTTCTGCTGCCCACTCCGATCTTTCCGCTTGCCTCTTCCTTGCGCAGCGCATCCAGGTCCTCGTGCATCTTCGCCTTCTGGGCCGGCGTAAATCCGCCCACATATTTGTCCGCGTACTTCATTCCCTCGTCCGCCATCGCCGACGGCATCGATGTGATCGCCGCCTTCTGCAAGAGGCCCACCACAATCTGCGGAGCGATCGTGTCGCTCTGGTCGTTCAGCAGTTCCAGCGTGCTTCCCCCGGAATCCGGTCCAAACGCAATCGGGTGCTGCCCGAATCCCGCAGGAATAATCAGCGCCACCGGCGCGTCGCCTGCCTTCACCGCCGCTTCCGCTGTCGCCGCCGTGTACTCAGGTCCAGTCGGCACCCCTTTTTGGGTCACCGGAGTGCGATGCACCCAGAGCGAGCCGTCCTGCTCCAGCGCCCGGACAAGGCTTTCTGAGCCTTCGCTCTTATCCTGGTCGACAACGATCAACGTGACCTTCGGTGTCGAGTTATTCTCTTTCCCGAAAATCACCGCGAAAATTGTGAAAAACGCCAGCGGCAGCACGAAGCTCAATACCATCGCCCCGCGGTCCCGCCTCAATGCAATCAACGCCGTCCTTGCCACATTCCAGATCAATCTCGTAACTCCCTTCCCGTCAGGTGCAGAAAAACCGACTCCAGGTTCGGTCTCCGCAGCGATAAGTCCTCCAGCTCCAGCCCTGCCTTCGTCGCGTCCTCCAGCAGTGGTGCGATCTCTCCCGCCTGCTCGATCGTGAACTCCGCCGTCTCCTGCGTTACACGCCCGCCGTGCCGCTGGGCCCACGCTTCGATTTCATCCTTGCCGCCTGCGAACCGCGCCAGCACCTGGCTCCTTCTTCCAAACGTTCCTTCCACCAGCTCTTCCTTCGTGCCCTCCGCGATAATCCGGCCGTGATCGATAATCGCGATGCGGTCGCACAGCCGCTCCGCCTCTTCCATGTAGTGCGTCGTGTACACAATCGCCGTCCCCGCGTCGCGCAGCGCCTCGATCATTTCGAAAATCCGGTTGCGCGACTGCGGATCGACGCCCACCGTCGGCTCGTCAAATAGAACGACTTTTGGCCGGTGCATCATTCCCGCCGCCATGTTGAGCCGCCGCTTCATTCCCCCGCTCAGCGTCTTCGCCACCTCATTCTGCTTCTCTTCGAGTGCCGCCCAGTGCAGGCACCATGCAATCGCTTCTTTCAGCGCGTGTCCCTTCAACCCGTAATACCGCCCAAACGATCCCAGGTTCTCCCGGCAACTGATCCGTGGGTAAATCGAGAGCTCCTGCGGAACCCATCCCAGCGCCATTCTTGCTTCTGTAGACCCCGCAGCCTTCCCCATCACCATCACGCGCCCGCTGTCCTGGATCACGCGCCCCACCATGCTCCGGATGAGCGTGCTCTTTCCCGCTCCGTTCGGACCCAGCAGTCCCAGGCACTCGCCCGCGCGCACTTTCAGGCTCACCCTGTCCACCGCCGTCAAGTCGCCGAACCGCTTCACCAGCGCATCAACTTCCAGCGCCGGCCCCACTCCAATCCTTTGTGCACTCGCCGTCATCGTCCCTCTCTGTTCACCTTCAACCGCTTTTATGTTCCCTTGGCCCTTGATTGCTTGGTCCCTATCGCTTAGTGAAGAGTACTCTATAAAATAGAGTAAGAGAAGTCAAGTGAATTCTCCGCGCTTCGCCGAAGTTGCTAGGGGCCAGTTCCAAAATGGTTATTGAAAAACAGATATTGTTTATTGAATAACAAAAGAGTATTATTGACAAACGATAAACAATACTCCAATAATCATTACGTTTCGTTGGGGGCATTATGAACCTGATTGGCCCGAAGTCGATTGCTTCGAAACTCCATTTAGCGGTCAAGGTGCTGTTTGTTTTCGCGATTGCGAGTGTTTTGATCTTTTCGATCGTTCCAGCTTGGCCTTCCTCTTGGCACTTTGTGTCGTTTGTTGTCCGAAGCGGCCCACTGGAATTTTCCTTCGATATGCTGCGAGGCACCGAAGCGAGGTGGTGGATCTGGGGTATGGAACTTGTTTCACGAACCTGCCATGCGGTGGTTCTCTACCTGCTGATGCGAATCCTGGAACCCGCTGGAGCAGGAGAACCGTTTCAACCCAAAACGCCGAGTCTCTTGCGCATAATGGGCTGCGCTGTCGTAATCGGCTCCCTCTTACGAACGGTCTTTTGTGGCGCGTTGCTGAACTGGTGGACGGTTACCGAGTCAGGCGCACATTTCTCCTGGGCGATCGATTTCGACGCGATCCTTATGGGAATCCTGCTGGTGGTGCTCGCTGAGGTTTTTCGTCGCGGCTATGCGCTCAAGACGGAAAGCGAACTGACTGTTTAGGTAAAGAGCTATGGCGATTCGTGTGCATCTTGACCGGGTAATGCTCGAACGTGGCATTTCTCTAACGGAGCTAGCCGGTCGCGTCGGAATCACTCTGGCGAACCTATCCATTTTGAAAAGCAACAAGGCGAAGGCCGTTCGATTCTCCACTCTCAACGCTCTGTGCCAAGAACTGCAATGTGCTCCTGGCGATATCTTGAAGCATGAAATAGAAGTAGAAGAGACGGAATGAGTCTATACAGAAAGATCCCGGCCTTTAGGTTCGGAAACTGACCACTGTCTTCCTACAAATGCAGCAAGAACACCGGAGCCATCGCCGCCAGAATCGCCGCCACCAGCAGTGCCAGCACGCCCATCGCCTGCTTGGGCGCCTTCGGCAGCCACCGGATTCCAAACACCGCAAGTGCCGGCAGTTGCGCCACCATCAGCAGTTGCCAGATGTGCGCCGCCGCTCCCTCATCCGCCTCGCGCGCCGCGCCATAAAGCGCAACGTGCCCCAGCACCACCGCCAGCGCTGTCAACGCCATCGCCAATGGAACCACCGCGCTCGGCTGTCTCACCATCGTTCCAAAAGTTGTCCGGTACTCGGTCATCGCGCCTCCTGTTGTCGGGTGAATATGCTCGCCCACCGCGCCACGCATCACGTCCATCCACGTCTTCAGGTCCGCGCGGCCTTCCTGCAGAAAGTCTTCAAACTCCTCGCCGTACCGTTCTCTCCAGCGGGGCGGATACAGGCGCGTCAACAGGTGCGCAAGTTTGCGATTCATCGCGCCTCCAGCCTCTTCAGCCCTGCCTTTGAAAACTGATTCAGCCTCGTCAGCTTCGCGCGCAGCACCCGCAGCCCATCCGGAGTGATCCGGTAAGGATGGCGGCGTTCTTCGGCCGGCAGCGGCCTGATCCAACCCTGTTGCTCCAGTCGCGCAATCGCACCGTACAGCGCTCCCGGCCCCAGCCGCGTGCCGCACAGCCGCTCAATGTCCTCGATCATCGCGTGCCCGTGCTTCGGCCCGCTCGCCAGGCTGGCCAGCACCAGCAGGGGTGGATCGGAATAATACCCCGGATCCATCTGGTTTTCCGTATCTACTACGTCGCGCGTACTACGCATGACGTAGTTATCACACAGTCGGCGATCCATTGCAAGCAGATTCTTCGCGTGGTGAAAACTTTAGCGAGCGACGCCGTCCTCGCCGCCGCGTCACGAACCGTCCCACGCTCAGTGCATCATCGCCGGACCGGGCGTCCCATCCGACCACTTGGCAACCCAGACCATGAGAATCGTCACGCGTTCTTCGGGGTCGTTGGCCGAAATCACCGGCGAGCCCGGCAGATCGGCTCCCCAGCTCTTCGCTGCGTCGCCCGACACAAAAAACATCAGGTGGGGATGCCAGCTCTTGCCCTCGTCGTTCAAATATTGCTGCTTCGACATCATGTAGCACATCGCTCCCGGCTCGAGCGCCGGCAGCTCTTTCCGGTCAAGTGCCTTTGAAGTCGCCTCCAGAATCTCCGCCTTCGATTTTCCTTTGAGCGCCAGCTTCGTCTTCATCAGGTAGATGGGCACGAAGCTCCTCGCTGCCGCGGGATTAAAGCAAATCGGCGCGCGGACATTGGGATTCCAGAACTCCGGTTCAGTGGTCGCGGCGCCCCACCCTCGCTCGACGATGCACAGAAATCCGTTCGCGCCTTTCGCCGCGGTCGTGTATCCGTCGCGTCCCAGCACCATCACCTCGGCTCCGTCTGAAATCGACGCCGGCGCCGCGGTGCGAGCCAGCGCAATCTCCGCACTCGCGTCGGCCATCAAATACGCATCCACGGGCGCCATGGCCGCATAGGCAGTCTGCGCCAGCGCCGGTCGTGTCATGCCGGCGGCAATGAGTGCAAAGACGAAGATACAGATTGGCCTAATCTCTTTTGTTTGCATCGACCCCCCAGGAGGCGTGTGCAGCTGCAACGCCTGCGTTGCCTTATCCTAAGCGTCGAGCGTTCCACAATCCACATTTAACGGTTACCGATCACCCGCCTAAGCCTCCCTGCGAGGTTCAAAATCCTCCCGGCTTTGCGGGCTCATCTCTCTCGCACTGCTTCCAGGCCCTTTTCGTAGCCCGCGATGATTTTGTCCCACGCCGCGTCTGCCTCTTCGTCGATCACGCGCCGCCCGGCTTCGGCGTCGAACCACTCCACGGTACGCTTCACGCCTTCCTCAAATCGCACCTTGGCGCAGTAACCGGGGACAAAGCGCTTGATCTTGCTGTTATCGAAGACAACGCTCGCAGATTTGTCCCCTGTGAGGCTGCCGACAAGCTCCGGCATGCATGCGCCGAGATAATCCGAAGCGATGTGAACCATCTGCGGTTCCACGCCGGCGGCCCGCGCTGTAATCGTGTAGATCTGATCCCAGGTCAAGACTTCGTCGCTGGTGATATGAAACGCATGGCCGATGGCCTGGCTTGCCCCAAGCAGGCCGACGAGTCCCTGGGCGAAATCGCTGTTATGCGTGACTACCCAGAGCGATGTGCCGTCGCCGGGAACGATCACCTTTTTCCCGCGCCGCATGCGATCGAGTGCCGTATACGACTTCTGCCAGCTATTCACTGCCAGGACAACTTGCGTATCTCCGTAGGTCAGCGACGGTCGCACGATGGTGATGGGAAAGCCAGATTCGCGGTACTCCCGCATCAGCCGTTCTTCGCAGGCGATTTTGTCGCGCGAGTATTGCCAGTAAGGATTGGCGAGCGGCGTCGACTCCGTGACCAGGTAATGACCGAGTGGCTTCTGGTACGCGCTTGCCGAGCTGATAAAGATGTATTGATCCGTGCGATCGCGAAAAAGCCGGATGTCCCGTTCAACCTGATCGGGAGTAAAGGCGATCCAGTCCACGACGGCATCGAATTTCCAGTCGCGAATTGCCTCTCTCACCGCTGCCTCGTCGGCGATATCGGCCACGATGGTGTGAACAGAATCGGGAATACTTGCGGCTCGTTGACCGCGTCGCAGCAATGTCAGCTCAATGCCACGTTCCGCGGCCAGCTTGGTGCACGCTGTGCTGATGATTCCGGTGCCGCCGATAAACAAAACCTTCATGCGCCCTCCGCGGACTGCCTGGTTGGCGAAGAATCAGATTACAGCCTCGCCGGCGGATTCCCCTCTCGGCAATGCTTGGGGGCAATGGGCGAAACACGCCAAAGGCCGCGATGGTCGTCCGTCTGCGGCTGACGAAGGGTGGGATCATCGCCTGTCCGCGTCCGCGGCTCGGCCCTATCCGACCATCAGGGACCTCAGACATGCCGAGACCCGATACATCCCCGACGATGCCCTCTGCATCAAAGTTTTTGGATTATGGGACCACACCCCCTCAAGAACCCCCTCAAGACATGCCTATGGCCGATGAACACGCCCCAATCCGAGTTCTCGTCGTCGACGACGATCACCTCGTCGCCGACTCATTAGCGCTGATTGTGCGTGGGCGGGGATTTGAGTCTCGAGCGGTCTACAGCGGCGAGGATGCCGCCGAGGTTGCCCTCACGTGGAAACCCGATGCGGTGATCGCTGACGTGATCATGGGCAAACTGGACGGAGTGGCTTTGGCCGCTTATCTAACCGAGGTGCTGCCCTCGTGCAAGGTTCTTCTCATCTCGGGAAACCTGGACGCTGCTGAAATGATGAACGCTTCGAACAAGCCCGGGCACACTTTCCCCCTTCTTGCCAAGCCGGTTCATCCTGACCACATCTTTGAGTTTCTCGGTTCGTCAACCTACGAAGCAAGCAACTGATCTTGCTACCGGTCTCGTAAATCCTCAGCTGCGGACTGCTGTATTTTCACTTGTTCACTGTCCTTCATCCACGGCCCCCTCAAGCATTCTTTCCGTCACCCAGCACACCACTTCTGCCCAATCGCCGGCCACTTTCTGCCGGAGTAGCCGCGCCGTTGGATACCATGGTGTTCGCTCTGACACCTCCATCCATCGCCAGTCCGCCAGATGCGGCAGCAGAATCCAAACCGGCTTGCCCATCGCTCCGGCCAGGTGCGCGATGCACGTGTCCGTGGTGATCACCAGGTCGAGTGCCGCCATCAGCGCGGCTGTCTCCGCCAAATCGCGGTCCCCGCTCGATCCATCGACAACGAGAACATCCTCCGGTAAACTCGTCAGCTGTTCCGTCGCTTCGCCCTTCTGCAGCGAGATCCAGTTCGCATCCACCGCGCGCAGCAGCGGTACCAGTGTACCCAACCGCATCGATCGCGCAGCGTCTGCCTTGTACTTTGGATTTCCCGCCCACGCAATGCCCACACGCAACCCCGGACGCCCGTCGGCCCGAACAGAAGGAAATTGCTTCCGCTTTTCGTGCGCCATTTCCTCATCCGCGCCCAGATACGCTCCCGTCCATGGAACCGTCTCGATGGTTGTTCCGAACACTGCAGGCAGGCTCATCAGCGGGCACTCCAAATCAAACTTGAGTGCATCCGCGTCCATCACCGCGGTCTCCGCCAATCCCGAGCGCACCACGGCGAGCGACCTCATCAATCTTTCAGCCGTCGGCTGCACCTCGAGCACCGGCACGCCACCTCGCGCGGCCACCAGCGCCGCATAGCGGCAGAACTGGATCGTGTCTCCCAGTCCCTGTTCCACATGGAGCAGCACGCGCTCTCCATGCAACTCCTCGCCATTCCATCGCGGCTGCGCAAAGCTCCGCGGCGCGCGATGCACTTCGCGAAATCTCCTTCGCGCCTCGTACGCTGCCCACCCGCGCTCCCAGTCGCCCAATCGCAATTGCGTCAGCGCCAGGTTGTATTTCGCTCCTGCGCTTGCCGGGTCCTGCTCGACCGCAGCCTCATGCGCCTTCATCGCTTCCTCCATGCGTCCCAGGTCGAGCAGTGAGTTCCCGCGGTTCGACGGTGCCGCGCGACTGCCCAGTTCCTCGGCCCGCTCGAACACCGCGACCGCTTCCTCGAACCGTCCCTCCAGATGCAACACGATGCCGTGCATATTCACGGCCTCGTCGAACTCCGCATTCCGGGCAAGCGCCCAGCGCATCCACTCTCTCGCGCCCGCCACGTCCCTCTCCGCGGCGCGAAACTGGCACCACGCCACCAGCGTTTCCACCTGGTTCGCGTCTAGCGCCAGCGCCCGCCGCAAACAGGCCTCTGCCGCTTCGGGCCTTCTCCTGTCCCGCTCCAGCAGCGCCAGGTTCACCCACCCTGAAATCAGATCCGGCCGCAACTCCACCGCGCGCCGCAGTGCCGCTTCAGCCTCCGGCTCTCGGCCTTCGTCGCGCAGCAGGCTTCCCAGGTTGATCCAAGCCGCCGCGAAGTCAGGCCTCATCGCCAATGCACGCCGGTATCGCTTCTCCGCTTCGGATGCTCGCCTCAACTGGGCCAGCGCAAACCCCACGGCGAACTCGCCCTCGGGCAATCGCGGCCGCAAAGCCAGTACCGCTTCGTACCGTTCGAGCGCCTCTTCATTCCGTCCCGTGAGTGCGAGCGCGTTGCCCATTCCCAAATGCGCCGCCACCAGTGCAGGCCGCCGCTGCAACGCCAGCTCGAACTCGCGGATTGCCCCGCTTGCCCGCCCGGTCGCGATCTTCAACTCGCCCAGCCCCATCCGCGCCAGCACATCCATTCCATCCAGCCGGATAGCCTCTGCGTAGGCCCGTTCTGCATCGTCCATCCGATTTGAAGCCTTGAGCGCCTGCCCCAGCGCAACCCACGCCGCGCCCATCTCCGGCGCCGCGGTCACCGCTGCAGCTGCCATCTTCACCGCGGCTTCGGTCTGCCGGCTGCTTAAAGCCACCAGGCTCATGCCCACCAAAGCCTCTGGCTGTTGCGGATTCCGCTCCAGCGCGCGCTGGTAACGGAGCGTAATCTCACGCAATCGCCCCGCGCACCCGGTTTTCGAGACAACCTGAGTCGATTCCCGCGTATCGTGGCCCCGCATACTCTGGAACCTAGCTCTGCGCGGACGTGCACTCAAGGGCCGAATTCCCTGCGCTCTCGCCCTACCGCGCTACGTTTCCCATTCTTTCCGCCGGTCCTGTTTCGGAACGCGCGATCCCACTGTCCCTCCTTCGCCCGCTCCTTCACGGGCACTATCATTCAGCTGTGCCCTCCCGTGCCAACTTGAGCGACCTCCTCGCCAATGCCATCACTCACGGCATCGGCCTCGGATTCGCTGTGGTTGGCGCTGTTTGCCTCATTGCCGCTTCAACACGCGGCTCGACGCTGACGGTCGTCAGTTGCTCCGTCTTCTCGGTCGCGCTTGTGCTTCTTTATCTCTGCTCGACGCTCTACCACTCGCTGGGTCGCACCCGCGCTCGCCACGTATTGCAGGTTCTCGACCACTCCGCCATCTACGTGCTCATCGCAGCGACCTATACGCCCTTCACTCTCGTTTCGCTGCGCGGGCCAATCGGATGGACTCTCTTTGCCGCGGTCTGGTCCCTGGCCCTGGCAGGCATCGTCTTTAAGAGCTTCGCCATCGGCCGTTTTCCCGTGGCGTCGGCCCTGGTTTATCTTTTTCAAGGCTGGCTCGCCATCTTCGTCGTGCGGTCGCTTCTCCATGCCATTGGCTGGCACGGACTTCTCTGGCTCGGCGCGGGCGGCATCGCTTATTCCCTGGGCGTCATCTTCTTCGCCTTTGACCGTCTGCCTTTCTTCCATGCCACATGGCACATCTTCGTCTTGGCCGGCAGTGTCGCCCACTACTTCGCTATCTACTTTTACGTTGTGCCTGCGCGCCCTTGAACATACTCTTGAAGCTCCTGCTGAACCCTCAATCCAAGGCCCGCGCTTTAACCCTTTTCGGCCATGGCGCCCATCGTTGACCCCCACCCCGGTTTACCGGTAAAATCAAAGAGTTTGGCGATGCACCCGGTTGCCGGGTGCCCGGGAAGCTGCCGCTGGGTTCAGCGTGTGTGCAGTTGGCCTCCCGATGCAGTCTCACTCTGTATCCGCCCCCTTTAAGCACACGATTCTCGAACACACGAGTCTTGAGCACTCGAATCGCGTTTGCGCCCGGTCCTCTGTGACCCTCAGCGCTGGAGGCTTTGTTATGTACGCAGTCATTCGCACCGGTGGAAAGCAATACCGCGTCGCCCCCGGCGATGTGTTGAAGATTGAAAGCGTTCCGTCGGGCAGCCCGACCGTCGAGTTCAGCGATGTGCTTGCCGTTTCAGGCGAGGCCGGATCGATCGCCAAGCCAGCCTCGGCCACGGTCACGGCGGAAGTCCTCGGCGAAGGCCGCGGCGACAAGATCCTGGTCTTCCACTTCAAGCGGAAGAAGCAGTACAAGAAGCTCCAGGGCCACCGCCAGAACTTTACCGAGGTGCGCATCAAGGCCATCGTGGCTGACGGCGTCACCTACGACGCCGCAAAGAAGTAACGAATTCTTTGGGTTGACGTTTTTCGATAGAAGCTGAAAGGAAGTACGGGGCTTCGGCCCCTGAGGGATTGAATCATGGCACATAAAAAAGGTGGAGGCAGTTCCACAAACGGGCGCGATTCAAACGCGCAGCGGCTGGGTGTAAAAGCCTTTGCCGGACAGTTCGTGACCGGCGGCTCCATCATCAGCCGCCAGCGCGGCACCCGCATCAAGCCCGGCGTCAATGTCGGCATTGGCTCCGATGACACGCTCTTCGCCAAGGTTTCGGGCCGCGTCAAGTTTACTGATCGCGGAAATCGCGGCCGCTTCGCATCGGTCGAGCCCGCCACGGAGTAGGCGCGTCTCAACGGTAATCTGGCGCGCCCCATGCGCGCATTGCACCAAATCAAAAGGCCACGGCAACCGCCGTGGCCTTCCGCTTTTCTGAACCCAGAAAACTGATCCCTATCTTTACGTTTCCGATTCGCGGCCCTTCATATTGCGAGCCAGAACCTTCTCGACCACGCGCTCCACATCGGAAAGGAAGAAGCTGTTCGCGGGCTGCTGCACGGCCACCTTCGTGCCCGTGTGGCCCAGTGCGGAAGCGATTTCGTTCCACCGGTAGATGGTCGAGCTCGCCGGCATCAATACCGGCTTGCGGACAGGCTCCGGAATGACGCAGTAAACCATCCAGATTGCCAGCGTCCCAAGGATCAGCGATTCGTAAACGAATTGCAGCGGATCGGTGAGCGACGCAGCGCGAGAGATCCACGACGCAAGAATAAAGTCTGCCGAACACATGACGCCAAAGCCCAGTGCGATACCAAAGGACAGATCGCGCACCGTCAGGCGCAGCGCATTCATGCTCAGGCAGAGAAAAGCGAGCAGGCAAAGTTCCAGAACGCTAACCGAGTGCATCAGCCCGTACGATACATCCCCGATAATGTAGATTCCCCTGTGCCCATACGTGATCGAGCTCAGGCTCACAATGATCGACACCACTGCCGCCCAGCGGAAGATGACGATCGCCAGCTTCGCGATTCCTGGAAACGCGGCCAGCGCTGAGCGGAAAACTTCAACGCAGATGAAGAACAACAGAACCGTGCTCAGGAGATAGGTCGCAAAAAAACCAAAATAGTAAATTTGCCCAACGTGGTGATCGATTCCCCACGGTTGCGACTCCTCGTAGAGAACGAGCATCAGCACCGGTGTCGAGATCGCCCGCAGCGCAAGGTAATAGCCCATCGCCGGGAAGCGGCGATGCAGACTCTTGCTGAAGAAAAGAATGGCGAGCGCGGCCCAAAGGACAAGTTCAGCCGCGCTCATCGCCGACATTGCAACGTTTAATGGCATAAAGGCAAGTGTGCGCTCGTTCGAACGCATTCAGGATAGCGCCAGTATGCCTAATGTCTCAAACACAAAAGGGTAACGCGCTCTTGGCACTTTCGTGCTACACGGTGCTCCGCTGGCCTTTTCCGGCCAGCATGCCTTCGCCATCCTTACTGGGTCGGAGGGTTCGTCGCGAAGCAGGCGCCCACCGATTGGCAGGGAAGTGGCCCTGGAAGAGTGATCAGCGGACCCGGATCAGTAGCGGCCACCGAATTGCGCGAGACGCGAGCCTGAGTGTTGGCTGGCGCAAGCGACGCGGAGGCAAGGCCGGCGATGGCAACGAACAAGGCAAAGAACCGAATGATGGTTTTCATCTTTGGTAACCTTCCTGATTGAATTTTGAAAGAAGAATTCTCTTCTTTTCAAGCCTTATCTTATCCTATATTTCATTACAAGTATATTTTTTTCATATAGATACTAAACTAGCACACGTTGTAGTTACTAACGTCATATCTGCTCGCTTCCGATCCGTAGATAGTAACCGTTTTCTCAACACCCCGCCTCCCTCTTCCGGACGTTCCCGCATGGTAAAATAGTTGTAGGTGAAGGCGCTTGATAGCCCCCCTCTTTTCAAGCGGTTACTCCCGCTTCAGCGTCCGGTTTGATCCCCGGCGGCCCTCAAGATCACGGAACACTTTGCGAACGGAATTCTATGGCGACTGAAGTTCTCGGCTCCTCCTCCATTCACGGCGATAACGACAGCTACACGGGCGAAAACATCAAGGTCCTTGAAGGCCTCGAAGCCGTCCGCCTGCGCCCCGCCATGTACATCGGCTCGACAGGCGAGATCGGTTTGCACCACCTCGTCTACGAGGTGGTCGACAATTCAGTCGACGAAGCTCTCGCCGGCTACGCCAAGAAAGTCGATGTCGTCATTCACGTTGACAACTCCATTACCGTCGTTGACGATGGCCGCGGAATTCCCGTCGACATGATGGATCTCGCTGACGGAGAGCGCATGCCGGCCGCCCAGGTCGTCCTCACCAAGCTGCACGCCGGCGGCAAGTTCGATGCCTCCAACTACAAGGTCTCCGGCGGCCTGCACGGTGTCGGCGTCAGCTGCGTCAACGCGCTTAGTGAAGAGCTCGAAGTTGAAATCTGGCGTCCGGAAAAACCCGGCGAGCCCTCGCACACGTACGAGCAGAGCTACTCCAAGGGCGTTCCCACATCCAAGCTGCAGAAAACCGGCACCAGCAAGCGTCGCGGCACCAAGGTCCACTTCCTGCCCGACAGATCCATCTTCACCGCCACCGAATTCAATTACGACACGCTTGCGCAGCGCCTGCGCGAGATGGCCTTCCTCAACAAGGGCCTCGAAATCACGCTCACCGACGAGCGCACCGCCGACCCCAAGACCGGCGAAGCCCGCCGCGCCGAGTTCCGCTATGCCGGGGGCATCGCCGAGTTTGTCAAGCATCTCAATCGCGGCAAGTCCGTCCTGCACGATAAGCCCATCGTCATGGAGGCCCTCCGCGACGGCGTCGACATCGACATCGCTCTCCAATACAACGACAGCTACTCCGAGTCCGTCTTCAGCTTCGCCAACAACATCAACACCGTCGACGGCGGCACGCATCTCTCCGGCTTCCGCGCCGCGCTCACCCGCACCATCAACTACGTCGGCCAGCAGATGGGCCTCTTCAAAGACATGAAGGAGTCGCTCTCGGGCGACGATGTCCGCGAAGGTCTCGTCGCCGTCGTCAGCGTCAAGCTCTCGCAGCCGCAGTTTGAAGGCCAGACAAAGGGCAAGCTCAACTCCGACATCGCCGGCACCGTGCAGGCCTTTGTCAATGAGCGCCTCGGCATGTTCCTTGAGCAGAATCCCCCCGTCGCCCGCAAGATCATCAACAAGGCCATTGAGGCTGCCCGCGCGCGCGAAGCCGCACGCAAGGCTCGCGACCTTACCCGCCGCAAGGGCGCGCTCGATGGCGGCGGCCTGCCCGGCAAGCTGGCCGATTGCAGCGAGCGCAACCCCGAGCGCTGCGAGCTCTACCTCGTCGAGGGCGAGAGCGCCGGCGGCACCGCCAAGCAGGGCCGCGACCGCAAGTTCCAGGCCATCCTTCCCCTCAAGGGAAAAATCCTCAACGTCGAAAAGGCACGCTACGACAAGATGCTCGGCCACGAGGAAATCCGCGCCATGATCACCGCGCTCGGCTGCGGCATCGGCAAAGACGACTTCGACGCCGCCAAGATCCGCTACGGCAAAATCATCCTCATGACCGACGCCGACGTCGACGGCTCGCACATCCGCACGCTGCTGCTCACCTTCTTCTTCCGCCACATGACCGAGCTCATCAAGCGCGACCACATCTACATCGCGCAGCCGCCGCTCTACAAAATCAAGAAGGGCCGCTTCGAGCAATACATTAAAGACGATCGCGAGTTCGTCAAGGTCATGGTCAACCGCGCCGCCGAGGGCATGATCGTCCGCCACGGCGAGATTGCGGCAAAAATCGAGGGCGCCGACCTCACCCGCTTCATGGCCACGCTCAATGAGTATCTCGGCTTCGTCGAAAAGGTCGACAAGCGCATCCGCAATGAGAAGCTCACCGAGTTGCTGGCGCGCGCGGAGTTGACCCATCGCGCCGACTTCACTTCGAAGAGCGGAAAAGACATTCCGGAAAAGATCGCCGCGCTTCACGCCAAACTCGTCGAGTTCGCCGATGAGTTCCAGTTCAAGGTCGCCAAGCCGGCCGAAGACGAGGAGCACCACACCTGGTCTGTCTGCTTTACCGATGCGCAGGGCGCCACGCGCTGCATTGACTGGACCCTCGCCTCAAGCCCCGAGTTCCGCCAGATGATGTCGAAGTACACGCTCATCAAGGAGTTTCTTGAGCCGCCCTTCCTGGTTGAGTACGCGCCGAAGGCAGTCAAAGCCGCCGGAGGCAATGCGAAGGCCGGTGGACCAGATATCGTCGATCTCGAAAGCGACGAAGACGACGAGCCGGATGCCGCGGGCGCGCCCTCGCCTGGCAGCGCTGAGACCAGCAAGGCCGCCGGCCGCACTCCGCGCGCCCTTCGCGAGCCGGTCGAAAAGCAGACCGCACGCGATCTCTTCGCTTACATCGTGGAGCAGGGCAAGAAGGACTACCAGGTGCAGCGCTACAAGGGCCTCGGAGAAATGACGGCCACGCAGCTCTGGGAAACCACCATGGATCCCGAGCGCCGGACTCTTCTCTCTGTGAAACTCGAGGACATCGTCGAAACCAACGAAATCTTCACCACGCTCATGGGCGAAGACGTTGAAAAGCGCCGCAAGTTCATCGAAGACAACGCCCTCGACGTCAAGAACCTCGACATCTAAAGGAGCTTCCAGCCCTTAGCCCTCAGCCGGGGGTTCCCCGTCCAAGCTCTGCTTGGGTGGGTAAGGATTCGACGCGGCACGGCCTTAGCCGTGCCGGAACATCCGCCTTAACAATTGTCGGCGCCAACCTCCACCCCCGCGGCGCTCGCTCCTTGCGGGCCCGCCCCGAATGCACCGCCCCCGGAGGGGGCGAGGAAGTTAGCCCCGGGTGGAGTGAGCTGCGTATCGCGAACGAAACCCGGGGAACGCGATCCAAAAAAGCGAGCCAGCCCCGTAGGGGCGAAGGAACCGCGCTACAAAACCAAAGTGTTTCACGCCCTCCGCGGCGCTCGCACCTTGCGGGCTCGCGCCGGAACATCCCTCACCGCTTCAGAATCATCCCCGCCCAATCCACCCACACGCTCGTCATCGCCAGCCTTCCCGCCACCAGCGTCACCACCGTCAGCACGGCCAGGCCCGTCGCAAACGGCCGATCGAAGCTCCGCGTCATCACCGCGCGCACCACAAGCAGCAGCACTCCCAGCGTCACCACCGGCCCGAACAGCGCCACCCAAAGGTGCAGCCCGTAGATCGAATTCACCTGCGCGATCCGCGCCGTCGCTCCGCTCACGATCGCGAGACAGGCCATCAGCATCATCGGCCTGTGAATGCGCGGCCGCTTGCGGTTCAGCACGCCCATCGTCACGAACGCCGCGAACAGCGCAATCTCCGTGTACATCACCAGCAGAAACTGCCGGCTCGGCCAGTCGAAAACCACCTGGCTCGGATCCACCTGGAGCGAGCGCGTAGCCACCAGCGGCCCCGTCACCACGATCAGCGCCGCAATCCCCACCACGCCCCAGCCCAGCGTCATGTGCGCCCGGCGATTGTGCGTGGAGATCAGCAGCGCCTGCACTAAGAACCCAACGAACCAGAGAAAGATGGCGCTCGAGTGCGCCACCACGACGGCCAGCATCGCCGGCGCAATCGGCGAGCCGTCAACGTGCAGGCCGTGAAAGATGTACTGCTGAAAGCCGAGGACGATGAGGACCATGAAGATGGCCCCGGCGGCAACGTAGAAAAAGCGGTCACGCTTCATCCGCAATCTCCTCTTTTTGAATTTTCAGGAACGCAGGCTCAGTAACGAAGGGGAAGCCTCGCCCATCCTCAGGTCGCGCTCATGGCTCGATCGATTTTGGGCGTAGCCCATCATACGATCCCGTACACCGGTTTTTGCAAGAGGATTTTGGATTGAGGCGTCGAACGATTCACCTTTGGGCGTCCGATCTACGCTCCGATTGGTTGGTTCGATTCCGGAAGGAGCAGGGGCCTTCAGGACCATGAATTCCCGCGCCCTGGGGCCGAACGCGTGTGTGCGCAGCCAAGATGCACTTATACTAAAGTGCTGGACGCCCTCGGGTTAAGGCAGCAGCCAGTTTCGGGCCTTCGGGGGAAAAGCAGCGCTATGTTCGAACGCTATACGGAGAATGCACGGCGCGTGGTCTTTTTCGCGCGGTACGAGGCCAGCCAGGTCGGCTCGCCTAGTATCGAAACGGAGCATCTGCTGCTGGGCCTGCTGCGCGAAGACAAAGCGTTGACCAACCGCTTCGTGGGCTCACGCGCCTCGGTGGAGTCGATCCGGAAGCAAATCGAAGCGCACACTCCCGTCCGCGAGAAGGCTCCGGCCGGCATCGACCTGCCACTTTCGAACGAGAGCAAGCGTGTCCTGGCGTACGCAGCGGAGGAAGCGGACAGTCTTGGCCACAAGCACATCGGGACGGAGCACCTGCTTCTTGGCATCCTCCGCGAGGAAAAATGCTTTGCCTCCGAGATTCTTGCGGAACGCGGCCTCAACCCTGCGCAGATTCGCGTTGAGATACCCCAGTTCGCAAAAGAGAACGCCGCCGTGCGGCAGCGCGCACGAGAGAACAGCACCCTTGCTGAGTTTGGCCGTGATCTCACCCAGGCCGCTATGGATAAGCGCCTTGAGCCCTTGGTCGGTCGCGAGAATGAGATCGAGGCGCTCGTCGAGGCGCTCTGCAGCCGAATCAACAGGAACCCTCTACTGATCTGCGAGCGCGGCGCTGACGGCGGAGCTCTAGTTGAGATGCTTGCACAACTCATTGCAGATGGCGGTGTACCCGAGTTGTTGGACGCCAGACGCGTGTGGGCGCTCGACGTTGAACAAATGGTTGGTGAGGCGGCAGATGGCAAATCGGCCAAGGAGAGATTAACTGCCATTGTGAAGGAGCTCGCCGAGGACCGCAACTCCATCATTTTCATCGACGAGATGCAGCGGCTCTCTCAATTGGATACCGCCGGGATATTCAGGAGAGCTCTTTTGAATGGTGAGGTCCAGTGCATCGCGGCTTGCACCGAAGCCGGCCACGGGGGAGCGATCAAAACCATGCCTTGGCTTGGCCGGTGCTTTCGGAATATTCGGGTGCCCAAAATGCTGGAGGCCGACATTACCCGCTCATTATTTGCCCGCAAGGACTTGTTAGAGAAATTCCACGGAGTTAGTTATGCGGACGAGGCAGTCGAATGCGCCGTTCGCTACTCGGCCCGTTATTTTCCGGGGGATGCGCCATTCGACAAAGCAATGGAGATGCTCGATGCGGGGGGCACCCGCGTAAAGCTCCGGCTGGGCACCCTCCCTGCGGAGATCGCCGAATCTCGCAAGCGCATCAGGTTCATCGAGCACCGCGTCGGCTTGGCCGTCAACGGACACGAATTCGAGAAGGCTCGGTTCTACTCGGACCAGGTGCGCAAGGAGCGCGATAACCTTCGCACCCTGCGCGACAAATATCACCTGGATGACAGCGTCGCCGGGATCGTCGGGAGTGATGATATTGCGGAAGTCGTAAGCCGTTGGACAGGGCACACGGTTCCGTCGATCAAAGGGGGCCAAGCCGACGAAGGCGGGAGTACCAGTGCGCCCGCAGGGGCGGTCGGGCCCTTGGTCGGAGTTCGAAAGAGTTCGAGCTTGCGCGTTTTCATGTGTCACGCCTCGGAGGACAAACCCGCCGTGCGCGATCTCTATGCACGCCTGAAACGGGCTCAAATCGAACCGTGGCTTGACGCAGAGGACATACTGGCGGGTCAGGAATGGCGCTATGAAATTGAGAAGGCCGTGCGCTCGACGCACATTGTCCTCGTTTGCCTTTCGGCGCATTCGACTAGCAAGACTGGGTTCGTGAACAAGGAGATAAGAATAGCGCTCGACGTTGCGGATCAGCAGCCCGAAGGAACAATCTTCATAATCCCCTTGAAGCTAGAGGAATGTCAGGTTCCAGACAGGCTCCGGCAATGGCAGTGGGTCAACCTTTATGAGGAAGATGGGTTTGAGAAACTGATGCGGGCATTGCTTGAGTGCGCCCGCGGCATTGGAATCCGCCTGGAGGAGGATGATACTGCTATTAGCGACTAGGAACACGTCGATATAACCAGGTTCCCGCTGGTAAAGCAAAGTCGGGATTTCACTCCAATTTCCAGCGCGACATCGCGTGGAGACCGCGATCCCAAAGCTCGTTTACCGGGATCCATCCATTCCCCACACGACCTTGGCGACCCGGCCTTCGCCCCTCGTCCCGAGCCTCTGTCCTTCCGATCCCTGATCCCTGTCTTCCCTGTCAAGCCCCCGCAACCAAAATAATTCCGCTCGCCTCCCCTAAGTCCTTTATTACCTGGTCCCTACGTCCCTATGTCCCTGCCTCGCAAGTTTGCCGATAATTACCGCGCTTCGGCGCATACTCATTCCATGATCGACGCGCAAGCCACCATCGCTCCGTTGCTCCCACGCTCCTCTTTTTCACTGCTTCACCGATTCACTTCTTCACTCTCGAAAAATAATTTAAGAAAAAATTTAGGATGTTTCGCCGAATCTTCTCCACTTAACTCCTTTAGAATCAGTAGACGGACTCCGCGAAAACCGCAAAATGCGTCGCGAAAACGTCGAATTTACGCCAAACAACTCCTTTGGAATCAACAAAAACATCCCCCAAAATGATGATGCGTTTTATTCACCGCAAGCGACTCTCCTCAAAGGGGTTACATTCGATAACAGCGGCCTGTTCCCCCCGCTCACCATCCACCGACCACCGACCCGGAGTCCCCATGCGACGAATCACGACAACTCTCCTCAACCTTGCCTGCGCTGCCGCGATCCTGGCCTGCGCCGCCGCGGCCACTGCGCAGGAAGGCAACCTCGAACCTGCGCCCGCCAATCCGCTGACCAAGTCGCGCGTGTTTGCCTACGACGACATGACCGCCAAAACCGCGGCCAACGGCGCCGTGGGGCGCAGTGTGTTCAGCGGAACGCTCGCCACCGGCGAGGCTGTTGGTGTGCACGAGAGCCTGCAGCCCGCCGGAACCGCGCCCAATCCCGCCCACCGCATCCATCACTCGGAGGTGATCGTGGTCGAGGAGGGAACGCTCGAGTTCGACCACGACGGCAAAACGGAACGCGCCAACGTGGGCAGCATCATCTACGTTGCGTACGGCACTCTGCACCAGGTGAAGAACGTGGGCGACGGTCCCGCGAAGTATGTCGTGATCCAGATCGGCGGCGACACGCGGAAGTAGCGTTTCAGGGGTCAGGGATCAGGGATCAGAGATCAGAGATCAGGGAACTGGGATCAGCGCGCGGTGCCTGATGATCGGTCCAGGTATCCCGCGTCCCGAGTTCGGGACGTGGGATACCCGTTTCCTTCCTGGGCGGGTGAAGATCGCGAAGAGCAAATGCAGGTCCTTCGACTCCGGTCGCCGCGGCGACCTTCGCTCAGGATGACACCGCACCGGAGAGCGGCGCAGCTTACGATGCGCGGATCGCGCCGCGGCCGTGGCGCTTGACGGCGTACATGCGCGCGTCGGCGGTGCCGATGATCTCGTGCCCATGCATGCCGTCAGCCGGCGAAGAGGACAGGCCGACGCTGGCGCTGACCTTGAGCGAGAGGCCGCTCTTCATCCCGAACGGAGTTTCCATCAGCGCCTCGTGCATTCCCCTGGTCAGCTCGAGCGCCTGTGCCGCAGGGGTTCTCGGCATGAGGATCACGAATTCGTCGCCCCCATAGCGGAAGGCCATGTCGTGCTCGCGACAGATTTTCTGGAGTCGGCGTCCAGTGAGGGCGAGCAGCTCGCTGCCGATCATGTGCCCGTGCGCATCGTTGACCAGCTTGAAGCGGTCCAGGTCCCAGAAGGCAAGGCTCAGCGGCAGATTGAGCTTGGCCGATTGCCGCAGCTCGCGGTGCAGAACCTCGTAGAGATAGCGCACGTTGTAGAGGCCGGTCGTGTCGTCGGTAATGGTGAGCTGCTGGATGCGGCTGACGTCGCGGGCGTTTTCAATCGCGATGGCCGCGTGATCGGCAAGAATGTGCAGGAAGGCGATGGAATAGTCCGACATTTCGGCGCGTGGATTGAGGATTTCGATGACGCCCTGTATGCCGGTGCGTCCCCGCAAAGGCATGGCGATAACCGACCTGACGCTGCTGATGCCGGGAGTGGCGGATTGTGCGGCGCGTGGATCGCCTTCCATCTGCGGCACGAGGAGCGTTTCACCGTGCTCGAGGACCCATCCTGCAACGCCCTCGCCGGGCTTGACGCGAAGGCCGCGCAAGGTTTCCTGCTCCTCGCCGGCGGCGATGGCGTAGTAGAGATCGTGCGTGGATTCGTCGAGCATGAGCAGCGCCCAAAACTCGGCATCCACCATGCGCTCCATTTGCTCGAGAATGGTGCGCAGAATCGTGTCGAGATCGAAGCTCGAAGTGAGCGACCGCGTCAGCTGGTGAAACACAAGCAGATCGGCGAGCGGGATGCGCCCTTCCGTCTCGTTAGGCATAATCGGGCCCTGTGGGGGAAGTGCTGACCTCATTCTGTCATAAAATCGTTCGTCGCAGGTCGCGAGCAGTCAGCCGCCGATGTGAACCCGCGGTCAGCCGCCAATGTGAACCCGCAGTCAGCCGCCGATGTGGACCATCGATCGGGAAGGCTTCAGGAATCCGGGCTCGCCGATGTGGTGGCGTGCTTCCTTGCCGTGGATGGTGGCGACAATGTAGGCGCGTAGTTCGTCGTCGCTGGCGCCGGCGCGCAGGCGGCCATAGAGGTCGTGCTCCACCTGCGAAAACAGGCACGTGCGGATCTTGCCGTCGGAGGTGAGCCGGACGCGGCTGCATGCTCCGCAGAATGCCTGGCTGACAGGCGCGATGATGCCGATTTCGCCAACGCCGTCAGAAAAGGTGTAGCGGCGGGCCGTTTCGCTGGCCTCGCGCGGGGGGAGCTCGACCAGCGGCAGTGTGCGCCCGATACGGTCGACGATTTCGCGCAGCGTGACGACGATTTCGGGAGTCCACAGGCGGCCTTCTTCAAGAGGCATGAACTCAATGAAGCGGACGACGACGTGTTCTTCGCGGGCGAAGTGAGCAAAGCCTTCGATCTGGTCGTCGTTGAAGCCACGGAGCAGCACGCAGTTGATTTTGAGAGGCGTAAGGCCGGCCGCGCGGGCGGCGCGAACCCCCGCGAGGACTTTAGAGAAGCTGCCCTCGACGCGGGTGATGCGCTCGAACGCTGCGGCGTCGACAGCGTCCATGCTCACCGTGATGCGATTCAAGCCCGCATCTTTGAGCGGCTGAGCCAGCGACTCGAGCAAATGGCCGTTCGTGGTGAGCGCCAGGTCTAACGGCTCGCCATCGAGAGTGCGCAGGTGCGACAGCTCGCGAACCAGGTCAACCAGGCCGCGACGCAACAACGGTTCGCCGCCGGTGAGCCGGACCTTGGTGATGCCAAGACCGACAAAGAGCTCAATGAGACGCAGATATTCGTCGACGGCCAACTCGGGATACTGAGCACCCATCTCGCCGGTGCGGCAGTAGACGCACTTGTAATTGCAACGATCGGTGATGGAGACGCGCAGGTCGTGAATCACGCGGCCGTGGCTATCCGTGAGCGGCGGAAGCGGCGCAGGCGCGGGGAATGCGGAGACGGAAGGGGCAGCCATCGGCACCTTCAAGCCTATCTCTTTTCGCAGCCGGTTGAAAGGCCTGACCCTGATGCGAGAGCGCGAGCGGAGGAGAAGCGATAGCATGATGAAGCGAGCGTGCAGAAGGCTCGCGACTTCTCGCGATCGGCAGAGGAACCAGGAAAATGCCCGCAACCGGAGCACGGCCCGCGGGGGCGGTGGACGAAGCAGGCGCGGCGAAAGCCGTGCGGCAGATGTTCGATTCCATTGCGCCCCGTTACGACCTGCTAAATCACGTGCTCTCAGCCAATGTGGACCGGCTGTGGTGGCGAAGGGCCGCGCGCAGGTTCCAGGCAGTTCTGGCGAGGCCTGAGGCAACGATTCTGGATATTTGCTGCGGCACGGGCGATTTGACGATGGCGCTGCTCAAGCTGCGGCCCAAGGGAGCGATGCCGATTCTGGCCGGCGATTTTTCGCCTGCCATGTTGCGGCGCGGCGCGGAGAAATTTGGGCCGAAGATGGAAAACGGTTCCCCAGACGGCGCGCCGTATGCGATGGCCATCGAAGCCGATGCGTTGCATCTGCCGTTGCGCGCGGAATCGCTCGACTTGATTGTAACGGCGTTCGGCTTCAGGAATCTGGCCAACTATGAGGCCGGACTGAAGGAGTTTCATCGCGTGCTGAAACCCGGCGGTGCGTTGGGGATCCTCGAGTTCAGCGAGCCGGGCGGCCTAATGGGGAAGGCGTACGCGGTGTATTTCCGGCGCGTGCTGCCTGCCATCGGCCGCATGATCTGCGGAAAGGATGGGCCGTACAATTACTTGCCCAATTCCGTCGGCGATTTTCCGCCGCCCAGCACGATGATCGAGATGATGCAAGCGGCGGGCTTTGCGCAATGCGCGTGGCGACCCTACACATTTGGAATTGCGGGGTTGTACACGGCGGAACGACCTACTCTGGGAACTCAATGACTACCGCCGCCTCCAATTCGCGAGTGGCCACGCCTGCCGCAACGAACTTCCCCAAGGAGAAGCAGCGTGTGGCGCGGCACTCGATGGCGGCCGCTGCGGCGATGACGTTGCTCAAGATAGCAGCCGGGTTGCTCTCAGGGTCGCTGGGTGTGCTTTCCGATGCAGCACATTCGGGGCTTGACCTGGTTGGTGCGGCGCTGACGTACTTTTCCGTCAATGTGAGCGACAAGCCGGCGGACGAGGATCACACTTACGGTCATGGAAAGATCGAGAATCTATCTGCCTTCAGCGAGGCAGGGCTCATGGCTCTGTCGTGCACATGGATCATGTGGGAGGCTGTGGACCGAATCTTTTTCCACGCAGTGGAGATTCACCACTCGCTATGGCCGATGCTGGTGTTGGTGAGTTCCATCGGCGTCGATATCTGGCGTTCACGCCAGCTGCGCTCGGTCGCCGTGCGCACGGGATCGCCGGCACTGGCGACCGATGCATTCCATTTCGCCTCGGACATTTGGGCTACATCGGCAGTGCTTGTGGGGCTCGCAGCGGCGTGGGCAGGTGAGCGATTCCAGATTGGGTTCTTGCACTATGCAGATCCGGTCGCGGCAATCGTGGTGTCGCTCATGATTCTGCGCATGACGGTGCGGCTGGGGCATGAAGCGGTGGCCGCGCTGGTTGATGAGATTCCCGCGGAAACGCGCCGCAAGTTAGTGCGCGAGGTGGAGCGCGTGGATGGAGTACTGGCGGTGGAGCGAGCGCGTGTGCGGCGCGCTGGAGCCGGCTACTTTGCAGACGTAACTCTGGCGCTGCCGCGGCGATTTACTTTTGAGCACAGCAGTGAGCTGGTGGAAGCGGCCACGGCAGCTGTGCAACGCGTGCTGCCCGGGGCCGACGTGGTGATCCATACTGTTCCAAGAGAGACCAAGGCGGAAAGCATCTTTGACCGCGTGCGCGCAGTGGCGGCTCGCAACAACGTTTCGGTGCATGAGCTCAGTATTCAGACGCATCATGGGCGGCTGCAGGTGGAGTTGCACGTGGAACTTGAAGAGCACCTGACGCTCCGCGAGGCGCACGGCTTTGTCACTGCCCTTGAGGCGCAGATTCTGCACAGCGTTCCGGAGGTCGACTCGGTTTTGACGCACATTGAAAGCGAGCCAGCAACGATTGAGCAGCCGGAGGAAGAACTTGTGGAAGACCGCAGACTAGAGCAGGCGATGCGTTCGGCAGCAGCAGCCTTTCCCGAGATCGCCGACGTCCACGCCATCAACGTGGGCCGCACAGGGGAACACATCTCGGTCACCTGTCATTGCACCTTGCCCGACGAACTTCCTATGAATCGCGTGCACGAAATCATTACTGCGCTTGAAGACCATTTCAAGCTGGAGTGCCCGGAGGTATACCGGGTGACCATCCATCCGGAGCCGGTGACGGATAATACGCGATAGGTTGAACACTCGCATGCGAATCACTTTGGTCAATACCGGTTCCATCGCCAGATTCTTCCGCATTGCCTCTCTGGTGATGCTGTTGGTGGCGGTCGGCCTGCTTTCGGCGATCCTGACGATGCAGGTCGCCATTCACGGCGCTGAAGTCCAGGTGCCGGAGTTGAAAGGAATGACGACGGCAGATGCACGCAGCGTTGCAGCCGGACTGGGACTGACGCTGGATGTTGACAATCGCTATTACTCAGCCGATGTGGCGGCGGGGCACATCCTGTCGCAATCGCCCGCGGCGGGGACCGTGGTGCGGCGCGAATGGCGTGTGCGCGTGGCAGAGAGTCTTGGAGCACAGCGCGTCGACGTCCCCGACACGGTGGGCGCAAACGAACGAGTGGCCGAACTGGAGCTGCGCCGCGCGGGACTTGAAGTGGGCGAAGTGGCGCACCTGCCTTACGGCTCAGCGGCGGAGGGAACAGTTCTGGCACAGGATCCGCCACCCCACGCGCAGGGCATCGAGCAACCCAGCGTAAGCCTGCTGGTGGCCGCGCCAGACGATGAACTGCCGGACGGGTATGTGATGCCCGACCTGACTGGATTGCCTTTGGCGAGCGCGGAAGCGGCGTTGACCAAAGTCGGGATCAAGACGGCGCCTCCCGCTTACGTGAGTGAACCGGTGCCGCCGGTGGGAAGCGGAGACGCGCCGATCAAGCTGCCCGTGAAACCGGGCGTCGTGGTGGCGCAATCGCCGAGCGCGGGCACACGCGTGGACCAAACCACGATGGTAAAGCTGACGGTGGCGAGATAAGTGAGGATGGGAGACAAGCAGGTATGGGACTGAGCGAGGATTTGGAAAAGATTGCCTTGCAGGAACGAGAGCTGCACTTGCCGCGCCTGGATGCGAAGGTGGCGTGGCAACTGGGATCGAAGATTCGAACGATGGCGCTGGAGCGGGGGCTGACGCTCGTGGTCGACGTGCGGCGCTTCGGACAGCCGCTGTTTTATGCAGCGATCGATGGGACCACACCCGACAATCCCGAATGGGTGCGCCGCAAGAGCAACGTGGTGGCGCGCTTTCATCGCAGCTCGTATGGCGTGGGAACGACACAGAAGTTGAAGGGGACAACTTTGTTCGAGCGGCTGGGGTTGCCGGTCGCTGATTACGCGGCGGATGGGGGATCGTTTCCGCTGAAAGTCGAAGGCGCGGGCGTGGTGGGCAGCGTAACGGTTTCAGGCCTGCCGCAGCGCGACGACCACAATCTGGTCGTGGAGGCGCTGTGCGCAATGCTGGGGAAGGACTTTGCGGCGTTAAAGCTCGAGCCAGAAACGGCGTAAGGGGACTTATCAATCTTCGCGGATCGGCCGGAATGGGCCCACAGGGGCTAAAGCCCCAGTTTCTTGGGGCCATTTGCGGCACGACTAAAGTCGTGCCCTTTCAAAGCCTGATCGCGTTGCCGGCTTCAGGATTGCTTCTCGATCAGCGCGACAAAGAAACCGTCGGTGGGCAGAGCTCCGGGCAACAGTCGGAGCGCGCCGTCTGGCCTGAGGCAATCGCGGAGCTGGGCCGCGCCAGAAGCAGTGAGGACTCCGGATTGTGCCAACCCTTCTATGCGCGGCCCGAGAGAAACTTGCCGCGTGCTTTGATTGCCGGCGAGGACGGCGGCAATGACCTGCTCGTTTTCTTCGGGCTCAAGGGAGCAGGTTGAATAGACAACGTGACCGCCGGGGCGAACCGAACGGAGCGCGACGGAGAGGATTGCTCGCTGACGTTCGGCGTGACGCGGCAAATCCTCAGGGCGCAGGCGGTGACGGATTTCGGGATTGCGGCTGAGCGTTCCCGTGCCGCTGCAGGGAACATCAGCAAGGAAAAGATCGAAGGCCGAGTCCTCGTTGAGCGTAGTTGCATCGGCGAGACGGCATTCGACTCGATCGGCGTGGGCGGCGAGACGCTCGCTTAGTTCAGCGAAGCGTCGCTGGCTCGATTCGCAGGCCAGGATGTGAGCTTGAGGGTTGCGCTCGGCGAGGATCAGGGTTTTTCCGCCGGGCGCAGCGCAGGTATCTCCGATACTTCTTACTTTTTGGTCGAGATCAGTGGAACACGCCGCGAGTTCCGCGATCAATTGCGATCCTTCATCCTGGATGCGCGCGCGGCCCTCGCGATACGCTGCCGTAGCTGTTATGTCACCGGAAACGACTGTGCGCGCGACGGTCAGGATGGCTGCAGATTCGAGAATCATGCCTGAAGCAAGCATTTCGGTTTCGGCGGCGGGGTCCACGAGGCGGATGGTTTTTTGTGGCTGGGCCTGGCCGTAGCGGCAGATGGATCGCGCCGCCTCGAGGCCGTAGAAGCGCGTCCATCGCTCGACGAGCCACGCCGGGTGGGCCTGGGCCAACGCAAGTTCATCAGCCGTCTCTTCCGAAGGGCTTACTGCAGGACCAGCGGCGGCGACTTTGCGAAGGACGGCGTTCACCAGCCCGGATGCGAAGCGATGGCCGGACTGTTTGGTCAGTTCGACACTTTCATCGATGGCGGCGTGGGCGGGAATGCGATCGAGAAATTGGAGCTGAAAGGCCCCCATGCGGAGAGCGATCGAGACTTCCGGATCGAGTTTTTTCCTGGTTTTGGTCAGGAGCAGTTTCAATTGTGCATCCAGCAGGATCTGCCAGCGAAGCACGCCGAGGACGAGAGTGGTGGCGAGATGGCGATCGGCGGGAGATAGCGCGTCAACGGTTTTCGAGCGCAGCAGGTCGTCCGCATGAGCGTTGCCCCGGTCGGCGGTTCGTTCGAGGGCCAGCAAGACGTCGAAGGCTGCTTTGCGTGCGGGCGAAATGGCGGCCACGGCGGTCAACCGAGGCGCGCGTCCGCGTGCAACGGATTTCCGCGCAGAAACTCATCCGTGTTCATGCGTTTCTTGCCTTCGATCTGGACTTCAAGAAACTCGAGCCAGGTGTTCTCGGCGCACGCGGCCAGAAGGCGATGATTTTCCACGACCACCCAGCCCGGCTCGGCAAAACCCAGGCCCTCGGCATAACTGCCGCGCGCGATGGCCATGCGATGCACGATCAGCTTCTTTCCGTTGAGAGCGGTGAATGCGCCAGGCCAGGGCTGAAAACCGCGCCAGCGATTGTAGATTTCGTGCGCAGTGCGCGCGGCGAAGTCGATGCGGCCGTCTTCACGATCGAGCAGTGGCGCAAAGGTTGCGGATTCGTGGCTCTGCGGCTGAGGTTGAATCGTGCCGTTGGCCAAGCCGGCAAGTGTCTCGACAACCAATGGGGCGCCGGCACGCGCCAGCACAGGGAAAAGATCGACGGCAGTTTGGCTGGGACCGATTTCTATCGTTTGCTGGAGCAGGATCGGCCCGGTGTCGAGGCCCTCTTCCAAAAGCATCGTGGTATTGCCGGTGTACGCATCGCCCATAGCAATGGCCCACTGGATGGGCGCAGCGCCACGATATTTGGGCAGAAGAGACGCGTGCAGGTTAATGCAACCGAGCCGGGGCAGCGCAAGCATCCATGGCGGAATGATGCGGCCATAGGCCACGACGACGATGGCGTCAGGAACGACGGATTCAAGCTGCGAGCGAAACTCAGCGTTGCTGCGAATCTTTTCCGGCTGTGTGATCTTGAGGCCGGCAGCAAGCGCGGCCTGTTTGACGGACGGAGCGGTGAGTTGCTGTTCGCGTCCCGTGGGGCGGTCAGGCTGCGAGACGACGAGAGGGATTTGATGGTGGGCCGCAAGCAGAGCCTCGAGCGTGGGAACAGCGAACTCCGGAGTGCCGCAAAAGACGATCTTGAGGCCGTTCCCAGCGTTCGTCATGGCAGGGTTACCAGGTTCCGTCGTTTTGCATCTTGCGAATCTTGCGCAGATTCAGGCTACGCTTAAGCGCGCTCATGCGAAAGAGAAACAAGATGCCGTCGAGGTGATCGATCTCATGCTGGAATGCGCGCGCCAGCAGCTCTTCACCGTCCATCTCAAACCACTTGCCCTTCTCGTCCTGGGCGCGGATGCGAACCTTGGCGGCACGGACGACCTTCTCGCGAATGTCGGGAAAGCTGAGGCAGCCTTCTTCTTCGTACTGCCTGCCCTCGCTCAGGATGATCTCGGGATTGATGAGCACGAGCTTCTGCTCGGGGTCCTTGCCCATGCTGAGGTCGATAACCGTGATGCGCTTGGATACGCCGACCTGCGGCGCGGCCAGACCTATGCCCTGCGAGGCGTAGGTGGTTTCGAACATATCGGCGACCAGCTTGCGCAAGTCGGCGTTGAACTCGGTGACCGGTTCGCCGGGCTGCTCCAGCACCGGCTCGGGATATTTAACGATCTTAAGAATCATTGCCGCCGCTAAAAGCTCCGTATCTGTTCGATGTATCCGTCGAAGTTACGTTTCAACTCCAGCAGGGAGTCGCCGCCGAATTTTTCGTGGGCTAGGCTGGCCAGAACCAGAGCCACCATGGCCTCTGCGGCCACGCCCGCAGCCGGGACGACGCAAATGTCGCTGCGCTCGTAGCTTGCGCTGGTGGACTCGCGCGTGTCAAAGCGAACGGATTCGAGGGGCTGGCGCAGCGTGGAAATGGGCTTCAAGTAGCCGCGCACGACGATGTCTTCGCCGTTCGAGACGCCGCCTTCGATGCCGCCGGCATTGTTATGCGGGCGCGTAAAGCGCGTGGGCTTTCCGGGCGGGGTTTCGCTGGCGTACTGAATGGGATCGTGAACGCGCGAGCCGAAGGTGGCTGCTGCGGAGACTCCGCGGCCAATCTCAACGGCTTTCACGGCCTGCAGGCTCATGACCGCCCAAGCGAGCTGGCCGTCGAGCCGCTCATCCCAGTTGGTATAAGAGCCAAGGCCCGCTGGAACCGCGTGAGCGACAACTTCGAAGATTCCATTGACGGTGTCACCGGCTTTGGAAGCCGCGTCGACTTCGTCCTTCATGCGGGCTTCGACGGCGGGATCAGCGCAGGCGAGAACCACTTCTTCCTTGGCAGCAAGTGCTGCGATTTCATCCCACGACGGATCGCGGTCAAGCTCAACGCTGCCGACGCGAACCACGTGGCTGGCGACTTCGATGCCCAGGCTGCGCAAGAGCAGCTTGGCAAAGGCTCCGGCGGCCACGCGGGCAGCGGACTCGCGCGCCGAGGCGCGTTCCAGTACGTAGCGCGCATCAGGGAAGTTGAATTTGAGCGCGCCTGCGAGATCGGCGTGGCCGGGTCGCGGCGAAGCGACCGCGCGATGCTTGGCGGGATCGCCAGTCTCGACAGGCAACTTCTCCTGCCAGTTTTTCCAGTCGCGATTGAGGAGTTGAATAGCGATCGGAGAGCCGATGGTTTTGCCGTGGCGCACACCGGAGAGAATATGAGCCTGATCGGTCTCAATCTTCATGCGGCCGCCGCGGCCATAGCCCTGCTGACGACGCCAAAGCTCGTGGTTGATAAAGTCGAGATCGACGGGAATGCCGGCAGGAATCCCGGAGACCAGGGCGATCAGGGCTTCGCCGTGGGATTCACCGGCTGTCGAAAAGCGGATCATACAGATTCGATTGTAAATGCGCGCAGGCGTGCAGCCACATTTTCAGGAAGTCCCGAAGTTCTTGAGGCGGGCGAAGCCAGACATCGGCCGCGGTGAGGCGCGGCTGGCGGCGGACCAGCACGCCGAGCCCGTGCCCTTTGATGGCGCGAAACGCCGATTCGTCGGTCAAGTCGTCGCCGAGGTAAGCAGCGGGATGACGCCCTGAGCCGGAGGTCTCTTCAAGAATGGCGGTAACTGCTCCGCCTTTGTCGCGGCCTGCGCGCAACTCGAGGCCCGCCTCGAATTCGAGCAGATTGAGGCCATCCATCCGGGCGGCTGGTTGAAAAAGCGCGCGTGTCTGCTTTTCGATGGCTTTTGCACGCACCGGTGCGATACCGCGCCAATGCACGAGGATCGCGTTGGGTTTCTCTTCAATCAAGCCGCCAGTTGCATCGCGCTTGAGTTCCGCGCTAAGGGCATCGAGCTCGGCGCGGACCGCGGGAGAAAGCGGTTCCAACTCGCGGCGGCCGTCAGGATGAAGGCGCTCGGCGCCATGGAGGCCCCAGACTTCGGGCGCGGGCTCGACTCGCAGCAGCGGCAGAATCTCTTGAGCGGGGCGGCCAGTGACAACGACCATCTGCGTCCGGCCCTGGCTTTGGATCCGATTCAGGAGCTCACGCACACCCGCCCAGGGTTGAGCCTGGAAACGGTCGACGCGGAAGGGCGCCAGTGTGCCGTCATAGTCGAGCAGCAATGCAGGCCGCGCCGCGCCGGCAAAGCAGCGGAAAAATTTATCCAGTTTCGTTTGTGCTTCGCTCGTCAATCGAAGTTCGCTCTCATGCCAGCTTTTCCGCCGGGAATTCCTCCTCGAGAACGGCGGAGGGCGCGACACGGTCGGGCGCAAGGGCATCCGCGGCTTCCAGCCGCATCTCGCGCAAATCGCCCAGAATGTTCGCTGCCCACATATAGATGTTGTATTCCATCACCTGGCGGCGCATTCTCTGCATGCGCTCGCGGCGTTCCTCGCGGCTCATCTCCAGGCCAGCGTGGATGGCCTCGGCGACGCCAACAATGTCGTATGGATTGACGAGCAGGGCGTCGCGCAGCTCCACGGCCGCGCCGGTGAACCTGCTCAGCACAAGCACGCCATCATCATCGTCGCGAGCAGCCACGAATTCCTTGGCGACGAGATTCATTCCGTCGTGGAGCGAAGTGACGAGGCAAATATCGGCGGCGCGATACCAGTGGTTCACTTCCTTGTGATCGCACTGGCGGTCGATGAGAACGATCGGTTTCCAGTGAACGGTCTGGTAGAGGGAATTGATGCGGCCCACGGTTTCTTCAACGCGCCGGCGGAGATCCGCGTAACTGGGGATGCGCGTGCGGCTAGGAGCTGCGATTTGCACCATCGTGAGCCGCTCGCGGTGCCAGGGGTGATCTTCGAGAAGCTGGCCGATGGCTTCAAGCCTCTCGACGATTCCCTTGGTGTAATCCAGCCGGTCGACGCCGACCGCCAACGTTTCAGCGCGCACGCCGAACTCGCTCAGCAGTTGCCGGCGGGCAATGTCGCGTTCTTCTTCCATCGTCTCACCGTCCCAACTGGCCGCCGGGCGCATGGCGCCGTCGAATGCGACGCTGACCGGGTAAGGCCGAATCGTGCTCGCGTGCCCATGACGGAGCACGGTCATGTGATCGCGATCCGTGCGCGCCTCGAGCACGCGATCTACCGTGGCAAGAAAATTATGGCAGTGGAGAGGAATGTGAAACCCGATCAGGTCGGCGCCGAGGAGTCCGTCAAGCAGTTCAGTTTGCCATGGACAGATTCCGAAGGCCTCGGGATTGGGCCAGGGGATATGCCAGAATATCGCGACGCGCGCGTCGGGCCGTTGTTTCTTGATGAGGTGCGGAAGCAATGCCAGATGATAGTCCTGGACAAAGACCACTGGATCCGGACTGTCTGTCATCTCTTCAAGGAGCGCGTCGGCAAACCGCTGGTTGACGAGCTGATAACACTCCCAGTCGGCCGGGCGAAAAATGGGCCGCGTATACGCAATGTGACAAAGGGGCCAAAGCCCCTCATTGGAGAAGCCCTCGTAGTAGCAGGCCTGCTCCTGTTCTGACAGCCAGACCCTGCGCAAGGTGTAACGGGGATCGTCGGGCGGAACCCGCAAGCGGTCGTACTCGTCCACAGCGTCCGCATCCGCGTCGCCGGTACCGCTGGCCACCCAAACACCATCGCAGGCGCGCAGCACCGGCTCAAGTGCTGTAACCAAACCGCTGGGCGGCACCTCACAAACGATTTCCCGGCCTTGGCGAACGTGCATGTAAGGCTCACGGTTCGAGACCACAAAGATTTTGCTTGAACCTGCGCGGTTGCGGATGTGCACGGCAAGGCGCTCGGCGGTCCAAAGGTTCGCGCCGGCTTCGCGAAGGCGGGCTTCTGCTGCGGCGGCTGCGCGCGCCGCTCTCAGGCTCTCCGCCATCGTCTCTACTTCCCGCGCCAGGGGTGAAAACAGACGCAGCGCTCCCAACTCGGCCTCCGCGGAATCTTCAGCATTTCCGGTGCGCAGCAGGCGCATTCGCTCAACCGCGCGGCTCATGGGTCGAAGAAGGAACCACCGGACCATGAGGAACGTAATGCCCACAATCACGATGACGAACGCCACCATCCGCCAAAAGCTGCGCCGCCAGAGAGCGACGCCTTCGGAGCGAATATACCCGGCATCCACCACCAGAGCCATGGCGCCTTCCAACTGGTTTCCGTTATGGATGGGAAAAGCCTGCTCCAGCCACTGCCATTGTCCCGCATGGCCGAACGCGCCAGCCTCAACGCCCCGCTGCAGCGATTTCTCGACGACCCCACGGCCCAGGGCCCCCATCACGTCGGGTGGGCCGCTACCGGCGAGGAGATCGCCGTGCGCATCGTAGATCGCCAATCCCAGAGCACCGGTCCCGTCTTTGAGGAGTTGCGCTAAACCGGGAAGGCCAGACGAGTCACCCGTCTCGAGTGCGTTGCGCACATCCGGCTCAATGGTCATGCCCATCCACGTGGTGCGACGCTCCAGGTCCTCGCGCAAGTTATGCCTGTGAGCCAATACATCAAAGTATGTGGAGGCGAGCGACACCAGTGCGACGCTTGCGATCAGAGCAATGATCAGCCGCACGCGGAACAGGTGCATTTCTACCTCCAGATAATGAGTTAGATGCGCTCGGCGGCGAAGGCGCCGTGCTGTGAGCGTGACCGGGGTGCCGCAATGCAGCCATGCGTTGAGAGGAAAGCTACTTAGGCTCGACAGTTGGTGTTCGAACGCAAAAGTGTCCCGATGCGTGAGAGCACGAGGGGCACGCTCAACGAGAGGAATCCTTTTCCCCGTTTCGATGTCGCGTGCTTCGCGTGAAAGGTTGGGCGATAGCCCCCGATCGAGGGCTTTGGGATAGCGGTAAGCGCCCCCTCCTTTCATGCCGGCCGATTCCATGCGCTATCCTGTCCTCTGAAGCGCGTAAGTATCTTCTTCGCAACACCCGCAGCCCATGGCGATAACCGCGATCGACCGTACCGCCAAAAACATCGTGCTTGCCGTGCAGGAATACTCCCTGTTCGCGTGGCGATCGCTGCTCAATCTCTTCCACCCGCCGATCTACTGGACCGACTTCCTCATGCAGTCGGACGTGATCGGTGTTGGGTCGCTGCCTATTGTCATCCTCTCCGGCTTCTTTACCGGCGGCGTGCTCGCTCTGCAGTCCGCAGCCACGCTGTCGGAGTTTGGCGCCACGGCGGTCACGGGCCAGTTCGTCGGCCTCACCATGATTCGCGAGCTTGGCCCGGTGCTTACCGGCATTATGGTGGCCGGCCGCAACGCATCTTCAATGGCCAGCGAACTGGGTTCCATGATTGTGACCGAGCAGATCGATGCGATGCGCGCCCTGGGCGTAGACCCATTGCGCAAGCTTGTGACTCCGCGCATTTTTTCCAGCATAGCCATGCTGTTGCTGTTGACCATCGTGGCCGATGCATTCGGAATCCTCGGCGGCGCCGCGGTGACGGTTCTAATCAGTCATCAAAACGGAACACAGTACTTCAATTCGGCCTACGAGCATCTGCGTTATTCCGACATCATTCAGGGACTGGTCAAGCCCCTGTTCTTCGGCTACCTTCTGGGCTCCATCGGCTGCTTCTACGGGATGAGAACGACTGGAGGGACCGAGGGCGTTGGCCGTTCCACCATTTCGGCAGTCGTCACGTCATCGGTGCTGATCATCGCCGTAGACTTTGTGATCACGCACATATTGCTTTCCGTCTTTCCAACATGACCCACGTTTCTGCCGCAGCGCCTCAATCTCCGCCTCCCGGGCAGGAAGCCGGCCCGGTCGTCTCCCTCCGGGCCGTTTCGGCCGGCTTCGACGGTGCGCCGGTGCTTCAGGACATCAGCTTTTCCGTTGCTCCCGCCGAGACGCGTATTCTGCTTGGCCCCGCCGGCGTAGGCAAAAGCACACTACTCAAGCTCATCATCGGACTGCTTCGCCCGCTCGAGGGTTCAGTTCGGCTCTTCGGCGAAGACATTTCAAATTTGCCCGAGGAGCGCCTTTTCCCTTTGCGTGCGCGAGCCGGGATGGTCTTTCAAGAAGGCGCGCTCTTCGATTCACTGACGGTGCGGGACAACGTCGCCTATCAGCTGATTCAGGAGCGCGTGCCCGATGACGAGATCGACAGCCGCGTCCACGAGGCGCTTCGTTTTGTCGGCCTGGAAGAAACCTTCGTTCTATATCCCGCAAGCCTTTCGGGAGGCATGAGGCGGCGCGTGGCCATCGCCCGCGCTCTCATCCACGATCCAGAGCTGATTCTCTACGACTCGCCCACCGGCGGCCTCGATCCGGTCACGTCAACCACAATCATCGAACTCATCGTGAAGCAGCGCGACGTGCACGCAACTCCGGCGTTAATGGTCACGCACCGGCTCCAGGACGCTTTCACTCTTTGCAACCACCGCTTCGATGCGCAGCAAAATCGGATGGTCCCGCTTCCCGAGGGACAAGTCAACCTCAACACGACCTTCCTTATGCTCGAAGATGGCCGTCTGATTCTCGACGGTTCTCTCCACCAACTTCTCCACACCGACAACAAGGCGGTTCGCGAATTTCTCGAATAACGATTACTCCGAGCCTTGCGAACTGAAGGCCGTGCTGCTGATTCCGTCTTTTCCCGTTACAATTTGATGCGTGACCGCGAGTCTTTTCGATCTGTACAAGATCGGCGTGGGCCCCTCCAGCTCGCATACGATGGGGCCGATGCGCGCAGCTTGCCGATTCGCGCGCGACCTTGAACCCGCCGGCCTGCTCGAGACAACTGCGCGTATCCAGGTAGACCTGTATGGATCCCTGGCGCTCACGGGCCTGGGCCATGGAACCGACCGCGCGATCCTTCTTGGCCTCGCCGGCCACGAACCCGCCTCCATCGATCCCGCCGCGATCGAATCCGCGGTATCTGCAATTCGCGCCTCGGGGCGCATGGAGCTAGCAGGCAAAAGCCGCCTCGAATTCGATGAGGCTCGCGATGTGCTATTCCATCGCGACCAGATGTTTCCGCCCGGAGCACAGACGCGGCACCCCAACGGAGTCCGTTTCACGGCATTCGATGCCGCCGGCTCGATCCTCGTCAAGCGCACCTTCTTTTCCATCGGCGGCGGATTCATTGTCGAGGATGGGGCGGCCGACAAGCCGGCAGATGAATCCGAGGTTCGTCTTCCCTACCCGTTCCACAACGCTGCTGAGCTTCTTGAAGTGGCCCGTGCGCATTCGCTTTCCATCGACCGGGTGATGCTGGCCAACGAGTGCGAGCGCTTGCGCGTTTCGGATCTGGGCGCTACAGAGGTATCGCTCGAGAATCGCGTCCGTTCTGACATTGAGGCGATCTGGCAGATCATGCAGGGATGCGCCGAACGCGGCATGGCCGCAGAAGGCATTCTGCCGGGCGGACTGAACGTTCGCCGCCGCGCGCACCGCTTGGCTGAGCGGCTGCAAGCGCGCGAGGCGAGCGGGCGGCAGAGCGGGCAGCAGGGCGATCCGCTGGCGCCGCTCGATTGGGTTACGGTCTATGCCATGGCGGTGAACGAAGAGAATGCAGCCGGCGGGCGTGTCGTCACCGCGCCGACTAACGGAGCTGCGGGAGTGATTCCCGCCGTCGCGCTCTACTATCGCCGCTTCGTCCCCGAATCGAACGACGAGGGCATCCTTCGGTTCTTCCTTACTTCTGCGGCGATCGGCGTTCTGTACAAGGAGAACGCTTCCATCAGCGGAGCAGAGGTCGGTTGCCAGGGCGAAGTGGGTGTCGCCTGCTCGATGGCGGCGGCGGGGCTTGCGTCGGCGCTCGGCGGCAACGACGGCCAAATCGAACACGCCGCCGAGATTGCGATGGAGCATAACCTGGGCATGACCTGCGACCCCATTGGGGGCCTGGTGCAGATTCCCTGCATTGAGCGCAACGCAATGGGCGCCGCGAAGGCGGTGCAGGCTGCGCGCCTCGCTCTCAACGAGTCTGAAGCGCACAAGGTTTCGCTCGACCAGGTGATCCGCACTATGTATCTCACCGGCCTCGATATGCAATCGCGCTACAAGGAAACCAGCCTCGCGGGCCTTGCACTCAATGTGATTGAGTGTTGAGAACTGCAGCGAACATCGACGCGCATCGCGCATTTCAACTCACTCGCGCAATCATCGAATGCGATCCGATCGTCTGCACCTTTTCATCGCGCACTTCGAAATTCGAGTTCAATTTCTCTTTGAACCTCGATTCGTGGCGGAAACGGTGTTGATCTTTTTTTCACTTGGATGTCGTTTTTTTCTTGACATCGATGCTGCGCGATTCTATACATTCTTCAACTGCAGTTTCTAATTGCAGAATCGATGCAACCCATCGAAAAGGGAGAATAGGAAAATGGCAACCAAGAAAGCAGCCAAGAAGCCAGCGAAGAAAGCCAAGAAGACCGCCAAGAAGGCCGCGAAGAAAAAGTAACGGTCTGAACAACCCAAAAGGCAACACTCTGGGGGGACGCTCAAAAGCGTTCCCCTTAGTGTTTTGGGCGGAGAAAAAATGCGCCAGCAGCAGAGGGGCTATTTGCGGCGAGACGAAATCGCGAAAACCCGCTCTGGGAGCAGCGTTGGGGTCCATTCGACGCAATAACGATTTCGCACCGCATGTGCGCGACACCGTAGACTTTAGATGAAGAGAGGACCTGCACGATGACGCGCCGCCGCTGGATTGCTGAGCACTGGGATGAAGCAACTGCCACGATCGAGGGTGCGCAGGCTGTACATTTAGCGCGCGTGCTGCGCGCAGAACCGGGGATGAAAGCGGATGTTGTGGCTGGCGGCCGCGTTTTTCATGCCGAGGTTGCCGCGGTCGCCCGCGATGGAGAAACGAGCGAAGTACGCTTCAACCTTGTTGCCGAACTCGATGCCGACCCCGCGTTACCGGTTACTTTGGTGATGGCCGTCTACAAGTTCGACCGGATGGAGTGGGCCATCGAAAAAGCCACCGAACTCGGCGTCGCCGCAATCGCTCCGGTGATCGCGCGGAGGACAGAGAAGCACCTTTCTCAGGCAGCGGGGAAGCGCGCAGAGCGCTGGCGGCGCATTGCGCACGAAGCATCGCGACAGGCGCGCCGTTCCGATGTGCCGCTGATTCACGAGCCTGTTGATTTGGTCGAGCGCGTGCGCACGGCATCGGGGTCTGTGCGTATCGTGCTTGCCGAGCAGGAGCGCACCACAACGCTGCGGCACGCGGTCGAAGAAGCCATTGAAGCGGCAGAAGAGGAGATGCCCGCACTTGAAATAGGTATCGGCCCCGAAGGCGGATGGGCTCCAGCAGAGGAAGCGCTTTTCGACGATAACGGCTGGCGCGCCGCGTCGCTGGGGCCGCGCATTCTGCGCGCTGAGACGGCGGCTATCGCCGCGCTGGCAGTTATCGCATCGAGCCTGGAGTGATTGCGCCGGTTGAAGCACACCGAAGGCGAATGATTTGTAGAGAGTTGTGGAAAAGCAGGCACGAATCTGCGGCGCCGGATTTTACAGATGCGCGAAGCGCAACAGCAGACCGGCTAGCGCCGCGCCCGCGAAATCGCCAACAATCGGAATCCAAGCGTAGCGCCAGTTCGAACCGCCCTTACCGGGAATCGGCAGCAGCGCGTGAACGATGCGGGGCCCAAGATCGCGCGCAGGGTTGATGGCATAGCCTGTCGTGCCGCCGAGCGAGAGGCCGATGCCCCACACCAAACTGCCGACAAGCCACGGACCCACTCCCGCGGCTGGGCCGTTCATAGCCACGCCGTGCGAGAAGATCGAAGCCGCAATCACGACGAGAGCCGCAGTGCCCAGCATCTCGCTGAAGATGTTTGCCAGCGGGCTACGTACTGCCGCATTCGTACAGAAGACGCCAAGCTTGGCCGCAGGATCGGGCGTGAGGCTCCAGTGCGGTGCGTAATGGAGAGTCACCAATGCGGCGCCGCTCATCGCGCCCAGCAGTTGCGCTGACCAGTAAACGGGGAGCTGCGCGTAGTCACCGGTAATGACGGCGGAAGCAAGAGTGATGGCGGGGTTCAGGTTCGCAGCGCCACTGCCGAATGCCTGTGCGACCATGACACCGCACAGGACGCCCAGTGCCCATCCGGTGGTGATGACCATCCAGCCGGAGTCTGCCGCGTAGGACTTGCGCAGCGTGACGGCGGCGTTGACGCCGTTGCCAAACAGAATAAGAACCAGCGTGCCCATGAATTCGCCAAACCAGATGGAGTGCATCAATCTTCCTTTTTTGGATTCCTTGCTGAATTATGCATGGCCGGCCTTGGCAGAGCGGAACAGGGCGCGACCTGCAACGCAATTTGAGGAACCCAAGCATTGTGCCTTGCCGGACACACGCTCGCCAAGAGCGAAAACCACGGGGAAGCCAGCCAAAGGCACGAAAGAGGAATCTAAGATCATGTCTAGGCATCTTCGCGCGGAGCAGTAGAAACATGGCGAGCGGTATTTTTGTTGGATTGTCGACGATTGACGTGGTGTACGACGTCGACGAGTTTCCCGCGGCCAACACGAAGGTCGCGGCACGCAGCCAGGAAGTCCTTGTTGGCGGGCCGGCAACGAATGCGGCGGTCACATTTGCTCAATTGGGCGGCAAGCCTGCACTCGTGACGGCCGTGGGGCGGAATAACCTGGCTGTCGTGGTCCGGGACGAACTCAAGAAACACCAGATTCAACTGTTCGATTTGAATCCCGAATTTGAAGGTCTGCCCGCTTTGTCATCGGTGACCGTTGACCGCCACGGCAACCGAAATGTGGTCTCAGCAAATGCAATTCGCGTGGTGACGCCGCCGGCGAAGGTGGACGCAAATCTCTTGAACAACGCGCGCGTGGTAATGGTCGACGGCCATTTCATCGAGGCATGCCAGGCATGGGCCGGCGCAGCGAAAGCTCGCAGCAAGCCGGTTGTTCTGGATGGTGGAAGCTGGAAGGATGGAATGGAAGAACTGCTCAAGAGCGTTCACACAGCAATCTGTTCTGCGGATTTCCTGCCCCCAGGTTGTGCTTCCCGCGACGAAGTCATCAAGTTCTTGAAGAGCCGGGGAGTGGCGAACATTGCCATCACGGATGGAGCCAAGGCGATCCACTTCGTCTCGGGCCAGTCTTCGGGGACCATCGGCGTGCCGCAAGTTGAAGTCGTAGACACGATGGGTGCGGGTGACATCTTTCACGGCGCCTATTGCTTTTACGTGTCCGCCGGGCGGGGATTCATCGAGTCGCTGGCGGAGGCGACCAAAGTCGCGTCGGAATCGTGCCGGTACGCGGGAACAAGGGAATGGATGAAACACGTTCACGCTGAACTTTTCTGATTGAGTCTCATTGAATTCGTTCGAAAACAGAGACGCTGAATCGCGCAGCGGCTGTACCATGAATGTCGTTGGGGAAAGTCGATGGGAGGGCCAGCGCGTGCAAGCGAAAATCACAAAGCTCATTTGCATCCTCTGCGCATGGGCCGCCTTAACGGGGGCATCATCTATGGGACAGCAGGCGCGCCACTGGGCGATCGTTGTGCACGGCGGCGCAGGCGACATCAACCGAGCAGCGCTCGGCCCGGAACGCGATAAAGCTTATCGCGAGGCGCTAAGCGAGGCTGTGAAAGCGGGCTCGGCAGTGCTCGATCGCGGAGGCTCGTCGCTCGATGCGGTTGAAGCTGCCGCTCGCGTGATGGAGGATGATCCGCACTTCAACGCCGCTCGCGGAGCGGTTTTTACCGCAGCCGGCAAGACGGAACTTGACGCAGCCATTATGGACGGCGCAACGATGCGCGCCGGGGCCGTTGCCGACGTGACCCACACGCGGTATCCAATCACTCTGGCGAGAGCGGTGATGGAAAAAACGCCGTACGTACTTCTCGTGGGCCCTGGCGCCGACGCCTTTTCACTCGAGGCCGGCATGGAGCAGGAAGGCGCCGCCTACTTCTTTACAGAGAGCCGCTGGCAGTCGCTGGTGAAGCAACTCCAAAAAGAGGGCAAGCCGATTCCGCAGCGTCCGGCTGGCGCGCCAACCGCAGAGCAAGCCGTGCCCCTGGCGCAGTGGCAGGAGCCCGCAGATATGCGCCGCTTTGGCACGATAGGCGTGGTGGCGCTTGACCGCCAGGGAAATGTCGCCGTGGCCACATCGACGGGGGGGCTGCAGGGCAAGATGCCAGGCCGCGTTGGGGATTCGCCGCTGATCGGCGCCGGAACCTACGCTTCCAATCAGTCTTGTGCCGTCTCGGGCACCGGCGTGGGCGAGTTTTTCATTCGCTATACGGTAGCGCGGTCGATTTGCGCCCAAGTTCAGTTGAAGCGGCTCACGCTGCAACAAGCTGCCGATGAGGTGATCCACAAGCAGCTTAAGCCGATTCACGGCGACGGCGGCGTGATCGCGATTGCTCCCGACGGCCAGCTTGCCTGGAGCTTCAATACGTCCGGAATGTTCCGCGCGCGACAGGTGGAGGGCGGACCGATTGAAGTACACATTTACAGCGATGAGCCGTAATTGATCCGGGTATTCGGCGCCGGGCACAATAGAATCGTGGCATGCCGACAGTTTTTCGAGAGCGTGGTTTCCGGTTTTTCTTCTATTCAAACGAGGGCTCGCCTCGCGAGCCGCTGCATATTCACGTTGAGAAGGGGGACGCGGAGGCGAAATTCTGGTAGGAGCCGGAAGTTCAGTTGGCCTACAATGATGGCTACGACGCTCGAACTCTCCGTGAGCTACTGGAGATAGTGCTGGCAAATCGGGAGCGAATCAAGAGGGCATGGGATGAGTTCTTCGGTTAGCGCAAAGCGAGTGAAATTCGATACCGACTGCATGTGGGTTTATCTGACCGATGGCCGGACGATCGGAGTTCCGCTGGCATGGTTTCCTCGTTTGCTGCGCGGCACGGCGAAGCAGCGCAAGCAGGTGAGGATCAGCCGTCGCGGCCTGCATTGGGAGGCGCTGGATGAGGACATCTCCGTAGCGGGTCTTCTCGCCGGACTTCGCGATCAAAGCCTCAGCGACAACACGTTTGCGGCGTGAAATGCGCTGCGAAAATCTGACGCGGAATCTCCCGGATCAGCATCCCGATGGCGCTCGAATTCACAACTTCGTACATTGAAGACGCACTCGCGGTTTTCCGCTATTACAAACGGCTGGCCGAGCGCGCCATGCAGCAGGTGACGGACGAGCAGCTATTTGTTGCGATCGACAAAGAGGCCAACTCGATCGCTGTGATCGTGAAACACATGACGGGCAACATGCGCTCCCGCTGGACCGATTTCCTGACGACAGATGGCGAGAAACCTGACCGTGACCGCGACTCGGAGTTCATCGAGCCGCCTGCCACGCGGAAGGAGCTGATGGCCGCGTGGGAAGATGGGTGGGGTCGGGTCCTCAGCGCGATCGAGCCTCTAACTGATGCCGATCTTGGCCGCACCGTCACGATCCGTGGTGAGGCGCACTCCGTCATGCAGGCGATCAACCGGCAGTTGGCGCACTATCCACATCATGTGGGGCAGATTGTGTTGCTGGCGAAGCATTTTGCCTGCGACCATTGGCAGTCGCTCAGCGTGCCGCGCAATAAGTCAGCCGAATTCAATCGCAAGGTGGCAGCCGGAGAAGTAAGCCAGCGCTGACTTCTCGTGAGCTTGAGCACGATGCAGGCTGCGCGCAGCCCTGTAAAATGTTGCGCATGGACACAATCCAGTACAACCTGCCGCAAAGCCACATTCCGCAAGCCTGGTACAACATCCTCCCCGATCTACCCAAGCCGTTAGCGCCCCCGTTGCATCCGGGAACATTGCGGCCCATTGGTCCCGATGACCTGGCGCCGTTGTTTCCCATGGGCCTGATCATGCAGGAGGTCAGCGCGGAACGAGAGATTGAGATTCCCGGAGAAGTGCGGCAGATTTACGCGCAGTGGCGGCCGTCGCCGCTGATGAGGGCGAGGCGCCTGGAAAAGGCGCTGGATACTCCCGCGCGAATCTACTACAAATATGAAGGCGTGAGCCCGGCAGGCTCGCACAAACTAAATACCGCAGTCCCGCAGGTGTACTACAACAAGCGCGAGGGCGTACAGAACCTCGCGACGGAAACCGGCGCGGGACAGTGGGGCTCCGCGCTGTCGATGGCATGCGCCTTTCTCGGCTTGCACTGCAAGGTCTTCATGGTGCGCGTGAGCTATGACCAGAAGCCGTACCGGCGGGCATTGATTGAAGCCTTCGGCGCTTCGGTCATCGCAAGTCCCAGCAACGAAACCGAATCAGGCCGAGCCATTCTTCGAGAGCATCCCAACTCCAACGGGTCCCTAGGCATTGCAATTTCTGAAGCTGTGGAAGTTGCAGCCAAGGACCCGCAGACCAAATACGCGCTGGGCAGCGTTTTGAATCATGTGCTGCTGCACCAGACCGTGATCGGCCAGGAAGCGATAGAACAGATGGCCATGGCCGGGGACGAGCCTGACGTGATCATCGGTTGCACGGGCGGCGGGTCGAATTTTGCGGGACTGGTGATGCCCTTCCTGGGACGCAAGCTGAAAGGCAAGTGCAACGCGCGCATCGTGGCCGTGGAGCCCGCCGCCTGCCCGAGCTTGACCAAGGGAAGATATGCGTACGACTTTGGCGACACCGGCCATCTGACGCCGTTGGTCAAGATGCACACACTGGGCAGCACGTTCATGCCTCCAGGGATTCACGCCGGCGGGCTGCGCTATCACGGTATGGCGCCGCTGGTCTCTCACGTAATCGACTTGGGTCTTGCCGAGGCGACCACGGTGCAGCAATTGGACGCGTTCGCGGCCGGCATCCAGTTTGCACGGGCTGAGGGTATTGTGCCCGCGCCGGAAGCGAATCATGCGATTGCCGAGGCCATTCGCCAAGCTCTCGAAGCCAAGGCGGAAGGCAGGCCCCGTACCATTCTCTTCAACCTGAGCGGTCACGGTCATTTCGATATGCAGTCCTACATCGACTACCAGGCAGGTAAACTAGAGAATTACGAGTATCCGGAGGAAGAGATCGCCATGGCGCTTGCGGGACTGCCGGCGGTTCCGTAGATTGCCGGGCTCTGTTCTTTGGTTGAATCCAGCGGGCCGCATGGAACTGCGAACTATCCATTCGACTTGTTCGAGAGTCCAAATGCGTTGAAGATAGCAAAGGCGCAATTGGGGCTTGGAGATACAAAAGAGGCAATTAACCCAGGAGGCTGTGATTCGGATGAAGATTTGGATGCAAGGCGCGTTCGTGGTGGCCGTGGGGGTTCTTTTGTGCTGCGCAAAGGCCCAAGCGCAAACGGATGTGGCGTTGAGCGGCTACGAGACCTTTACCAGCAGCACCACCGGTTCCGGCACGCACCAGACGCCGAAAGACTCCGAAGGCGGGCTCTTCGAATGGCGCCATATCGTGAATCCACTTATTGGATACGAATTCGAGGTCACTTATAACGAGGCGAATCAGTCTTTTATCAACCCGAATGCGACTCTTTCAAACAACTGCTATCCGACCGGACCCACAACAACGACGCCTCCCACTTGCCCATCGCTGGAGGTTTCGGGCAAGGCAACTGAGTTCGGCGGGACCTGGATACTATCAAAGAAGATCGGAAACGTGAGACCGTTTGCATTGGGCGGCGCAGGCTTTATCATCACAGTGCCCGGATCGAGCCCATACTCGGTGACTACGGTTATGCGGCCGGACTTCATCTATGGTGGCGGCGTGGATTGGAGTTTTCTCCCGCATTTAGGTCTTCGCCTGCAAGTCCGCGGCAATATGTCCAAGGCGCCGAATTTGTCAGACCTCTTCAACTCGACGACTAAATATACCCAAGTCTACGAGCCCATGGGCGGCGTCTTTTACCGTTTTTGAAGTCTTCACCGTCTCAATTCGTGAGGGCTCAAAGGGTTCGCTGGCAGGCTTCAGCGGAGCGGTTGGCGCTGTGTTACCGTTTCATTACGGTGTTCCCGCGCCAGGATTGCTTGTCGCGCCAAGCCTGAGGCGATAGGTGCAAGCGATTGTAGTGCGCGGACATCTGGGATTGCGGACAGAAGTTTACGAATGCAGCAGCCGGAATCGACCTCATCAACGCTTACCGCGAATCCGGCTCAACTCTCCGGGACGGCATCGGATCCTGCATCTGCTCCGGAACCCGAATCACCTGTTGCAGAGCACCCGCCGCACCGGGTTCCCCGCTGGCTTGAACGCGTCGAGTTGTTCTTGCGCGTTATGCTGCGCATGTACATTGGGCTGGCCATCTGCTACGCGCCATGGTCGCACAATTTCTGGGACCAGAATCCGATTTTCCTGCAGTCCACCGCGCTGGCAGATTTCGTCCGGCTTGGGGCTGTGCGCGGCATCGTTTCCGGCCTCGGTCTATTGAATCTGTGGATTGCATTTCAAGACGCCATTCGACGTCGTGATGGTTGAGTGATGAAAAACAAGGAATCAGAGAATAAGGATCAGAAATCCGGCAATCTGAAGAGTCAAGCTCGTCAAAAGGCAATTCCCGAGGCGCTTGCGCAAGCCGTCATACCTGGCAACGGAACGCCGCCCCCATTGGAGCGCGCACCCCTGGCATACGAGAATTCAGGATTTCTGAACAGCGCTGACGGACGCCTCATCCGAATTGTGTCGGAATTTCTGGAGCCGTTGGCGCGATTCCGCCGCGAACAGATCCAAGACACGGTGGTCTTTTTTGGTTCGGCGCGATTTCGCGGGCGCGAAGAAGCCGATCATGCCCTGGAGCTGCTCGATAACACCGGTTCGACGCAGCCCGCCCCCAGCGAAGAGCAGCCTGCCAGACCTGTCGAGATCGCGACAGGGACAGCCAGTGACTTACAACGCAAGCGCGCTGTGGCCGCAGTGGAGATGGCTCGCTACTACGAGGATGCGCGACGCTTGGCGCAACTCCTGACGCAATGGGCTAAGACAATCCCCTCGCGCAAGCACCGCTTTGTCGTCACTTCGGGTGGTGGTCCGGGAATTATGGAGGCAGCCAATCGCGGCGCCTATGAGGCCGGAGGCAAGACCATCGGCATGAACATCCTTCTGCCTTTCGAACAGCGGCCGAATTCCTACATCACTCCCTCGCTCAACTTCGAGTTCCATTATTTTTTCATGCGCAAACTTTGGTTCGCTTACCTGGCCAAGGCGTTGGTGGTTTTTCCCGGCGGGTACGGAACGCTCGACGAGATGTTCGAGATCCTGACGCTGGTGCAGACTGAGAAGCTAACCAAGAAAATCACGGTAGTCATTTACGGACCGGAATATTGGAAGAAGGTTTTCAACCTCGAGACGCTGGTGGATACGGGAGCCATCTCTCCCAAGGATCTGGATCTCTTCAAGTTCGCGGATTCACCTGAGGAAGCCTTCGAGCTGCTGCGCCAAGGCCTGACGGAGAACTACCTCGCCGCGGAAGCAGCCTCGGCCCAACGTGAAAGCAGGAAACCCAATCACGACGAGGATCTGATGGCCGGCTGGAACATGGACGATTTTCTAGGCCCTGAACTTGCCAAGACCCGGAAGTGATTCAACCCACAATCTTTGCCATTCAGTGGTACGTTTCACTGAGAATTTACGTAAATTTCTTGGTGCAACATTCCATTTGGCTTACAACCTGCTTTGATCGCTCCCCGGGTGGCGAACACCGACAACGAAGCCGCGTTCGACATAAAATAGGGGTGTTTGAAATTTACACGTGTTTTTATGGGATATTTTCGGTATTTTCGTAACTCCCTTGGTTCCGTCGCATCCTTAATTGAAGGGCATTTCGCACGCTCTTAACTGGAAATTCATGGCAGTCAACGGATACTGGCTGTGGAAATCCGCAAAACCGAGGAGTGGATATGCCGAGTTCAGCGATCTCATACATATGGCGCGACAAGGATGCCCCCAACGGCTTTCGGACAGGTGTCTCGTTACACAGTCACACCAACCAATCGCGCGAGACTCTGGATTTCCTGGCCAATTTTGGCAACCAGTTCCCGGTGATGCGGCCGCTCATGTCGCGCATGGAGAGGCGCGCCGAGCAATATCACGGTATCCACGTGGACTATGCGGCCAGCTACTGGACCCCGCCCATGACGCCGAAGCTGGCATTCGATCTGGAAATGCGGCAGATCGAAAAGCTCGGCCTCGCGCCCATGGTTTCGATCACCGACCATGACACCATCAAGGCGCCCATGCTTCTGCGTACGGTGCCCAGCGCGCGGCAGATTCCGGTCTCAGTGGAGTGGAGCGCGCCCTACGGCGGAGCGCAATCATTCCATTTGGGCGTGCACAACCTGCCCAGTGCCCGTGCGGCAGAGTGGATGGCCACGCTTGAGGATTACACGGCTCATCCAAGCGACGCGCGTCTGACCGAGATTCTTGCCGCCCTGCATCGTGAGCCGAACGTGCTGGTAGTCTTCAACCACCCGATGTGGGATTTGTACCTGATCGGCAAAGAGAAGCATCAGTTCCTGGTTGGCGAGTTCCTGCAGAAGAACGGCGCCTTCATTCACGCGCTGGAACTGAACGGCCTGCGCACCTGGGACGAGAATCGCGCAGTGCGCCGCCTGGCGGAAAAGTGGAACATGCTTCTCCTTTCAGGCGGTGACCGTCACGGCGTGGAACCGAACGCCAACGTGAACCTGACCAACGCCACCACCTTCACCGAGTTTGTGCATGAAGTGCGCCGGGAAAAACGGAGTAATGTGCTCTTCCTTTCGCAATACGCCGAACCCTGGAAGCATCGAATTCTGCAATCGACCATCGACGCGATCCGTCATTACCCCGACTTTCCGCAGGGCTCGCGCACGTGGGACGACCGTGTGTTTCATCCCGACGCGAGAGGGGTTGTGAGGCCGCTGAGCGAGCTTTGGCCGAAGGGGTCGGCGCCGCGCCTGATTGGCGTGGGCCTCGCACTTGTGCAAGCTATGGGCCAGGGACTGGTGGCAGGCGGGTTGCGCCTGGCCTGGAGCGAATCCGATCAGATGCGGCTAGCCCTGGGCGAGCCCGAGTTCTAAAAAAGTCAGCGGTGTTCGCGGAGTTTGCGTGACAGCCCTTGCCAGCGCAGTGAGTCTCGCTGCCTACATGACCGCCTCGGTTCCGCGCGTCGCGTACTTTCCGGACTCCTTCCACGAAGTAAATGGGGTCGCCCACACGAGCCGGCATTTTGAGAACTTCGCGCGGCGGCGCAATCTACCTTTTCTTTGCGTACGCGCGGGCCATCGCGGCCAGGCCTTGATCGAGGAGGGAAGCGTATGGACCCTCGAATTGCCGCGCAGCTTTCTTTCCTTCATTCTGGAAAAGGATTTGCGCCTTGATCCGGCGTTCTTCCGACACATTCCGCAGATTAGCGAAGTGCTCCAGCGTTTTCAACCTGACCTGATTCACATCACCGGGCCGAGTGAGATTGGCATTCTGGGCGCGGGGCTGGCGCACCACCTTCACCTTCCGCTCGCCGCGAGCTGGCACACCAATGTTCACGAATACGCCGCGCGCCGGGCGGAGTGGTTTCTTCGCATGTTGCCCAAGCAACACTCTGTCTCCACCGGGCAGACGATCGAAAACCTGGCATTGGCAACGGCTGCCCGGTTCTATTCCATGGCGAAGGTGCTGTTCGCGCCCAATCCTGAACTTTGCGCCTTGCTCGAGCGCACCACAGGCCGTCCATGCCATCGTATGCCGCGGGGCGTGGACGCAGAGCTCTTTCATCCCTCGAAACGTATACGCGATCCAAGCGACCGCGTTCGCATTCTCGGCTTCGTCGGGCGGCTGTCAATTGAAAAGAATATCGGCCTGCTGGTTCAGATTCAGGAGGAACTCGATCGCCTGAGGGTGAAGGACTTCCGATTCCTCATCGTTGGTCACGGCGGTGACGAAGCGTGGCTGCGTGAACGGCTTCCGGAGGCAGATTTCACGGGAGTGCTACAAGGAGAGGCACTCTCAGCCGCCTATGCCAACATGGATCTATTCGTGTTTCCCTCGCATACCGACACGTTTGGCAACGTTGTGCTCGAAGCGCTGGCCAGCGGAGTCCCGGCCATTGTCACTCCCGACGGAGGGCCCTGCACCATCGTCCGAGACGGCAAAACCGGTCGCATCGTGCCCGATGACGAATTCACATTGGCCATCGCCGGATTGCTTGCCGATCCTGGTCGCCTCGAAGAGATGCGCCGTGCGGCGCGCGCCTACGCCCTCACAGCCAGTTGGGATTCAGTGTTCGAGGGCGTCTATGCCGGATATGAAGCGATTCTCCCGCGCGCTGCTCTGGCACAGAAGTAAGGCTGTGTGGCCAGATTTCTGGGGCGTGTCTGGGGTTCTCGGCCTGATTCGTTCAATGGCGGTTCGGTCTCACCGACACGGAAACTGTCTCACTGTCCTCGTATGCTTCAATAAACGCCTGGAATGAGCCGCTTCGTCGTGTTGCAGTATTCAAGGTACTGCTTGCCGAATGCCTCCGTCAGCGCCATCTCCTCCACATAAATGCGATAGAGCAGCGCCGCGGTGGGAAGGATGAGCACGACCGCGAGGCTTATCCAGTCGCGCTCGTAGAGACCGATGGCGGTGAAGATGACGAGCATGCCGGTGTATGAAGGATGGCGCACCCACCGGTAAGGGCCGGTGGTGCGAAGGGTTTGCGCGGCGTGAATCGCCACATTGGTGCTGAACGTCGTGCCAAGCGTGAGGATCGCAGTCCAGCGAATAGCCAGGCCGAGAATCAGCAAAACAAGGCCTGCCATTCTGAGCCAGTTCGCCCCGCCGAACATGGTGTGCGAATGCGTGTCGCCGTACCACATAGCCCACCAGGATGAGGCGAAGACCACCGGAAACAAGATCAGCAGAGACCCTCGATCTTTAGTCTGGCCGGTGCTCCGGCTGGTGCGCGTGACCAATTGAAGCAGAATCTCAGACGCAACCCACACCCAGAACAAGTCAGCGAAAAGCCTGTGTACCGTCATGGTTTCCTCAGACCGAGATCATACATCGTCCTAAATCTTTAGGTTGACAAACTCCTCTCTTGGGGTCAGACTCCTATTTATTTAGGAGAGCAGATGGCCGGACGCAAAAAAGGCTCGAACGCGCTCACGCCGCTCGAACTCAAAATCATGCATGTGCTGTGGACCGAAGGACCGAGCAACGTGCAGCATGTGCAGGAAAACCTTCTTCCGAGCGACGAGTTGGCATACAACACGGTGCAGACCATGCTCAACATTCTTCATCGCAAAGGCCGAGTCCGGCGCAGCCTGGCGGGCCGCGCGTACGTTTATCGTGCCGCTGTCTCGCGCGAAAAGGTTCTAGGCCAAGCGCTCCGTGATTTCGTGGAACGCGCGTTCGGTGGTTCTTCTGAAGCGCTTGTGATGAGCCTGGTCAAGAGCCGTCAGGTCGATTTGGATCGGATTTCCGAACTAGGACGGAGGCTTGAGGCCAAAGAAAGAGGTGAATGCGATGAGTAATTTCTCCAGTATTGCCGCTTCTTGCCTCGCGAATTCGGTATGGGAAGTTGCCTTGGTTACCGCCGCCGGCTATCTGGTGAGTCGTCTCGTAAGACGCCTCGGCCCGCAATTTGAGCACACTCTCTGGGTGGCCACACTGATGATTTCCGTGGTGACGCCCGCGCTGCCATTTCTTCGAGCGTTGAGTGCGTCGCTCGTCGGTGTACAGGCGCCGGGCCAGAGCGCTTCGATGATTCTTATCGCTTCTCAAAATGGCTTGCCAGCCTCACGGCCAGCCTTTGTTCTGCCCCAAGCCGTTCTCTGGTTGCTCCTAGCTCTTTATGTTGCAGCGGTCCTCTACTTTGCAGGCCGCCTTGTGACTTCGCTGGTGGGTGCATCAGGGCTTCTTCGCAAGGCGGTTCCAGCTTTGCTCACTCCAGAGCAAGATGAGATCTGGCGCCGCTGTAAGGGGCCTTTCTCGATGGACAACGCTCAACTCCTAACGTCTCCGGTCTCAGGTCCGGTAGCTTTGGGATTGCGATCGCCGATTCTTTTGCTGCCGACGGATTTCTCCGCAAAGTGCACGCCGCAGGACCTTCTCGCCGCTTTGGCTCATGAATGCGCGCATCTGAGACGGCGCGACTTTCAGAAAAATCTCTTCTATGAGGCTGTAAGTCTCCCCTTCGCTTTTCATCCCGCCATTTGGGCAATCAAAGCCCAGATCGCTCAGACGCGCGAGATGGTCTGCGATGCCATGGTGATGGAACATCACATGGATGCGCGCAGTTACTCCAGGTCCCTACTGCGCCTCGCAACCATGGTGGCCCTCGCCGCGCACGTTCCCGCAATTCATCCGATCGGGATTTTCGATGCCAACATCCTGGAGAAACGAATCATGAGAATCAGCACAAAGAAGCATCAACCCAGCGCCTTGTTGAGATACGTCCTGCTCTTTCCTGCGGCACTCATCCTGCTTTCCGCAGCGCTTGCCAGTGCGGCCGTGGCAATCGTCATCGAGCCGAAATCCACGTCTGGAAACGCCCCGCGAGAGAGCCCCTACGGCCCGGTGTATGAGGTCGGCAAAGATGTCACCGCGCCAACCGTACTCAAATCCGTCGAAGCGAAATTCCCAAAATCCGGACATGACGCTCCGAAGGGTTTTCATGCCATCGTGCTCTTGCATCTCGTCGTGGACGCCGAGGGTTCGCCGCGCGACGTCCAGGTTTCCCGCTCGTATAACGCCGATTTCGATGCTGAGGCAGTTAAAGCTGTGCAGCAGTATTTCTTCAAACCGGCGATGAAGGACGGCAGGCCCGTTGCTGCCGAGATCATCATCGAAATCGACTTCGCGAAATACTGACTCGGTGCTCGATCAGGAACGGGCCGCCTTAAGGGTCCCGCTCCTCAAATCGATCGCGAACGGTTTGTTGCGGTCGGTCTTCATGTCCCAGCCCGTTCCGCGCAATACGCCGCCATCGATTCCGGCGATTGTCACGCCCTCATCCGAAAGCTTCTCCGATTCCCATGCTTGGCCCTCGAGTTCCCAGGCAAGAATCGACTGATGGCCAACAAAGAGCAACAGGCCCTCCTGCACAAGTGGACGAATCTCCAATACCGGCCGGTAGGGAACCATCGTAAAGCGCTCCGGGGTCGTGGTGTCGATGAGGTAGGCATATCCGCCGGCAACGGCGCAGATTTCTTCTGGCTTTGGAGTCGACCAGAGGCCAGTGGGCGCCGCCGGATCGCGAAAACCGAGCGCGCACGTGGCGAGGAAGGGTTGCGCATCGGAGACATCGGGCCGGATGAACACTTCAAGCGCGCCACGCTCGACTTCTTCCGCTGCTTGCGGGTACACAAAGTGGCGCGAAGGCAAAATAAGCGGCCGCGCAACAAGCACTTCAGCGTGCCAGCGATGAGGAAAGGAGAAATCAACGATCGGATTGTGAGCCGCGGCCGTCACGGCTGCGCCTTGTATCTGAGAATCCAGCGGAGTTGTTCTTCGGTATCTGGAACCTCGCATCCGCGCGCAGCCTCGATAGCTCCGAGAGCTTGTTTCGCGTTCCAGCCCATGTGGATGAGCGTGCATGCGGCCGTGACGGTTGATCTGCCAATGCTTCCCCGGCAGTGGACGCCAATGCGTTCCCCGGCGCGAAGGCGGTCGGCGAGACCGGCTACGAATGCGCGGAATGAGGCGAGGTCCGGGGGCACATGAACGTCGAGAATCGGGTAGGAAATGAAGTGCATGCCTGCTGCTTCGGCGAGAAGGCCTTCTTCGCGCAAGCCAAGCCAAGTGGCTTCGCTCGGCTCAAGCAGCGAGACGAGAACATCGACCCCGCTCTGCCGGAATCGCAGGAGATCTCCCTTGAGCGACTCGTTGTCGCGCGGGCGCAGCACGATGGCAAGGCCCACAGGCGGAGTTCCTTCGATCCAGAAGACATCTTCCAAGTGTTCAGGCTCCGGCAAAGCATTGGACATTGCTTTCTCGAATGATGATAGATGGTCAGCGCGTTGCCTATGCTGCGCCATGCAATAAAGCGTCCGGCATCATCAGTCACAACAGAGCCTTCGCGGGAAATCCCTTTCAGGATGCGAGAATAGACGTAGCGCCGGGTTCTGGAGACAGACTCCTCCTGCGCCATGGGGCTCTCGAAAATGGTGCTCGTCCTTTCGACTCACTTGTTCCTGAACCATCGTCTGCATCCGGGCCTGCTTGAGCTGGCGGATCGCTCAGGGGCACAGGCAGTGGAGATTTTTGCCGCGCGCCAGCACTTCGACTACACCAGTCGCGAAGATGTCGCTGAGCTCGCGGAATGGTTCCGTTCGAACGCGTTGCAGCCATTTTCAATGCACGCTCCGATGTATCCTGACCGCGAAATGGGCCGGGCCGGCGCGCCGGGCGTCAACGTGCTGCACCCCGACAAAACTCGCCGCATCGATGCCATGGACGAGATCAAGCGTGCGCTGGAAACGGCCGAGCACATCCCTATCCGGAATATGGTTGTGCACCTTGGCGAGCGGGACGATACTTGGTCGCAACGCACCATCGAGCTCGCACTCACTGCGCTCGAGCACCTCGGCGCGTTTGCCCGGCCGCTCGGCGTCCGCCTGCTCGTGGAGAATCTGCTGAGCGAAGCCACCACGCCTGAACATCTGGTACTGATTCTCGAAATGGGCCACCTGGACAACGTGGGCGTGTGCCTCGATCTTGGCCATGCGAACATCACGACTGGAACTGCGGCCGCGATCGCCAGTCTCGGCGGACGTATCGCCTCAGTTCACGTTCACGACAATCATGGCTTGAAGGATGAGCACCTGTGGCCCGGGAATGGAACGATCGACTGGCCAGAGACAGTGACGGCGCTCAAGGCGCTCGCCACACCGCCGGCAACAGTGCTGGAAATCAGCTACACGCTTCCTGAAGCTCAAGCAGAGCTGCCGGCGCGGATTGAGAAGGCTTTCGCGCTTTTCAGTTAAGCCATTCTGTCTCCGTGGCAGCGCAATGCGGAACTCTACGGCCGGCCGAGCAATCGAATGGGCGCACGAGGCATTGGCAGGCATTGCATGGGCAACAGACCAAACCGCGAACAGCGGATTGGGCGGGGCGGAGGAATATTCTGAGATGCCGTACTCCAGCCCTTGACGAGCAACGCGGCGTCTACCGAACCGAGGCCGGTGGCCAGGTTGTACGCGGCGCCCGTGGCCGTGAACCCTGAGACACCGGGCACGCTGTTATCTCCCGATGGCGTGGCGTGAAATGGATCGTCCGCCGCGCCGGCCAGCGTGTAAAAACGGGGATTGGCATTGCCTTGCGATGCACCGTGCTGGCTTTGGACGACCAGTGCCATGATGCCGGCAAAAGAGGGCGCTGCAGATGAGGTACCTGAGGCAATCCAGAACGATCCGTTCTCCGCGACAAAGTAGCCGTCGTGATCGGCGGCAGCCAGCGCGACGTCCGGCACTGTCCTCATGCCATTCGCTGTTGCCGCGCCGTCGATGTTTGATTGCCAGGCTGGCTGCGCGTAAACGATACTCGCTCCTCCGCCTGATGACCATAATCCTTCGCCACCGTTCAATGCGCTCTCGTTCCAAACCTCCTCGGGGATGTAGGAGAGCGCTGAACCATACTCCGCGGAGTTTGTTGTCGACCAGTATTGGGTAGCATTCGCGCCCTCGTTGAACTCAGTTCCGCCGACGCACGTGGAGTAGGGCGACGAACAGAGACCATTGACTGCGGTTTGCGAACCGGCGTTGGCTGTGGGCGAAGAGCAGCCGGCCGCGCCAGCGTCGCCGGAAGCGACAAAGACGCTCATACCCTGGCTCGCGGCCTGTTCCCACAGGCTGTTGTAGAAGGCGAGGTCTGCGGTGCCCATCTGCTGCTCGCAACTGCCGTAGCTTACACTTACGAGCGGAGCGGCGGCATGATTCACGATCCAGACCGAAGCGAGGTCAATGCCGTCCGTGATTGCGGTGGAAGCGGCAATGACGAGGTTGACGGCGGCTTCGGGCGCGACAGCTCCGCTCCACTCGGTGGCCAGAGTGGACTCGTCCTGATCGTGAACGACGAGCCCGGGATCGGCACCGTCGAGAGTGACAATGGGGTCGTTCGCGGAGAGCCCGGCCATGGAACGGAATGCTTCGATGTCTGCCAGCTTGATGTTGCTGCGTGCTGCGATGGCGATCGAGCTGCCGGAGCCGCTGGTTCCTTCGGCGAAGAGCGGGTTGAGGTCGTAGATGGTGGCGAAGTCGGCGGGGAACAGGTAATGAGTCGCACCGGCCGAGTAGTCGGGTTGCGCGGAGAGAGGAGCTAGCGGGCGCATTTCGGAAGTGCGACGGAAGTCGTGGAGGGAAACGATGCCGGCGATCAGGCCGGACAGGCCGACGGGAATCTGCGGGCCCTCCGCATTGGCGAGGTGGTCGATCCCGTCGACGCGGTAGATGTGCAACTCGGTGCGGAATGCAGTGGCGACCTGCGCAGCTGAACCGGAGAAGGCAATGAGCCGGCGACTGGCGGAGATCTCGTCGACGGTGAATCCCTGAGCTGCGAGCCAAGCCGTCACCTGCGCCATCTCGGCGTCGGGGGCGCCAAAGCGAGCACCGAACTCGGCAGGCGTGAGCCATTGGTGATAGAGAGGCGAATCGGGATCCTGCTGCGCGGCGACAAGCGCGTCAAGATCGGCTTGTTGCGCGGACGAGGAGTTGAGCAAGAGCAGCATGCGGTCGAGACGAGTGACGGGATTGGCGATGCCCTGGTCGAATTCGGGTCGCGCAAGTGGATGGACATTGCCGCGGAGCGTGACCCTTTGCGATTCGTCGACGGGGATTGCCGCGCCGGCGATGGGGAGTGGTGCATAAGTAGGCGGAGACTCGAGGCGCAGATTGCCTCCGCAGCTTGCGATGAGCAGCGCAGAGGCGAGAAATGAGAAAGCTCTTATATGTTGACGCATTTGAATTGCTCGAAGCGGCGCGGACCGGCGGCGGCTCGATGCGAGCTGTGCGTCGTCTTAACCTTTTCTCATCTATCGGCAGGGAGAGCCGTGGTTTGAGAAGTATAGGGTGGGGATTTAGGAAGGCCAACTTACGGATGTAATTTGGAAAAACTAATTCTTGCAGGCCGATCAGGTTCTGAATATGAGGGGATGCGCCAGAACTAGCAGATGCGCGGCAACTGTTCGCCGATCATGACAGGAATGACGCGATTGGCGCCCATGGCGGTGCGAGCGACCAACATTCGCTTGTGCTCGGAAGTGGCGTGGCCGATGCGCGCGGCGTCTTTGCCGAGAGGGTGGGCGCGCAGAATCGAGAGCACACGATCGGCAGCTTTGGGCGCGACGAAGAAAACGACTTTGCCCTCGTTGGCGACGTAGACCGGATCGAGGCCGAGCAATTCGCAGGCCGAATGCACTTCATCCCGGACTGGAAGACTCGCTTCGTCGATGACCATGCCGACATTTGAAGACTGCGCAATTTCGTTCAATGTTGAAGCAAGGCCGCCACGGGTCGGATCGCGCATGGCGTGGACAGACGCGCCGAGGGCATCGAGAACCTGGGCGATCATGCCGTTGAGCGCGGCGCAGTCGGAGCGGATGGGGCTTTCAAATTCGAGACCTTCGCGCACGCTCATGATGGCCATGCCGTGGTCGCCGATGGTTCCCGAGACGATGATCGCATCGCCCGGTTGCACGCGATGCGGACCAACTTGAACGTCCGTGCGAAGAACTCCGACGCCAGCGGTGGTGATGTAGCATCCGTCGCCGTGACCGCGCTCGACAACTTTTGTGTCGCCGGTAACGATTTTGACACCGGCGGTTAATGCGGATTGGGCCATGGCGTCGACGATTGCGGCGAGTTGCGCGAGCGAAAATCCTTCTTCGAGGATGAAGCTTGCGCTCAAGAACTTCGGGTCGGCTCCCGAGACGGCGAGGTCGTTGACCGTGCCGTTGACGGCGAGCTCGCCGATCGAGCCGCCTGGAAAGAACAACGGCTGCACAACGAAGGAGTCAGTGCTGAGCGCGAGACGCGCGCCGGCGGTTTCAAGCACAGCGGCATCGCCGAGATTCTCGAGAGCGGGATTGCGAAACGCGGGAAGAAAAAGATGCTCGACGAGTTCCGAGCCGAGCTTGCCGCCGCCGCCGTGGCCCATCACGATCGTGGGATAGTCGGCGAGCGGCAGCGGGCAGGACCAGTTGGAGAAATCGGGTTTAGTGTTCGTCGTCACTCAGATTCCAACTTCCAGCTCCTGGCCGCTAGCTCAGGGGCTAAAGCCCCTCTCCATTTTTTGTGCTCGTTCGGCACGACTAAAGTCGTGCCCTGACACTTCGTGCTTTCCTGATCGAGCTTCTTTACGAGTCTCGGGTTCGTGCGCTGACACTTCGTGCCACTCGTAAACATCGGTGCGACGACTTCGAGTGAGATCTCAATCATTGGCAGCTCCCGTGAGTGCGGAGCCGGCGCTGGCGAGATCTTCGGCGGAGAGGAAGCGGCCGTAGTTGTAGTACGCGGCGCAGGCGCCTTCGCTTGAGACCATGGTGGCGCCGAGCGGGTGGCGAGGAGTGCATTCTTTTCCGAAGGCGGCGCATTGGGCGGGCTTGATGGCTCCGCGCAGGACGTCGCCCGCGCGGCAGAGAGCCGACTCCTCAGTGTGAATGCCGGTGATGTGGAAGCGCTCCTCGGCGTCGAAGTCTCGATAGTCGGCATTGAGACGCCAGCCGCTTTTCGGAATGACGCCGATGCCGCGCCAGGCGCGATCGGTGACCTCAAAGACTTCGGCGAGGAGCTTTTGCGCGGCTTGATTGCCGTCGAAGGTGACGACGCGGCTGTAGGCGTTCTCCACTTCGTGGCGCCCGGACTCCAGTTGCGTGACGGCACGGCGAATGCCTTCGAACAGATCGAGGGGTTCAAAGCCCGTGACGACGATGGGGACGCGGAACTTTTCGGCGAGCGGCGGATATTGCCAATAACCCATGACGCTGCACACGTGGCCGGCAGCGAGAAACGCCTGCACCTGGTTGCCGGGCGAGGACATGATGGCCGAGATGGCGGGTGGAACGAGAACGTGCGAGACAAGAAGGGAAAAGTTCTTCAGACCGCGGCGCTTTGCCAGGTGCACGCTCATGGCGTTGGCGGGAGCGGTGGTTTCAAAGCCGACACCGAAGAAGACCACTTGCTTCTCTGGGTTCTTGACGGCGAGATCGACGGCATCGAGCGGCGAGTAGACAACTCGTACATCGCCGCCGCGGCCCTTGACCTGAAAGAGATCGCTTTCGGTGCCGGGGACGCGAAGCATGTCGCCGAAGGAACAGAAGATGACGCCGGGTTGCGAAGCGATGGCGAGAGCCTTGTCAATGAGCTCGAGCGGCGTGACGCAGACGGGACAGCCGGGTCCGTGAATCATTTCGACACCGGACGGAAGCATCTGGTCGATTCCGTTTTTGATAATCGAATGAGTCTGGCCGCCGCAGACCTCCATGATCTTCCAGGGGCGCGTGGTGATCTGGGCGATCTCGCGGGCCAGCTTGCGAGCGATTTCGCCGTTGCGGAACTCGGTGAGGTACCTCATGGCTTAGGGGCAGCGGAGCTAGCGGCTTGGCGGGTTGGCGAGTTAGCGTGCGCTGCGCGCACATGGCCAGTTGGCGGGTTGGCGGAGTGAGCGGCACCAGGGTTCGCGCTGTCCCCGGTCCCCGAGTGCGAGGGATCTCCACCCCACGAACCCGGACCTGTCCGTGGGGACCCCGGATCGGGGGCACCCTCGCTTGATTCGCAGGCGCAGCTTTGATTGGAACAGCTTCCGTCGGGGCAGCGGGACTGCGGGCGCCTGGCGGCCCGGAGAAAGGCTTCGTCCTCGTCGGCCAGTTCTTCGTCGAGAACGCCGAGGGCGCGGAAGTCGGCGAGCGTCTGCTCGGCAGTTTCCTCGTCGATTTTGGAAATCGCGAAGCCGACGTGGACGATGGTGTAGTCGCCGACGACGACCTCAGGCACGTAGTCGAGGCAGACGTTCTTGACCACACCGCCAAAATTGACGCGGCCGACGCGGATCATGCCGTCGGATGTAATCTCTTCGACTTTTCCAGGGATGGCGAGGCACATAGCAACTTTGTTATACCGCTGCGGGCTGACCGTCAAATGTGATTTGAATCACGTGGTCGGGCAGACTGAAAACAGTGGACAGCGCACAGTGGACAGTGACTGGACGGTGAGCAGAGGCCAGCATCGCGCAATTATCGAGCGTAACCCCTTTTGGGAGAGACGCTTGCGGTCGTCAAATCCGCCCGGCATTTTCGAAATATTTTTTGCTGATTCTAAACGAGTTGTTAGGCACAAATTCGGCTTAATTGCACGCATATTTTCGACTTTCCTGGAACCGATTCGTTGATTCTAAACGATTTAAATGGCGAAAAGTAAGCGAAACATCCCAAATATTTTCTTAAATTAATTTCCGTGCCTTGAACGAGGGGGCAAAGTGCGCAAGGGGCCAAGGAAACGAATGCAGGCCGGTGCATCAATCATGAAACGAGTATGCGCGGAAAGGGCGTAATTATCGGCAGACTTGGTGGAGTTTATTTCAGGCGTGTTTTCAAGGGGTTGGGGCAGAGAGGCCCTGCCGAGGGGGTTGACATCGGGGTGCGATGTTCTACCTCCTGTTTCGCAGGATACCGAGGGCACCTTTTAATCTCGGTCCGAGCCACCATGCAAACAAAACAAAGAGCACGATCAGGCCAAGCCTGTTGCGATCCCCAAATACCCAATCTGCGACGCTCCAGAATCGGGGCCCAAAAAGGCGATTCAGCAGCGCGGTCAGTACGACTGGGCCGACAACAATACCGAATGCTGTGAGCCACAGTTTAAGGCGGTCATACGGTGGGCGGACCGCGGGCGGGTCGAGCGTGGGCAGAAAACCAGATTTGGGCGGATCAGCTTTGGAGGCGGCGTCGAGCAGGACCTGGATGTAGTGGTCACCTTCACTCAGTTTGACGACTGCGGCGTCCCACTTCTCCTCCTCTTCCTCATTGTGGCCGTGGTGTTCAGCTGTGATCCTGGCAATTAGCCGGGCAATCTTTCGCTCATATTCGTCCTGATCGCAGTTTTGATCGAAGCTGGCGCTTACGCTGGCCATTTCGGGCAAGGTCCAGCTGGTCTCGGAGAAATAGAGGATTTTGCGCTCGACGTCGGATAGTGGGACATCCTCTTGTTTGGCTTCGGCGGCAATCCTGCCTGCGAGGAAGTCGAGGGCTTCACGGTCCGTGGCGAACTGATGCACGGACCGAATCTTATCTCAAAGTTGACGTGGCGATGGCCCAAATTTCAGTCGGAGGCCATGAGTTCGCCGGAGAGGATGGGGCGAGTGCGCGGGAGCTGGCCGCGCGAAGCAGCAAGGCCGAATGCCGCGAGGACAGCGGTGAAGACGACCAGCTTGGCGAAGTTGCCGGGACGCGTCTCAGGCAGGACTCTCCACAGAAGGAGAAGGAAGACGTGGGCGGCGGTAGATGCCCAGACCGAACCGTAGAAGTAGCGGCGCTCAAGCCCTTCGCCTTTGGTCGACGGGCCGACGCGGGGCAGCTTGCCCATGATGCCAAGGAGCAGAATGACGGCGCAAAGCGGCGAGTAGGCGTAGTAGTAGATCTGCTTGAGGTGCCAAACACCGGTGGCTGAAGCCAACACGAGGCCTGTCAAATTGAGCAGGGTGAAGTTGAGCACGGCATTCCAGGCGAATGTGTAGCAGACGCGGCGGTAGAGGGGGTTGGGCCGATCTTCGTCGAAGCGAAGGATATAGGGGCACGGCTCAACGCCGGGAAGGCGGCCACGGAGGCCGGCGATTCCGGTGCCGATGAGGACAGCGGCGAGCCAAGACCAATTAATCCAGTGGAAACCACGGGAGAACATGCTGAAGGTGAGAGGCCCGGGGGCAATAAAAAAGACCCAAATCCAGATGGGCCAATGCGCCAACCGGTACAGACGCGTGTTGCGATCCCTGAACCTGCGCTCCGCAGCGAATTCAAATTTTCCTGTGTAGGACATCTGGCTGAGTCTCGCAGAGTAGATAGGCAGGCGTCAAATCGAATTTGGGCCGGGGAAGTCGAATTATTACTGGATGAATTTCAAGGCCGCGGGATCCATTTCTGCGCTGCATTGCAGAGGGACCATGTGACCGCAGCCGGGGATGAGCTGGAGCTGAGATTGCGGGATGAGGCGGTGCATGGTTTGGGCTTGATCGACGGGCGCGATCTGGTCGAGCGATCCCCAAATGATGAGGACCGGCATCTTCAACTGGGGCAGCAGGTTGTCGGTGACGTCCTCGGCAGTCATCATGGTGGCCATGGCTCGCTTGATGACCCAGCCGTTGCGGCGGAAGCGACGCAGAAAATCGCGCGCAATGAACGGCGGGATCGGCGGAGGGTTCGGCATAAGCAAGCCGTCAAGCTCAGCCAACTCCTGATACGACGTGGGAACGAAGAGATTGGTATTCCATAAAGGCTTGATATTGAGGCCGACGGAATCAATGAGGATGAGGCGGGAGACACGTTCAGGATGGGCGGATGCGATGAGCTGCACGATCCATCCCCCCATGGACCAGCCGGCGACGTCGGCCTGTTTGATGCCGAGGGCGTCCATGAAGCCCACGACGACTGTGGCCTGATCGTGGACTGAATAGGAAAAGTCAGTGGGCTGCTGGCTGCGCCCGAAGCCGAGCAAGTCAGGCATGTAAAC
>Ga0326728_10001901_pt1 | contig 71513 bp, 69 predicted proteins | sample MB3enrmetagenome_FD_207602 | JGI IMG/M metagenome (GOLD analysis project Ga0326728, IMG submission 207602) | Lab enriched peat soil microbial communities from McLean, Ithaca, NY, United States - MB31MN | ecosystem: Environmental > Terrestrial > Soil > Wetlands > Peat | place: USA: New York...
AAAGGGTCGATGAATTTTTGCAGTTCCGTCATCTTCTGCCGCCAGTGCGCTGAATTCCATTTCATGGACAAAAGCATAGCACACCCCCAAAAATCTGTCAATATAACTTAACAGAGTAATGTTAGGGACCAGCATATTTAAGTCTCACCGTTCAGGTGGACAATATTTCTGCCCTGACGGGTACTATGGGGTGATGGATAACTCCGGCCTCGTTATTCCCATCACCGACGCCGCCATATTGGACAAGTTCTGCAATGAATTTCGGCTCAAGCGGACTACCGAATCTGGTCTCTCTGTGATTATGCCATGGGTTGACCCGGAAATAACCACAAAGGACCTGATCGAAGCGGTGGTTCGAGGATACTTCTACGCGATCGTTACCGGCGCATTGTCGGTCACTGTCGAAACGCCGGATAAAGCAGTCACCATTGACGATTCCACGCTTGATGATGTCGCACTCACGATCGATGGAGCGGAAAGTGAGGACATACTCAACCTCGTAGATCTTGCGGAATGGGCATCTACCCGCAAGCCACAGGACACCCCCATCATGCGCCCCGGACGGTTGGCATGGAATGTCCGGCTTCACTGAATGGGCGGGAGGATTTTAGCGGTGGGATGTGGTTGGCGAGGCGCCAACCGCCGCACGCGAGGGCGCGGGCGCTCCCCGGCGCAACTGCATCGTCCCGGCTTGGCCAGCGGCGGATTGACTTTAAGCTCCGGCGTGCCATGCTCGGTGCGAGCTTATGCTTCAAGTTGTCAGCGCGCTTGATTGGCCCGCAACCGGCGATGACCCCCGACCGGGAGATTGTTCGCGCCCGAAACCCCTCTCCAAGCCGCCAACCAAAGGCTTGATATGACATTGGAATCCATCGCGATAGACCATCCTTTTCTCAAAGGATTCAAGAGCGAGCATCTCCAGCTTCTGGCTGCCAATGCCTTGCCCGCCCATTTCCAGGCCGGCGAAGTCATCTTCCGCGAAGGCGAGATGGCCAATCGCTTTTACCTCATCACCTGTGGCGCCATCGTCCTGGAGACCTACGCCAAGGAACGTTGCGCCGCCGTCGTGGACACGATCGGCGCGGGCGATGTGCTGGGCTGGTCGTGGCTTTTTCCGCCCTATTACTGGCGTCTGGACGCACGGGCGATCGAACCGACCAACGCCATCTTTTTCTACGGCACACGCCTGCGCCTGGAAGCCGAGCAAGACCATGATCTGGGCTACGAATTGATGCGCCGCGTGGCGACCGTGGCCATTCAGAGGCTCCAGGCCGCCCGCGGTTTTCCGCGCCATAGTTCTACCGAAACATGACCAAACCCAACACTTCAAATCCAACCGTCATCCAATGGGTGGAAGAAACGGCCGCCCTCTGCCAGCCCGACAACGTGGTCTGGTGCGATGGCTCCGAATCCGAAAAGGCCTCATTGCTGGAAGAGGCCCTGGCCCGGGGCATCCTCCTGCGCCTTAACCAGAAAAAGCTCCCCGGCTGCTATTATCATCGCTCGACCCTTGATGACGTGGCCCGCAGCGAAGACCGCACCGTCATCTGCACGGCCACGCCCGAAGAGGCGGGGCCGACCAATCACTGGGCGCCTCCCGCCGAGACGTACCAAAAGCTCAAGGGCCTTTGCGCCGGCGCCATGCGCGGGCGGACTCTTTACGTCGTGCCGTACCTCATGGGGCCGCCGGGTTCGCCCCTGGCAAAGGTGGGCTTGGAGTTGACCGATTCCATTTACGTCGTTCTATGCATGCGGATCATGACGCGGATGGGACAGGTGGCTTACGAGCACCTGGGATCGGGGACCGATTTCAACCGCGGCCTGCACTGCATGCTCAAAATGGACCCCGGCCAGCGCCACATCGCGCATTTTCCGCAGGACAACGCGGTCATCTCGACTTCATCCAACTACGGCGGCAACGTGTTGCTGGGAAAGAAATGCCTCTCTTTGCGCATCGGCTCCTGGCTGGCCAACAAGGAAGGCTGGCTGGCTGAGCACATGCTCATCCTGGGCGCCGAATCGCCCTCCGGGGAGAAAACCTACGTCACCGCCGCTTTTCCCAGCGCCTGCGGCAAGACCAATTTCGCGATGCTCGTGCCCCCGCCCCATTTCGCCGGCTGGAAAATCCGCACCCTGGGTGACGACATCGCCTGGATGAAGCCCGGCGCCGATGGCCGTCTCTACGCCATCAACCCCGAAACGGGTTATTTCGGCGTCGCTCCCGGCACCAACGAGCGCACCAATCCCAACGCCTTGGCGACCATCGCGCGCGACACCATCTACACCAATGTGGCGCTGACGCCCGACTTGGACGTGTGGTGGGAAGGCAAAACCGATGAGCCGCCGCCGGAATTGACCGATTGGAAAGGCCAGCGCTGGGTTCCGGGAAGCAGGAGTCCGGCTGCGCATCCCAACAGCCGCTTCTGCGCGCCCATGAGGAACAATCCCGCCTACGCTCCCGAAGCCGACGATCCCAACGGCGTGCCCGTCAGCGCGATCATTTTTGGCGGACGGCGCGCCTCGACCATTCCGCTGGTCTATCAGGCCTTCAATTGGATTCACGGCGTCTATATTGGCTCGACGATGAGTTCGGAGACGACCGCCGCCGCCACGGGCGAAGTGGGCAAAATCCGGCGCGATCCCATGGCCATGCTCCCCTTTTGCGGCTACAACATGGGCGATTATTTTCATCACTGGCTGCGCATGAGAAAGAAGCTCACCAACCCCCCGCGCATCTTTTACGTCAATTGGTTCCGGCGCGACGCGACGGGAAGATTTCTCTGGCCCGGCTTTGGCGAAAACATGCGCGTGCTCAAGTGGATCGTGGACCGCACGCATGGCCGCGCCGACGCCTGCGAATCCCCGCTGGGCTGGGTGCCCGGCCCGCGCGATTTCGACCTGGGCGGGATGGCTGATTTCGACGCCGCGCGCCTGGCCAAGGCGCAGGAGATTGATTTGGAGGAGTGGCGGCGCGAGGCGCTCTCACACGACGAACTCTTCCTCAAGCTCTACGCCGATCTCCCCAAGGAACTGATCTTCCAACGCGAGTTGCTGGTCGCCCGGTTGTAGCCGGCTGCGGGTTGTTTGTCAACCATTGGTTTTCTTTGAGCAAGCCGGCATTCTCATTTGCGGTCGCGCAGAATCCGTTCGGGATTGCGCGCGCGGCTCACGGCCGTGTCGTAGGAGATGAGGCACTTGCAGTACAAGTCGTAGAGGCAATTGTCCATCAGCACCATCCCCTCCTTGCGTCCCATCTGAATCATGTTCTCCAACTGGTGAAACTGGTTTTCGCGAATCATGTTGCGCACCGCCCCGTTGGCGATGAGCAGTTCGCAGGCCAGCACCCGCCGGCTGCGGTCCGTCGCCGCCAGCAAGTCCTGCGCTATGATCCCCTGCAACGAATTGGCCAATTGCATGATGATCTGCCGCTGCGCGCTGCCTTCAAAGACCCCGATGATGCGCTCCAGGGCGTGCGACACGTTGGGCGAGTGCATCGTTGCCAACACCAGGTGCCCCGTCTCCGCCGCCGTCAACGCGGTCGCGATGGCTTCGTAGTCGCGCATCTCCCCCACCACGATCACGTCGGGGTCCTGGCGCAGGACGTGGATCAATGCGCGGTTGAAGGAGCGCACATCGGTCAGCACCTCCTGCTGCACCACGATGGCCCGCTTGTTCTCATGGAGAAATTCGATCGGGTCCTCGATGGTGACAATTTTGCAGCGGCGCTCGCTGTTGATCAGGTCCACCAGGTAATTAAGCGTGGTGGTCTTGCCCGCACCCGTCGGGCCGGTGACCAGAACCAGGCCGTTGGGCCTGCGCGCCAGTTCGTCTATCTTCTCCGGCAGGCCCAGTTCCTCCCGGGTGGCGATGCGGTGGCCGCAGAAGCGCAGGCTCATTTCGGCGTGGCCGTTGCGGCGGTAAAACGTCACGCGCACCCGGCCGGCGGCGCGGTGGTGCGTGGAAATGCACAACTCCCATTCCTGCTCCAGCTTCTTGCGCTGTTGCTCGTTGAGCAGCGCCTCCGCCAACCCCGTCAACTCCGCCTCCGTCAACGCATCCTCGTTGGCCAAAATGATTTCGCCGTTGACGCGATAGGCGGGCGGCACGCCGGCGACCAAGTGCAGGTCCGAAGCGTCCAATTCGCCCACTGCCGAGAGCAGGCGGTCAAGGTGTGGAGAACTCATTTTTTGAGGCGGCGCAGCCAGCCGCGCAAGCGGTCGCCGGCGCCGCGGGCGGAGAGGCGGGCCAGGGCCTCGGCGGCGGCCTCGTTCTGGCTGTTGAGTTCGCGGGCCTGGGTGAAGGATTTTTCCGCGGCGTCCGCCAGGCCCAGCGCCTCCTGGCAGCGGCCCAGTTCCAGCCACGGGAGAAAATGGGCCGGATTCCATTCCACCGCCTGTTGCAAGAGCCGCAGCGCCAGGGAAAATTGCCCGTGGCGCATCCGGATGCGCGCTCCCTGCCAGGCCGCAAACCAGTCCCGCCGCGCCAGCATCAGCGCCTTGTCAAAACAATAATCCGCCAGCCCCTCCCCGAACGACAACAGAACGTCCCCCCGCGCCAGCCACACATACGGGCTGCCGCCGTCCCGCCCGACCGCCGCGTCGGAGAACGCCAGCGCGCTCTGCTGCTCGCCCTGGCGGCCCAGCACCACGGCCTTGGCGGCCAGGAGGGCCGCTTCATTGGGAAACCGTTCCAGGGCTTGGTCGGCCCAGTCATTGGCCTCGGCGCACTGGTCCAATTCCACCAGCATCCGTACCTGGGCCGTCCAGGCGGCGGCATTGCCGGGATTGAACTCCAGGACTTTTGCAAAGGCCCGCAGCGCCTTCTGGAAATCCGCCTCTTCCCACGCCTTTTGCCCCTCCCGCAGGTAGTGCGCTTCGTCCTTGACGACTTGCGGGGCGGGGCCGCGGCTTTGCTCCCCGGCTTCACCTCCGAACTCCAGGTTGACGAATCGGCTCATCAGGTCTGATGGATCACCTCGCCCTCTTTGTAACAAAAGCCGCGCGCGGAAGCCAGCAGTTTTCCCGCCCAATCAGGCAGGCGGTTTCCGCCTCTTAATCTTAATCCTAATCCTAATCCTGATCTCAATCCGAACAACCGGTTGCGCGACGGAAATTCAGGATAAACTCCATGAACGGGATTATTTTTCTTGCGGGATTTGACTCCCGGCGAACGTGTTGTGGAAAATGAATGCGAATATGAAACGACATTTCCTCTTGACCGCGCTTTTTCTTTCCACGGTGGCAGCCGCGTTGCTGGCGGACTCTTCGGCCCGCGCGCAGGGTGGTGCTGTCGCGGTCCCGGAGGAAAACAAGGACATCACCATTCAAAACAACGGATTAAAGCTGGGCACGAACCAGATGGTCACGGCAACCCTCGACAGTGCCGTAGAGCTTTTGCGGCGGCTTTATCCCGACGTTAATATAGTGCTCGAGCCGGGGGTGGGCGGAATCAGGATCGGCGACATAGTGCTGCACTGCACCGAGCCGGACCTTGATTTGGAAGCCCTAAGCATAGCCAGCGGGCGCAAGTTCATTGTGGAACCACATTACGGCCTGTCGTCGCAAAATATGCCGGGTCGTTTTGCCGGCAGCGCCCCACGCAGAGCTCTCCTGGTTCTCAAAGCCAACAAGCCTCCTCCCGATGCGAAGCCGGAGAAGAAAGTCGCCGCCTTCAACCTGAGCACTTATTTTGCCTTTAAACATCTGGGCATGACTACAAACGAAGCTCAAAATCAGGCGGAAACTAGAGACCACGTTGAGCGACTGCGCGAGATCATTGCCAACACACAGGACATGTTGCACCCAAAATCGGAACGATTCGGAGGCATGATGGGAGGCCTGACGGGAGACAGGCCGCGAGAGAGAATTCAATTCTATCCGGACGCCAATTTATTGATCCTTGTCGGATCGGAGGAAGATTTGGAGGCGGCGCGAGCCGTGATTAGCGCCTTGCCGGGAATGGACGGTAATACATCGCCGTTCCAACAACACCTTACGAGAATCGAAAGAATCACTCCGGCCTTGCCAGCAGAACCCGTCTCGCCGGCAGCACCAGCCCCGCCGCAAAATCCGGCCTTGCCAGCAGCGCCGGTCCCGCCGCAGAATCCTCCCCCGTGACCGCGCCCCATCCAGTTGCCGAGCCGTTGCTGACGCTCAATCTGCGGGATTTTGCCACCGTGCCAGAACCCACCGCCCAACGCACGGCCCAGGTTTCCATCGAATGCCTCACGCGCAGCCTGGCGGCTGGCCACGAGGAGGCCTTTCGCCAGTTCCACCGGCTCTATTTTGACCGCCTCTATCATTTCCTTTTGGCCGTCGCCCGTGGACAGGAACAGGAGGCGCGCGACGCCTTGCAGGAGACCTTCCTGCGCGTGGCCCGCTCGGCCCGCCCCTTTGCCTCCGAGGAGGTTTTTTGGTGCTGGCTCAAGGCCGTCGCCCGCAACGCCGCCCGCGACGCCGGCCGCAAACACCTTCGCCACCTCGACCTCCTTCGCCGCTTCGCCCTGGATCGCTGTTCGCCCCCGGCCGATCCGCGCGAAGGCGCCTTGGATGCCGCCCTGAAAGAGTGCTTGGACGAATTAAGTGCGCCGGACCGGGGCCTGATTGAGGCCCGGTATTTGAACGGCGAGACGATCCGCGAACTCTCCGCCAGCGCGGGCACGACGGAGAAGGCGGTGGAGTCGCGCCTGCTGCGCTTGCGCCGGTGCCTGCGCGAACAAATTCTGCGTAAACTGCGGGAGCTATGAAAAGATCCGGCCACGAACAATTGTTGGCGCAAATCCTCGACGGCGGAGACCTCGACACCCTTCGCGCGGCCAGCCTGGCGCACGGCCTGGACGCCCTCCGGCATCGGCGTCGGCGTCGGCAGCGGTTTGAGATTCTGGCCGCGGTGATCGTGCCCTTGCTGGTGATTTACGCCCTGCACCGCCACTCCAAGCCGGTCACGCGCATCGCCGGCCAATCCGCGTCCCCGGCGGCGGACATTTCGAGTGTCAAGTATATCACCGCGCAGGAGTTGTTCGCCCTCTTCCCCGATCGTCCCATTGCTTTGATCGGCAAGCCGGGCCGCCAGCAAGTGGTCTTCCTGGACGAAATCGCGCGCGCCGAAGCGCCTTGATCGTCATTACAGCCCCTGGCCGCGTTGCAGGCGGCCTGAAGCGCCCCGCCGGTCAAGGCGCCTTTTGCGCCTTCAATCCGGCCTCGATCAGGGCCATGGCCGTGTCGCCGGCGACGCTGCCGCCATGCGCTGCCGCGTGGCGCAGCCCTGTTTCCAGCACGGAAATCGCGTCTTCTTTGCGGCCTTGCGCCACCAGAAAATCCGCGTAGCGGAGAACGGCCTCCGGCGAATAGGGGCAGAGCGCGAAGGCCTGCCGAAAGGCCAGGTCCGCCGCGCCGCTCATGCGTTGCCGTTCCGCCCCCGGCGAGGCAAGATTTTCGCCGGGAGTGGGCACGGCTTTGAGCGCGCCGAGCCGCCACGCATAGACGCCGGCGATGGCGGAGCGCAGCTTGGAGAACATTTTTTGCGAGTCCTCATCCCGGACGAAGCGCGGATTGCCGGTAAAGCCCGACAGGTCCTTGCGCTCATAAGTGATGTCCGCAAAATCAAGCACGGCTCGCAGGGGAGTCTCCGGGCGCAGCCAGCCGCCGATCATCTCCTGCACTCGCGTCTGCCAGTAGTCGCGGTCGCGTTGGACGATTTCCGCGCTCAATTCCGGCAGCGCCGCGCGGTTGATTTTCAGGATCAGCCCGTGCGGCTCCAGATGGGGGTACATCCAGTCGAGCGGAAAACTCTCTTCGATGTAAAATTCGCGGTTGGGATTGCGGTCAAAAACCGTCCTAGCGATCAGACCATTGATGCTCATGACGGCGACTTGCCCGCTGACTTGAACGTGTCCGTTCACGTTGGTGACCTGTTCACCCGGCTTGAGTTTGTTCTCCCCCAGCCGTCGTTGTGCGTCCGAGTAGTAATCGTTGAAGGCCTTTTGCGAATCCTCTTGGGTCGGCACATAAATTCTGCCGCCGTACATTCGCCGCAAATAATCGAGATAGCTGCCGTCGGCCAGCGCGTTCTGTGTCAAGGTGAAAAACGGGTCCGCCTCCGGCTGCGACCTGCAGAACGCCGTCACCAACCCGCGCCCCGGATCGGTGCCGCCGAAGTAGATGCTCCCCGCGGGAATGGACTCGATGATGCCATCCCCAAATTCCTGAACGTAGGCCGGCTCGTCGGCCACCACGTGGTAGTAGGCCAGGTCAATTTCCAGCACCGTGCTCCAATAGCTGGTGTCCAGGGCCGCTATGGACTCGTTGGTGTGCTCATACTGCCGATGGTGCTTTTGATAATACGCGAATCTGTTCGTGACATATTGGCCATCGCCACGCATGGCCGCGTCGAAGTAGGCCTTGAATTCCGGCGAGATTTTCTCCCCGGCGGCGGCGGCCAGTCGCTCGGCTTGTTTTTCCTTCAACGCCGAGAAGGCCTGTACACGCGCGGTCAATTGTTGACGCAGCGCTTCCGGCGCCGTGTCCGCCGCCGCCGCGCGCCAGCCGGCCAGCGCGATTACGCCGGCCACCAGCGCGCAGGTCACGGCCACCGCCGCCCGGCGGGTCAACTGGCCGTGATGATTGGCGCCGTCCAGCAGCGCGCGGAGCCGTTGTTCCAGGCCGGATCGTTTGGCCACCGGCAGCGCGACAGGCGGCGCGGCCGACCATTGCCGGGCGATGTCCAGCAAATGCCCGGCATATTCCGACGGGCGGGTCCGTCCGAGCGCGACCACCAAGTCGTCACAAGCCCGCTCCCGTTCCAGCCGCATCCGCTCGGCGGCCAGCCAGGCCAGCGGATTGAACCAATAAAGCGCGCAGACCACGGCCGCCAGCGCCTGCGTCAGACAATCACCCCGCCGCACGTGCGCCAGTTCATGGCGCAAAACCAGCCGCAGGCGTTCCCGTTCCCACTGCGCCGCGTCCGCCGGCAATAGCGCCGCGGGCCGCCACCATCCCCAGGTCATCGGCATCAGCGGCTGCTCGGTTTCCAACAGCCGCACTTCCCGGCGGAGACCAAGCTCGCGCAAAACCGAGTCCCGCAATCCGAGAACTTCCGGGTCTGTCACTGGACGCGCGGCGCGTTCGATCCGCCGCAATCTCCTTTGCCGCGCCCGGAAAACCACCAGCGTCAGGACGACGCCCCCCGCCCATGCCGGCAATCCCAGGGCGTGCCAGGGAAACGGCTTCGCCGCCACCGCCCCCGGCTTCGGGGAGGCCGAAAGCAGCGCCTGGGCGGATGGTGTGCCGGCGTTGGATGCGGCCAACCATCCTGTCACCAGCGCCGGAGCGTCGTTGCCGCCCCATTGCGCCCGCCGCTGGCCGAGGAGGGTGCCGGCCCATGCGGGACCGCTCCAATGCGGCGCCAAAACAGTCGCCGCAGGCAGCGCGAGCAAACTGGCCAGGACGCCCAGCCATAAGAAATGCCGGGTGGCGGCGGTGCTCCGGCGGCACAACAGCGCCAGCACGAAGGCGGCCGCCAGGATCAAAAAGCTCTTCGCCCCCGCCTCCGACAGCGCGGCGGCGAGGCGCGGCGATGAAATGGACAATACGACTTCATTCAGGGTGTTCATACGTTTAGCGGCCTTCCTTTCGGGCCTGGTTGATAATTGTTTGCAACTGGTCAATTTCCTTCGGCGAAAGTTCAGTGTCCCTGGCTTCCAGCAACGCCGCCACCGCCAGCGGCGCCGAGCCGCCAAAAAAGGTGCGCACCACCCGCCGCAGCGCCGAGCGGCTGGCGCGGGCTTTGTCCTCCGTCGGCAGATGCACGTAGCGCAAGCCCTGGCGGCGGTGTTTAACGCGGCCCTTTTCCTCCAGGATGCGCAGCAGCGCGCGCACCGCCGAATAGCTGGGGGCGTCGGGCAGAGCGCCCTGCACCTGTGCGGCGGTGGCCTGGCCGCGGGTGTGGAGAATCTCCATGATCTGGCGTTCGCGGCGGGTCAAATCAGCGTCGTTTCCCTTCATATAATGCTAAAAATTTAGCAGATCCGGCCGCCGTGTCAAGCCCTAAATGCTAATTTTTTAGCATATTTGCCGGATTGCTGGTTCAACGGCTCTTTCGCCGCCCTGTTTTATGACTCAATTTCAACTTGGAACCCTGCCTCCCGGCGCGTTATTTTCCGGCCGTGCTCGTTGACTTCGTCAAAATGAACGGGGCCGGCAATGATTTCGTCTTGATTGACAATCGCCCCCAAAACATTCGGTTGCTGCCGGCCCAAATCGCGCGCCTGTGCGACCGCCACCGCGGCGCCGGCGCCGACGGCCTCATTCTCCTCACCCCCTGCCTTTCCGGCCAGGCCGATTGGGCGTGGGACTTCTTCAACAGCGACGGCAGCCCGGCGGAAATGTGCGGCAACGGCGCCCGATGCTTCGCCCGATTTGTCCGGCGCCTGACCGGCGGCGCCGGCAATATCAGCTTCGAGACTCGCGCCGGCGTCATCACCGCACGCTTCGACGGCCAGTCGGTGACAGTGAGCTTGACGCCGCCGCGCGAGCTGCGCCTGCGCCAGCGGCTTCCCTTAAGCATCGGTGAGACGGAGATTCACACCGTGAACACCGGCGTGCCGCACGCGGTGCTCTTTGTGCCCGATGCCGACCGGGCAATGGTCCAGGCGCTGGGCGCAGAAATCCGGCATCATCCGCTCTTCGCCCCAAAGGGAACCAACGTCAATTTCGTCCAGGTCCTTGGGCCGGGAAAAATCCGCGTCCGCACTTTCGAGCGCGGCGTCGAGGGCGAAACGCTCGCCTGCGGCACCGGCGTGACGGCCTCGGCCCTGGTCGCCGCCGAACTGCGCGGCTTTCCCTCGCCCGTCCGCGTTCAAGTCCAGGGCGGAGACGAGTTGGAGGTCGGTTTTGAGCGCATCGGCGGGCGGTTGGCCAACGTCGCCCTGGCCGGCCCGGCGGACTTTGTCTTTGAGGGAAGGATCGAGTTGTAATGGAGCCGCCCCCCAACCCGTACGCCATCCTGCGGAACTGGGATTTTTTGTTTTATTTGACAGGCCGTTTCGTCGCCTCTTTCGGCCAGCAGATGCTCACCGTCGCCGTCGGCTGGGAGCTGTACGAACGGACCCATTCCTCCTTGTTATTGGGCCTGGTCGGCCTGACGGTCTTCGTGCCCATGGTGCTCATGACCCTGCCCGCCGGGCATCTGGCCGACACGCTGGAACGCAAAAAAATCATCATCGCTATGCAAGGGATGATGGCCTGCACTTCCCTGGGCCTGGCCTTGGTCTCCTGGAAACACGCCCCCGTAGCCTGGGTCTTCGTCTGCCTCTTCGGGGCGGGCGTCACGCGGACTTTCCTTTGGTCCGCCAGCGCCTCGTTCCTGCCGCAGTTGGTGGCGCGCGAGGATTTCCCCCGCGCGCTCACCTGGTCTTCGAGCACCTTTCAATTCTCCGCCGTCGCCGGCCCGGCGGCGGGCGGGGAATTGCTGGCGCTGACCCATAACGCCGTCTTCGTTTACCTCTTCACCGCCCTCTCCGCGCTCATCTGCCTGGGCATGATGTGCCGCGTGCGCGCCCGCAGCAAGCCCCCGCCCCGGGAACCGCCTTCCATCGAGACGCTCCTGGGCGGATTCCGCTTTGTCTTCAATCACCGCGTCATCCTGGGGGCCATCACGCTGGACCTCTTTGCCGTCCTCTTCGGCGGCGCCACCGCTCTGCTGCCCGTTTATGCCAAAGACATCCTCCACGTCGGTCCCCAGGGCCTGGGCCAATTGCAAGCCGCCATGCCTGTCGGCTCGATGGTGAGCGCCTTGCTCATGGCCCACCGGCCCCCCATGCAAAAGGCCGGCCGCTCTCTCATCTGGGCTGTCGTCATTTTCGGGCTGGCCACCGTCGGCTTTGGCTTCTCCAAGCGGTTCGGTCTCTCCTTGCTCATGCTTTTTACTTGCGGCTTCGCGGACAACATCAGCGTCATCGTCCGCCATACGCTGGTGCAGATGTTGACCCCCGATTCGATGCGCGGCCGGGTTTCCTCTGTCAACAACCTTTTCATCGGCACCTCCAACGAACTGGGCGGGTTTGAGTCCGGGCTGGTCAGCTATTATTCCACCCCCGTCTTTTCGGTCGTCTCGGGCGGCTTGGCCACCATTCTGGTCGTGCTGGTTGTGGCATGGGTTTGGCCCGAAATTCCCCGCTTCGGCCGCCTCGTCCAACCCGCCCCACAGGAACCTTCCGGCCAATCCGACCTCGCTCAGTCCACGGCGTTGGAATAAACCAAAGGCCGCCGGCTGCCGGCTCCTAATCCTAATCGTAATCTTAATCCTAATCTTCTTCCCGCTACATGTAATCAGATTGGGTTAAGATTAGGATCAGGACTAAGATTAAGAGCGCCCTCAATACCCTGGCTCGTTGCCCGGTTTCCATTTGATGTTGCAGCCGATGCTGGGCGTTTGCCGCCCCGAAACCGCCTTTCCCGCCAGGACGGCCTCCATCGCCGCCCGCAAGTCCTTTCCAGTCACCGGCACGCCGTTGCCGGGACGGCTGTCGTCGAACTGCCCCCGATAAACCAGCTTCCGGGCCGCGTCAAAAAGAAAAATATCCGGCGTGCAGGCCGCCCGGTAGGCCTTGGCCACCGCCTGCGATTCGTCGTACAGATACGGAAACGTGTACCCGGCGGACCGGGCTTCCGCCGCCATCCGGGCCGGGCTGTCTTCGGGGTAATTCTGCACGTCATTGGAGTTGATGGCGACGATGGCCGCCCCGCGCCCCTTATAGTCGCGGCCAAATTGCGCCAGACCCGCCTGGATATGCTTGACGTACGGGCAATGGTTGCAGATGAACAGCACGGCCAGCGCCGGGGTGCTTTTGAAGTCGCCCAGCGCGACCATTTTTCCGCCGGTGTCCGGCAACCGGAAATCCGGCGCCGCCGTCCCCAGCGCCAGCATGGTGGATGGAGTCAGTGCCATGCGCAAACTCTAACTCGCCCAAGGGCGCGTTTCAATTTCTTTATTCTGCCGCCTTTCCCTTGACCGCTTTGATTTCCTCGGTCGTCAGTTCATAGAGCTCATAAACCCGGTCGTCAATCTTCCGGTCCAGTTTCTCGATTTCCGCTTCCACGGCGGCAAGATCGGACGTGCCCGCTTCCTTGGCGACGGCTTTCATCATTTGCCCGATGGCGCGCAGATTGGCACCCTCGGTTGGCTCGAAATGGGCCAGTGGTCCCAGCGTGTTGACCAGCAGCGGATGAATCTGCTCCGGCTTCTTGCCTTTCGTCCATCTCTTCTGGCGCGAATGTTCGGCCAGAAACCGCCGCCAGCAAACACAAACGAATTGCCGCAACGAATCGTCCTTGAACACAAGCCGCAACACTGGCAAGCCGCTCAAACCAAGGCCAAGGCGCGTCGCGGTCACGCTGCCTTTGCCAAGATCGTCACCGGGGTGCTGTTGGAAGTGGGGTTGCACAACCCGGTGGCGGCGGCCATTGGACACAAAGGGCAGTCGGAATGGGAACTGGCGATGAGCTTGTTGGCGCGCTTGCCCAAGAAGACTCTGTTGCTGGCCGATGCGCAGTTTTCGGCTCCACAATCTTGATTATTTATATTACATTCCCAATTGCCGGAGCGCCCGTAGCTCAGTTGGATAGAGCAACTGCCTTCTAAGCAGTGGGTCGTGGGTTCGATTCCCGCCGGGCGCGCCATTCATAAGTGGCCTATGTCCAAGGACATAGGCTGATTTCAGGGCGTCCTCCGGTTCTTGGGAAATCGCCAAAATCGGCTGATTTTGGGGCCATCATACCACCCATCATACCACTACTTTTGACGTCCTTGGCTCAGAAGCAAAGCCGTATCAACGGCCCTAAAATGCATTATGAGCGCAGTCGCACAAACAACAGTCGAACCGACCCGTGTCCCGGAAGCGGAAAAACAGAGCCGGTACTTACAGGTGGAGACCGGCATCTACCGGTATGTGGACGCTGAGGGAAAATCCACCTACCATGAGCGGCCGTGGATTGACGGGAAACGCAAGTGGAGGTCGTTGGGCTTCAATTTCACGCCGCAGTCCAGCCTGAAGTGTGCCAGGGAAGAATACCACCGCCGCAGAACCGAGGTTGCGGCGGGCAGCGCCATGCCAGTGCTTTTCGCCTGGCGGAAACCAGACGATATCCCCGGGATGGATTGCTTCAATCGGGGCGCCTTCGCGCTGCACGCGCCCGCAGCCCGCAGTTACAATGAGCGTTTGTCCGAGCGGATGCGTGTGCCATGCGGTGCGGGCACCGGGCTCGAACGTGACGATCGCGCCACCGACCCGAGCGGCATCGCTCCCCTTGAAAGGTGAATCAATGCGCACGGTTCCAGTAAACCAGTCAGCCGGGCCTTTGTTGGATGGTTGTGAGCCAATTCGTTTTATTTCCATAATTCAATCTTGGGTTTGTGGGTCATGGCAGCAAAGATGGTTTGGTCTCATCGTCCGACCAGTTTCTGCAAGTTTTCCGGGTAGCGCGCCCCTTGAACCTTGATCTTGGAGGCCACGCATTCCAGTTCACGGAGGTCCTCCGGCGAAAGTTGAACGGAAGCCGCGCCACAGTTCTCTTGCAAGCGATGCAATTTGGTGGTGCCGGGAATGGGAACAATCCACGGCTTTTGCGCGAGCAGCCAGGCCAGCGCGACCTGCGCGGGCGTCACCTTCTTTTGCGCGGCGAACTTTTCAATCGCATCCACCAACGCCTGATTTGCTTTTCGGTTTTCCTCGCTGAAACGCGGAACTTTGCTGCGAAAGTCGTCGCCGCCGAACTTGGTGTTCTCGTTGATCGCGCCCGTGAGGAAGCCCTTGCCCAAGGGACTGAATGGAACGAATCCAATTCCGAGTTCTTCCAAAGTCTGTAAAATTTCCGCTTCCGGCTCACGCCACCAGAGCGAGTATTCACTCTGGAGTGCCGTCACCGGCAGGACGGCGTGCGCGCGCCGGATGGTTTGCGCGCCAGCCTCTGACATTCCAAAATGCTTGACCTTGCCCTGTTGAATCAATTCCTTCACCGCGCCTGCGACATCCTCAATCGGCACATTGGGGTCAACGCGATGTTGATAAAGCAAATCAATTACATCCACTTTGAGCCGCTTGAGCGAACCTTCGACGGCCCGCTTGATGTGGTCTGGCTGGCTGTTCAAGGGCGCCGCGCCCGGCCGCGTATCGCTGCCACTCAAATCGAAGCCAAATTTCGTGGCGATGACTACTTGCTTGCGAAATGGCGCGAGCGCTTCGCCCACGAGTTCCTCGTTGGTGAAAGGGCCATAAACTTCGGCAGTGTCGAAAAACGTGACGCCCAATTCGACCGCCGACCGGATCAAAGAGATCATCTTCGGTTTGTCTTTGGGCGGGCCATAGGAAAAACTCATTCCCATGCAGCCCAGCCCGAGGGCCGAGACTTCCAATCCACTTTTGCCAAGTTTGCGTTTTTGCATAATTGTATTCTTTCGATGTTAAATTTGAGCGATTGAACAGTTTCATTTCTTTACTTTGGAGCGAGTTCGCCGAACCAATAAGCCGCCGTTACTCCGCCATCCATGAGGAAGTCGCTGCCGGTGATAAACGCGCCGTCCGGCCCCATGAGGAGCGCACCGACAGTTCCGACCTCGTCCGGAGTTCCCGCTCGGCCAGCCGCGCACAATTCCATCATGCGACGGTAGCCTGGGCCGCGCGGGCCTTTCAGTTCATCATTGGCCAGCGGAGTTATGATGATGCCAGGGCTGATGGTATTAATCCGCGTTCGCACCTCTGGTAACGAAGCCTCGGTGGAGTTTGTTTACCTCCAAGCGGATGAACTCCAACCGGACGTGCTGGTGGACCTGGGCCTTTCATGGATTCTGGCCATCGGTCGCCGTGGCACAGACGGGCAGATCGCCCCGCTACGCCTCGAACTCACCCGTTCCGTGCGTAACGCCGAGTTGTTGGAATCCCACTTCGGCTGCGGGGTCCGGTTCAAATCCTCTCGCAACGCACTCGTGTTTCGGAACAGCGACCTCGACCGGCCGTTTGTCACCCAGAACGAGGAGTTGCTCAAGGCAATCGGTGCTCAATTGGAGGCCGAGCTGCGGGAAAAAAACGCAGGCTCTGATGTCGGCGAGCAAGTCAAACATACGCTCAAGCGCTCTCTCGCGGGTAAACGCCCCACACTTCCGCAGGTTGCTCGGGAACTCTGCACGAGCGCTCGCACCCTGCAACGCCGCCTGACTGACGCCAAAGTGACCTTCCAACAATTGGTGGAGGAAACCCGGCGCGAGTTGGCACATCAATACCTCAAACACAGCACCGTTGAGTTAAACGAGACGGCTTTCCTGCTTGGATACGAGGACGCCAACTCCTTCTTTCGTGCGTTTCAGGGCTGGGAAGGCACTTCGCCTGGGGAATGGCGCACAAGGCATCGCTCGAACGAACCGTTGGCATTAACAAACCGATTTTAGAAAACAAACAGGAGATTATCATATGTATAAAAGCAAAGCTTATTCAGCCGCCAGCGCGACATCGCCTCTGGCCCACACCAGCATCCCGCGTCGCGACCCGACGGAACACGACGTGCGAATCGAGATTCTGTTCTGCGGCATTTGCCATTCGGATCTCCACTACGCGCGCAATGAGTGGAGCAGCCTCATGCAGACCGTTTATCCGTGCGTTCCTGGCCACGAGATCGTCGGACGTGTAACCAAGGTCGGTTCCGCCGTCACCAAATTCAAACCAAGCGACCTGGCCGGTGTCGGCTGCCTCGTTGATGCCGATCGGTCGTGTCCCCATTGCCACGCCGGCAACGAGCAATTCTGTCCGGGCCAGGTCTGGACGTATGGCGGGACCGACAAACACCTCAATCTTCCGACTTACGGCGGCTATTCGGAAAGCATCGTCGTGGATGAGCACTTTGTCCTCCGTGCGCCGAAAAATCTTCCGCTGGCCGGAGTCGCCCCGCTGCTCTGCGCCGGCATCACGACGTATTCACCATTGCGACACTGGAAGGCGGGTCCGGGAAGGAAAGTTGGCATTGTCGGTCTTGGCGGGCTTGGGCACATGGGTGTTAAATTTGCCCGGGCCTTCGGTGCGCACGTCGTGGTTTTCACGACTTCGCCCTCCAAAAAAGAAGACGCCTTCCGCCTCGGTGCGCATGAGGTCGTCCTCTCGCGCAACGCTGAAGAGATGAACAAACATACCGGTAGCTTCGACTTCATTCTCGATGCGGTTGCCGCCTTGCACGACGTCAATGCGTTGCTCAATCTGTTGAAGGTGGACGGCAACCTCACTGTGGTCGGCGCACCGGAAAAGCCTCATGCCATCTCCGCCTTTTCGTTGATCATGGGCCGCCGCAGCCTGTCGGGTTCTCCGATTGGCGGCATCGCCGAAACGCAGGAGATGCTCGACTTCTGCTCCCAGCACAACATCACTGCGGACGTCGAAGTCATTCCGATTCAGAAGGTCAATGAAGCTTACGACCGCATGGCCAAGGGCGACGTGAAATACCGATTCTCCATCAACATGGCGTCGCTCAAGTCGGAATAAACTCAGCAACGGAGAGAGAATTCAAATATGGAAAACATCAAAGCGACAAATGTCATCGTCGTGATCGGCGCCGGGTCCATCGGCCAAGCGATCGTCAGGCGGATTAGCGCGGGCAAACATATAGTGCTGGCGGATTTGCGCCAGGAAAACGCCGATGCCGCGGCAAAAACTCTGAGCGATGCCGGCTTCGAGGTGAGCACGACAAAAGTCGATGTGTCCTCGCGCGCTTCGGTGCATGCGCTCGTTAAGCTGGCCAGGTCTCTGGGCGAGGTGACTGGTGTGATCCACGCCGCCGGGGTTTCGCCTTCCCAGGCGACGCCGGAAACAATCCTGAAGGTGGATCTCTACGGGACGGCGCTGGTGCTGGAGGAATTTGGTAATGTCATCGCGCGCGGAGGCGCTGGCGTCGTGATCGCGTCACAGTCGGGGCATCGCCTGCCGGCCCTCTCTGCCGAGCAGAACGCGCTACTAGCAAAAACGCCGGTCGAAGATTTGCTCGCTCTCCCGATGCTCCAGCCCGATCAGGTGAAGGACTCACTTCACGCTTATCAAATCTCGAAGCGCGGAAACTCATTGCGCGTAATGGCGGAAGCCGTCCGTTGGGGGAAGCGCGGCGCTCGGATTCAGTCCCTTAAGTCGTTTTGCGCTCGCGTATGCGCGTACCCGCTGTTTTAGGTGTTTTCGCCACGTCCTAAAACCGGGAGGGTCGGTTTACAGGCGTCTACGGCTGTCTTAAGCGCGCTACAGTGCGCTACTGGCGCGGGTTCCCGTTTGGGTTCGCATTGCGCGGCTGGACTCGCAGAAGATATTGAGGATGAGGAGGATGCGAACGAAGGCGAGCATCGGAATCGGAGAAGCCTGGCCCGTTTTACCCCCGGGCAACTTGTCCGGGCGTGTGCAGGCGTGTTTAAGCCGACTAAAACCGACCCAAGCGAGAAACGGCCTCGAGGTTCGTGTTCGAGTTCGCGTTTGGGCGCGGTCCCTAATAAGTTGTTCATCAAATCCTACAGCTACCGGCGAAGCAAAATGGACCCCGCCGAGCCCGAATTTTCCGTCATGCGCGCAACTCGATTGTCGGAGAAACGGGGGTAAGGGATGTCGGGTCTGGCCGGGCCGATCTGCGGAATGGAGACGGGGCGCACCCCAGTACCGTCGGCCCCGGCATGGCTGTTGCCGCTCATTACTGCGACTGTTTACAAGCGCGGGGGAAAGCCAGAAATCGCTATGGCAGAAATCAGGCGAATGTTGTTGGAAAAGATTTCGGCCCGAATCGAAAAAGATCGTGCGAAAGCAGATTTATTGAAAGAATCGGCCCCGCCGCAACGTATCTAATTTAAAGGGAGCGATTTTTGACCAATTTTGCCCCATCCTTAATCGCCGGATTGAGCCTGCGCACCGGGCGGCGCGCTTCAGTCTCGTTTTGCCGCACAGTGGCAACACGCCGGTCGCACTTTGGGCTACGCTTTCCGCTTCAGTCGCCCCTTGCGCACCGTCAATTTATTCGCCTCAGCGCGCGAAATTGTGTGGCGGGCGCGATTGATGATGGGCGCAAGGTCCGCACCGACGCCATCCGCGACCCGAAGCATCAACTCCATTGTCGGGTTCCGAAGTCCGCGCTCGACCAGACTCAACATGGATTCGGAAACGCCCGAACGCTGGGCGACAGCGTACTTGGGGAGTTTTCGGCGTTCGCGCTCTCGTTGCAAACGCCGAATGATCTCCTTTCGGATGGCCTCGTAATGTCCAATTCCGGGCATGACGAAGGCTTGCAGCAAAAGGCCTTTCGTGCATACATTGCTATGGTCAAGTATTGCCCGGGCTGGAGCCGCGAATCAGATTTACGGACGAACACACTTTTGCAGACATTTCACACAATTGAAACACAACACCATTGACATTTAAGCGGCGCAGGCAGATGCTTGCGTCCGGAACCGAGGAACCCCAAACATGCGGACCATGAGCCCACAGGAGGGCCGGAAGGGAAGCGACGAATCTCCCGTTCGTCTGAACGGGTTGGGCATTCGCACTGTGCAGCCATGTAACCCCGTAGCCTCCGTTGAAATCCATGTTGAGCCATACGGAAGCGGCGGCTGGATTGGCGAAATTTCGCGTGCGTGGGCGCGCGGCTTGGAAAACACACTGCAGTTGGCCAGGTTGCTCCATCAAGCCAGACGGAGCATCAAGCATGGGCAATGGAGCCGCTTCTGGCGAAGCCAGCAAGTTCCTTTCCCGAAACGCACGGCGGGAATGCTTGTGATTATCGGGGAGGGCCCGGACGGAACAGATGCGCAGACATTTGCGCGTTTGCCCGCCGGTTGGAACATGCTCTATTATATCGCGCAGCTTGGCCAGGAATTGGCAGGACGGCTGACCGCTGAAGGCCGAATTCATCCGCGCTTGCGACTCCGCCAAGCGCGGGAATTGATCGCCGAATTCAGGCCCGAATTGGCTCAAAAGCGCCCCGCATCGTCGCCCCTTGAACGGCGACTTGATGAATTTTCCAAGCTTGTCCTAACACACGCAGCAAGCTGGTCGCGCGCAGACTGTCGGCCTTTCCACGCCGTACTCAAGAACCTTTTCAAAGCTGTGCCATTGAAATCAAAAGTCTTTTAAAAATCCACGTTCTCATGAACACATTAAATCTGCATAGAGATTCACCCCGTCGCAGGACTGAAACCACCACGAACCGTTGCTGTTCATCCGGCCCGCCGAGATTGCAGCAACCATTCAACAGCATTGCGTCAAGCCGCCTTCGACGCAACGGCTGGATTGTTTTTGTGCTGACACTGCTGTGTTCATTCCGCCTTTTGGCCATAGATGTTCCGCCACCGGGCGGGGGAGGCGACACCAATTCAGGTGTCATGTTGGATTCCTGGTCGTTCGCTGATACCAACTATTGGACGAGTGATCTCGGATTTTATCCCATTTCTTACAGCAACATCTGCGTTTCCTCTCTGGGGCCGGGCAATTCACTCGACGTGGACAGCACCAACGCAAGCTGGCTGGAATTCAACGTGTGGGAGGCGACTGGCGCGACAAATTTGAACGTCGTCAGCGATGGCAGCGCCATGTTCTGGTTCTCCCCGAACTGGGCTTCCACCAGCGACACGAATGACGTTGGCACGGGGCCGGGTGTCTTTGGCCGCCTGCTTGAAATTGGGGAATTTACGACGAATGCCAGTTATGGATGGTGGAGCTTGTACATGGACAACGCCGGAAATAACTTATATTTTACAGCGCAAGACGAAAACGGCGACCAACTCAATTATCTCTCCGCTCCTGTGACGTTTACGAGCAATCTCTGGTATCTCATTGCGCTCTCTTGGACAAGCACCAATACATCGCTTTATGTGGACGGAGCATGTCTGACAAACGGGCCTGGCATCAGCGTGTTGCCGAACACGGATGTTATTTCAAACGGCTTTACCATCGGCAGCGATGCGGCAACCGGCATGTTACAAATGCACGGGGCCATAAATAGCCTAAAGACCTATAATTTTCCATTGGATGCGAACACGATCAGCGCTGAATGGGTTCTTGATGGAATCTTTTATCTCCACGATCCAGGCACGCTCGGCAATTTCACGAACGCGCCCTATTCCCCTGGTGTTTCGCAGATTTACGATGTCGTCAGCGGCCAGGGTTATCTAAACGTCATTGGAACAAACACCACGACTTGTTTTACCAACAGCAACGTCTGGATCACCAACGTGGCAACGACGCCGGGCACCAATGGTTCTGTCAATATGAGTTTCATGGTGATTGGTGGCAATCCCGACCTTCCCTACGATGTGTTTGGAATCGGGATTCTTCCGAAGCCTCTTACGAACGGAAATTGGACGTGGCTTGGGCAGGCGTACCCCTGCGAAACTAACGTGATTTACGGGCTAACCAATCGGGATGTATATCTCATCCTGGGAACGCCACTAAGCTTTGATGGTGATGGGTTTACCGTCGCATTCGACACGCTGCTGTTGCACATCAACCCATACGATCCAGACGTGGGAGGCGACGGGATAGCCAATGGCTTCAAACTGCTGGCCGGATTGCCGTTAACGACTCCGGTAACGGCTCCATCACTGAACTCAGTTAGCGTTCCATGTTGTCCCATTCAGTAACCCGTAATCTCTAATCCCGTCGACACGATGAAAATGTACTCCATCTCCCTGACATTGGTGCTATTTTTTACTGTCTTGGCCTCATCGGTTATCGCTCAATCGACACCTGCAGGCTATAATACGACTGGCGCTCTATCGCTGGAAAGCCAAGTTACAAGCCCTGCTGGTCAAACCGATTTCCAAACTGACCCGTTCACCGGAAGATTTGAATACACAGTGCCGCTGGAAGTGGCCCCGGCGCGGCATGATAGCGGCATGAATTTGGAATTGGTTTACAACTCCGCCAACGGCAATAGTTGGTGCGGCGTCGGCTGGGATTTGGATTTGGGATACATCGAAAGAGAAAGCAAATACGGCGTGCCAATTCAATGGTCGGGCGGAAAGCCCGTTTCCCCGATGGCGTATGACGATACCAAGGGATTCTACTTTAGCTTTAAAAACAAGACTTCGGATTTAGTGAACGTGACGGATGGGACGTGGCGGGCGAAAGTTCAAAGCGATTTTCTTCAATTTCAATATTACAGCAGCACGAACACATGGATCGTCATCGACAAGAGCGGGAACGAATACATTTTCGGTTCAAGCAGCAACAGCCGAATGAGCAACCCGAAATCAGGATGGTCGCAAAGCGGTGACGCCAACACTTGGCATTGGGCGCTGGATACGATCATCACGCCGACTGGTGATACGGCGACGATTACGTATACGTCTGCCGGGGGCCGGCTGTATCCTCAGTACTACAAATACAACGGTCACACTGCTGGTCTCTCTCCGCTGTGTGTGATACAGTTTTACTTGACCAGTACTAATCGAACCGATACCAGCCTCTCATGCCGTGCTGGATACGTCGTTACAAATCAGTACCTGTTGAACGCTATTTCACACACCGTCAACGGCCAGCTCGTGTGGAGCAATAAGCTCAATTATACAATTTCCTCCTCGACTGATCGTTCACTGTTGACTTCGATCACCCGCTATGGCACTGATGGAAGCAGCACGTTGCCTGTGCTTTCATTCAATTATTCGCAACAAAGTTATTCGTTTAAATCGCCAGTTCATTGGACCAACCTTTATATTCCGCCCGGAGGTTCAAATTCCTACGCTTACTATTATAGTTTCAACAATGCCTACGCGGATTTGGTTGATTTGGATGGCGACGGTTTCCCGGATCGTATCATCGCTCCTATTTCTACCCCGTCTACGAACTGGTGGGTTCAACACAATAATGGCAGCAACGGATTTTCTAATCCGACGATTTGGACAGTCGGAACTCAGGCAAATTCGCAGTATAACACGTCCTCGGACCCCACGTGGGCCCAGTTTGCCAGCCACGGCCGGGTGGTGGACTTCAATGGCGATGGCTGGCCGGATTTCATCGTCGATCCTCTGGAGATGTTCACGGGAGGCGGCTATACCCGTCAAGTGGTTCAGCTCAACAATAGCACGAATTTGCTCGGTCAGTTCTCGTGGACAAACGTCATTGACCAATACAACAATCCGTATGGAACGACTTCCGGTTACCGGGCGGTGGAGGACCTGACGGCCGGCCAGGCGGCGCAGGTCGTCATGCTTGATATGAACGGAGACGGCCTTCCGGATCGCGTCATGACACTGCCGGGGGGAACCTTCAATTATTACCTTGTTCAATTCAATACCGGCAATGGATACACGGGAACAAATGCCTTTGGACCTTACAGCAGCCAGGGGTATAGCACCGACATAAACTGGGCCGGCCTGACGGGCAACTTGGGATACAACCCCGAAACCGGGGGTGCGGCGTCCTCTATGCGGATGCTGGACATTAACGGCGATGGATTGCCAGACCGCGTGATGTTAGTGCATGCCTCGAACTCGTCCGGAGCCGCCCCCGCCCAGAACCAAACCTATCTCGTCGTGGAATTAAATAATGGCTATGGTTTTGAACCTGCGATCAACTGGACCAACGTAATCCCCTACTATGGAACAAATTGCGGGGGCGGCACAACTTCGGGGATTCAAGATCTTGGGGATGATGCCCAAGTAGCGTATCGCGATGTCAATGGCGATGGGTTGCCGGACCGAATTATCGCGTGCCAGTGTCCCTATTACGGCAGCACGGATGTTGGCTATACAAATTGGTTTGTGCAGATCAATACAGGCACCGGATTCGGCCCTCTGATAAATTGGGGTCCCACAAGCAGCCAGGGGCAAACTGGGCTTCCAAATTATTGCGGAATTCAATCAAGTGCGAGCGGAACGGGAATCACCATGCTTTTGGACATGAACGGCGATGGGCTACCCGACCGGATAGAATACGTTTACAATAGCACGCTCAACTCGAATTTTTACATCGTCGAACTGAGCAGCGGGCCTTTCCCCGATCTGATGACCGTTGCCAGTAACGGTCTCGGAGGGGTGGTCACGGCTACGTATAAGCCCTCCACGCAATACGACAATCGTGAAACGACCAACAGCACAACCTCACGGTATTTGCTGCCGCTCCCGATTTATACGGTTTCATCTGTGTCCGTAAGTGACGGCATTTATCCGAGCAACACGACTACCTATAGTTACACTGGGGGCTTTTGGAATTTCTCCCTCCACCAATTTAACGGCTTTGCTCAATGTACGGTTGTCGATCCGCTAGGAATGACCACCGTTCATTGGTTCCACCAAGCAGGGGGCAGGAATAACTCCTCGTTCGGCGAATACCAGGACAGCAGCACAGCTATTGGCAAGGTCGGGATGGAGTATCGGACAGATCTTTATGGCAGCGACGCACAGCCTTACCGAATGCGCCTGAATGAAATCAATGAAACCGTGCTGAACAGCGTGGAGCATTATGCTCACCTGGATCAGACCATTGATGTCGAATATCCGGCATCTTCATCCGGCTATTACCGGGCCGCCGCCAAACAGTATGCCTATGACATGAATTATGGCAACTTGACTAACGAAACTGACCTTGGGCAGGTCACAAATGTCGTAGTCAATGGTCAGTCCTTCAGCGATGTAACTGGCGATACGATTTACCGTATTACGAAATTTGCCTCGCTCTCAAATCCGAATATCGTTAACAAGCCGCAACAAATCACGTTGTATGATAACACGGGTGTGAACATTCTCCGGGAGCAAACCAACGGATACGACGGAAGCACGGGCAATTTGCTGGGAGAAGGGAATCTGATTTGTCCGGGGGGTAGCTATCGCACGACCAGTTATGGCTATGATTCCACCTATCACAACGAAATATCCCGAACCGATCCGGACAGCGTCACCACGCAAACAACCTACGAGTCGACATTTGAGACGTTCCCGACCCAGATAAAGCAAGGTGGAACATTCACAACATCGACCACGTATGATCCTCGATCGGGCAAGCTGTATCTTTCGATTAGCCCTCAAGGCTTGGTCACCTCCAACCGTTATGATGCGTTCTTAAGGCTTGCTGAGACTGATGCGTCCAGCATATCGAACGGGCCGACCTCCTGGGTCGAAAAATACTCTTACACGTTAGGCGTTTCAAGCGGCGTTCCTCAAAATTCTGTCCTTCGGCAACAAAGCGATGGTGTTGATGCATCGAACGGTCACCAGACGATGACGTGGTATGACGGGTTAGGAAGAACGATCCAGCTTCGGAAAGAATCAGAAACAAGCGGCACATACCGCGTCGTGGACACGGTGTATGACCAACGCGGCAACGTTGGGTTCACCAGCCTGCCATACGAGAACGGTGCCGGAACAAGCCATTCCACACCCGCCAGCGGGCTTGGCACGTTGCGCAGTTACGATCCCATTGGACGGCCCATTGCACTGACGGGGGCGGTCTCTGGATCATTTAACGGCTCCGGGTTGCTTACAGGCACCAGCGCGACTTCTGGTGACAGTGGTTCGCCGGTAGCGCCATCGGGCATTAACTATTTTTACAACGGCGACCCGTGGACACTCGGCGTTACGAATGAAAATCGGAAGATTCATGAATACGTCCTGGATGCTTACGGCCGCACGAATAAGGTCATCGAGGTGACGAGTGGCGGGAATTTCACTACCACGTTCAGCAACAATCTGGCTGGTGATCTGCTCAGCGTCACTGACAATGCGAACAACGTAATCCAGTATTCCAACAATCTCGTGGGAGAAGTGGTGGCGCTGGCTGACCCGGACATGGGAGTTTGGCTGTACCAGCGGGACTATGCCGGGCGAATACGAGGACAGATTGACGGAGATAACCAGAGGATCACGAACAATTATTCCCCGGATCCTCTTGGCCGCCTCTTGAGCCGTCAGGTCTATGATCTCAAGGGCAATTTTTATTATGGCGTCACCAACATTTATGATTCCAACGGCGGTGACGCCAATTTTCCTGTCTATCCTGGCCAGCTTTACATGACGATCGATAGCGAGGGTTACACCAAGTATGGCTACGATGTCCGGGGCCGCAAAATCATCACGGCCCGGTACTTATCCAAGAATGGGATGACCTATACCAATCGGTATAATTATGACGACATGGATCGTGTCCGGTCGATAGTGTATCCGAATAACGGTCCCACCGTCTCCAATATTTATGACACCGGTGCGAATCTGTATGAGGTGCAACAGATTGGCGGCGCTAACACAGCCTACTACAAGGCCACCTCATTTACAGCATTAGACCAAATCGCTGGGATCACTTATGGGAATGGCCTCACAGCAACCTACTCTTATTATTCCAATTCGAAGCGCCTTCAAACTCTGACCACGAGCGGGGGCCTGCAGAGTCTCAGCTACACGTATGATCAGATGGCGGATATTCTGTCCATCAGTGACTCGGCCTATTCTGGAAATGCGTCAGCTGGGATTAGCGCTAACGCGAGCTACGACGACCTCCAGAGATTGCTGGGCTTCACTCGTGCAAATGGACAGAGTGTTTCCTGCACCTATGATTCAGTTGGGAATATCCTGACTTACAGCGAGAACGGCTCGGCTTCATACACCTACACCACTACTTCTGGGACCCATTTGCCACATGCCGTCAAAAGCGCCAACGGCCTGAACTACGCGTACGACACCTGTGGGAACATGCTCGTGCGCGGGACTCAAGCGTTGGCATACAATCCTGAAAACCGGCTTATCGTATCGGCTGTAAGCAATCAGGTCACGACGTTTGGCTACGATGCCGAAGGGCATCGACTTTGGAAGCAGGGTTCTCCAACGAACACGCTGCAAGTCTGGATTGAGAACAATTACGAGGAGAAGGACGGCAAAATCCTATTTCACATCATGGCTGCTGACCGCGTGGTTTGCACATATTCTTCCGACGGAAGCGTTTTCGAGTATTATCACCCAGATCATCTTCACTCGGCCGAAGTGCTGAGCACAACGTCTGGCGGCCTTTATCAGCACTATGAATACGCGGCTTACGGCAACAGTCGCTACGTTTACAGCGCAACCGCGTTTCCGATTACCCGCCGGTATTCCAGCCAGTCTTTTGATGAAGAAACTGGCCTGTATTATTTCGGGGGCCGCTATTATGATCCTGTGATCGGACGGTTTATTCAGCCGGACCCTGCAATTCCAAGCATCTTCAATCCTCAAGCGTATGACCGATACGCTTACTGCTATGACAACCCCCTCAAGTATTTTGACCCTGACGGGCATGCGGGTTATTGGGCTGATGTCGGCCAAGTCTGGTTGGGGTACTATGATTCCGGCGCCAGCTTCGTGAGGGGAAGCGTCTTTGCAGTGGCCCATCCAATTACGACGGTTGAAGGAGTGGGCAGTGCGATAGCCCATCTCCCCACTACAGTTGAAAGCATTGGAAATGCCGTCGGGCAGGAATGGAACAGTGGGCTCCGCGGCCAGGGTGATGTCGTTGGCAGCGTTCTTATTGCGACCGGAACCGCACTTGCGCCAGGAGCAGAAGCGAGTACTGTTTCAAAGGTAGGTCAGGCGGCCAGCGCGGGCTCGAAAGCAGAGGAGGTTGGAACGGCAGTTCAAACTGCTGCCAAGGAAGGCGGCGCTTATAAGGATTTGGGGGCTGGAGGCATGGAAAGGCACCATATGCCTGCCAACTCCGTGAGCCCGTTGAGTAGAGAAAAAGGTCCTGCAATCCGCATGGAACCTGAGGAGCACGCAAAGACCGCAAGCTTCGGCTCGTCTAAAGAGGCCAAGGCATATCGAGCCAAGCAAGGCGAACTGATTAAGAAAGGGAATTTTAAGGAGGCACAAGAGATGGACGTCAAAGATGTCCAGTCAAAGTTCGGGAACAAGTATGATGCTGCTATAAAGCAGGCCCAGGATTACACGGACACGATTCCCGAAGAGGAGTTGCAGCCTGAACCCACGCCGCAAGAGGATGTTAACGAATGAGTAATTCAATGAATCTTGAAATTGACCCTTACGTCGGCGTTGGCCCAATACGATTCGGTATGACCAGAGATGAAGTCCGCCGAATCGTTGGCCGTCCAGTGAAGCCGTTCCTAAAGGGTCCGAGTTCCGTCATCCCAACAGATGCTTTTGATGACGTTGGTTTGCACGTTTACTATAAGGAGGGTGATCTCTGCGAAGCGGTTGAGATGTTTCTGGCGGCTGATCCGACGTTTAAAGGCCAGCGCCTCATTGAGCGCCCGTTTGATCAACTTCTCGCTTGGCTTCAAACAATGGATGACCATCTCGACCAGGATGACACGGGGCTAACCTCATACAAATTGGGGATTGGGTTATATGCCCCGTCTTGCGAAGAGAGGCCATCGGACTCCGTGGAAGCAGTTATCGCATTTGAGAAGGGATATTATGACACTTGAACTGATTATCCGCGATATGAAAGGAATTGTCTTTCCTTTGGCATTCGGACTTCTATTGGCGCCGTTCTTCGCCCGTGCTCAATTCGAGTGCGCGACCAACGCTGACAACACAATAACCATTACAGGCTACACTGGGATTGGTGGTAATGTCATCATCCCGGCGACGGTGAACGGCTTGGCCGTGTCCGCAATCGGCGAAGGCGCATTTTCGGGCGACACGAATGTGACGGGCATAACGCTTCCAAACAGCGTTACGGAAATAGAGGCTGCCGCGTTTGAGCACTGCTTTAATCTGACAAACATCTTAATGGGTACTAACGTCCAGGATATTGGAGACTACGCGTTCAACGAATGTACCAGCCTCGTCAGCGTCTCCCTTCCTGATAGCGTCGTTAACATTGGGCTTGAGGCCTTTTATGAGTGCGATGCTTTAGGTGCGGTTAACGTCGGGACTGGCGTGTTGAACATAGGCAGCTATGCGTTCGCCGATACAGCTTTCACTAACATTGTGCTGCCAGACGGAGTTGAAGACATTGGTGATCACGCTTTCTATGAGTGTTCTCTGACGTCGGTCGTAATCCCAGGAAGTGTTCCTAGTATCGGAGATTTTGCGTTCGCAGGAAGCACGCTAACCAGCGTCACGATTGGGAGTGGCGTTGTCAGCGTTGGAGATTCCGCGTTTTTTTATTGCACCGGCCTCAGCAATCTCACAATTCCTGATTCAGTAACCGACATTGGTCAGAGTGCATTTTCCTACTGCGGCTTCACCAGTGTGGCGATTCCAATTGGTGTCCTCAACATTGGAGATTCCGCGTTCGCATCTTGCAATAGCTTAACCAATATCACAATTCCTGCAAGCGTCACCAACATCGGCGATGCAGCGTTTGATGATACTAGGTTGACCAGCATCATCTTTCCCAACGCGCCGACAAGTATTGGAGGCTATGCGTTCAGTCAAACGAGCCTGACTAATATCTCAATTCCCGCCGATGTAATCGGCGTGGGAGAAGGTTGGTTCGCTTACTGTTCGGACTTAAGTACCGCCACCATTGCTAATGGGGTTAATTATATCGGTGATTATGCGTTTTTTGCTTGCGTGGATTTGACGAATATCGCAATTCCAAGCAGTGTCACCGGAATTGGGAATTGTGCGTTTGCCGGATGCTCCAGCTTAACTTCAATTACGATTCCGAGCAATGTGACGAGCATCGGTGATTTTGGATTTGAGTCCTGCCTCAGTCTAAGGGCCATTTTCTTTCAAGGCGACGCTCCATCTGTTGGGGAATCCGCCTTCATTGGAGGCGTTGTCACGTCTCCTCTAAACGCCACGGCGTATTATTTGCCCGGCACGACGGGCTGGGGTAGTTTTTCGACAAATACTGGTTTGCAGTCAATTCTCTGGAACCCGATGATTCAAACCAGTGATGACAACTTTGGCGTTCGTGGAAATCAATTTGGCTTCGACATCACGGGGACGGTCGATATTCCCATTGTCGTGGAAGCCTGCACGAGTCTGGCCAATCCCGTTTGGGTTCCACTCCAATCCCTCGCGCTCACCGACGGTTTGTTCTATTTCGGCGACCCGCAGTGGACAAATTACTCTGCCCGGTATTATCGCATCAGCTCGCCCTGAAAGGTCTGCAAGATTCAGAAGGCTCTATGCAACGTTGCTTTCGCCCGTCGGCACAGGGGGTGAGGGGCGCCAGCAACGACGCATGCCTGCTGTTCAATATTCTGCATTGCGAGGGGCTAGTGCGTTTGCTGGCGGAGGCGGCGCGGGTGCTTCGGCCAGGGGGCGCGGTGCTGGTGATTCATTGGCGTCACGACCCGGAAACGCCACGGGGGCAGAACATGGAGATTCGGCCAAGGCCGGAGCAGGTTGCAGGCTGGGCAAGGGAAACGGGTTTGCTTGAGGCCGAGGGGCCGGTGATTGATTTGCCGTCCTGGCGTTATGGTGTGCGGCTGCGGCGCCGTGCCGACGGCACCCGACTCTAAAATCGACCGCTACTATCTGGCTCAAAGTTAATACCAGGCCGCCGGCTTCCGTCTGCTCTGGATCCGCAGCACCCCAAAAGCCGAGCAGGACGCCGAAACCAGCGCCCGGCGCATCGCCCAGACCTTAAGGCCCGCCGCCATGGACATGTCTTGGGCGATGAGAACGTGGTTGTCAACCCAGGCCAGCGGTATCTGCTCGTCGAGGCATACGCCTGATAGCTGGTTTACTCGCTCGTAGGCTGCGGCATCCTTTATGCAACGTGCAATCGAGAATTGCCTCATCTAGGCCAGGCCTGCTTCTGCTATGTGGAGCCTGTAACAGGCTTGGAGCAGGCCGGTCTTGCCGCCATCTCGCCGGCGCAGGAGCGGATAGCAGGCTTTCCTGGCACCAAACTAAAAGCCCCGGATTGCTCCGGGGCTTCCGATGGGGCTATTGCCAGGCTGGCGTGGTTACCGTTGCGCCCATGAGATTATGACCTCCACGATCTTAGGCACCAGGAACAAGCATACGGCGCCTCCTAGGTTCTTGCCCATGGCCTCCATATCGCCGCCCTTGAATTTGATCGCCGCAATTCCCATAAAGAAGGGGGCAGCGGCGATTATCCCGAAGGGCCTTCTCCCCCAATTTGGGGCGATACCGCTCATCACGTTTGAGAAGCGGTTGCCGGCATTTGAATGCATGGATCTGGATTCTCATCAAGTGCTGCCGCTACGGTTGGCAGGTAGATGACCACGCCAAGACCTTAAAGCCGCCTTGCTGCCAATTCTCCATTATAGGCTTTCGAGGTTTGCTTTGCGACTGCTTCTGGTGTTTCGAGAGGGTTGAGGAAGATGATCGGGTGACCCAGGGCTTTTCGTCCAGGGGGCCAGGCCATAGCATGGCCTGCCTATGGGGATGGGTGCGGTGCGCGAGCAGAAAAAATCGCCGGGTGGGCGGCCGGGGTGATGAGCGAGGGTAGTTCGTTTGCGACGGTTCATAGATTTACGGAGTTGGTGCGGAATGCGGTCCCGCACGTCCGGTGGTGTGGGAGCCGGGAGGCTAATCCTCCCGGCGACCCGGGTTGACCGCCTCACCGAGGCGTCATCGTCCACGATTGAAACGAGCGGAGCTTCAGATGTTTTGTTCTTCGCATTCATTGCTGCCTTTCGACCACTTTTTGGTCACGCTTCACCATAGCGGGGCGCACAGAAGGATTCTACTGTATCTTGGGACAGGAGAGAGTCCTGTCCTTTGGGACAGGGACATATAATCAGCATCTGGGGTTTTCTATTATTTTCACATGATTTTATAACTAGTGCTTGATTGCAGAAATAAGCGATACAATCGGCAGGCAATTTGGGTGGCTGGCGCGGCGCGAGCGAGGAGCATATCCGCATGGGTCTGTGACGAGCGAGCAACAAAGCCAGCCGCCCAAAGAGCCAACGAACATGGCTAAATGTTTCGAAACGCCTTAATCAGCGGCGAAACATCCCAATAAACTCTGTAGTGTGTGATCTTGCCGCCCTCGATCCGGATGTTCTCCGCCACATAGACGTCGTACTCGTTGTTGTTGGCGAGACACTGGGCATGTTCATGCACAATCCCGACCACTTCAGCACCATCAACCACCAACCGCAGCAGCTTGAACGACAGCATGCGCGCATGCTTCGCCCAAACGTCAATGCTGCTCATGACTGCGGCCACACCCCGGTATGTTCCCAGCCACGGCGCCCAATCGCTGACGCCCGGTGTCGCAGGGACGTTTTCCCATACCACCTTCTCATCCAACAGGGCTTGCGCGTCCTCTAACCTGTTCTGTTCGAGGCTTGAGAACCAGGCTTCCGCAACCTGCCGTGGTGACAGATCCGCCGCGCGATGAAAGTGCATCCGATCAGCGCGTTGCAGACGGAGTATTCCTTGTGGACGCGCGACGTGGAGGCGGAAATTCGGCCGGTCTGCCGGGAATTGGGGATCGGCTTTGTGGCCTACAGCCCGCTGGGCCGCGGATTTCTCACGGCGAGATTCAAGAAAACCGAGGACCTGCCGCTGGGCGATTGGCGCCGGAACTCGCCGCGGTTCCAAGGGGAGAATTTCGAACGCAATCTGAAATTGGTTGAAAGGATCGAAGCAATGGCGATGCGGAAGAAATGCACGGCAGCGCAACTGGCTTTGGGCTGGGTGCTGGCCCAAGGCGACGACATCGTTCCCATTCCGGGTACCAAGCGGCGGAATTATCTCGAAGAAAACGTGGCGGCACTAAACATTGAACTGACACCGGCGGAACTGGCAGAGATTTCGGCCGTGGCGCCTCCCGGAGCCGCCTCCGGCATGCGTTACCCGGAAGCAGGCATGCAGAGCGTCAACCGCTGAGCGTGGGATTCTCCTGAGTCGGGTCAAACCCGAGAAACGCGACAACCCGCTCATTCAGCGTTGTAAGGTATTAAAGATGGTCCTGTTTGTTCATGTGACTTAAAGCGGGCCAGGGCGCGGGCAATTGAACTCGTGGCGTAGCAATAGGCGCAGTTAAACAGGCACGAGTCATACATGCCGATATCTTTGCTCACCACGCAACCGCATGCCTTCCGTTGCGCCGGGTCTTTCTGGTGATTCACCTTGATGTTGAATATCTTGTCAATCAAAGCATCGTCCACGCACTTGCCGGGTCTGACTCCATAGCGACTCAAATCAATCTTCTCGGCACAACTCGTGATCTCCATGTTGTTTCGTTTTGCTGCGTTTATCAGTTCAACCATAGTGTGTCCCAATTCGGCTTCGTTGCATTCAACGACTACTATTCTCTGGTGGCTCAGGGCTTCCACCCGCATCTTGATCTTATTGTAAATATCCACAATGCTGATCACCGACCTGAGGGTGAAACCACGAAGCGCTTCCGCAATGGAGGAGTAGGAGTCCACGTGAAAACTTGGTGGTGTGGCCGTCGTGAAGAAAATTGGATCATACCGCCAAATGACGCGACTGGGACCAATTCGTTCGGCCAGCTCTTTGAAGGTGGAAAGGGCGGCGGCAACCCTTGGCACCTTCGGGTCTATCTCCTTGGGATTGTTGAGAACTGTGTATTGAAAGTAATAGCGTAATCCCCGGTTGTCTAATTCATCCAAATGCCGCATGAGCGGCTTCGGATTACGAGTCCAAAACACTATTGCGGCCACATCGTCTGGTTTTAGGGAAACGCGCGCAACCTGCTTTGGATTCACGGGATTCGGGACTTCACAATAACCGGCACGGACGCGATTCATCAACCACTCCGAATAAAATGCGGCTATATCGGTACGACGACTGGCACTGACTATTGTCTGCATAAGACGTTTGCATTATGAGTTAACGCGGCGGAGGCATGGCTCACCGCCCGGCGGGCCAGCGCCCATCCAGACGCCATAATCCGGCCTCCTGTGCGCAGGCCAAGGCCTGCCGGAACTCGGGGCCAGAGAGGCACCGGTTGATTTCAGAGAATTGGGGCTCGGTCTTGGCTTTGTGCGCGGGATGGTACTGGTCCATCAGATTCAGGTATGTATCGGGCGACAGTTCGGTCGCCAGCCAATGAAGCACAGAACGTGTATCGTCAAGCAGTCCGGGCATGACCAGGTGCCGAACCAGCACGCCACGCAAAGCAAGACCGTCCTCGTCCACGCACAGATCACCCACCTGATCGTGCATCGCTTTAATGACGCGCCGAGCCGTTTCGGCATAATCGCCGGCCCGGAGATACTTCGCGCATAGTTGCGGGTCCCACAGTTTGAAATCCGGCATGTAAACGTCCACCACGCCATCCATCAATCGGATGCTCTCCAGGCTGTCGTAGGCGCCGGTATTATAGACCAGGGGCAGGCGCAGTCCGCCCGGGATCGCCACGAGCAGCGCCTCCAGGACCTGCGGCGCGACGTGCTCCGGCGTGACCAAGTTGATGTTGTGGCAGCCGGCCGCTTGCAGACACAACATCCCTGCCGCCAACTGGCTGGCGTCCAGTTCCCGCCCTTGGGCAAGGTGGCTGATCTCGAAATTCTGACAGAAGACGCAGCCCAGATTACAGCCGCTGAAGAAAATCGTTCCCGACCCGCTCCATCCGCGCAGACAATCTTCTTCGCCGAAGTGGGCAAAAGCGCTCGAAACCCGTGCCCAGCGGCCGGTTTTGCAGACGCCGGTTTTGTTTTCCCAGCGGTTGACCTGGCAATCGCGCGGACACACTTTGCAGGAACGCAGCAATTCTTGTGCAGCCAGGGCTTTTTCTGTGAGCTGCCCCAGTTCGTAGGTTTTGAGGTAAGCGGGAACAAAATCGCGCCTCGGTCGCAGAAAACGGCCACCCCCGTCCAACGCCTTCAAAAGGTGTCGGCGCCTCAGGGCGTGAGATTCAAATTTTTCAGCCAATTTCAGGTCCTTTCCATCGTCATGGTAGCACCCAAGGCAAGGGTGAACACGGCCAGAGACCACCCCGATCCCGGCGAGGATTGGTTTAGGCAAAAAGGGTCTTCCAAGCACGCATGTTACGTTGGAGGTTTCGCGTTCACCGGTTTCAAATCCGGGTCTTCCAGTGCCCGCCGCTTCACCCCGTCGCCACGCGCCTCGATGGCTCTGACCAGCCACGTCCGTGCCTCATCAACCCGGTTCGATGCGCAGCAGACGCACGCCAAGTCATACAGGATGATTTCGTCGGACGGGAATCGTTCCGCCGCCGTCCTGAGAGTCTCGTACGCCTCTCGGTGCCGGTTGAGTTCGTTCAGGCTGCTGGCCTTGTATACCCAGCCGCTGGCATAGTCGGGCGTCATGGTGACGATGGCATTGGCGATGTCCAGAGCGCCATCCCACTTGCCAAGGTTGGCACAGACCTGCGAACGAACCTCCAACACAGAGGGATGGGCGCGGAAGTTGGGGGCGATTTTGTCCAATTCCGCCTCCGCTTCCAGGAAGGCATGAATCTCGCACCATCCTTTGGCAGCATCCACATAGTGGCTGTCTGGCGGTTCCATCGGAACCACCTTTGCAAGGCGGTCTGAATAATGCAACTTTTGTGCGCGCTCGCTTTTGCGCGACGCCACAGAATTCAACTGCGGTCATTGGATGATGCTGGCCACGATTATCGCCAGAGTGGTGAGGAAGCACGAGCGTGACTGTCCATGACTCCGCTGTGTGGCTTCCGCATTTTTCCTCGGTTCACAGTTTGGGCAACGAAACATCGCTGAAACGGCGATCAAGTTCCGACCAGGCCGGGTTGTGATCGGGCCAACACGACGCCGGGTGGCACGGCCGCTGAAAAAGGTGCGTATCGAATCGGAGCAGGCGATTCATCTGATGCATTGCCAGTCCGTCCAAATTCAGATCTTCTTCGATCTCGGTTCCGGTCTTGGACACCAGTACGCCACGGTTGTTTTTTGTCCGGAAGGCGACGTGGTTCATCAAGTTGATGACGGCAGCCTGCCAGTCCAACTGCTGGTGGTAGTAAGACCGCATGATGTGGGGCCCCAAGTCCCTCTCCGACTGGCTCATTTGATTGGCCCTGCACAGGTTTCCGCCCAGCCAGGATTGAGTTAAGTGGTTGGCGAGCGGATACGTGCGGAAATCGGGGTCCTTGGACAACTTCTGGATCAGGCGCATGAAATTGGCGTAATAAGGCTCGACCCGTTGGAAGTAATTGAAGCCTCGAATGGCCGCGTGCTCCGTATAAACGGCGTAAGAAGTCAGGTCGCCCGGCCTGTCCAATTCCATTCGCCAGTGGGTGAGCACGATGGCGAACACCATTGGCTGCATTTCGACCGGGAGTTGGAACGGAAGGCCGTCATGCGTGCAGGCTCCCCGCACAAGACAAGTTGCATCCTCGAATCCTTCACGATCCAACTCGAGGAGAGCTTTGAGTTCGGGATCCAGTGTCGCATAAACATGACTTTCGCTGTGTCGCGCGGTCACTCTCGAGCCATTGGGCAAGAGCATGGCGCCGCGCTCGTGATCTTGGAGACTGAAATCGTCCGAAGAATCGTTCACCCTACGGAATGGGTAACCGTAAAACCGATCCCCGTTACCAAAGCGGGCCAGCACTCTCCAGGGATCAGGCTCGCAATCGACCACCGGATAGGCAAACCCGCCGGTGACCGGCAAGAGGTCGGCGAATATTGGGGCAGGAGCATCGCCCAATTCGCCCAACTTGGTATTCGGATAGAGGTATTTTGCTGGAAACAATTGCACGGGGCAGAGTCCTCGCGCCAGGGATGCCAAGAATAGAAAGCTCTTTTCGAGTTGGATATGGGGGGTCAAGGCGAACCCGATTTGCGGCAGCCCCAAAATCAAGGTGGTCGCGACCCCTTGGAGGACCTGCGGCTTCAAATCCTGCCAGAGCTGGTAGTGGTAGCGCACATGGCGCGCGTTAATGGCCAGCCAGGCGGACTGGGACGCCGACTGGAACCACGGCACCTTCGTCAAAGAGGCGTGTTCGGACGGAATCGCCGCCATTTGCGGGAGCTGCGGCTCCGCCCGAATTTGCGGCGTGTATTCCCAGTCGCGCAGGCATTCCGGAAAATTTCCGGTGGCAGAGGCCTCGATACACTGCTGGATAGTAAGTCCGTCCGGCAAAGAAAAGTCAGTAAAAGCTTTCGCGCGCGCCAAGGGAATGGCGCAGTGGAAAACGCGGTTTGTCCGCCAAGGACCCCGGAGAAATGCCGAAAGAGCGTTCTCCGTGTGCTCGCTGCCCGGCAGAGCGATGGCGTCCCAACGCGCACGAACCTCAGAATCGAGTGGATCGGTGGCCTGTCGCCAGCCACTGTTTTGTTTCACGATTGTTTTCATGTCTCCTGCTCTTTTTAGGCGTGAGCCAGCGACGACTCGAAACGGCGACACGAACGCTCTCCGCATTTCTAGGGCTCGCCCGGCAGCAAGAATGCGAGCGATACAACATGCGCCACGATGAGGAAAGTCAGCTTGGAGCCGCAGGGTGTGACGTCGCAGAATCGGCCACCAGCGGCTCGGATAAAGGCTCTCATTCAGGCTTAGGCACACTCGGTCCTACGCGGTGATACGCGACATTGGTTCCGGTTTTTCCTGGGCAATCTGATGCGGGCGATTTTTAAGAGAGCGCGGCAACGCTCATGGTCTGGTCTCTGCATAGTACACGGCGCACCCAAAAAGCAGCCAACAAACGGCGCAAATCACATACGCTTGGCGCCGGAACGCGCCGCGACCCATTCCGTCAAGCGTCCAATCATGGTGCCGAAACACGGAATGGCGGCGGACCGGCAGAACGATTAGCCAGAGCGGCAGGAGTGCTATCGTTTTGATCACCCTTAAAAGCGCACGCCCAATCAGGGTGAGTCGGCTTGTGGACATACAAGAGTTTTTGCGGGACGCTGCTCACTGGGCGCCGGATTGCGCGGGCCACAACCTTCGGCTCAAAAGGGCGGGGCATCTCGCGATGGGCCGCCCGGCGGCAGCGTTGCTCGGTTGTTTTCCGTGCCGTTAACCGAAGGTGACGAACTCTGCGCGCGCGGTTCCGGGGTGAAGAACTGGACCGAATCAACGACCAACACCAACTGCGAACGCGTCGTGCCGTCATCGCTCCAAGTCTCCGTGCGCCAGCGGCCCTCGACGATGAGAGTGTCCCCTTTTGCGTGGCGAGCCGCTGCCTCGGCCCACCACCCGAAACTCTTGCAGGGGACAAACGCGGTCTCTTCCTGCCACGCGTCCGATTTGTCCCGATAGCGCCTGTTGGAAGCAATGGTGAAAAAGGCCATCTTGGAGCCATTGTTGCGAACGACGGGGTCACGAACCAAGCGACCGCTCATGACTGTGATGTTGAGGTCTGCCATAATTTTGTCTTTCGGTTGTTATTAGTTGCGCCGGCATTTGTTTGAACCGACTTCGACCTTTGTGTTTGGCGGCGTTTTCCGCCGAGGGACTGGCTGGCTGATTTGCGCGGCGGGTCAATGATTTAGCTGGCACGAAAAGCATTTGAAAACAACTGATAAGGCTCAATTAATGTTGGTTGCAAACGGGGCGCCCTGCCATTTCGGGCGTGGGAAATGTATAATGCCATGGTGGTATATCTTAAAGCAGGCAAGGGGGGGAATTCCTCTGCGCCGCAGGAATCATGGCTCACTATGTTGGCGACGCCTGTCAACCCTTGCACGTCTCCCGCCTTCACCACGGCAGAAAGCTGTACAGCGATAATAAGTTCGTGCCGTCAAACAGGCTGAAAGAAATGCACCTATCCCCGGGCTGACCTCACGATGCGCCTGCATTTACGTTTGAAGCAACGATTTGGCAGGAGACCAGTCTTGCGCATGTCTTTCATGGAGTTACAAAGGCAGATAGAGAAGTTTTTGAGAAGCTCGAATCCCCCCGCACTGCGCTAGCAGCCGCATAAACCGTTTGAATCTCATCAAATCACCGGGCACTGAAAGTTGTTCCCAAATCGCATCAACAGTCGGCAGTTCGGGATTTCGCCGATTCAGAAGAGACTGCGTGATGGCAGCTAGTTTCGATTGCGTCAGCCCAAATTCCTCGGTGAGAACATCCCACGTTTGTTTTGTGACAATGCGGTCGAACATGCCTGGGCTAGCAGCTCTCTCACCGATTGAGGTCACCCCTCCTGTCTTGTCTTTCATCAGTTTAAGCGTGATACATAGCGCCGCAGTCTGTTTTAAAGACGTCTCTGAGCACGTGGGGACGTGTTCATTTCTTTTCTCGTCCCATCGCCGGTAGACAAAACTCTCAGGGGCTTCTGCTTCCTCAGCAAGCTCGTTCAGAAATTCTACCAAATCGGCCGGCCTTTTACGCAACGCCAAGCCCAGCATATCGGCAACTCGGTGATGCCACGTCTTTTGACCGGTCATAGTCAGGGTTCTCTCCTCTTTCTCTGCTTCCAATGTTGCGGAAAACGCAAAGGCGGCAGATCGCACTCGAGAGCCTTAAGTGCGGCCGCTAACAATTCGCAACTCTTATTCTTGTCAGCACCGGCGAACTCCTCGAACGCGGGCAAATGAATGCTCATCGCCCTCAACGAATTCCGCGCGTTTACAGCTTCCTTGATATTCGCCGTCGCGGGCACCGAGTCCCCACGCCCCTTCCCAACTAGGAAAGCCTCTAAACCTATTAGGTAGTCTGTGAACAGTCTGAAACTGGAAATGGAAACTTTCCAATCACGTACCGTCTTTTGCCCCCATATGAATTCTGCCTTATTTGGCAGGACTGCCTCAACGGCTGCTTTGACTTGTCCATCGTTCCCAACTAACCTCTGCAGCTTCTTCCAGCCCTTGGCATAGTTCCTGTGATGATTACGATTAGCTTTTTCTGTCGCACCCGCCTTATCTTGAAGTTCCGCGACCAACTGCTTCAAAGTGTGGAACGCCTCTGAGGAAACCGCTTTGCCTGCTTGGATTGATCGCGCCGCCCCTTCGTATGTATTCAGCCAATAAACAGCGTTGTACTCCAAAGCTTCAATGGTTCTTTCATCTGAGTGGACCCCAAGCGCACGGATTTCCTGTTCCGTAAGCTTCGCAACAATTCCTGATAGCCGTTTCACAAACGTTTTGTCAGTTGCCGTCAGCAAAGAGTCGTCATCATCCCCGACATAGTTATCTATATCTCCTTGAAATAGCGTTGATTCGACGGTGTTAACCGGGCTCTCAGCACTCATTGGCATTGGAGTAAAATCAAAGAGCCTGCGAGTTAGGTTTCTGAAGACTGCATAGAACTTCACCAACACATGTTGGATGAAATCTTCTGTTGCGAACGCGGGGTTTGTTTGTAGTGCGGCGCCGTGGCCGTGTATACCTGGTTTGTCGATGTACGGAATGTTGAACGATACCAGCCCGCTCTCGGCAAGTCTGTTCCAGATGAGACCAGACAGAAGGCAAAGCTTATCGAAATTCGTTACATGCATGCTCCTGCCATTGTTTGCTGCCTGCCAATCGTGCAAGAAAGCCGACCATACGAGGTGCGTTGCAAAGAGCCGCCTACCTAATCTATCACGCGGTGTCGAAGGGAATTTTAGTTCTGGATTCATCGAGTTTCCCGAGGGCGTCTTTTTCTATTTATCTCATTCCGATCTGCATGACGGCCTCACGCATCCTGTCGGCTACCACTTCATCCGAGCCGCCGTGTTGCGGACGCCGGGCCGTCCACTGAAGATCGAGCGCCTGGAAATGAAAGGTCCGCGCGATGACGAGGCGCTGGTGCGCGTGGTCGCCAGTGGGATTTGCCATACCGACATTGATTTCTGCGAAAGCGGCTGTTCCGGCGCTGTCGTGCTGGGGCACGAAGGCTCCGGCGTGGTCGAACGAATCGGCAAGGCGGTGAAGGGGATCAAGCCCGGCAACCATGTGGTGCTCTCCTACCAATCCTGTGGGCGCTGTCCGCCTTGCAAGAGTGGTCACCTAGCGGGTTGCGAGCGGTTCTGGGAGGCGAACTTTGGCTTCGCCCGTCTGGACGGGACCAACGCGTTGCGCGGCGGCGTGCGTGGTCACTTCTTTGGCCAATCCTCGTTTGCCACCCACGCCCTGGCGACCGTGCGCCATCTGGTGAAAATGCCCAAGTCGCTTCCTTTGGAATTGCTGGCACCATTGGGTTGCGGTCTGCAGACGGGGGCCGGCACAGTGATGAACTCGCTGGCGGTTCACACCGGGTCAAGCATCGCCGTTTTTGGCGCCGGCTCGGTCGGTCTGGCGGCGGTGATGGCCGCGCGCATCGTCAAAGCCAAAACGATCATCGCGGTGGACATGATCGATTGCCGGCTAAAACTCGCCCGCGAATTAGGCGCCACGCACGCCATCAACAACCGGCGAAATGACCTCGCCGCACGCATCAAGGCCACAACGGGCAGCGGCGTTGATTATGTCGTGGAGAGCACAGCGAATCACGACATGGAGCAACTCGCGGCTGAACTGCTGAATCCAGGCGGAAAAGCGGCGTTGCTCAGCGGAGCTAGCGCACCAGGCAGGCTGCCGGGAAACCGCCAAGTCCTCAGCGTCATTCAAGGCGACGCAGTGCCACAGAAGTTTATTCCAAAATTGATCAAGCTCTACCAAGCGGGGAGGTTCCCCTTCGACCTCTTGGTGAAATTCTATGATTTTGCCAAGATCAACCGTGCAATCGCCGATTCGAAGCGTGGCAACGCCGTCAAGCCCGTGCTGCTGATCAGCCAGGATCCGATCTGAACTGTGAGCGATCATCATGTTCCGCATTTTAACCCAGCGCGGTTCAAGGCCATGATCTCGGGGACTCGTGCTCGTCCAGGTGGAAGAAGGCGGTGTGGCTTACGCAATGACTTTTCTACCCGAGCCGAGCCGTTCCTCGACCGCTTTAAAATGTTGCTCGCCGTCTGTGTCGGCGGCTGAATGATGCATAGCACATCGTTCAACCCGAACTCCGAAGTAGAGCGATGATTTGTTGGGGATCGCGCCCCCGGCCTCAGATCATACCGCCTCCGATGGCCAGCCGGTCTTCGGGCGGAACCAACTTCGGCGACTCGCTTTGGAGCCAATCCAATGTGGCCGCCACCAGCGGTTTATGCTTGTTCAATCCTCCCCACGCCGCCGAGAGTTTGACCACCAGATCGCGGCCCATGACTCCCAACACGGCACCGCACAGGAACACCGCCGTGCGCAAGGTCCCCGGTTGCCGATACGGCGCGTGGGGAGTGGTCTGGTGCTGATAGAGACTGAGCAAGTTGAAGGTAAACAAAATCGCCAGCAAGGCCGACTCGGTGGCATAGAAGGGATGCAGGCAGAAGCCGTCGGCGGCCAGGTCGTGTTTCAATTCCTCGATCCGTTGCTCGACACAGGCCCGCCCGTTGTAGTCCCGCCACAACTCCAGCGTCCCTTGGCTCCGGTTGGTCACCCAGACCCGGAAGGTGTAGCCCGGCACGTCAATCAACTTGCGCCCCACCGCCGCCTTGCTTTCCCGGACGCGCTCGCGCACCACCACAAAGCGCCGTTCCTTCGACCAGCCCAACAGTTGGAGGGTGAACTCTCCGGCGGCGTGATGTTCATCGATGGGAATCCATTCCTTGATCCCGGCGCATTTTCGTTTGAGGGTCGAAGTCAGGCGCGCCACCACCACATAGGGCAAGCCGCTCTGCTCCAGGAAATCCAGGAAGCTGCCGTCAAAGAAACCGCTGTCGGCCCGCACGGTGCGAAGCCACATCCCTTCCGGCAGCAAGGCCAGCGCCTCCTGCAAGAAAGGCACCACTCCGCGGGCCGCCCCGGTGTTGCCGCTGCGCAACCAGCCGTGCAGGATGAACGGCGCCTCGGCCAGCACCGCCAGCAACGGATGATGACTGTTGCGCCCCTGACGCCGGGGATTGAACCCCTTGCGCGCTCCTTCCTGTTGACCCTCTCGGCCAAACACCGTTGAATCCAAATCCAGCGCGAATCCCGCTTTGGGGCAGGCCAGCAGACGCAAGAGCCAGCGCCAGAGCGGACGCCAGAAGGATTCGATGTGCGCCTGCGAGAAACGCAGGAAGAAGTTACGGATGGTGTCATCGCTGGGAAAACGCCCCAGCCCCAGCAGGGCGTGCAACACCCGGTCCGCCCGCAGCCACTCACAGTGGGCAAAACGCTGCGCGCCGCACACGACGGACATCATAAACGCGGTCAGCGAGTGGGCCAAAGGGATGGCGTTGTTGGAAACCGGTTCGGCAAAGGGCAAGTGTTGTTGCACCTGGCGGGCGAATCCAATCTGACCCAAGAAAGAGATGAAACTGGCCAGACCGCCCAAGGGCGAGATGGCCTTGGGCGTTTCATCCAAAATCAGCTTGGTCTCGCCAAAGAGTGAGGTAATTTCGGGGCGGGTCGTTTTGTGCAGGGTCGGGTCGGGTTGTTTAAGCATCAATCCCTATGCCCACAGCCCTTTTCTCAAAGCGACCCTTTTCCTATCTCGGAGTTCGGGTTCAAAGCTCTTTCAGCCTCCATTCAAACCGCGTCAGCGGCGGCAATTGATTCAAATTCGGCGAGAATGTCGGGATAATGGCCGTTCAAAAACCTGACGACTTTGGCATTATCCAAAAGTCGTTTGACGTAGCCCCGCGCCAACGTCAAATTCAGCATGTTTACTCCGTAGGCTTGATCCACCGCTTTTATATCGCGCTCAAGTGTCTCCATTTCCTCTTCCATTTTTGCGATCTCTTCGCGCGACAACCCCTTTTTCTTTTTTGGCTCTTCGGGATTTACCAATTGGTCTTTAGGGGTGCCCAAAACCAGAGCCTCCGCGTATCCGGCGGTGAAGTTGTTTGCGCTGACCATGAATTCGACAATTTCGATCTGGCGCACGGCCGTCACTTTCCGGAGAAGCCGGATGGCTTTCGGAGAAACGGCCTTGTCTTTCAGCGAATCGGCAGCCTCCGCGTGAATTCCGTCCAGCAGCGTCATGGACGCCTTGACGTCCTGGACCGTCAGGTTAAGCGCGGCGGCAATCCGCTCTGGTTTCACGCCGCTGTTCACGGCCTTCATAATCATTTTGTGTTCCGCGATCGGATTGAGGCGATTCACGCGTGCGTTATATGTGAAACTCTCGTCCTCCCGGGACACGAGGCACTCCGCCTCAATGTGGCCCAGTTCCTTGAGCACGAAATATCGCAGGTGGCCGTCCAGAAGCAGGTATTTTCCAGGTCCGGCTTTGTGCGGATACACCATGAGCGGTTCAATAAGGCCAACCTCTTTGATGGACGCGCGAATGGTCCGATATCGTTTGATGTTGATCTGCGGATCTTTGACCTGGCGCACAGGAAGGATGTCCGCCAGCGCCAGCCGCATCCTGTGCATTTCAAATCCCAATTTCATCTCGCTCATGCTGCCTCCTTCCGTTTTATCGTGACTCCGTCGTGAAGATATTTGGGCATGGTGGCGAGGGATTCCGCCCGCAACAATGTCACGAAATTATCGTCGGTCACCAGTTTCATGAACGCCTGGGTGATGAAGATTAGCTTCGCCTCGCAAACCCTTGCCTTTTTGACAAGGGCCTTCTGGCGTTGGCTCTCTCTCCGGTACGTGCTGACCAGGCTTTCGGCGCTGGTCCGGTTTTTCTCTTGCTGGGGATTGTCACGCCGTTTGCCGATCAAGCGTCGTTTATCAATCAGTCGCTTTACTGTTCGAATCGAAGTCCCGTTTAGTTGCTTGGTCTCGAACGCTTTCAATAACTCACGCTGTAGTTCGACCGTGTCCGCTTTAGCGATGTCCATTGCGACCCCCAAAGGAATGCGCCCGCTGATCGCCGCTTCCAGCAAGCGTTCCTCCCCATCCTTTTTTAGGGCGATGTACCCGCCGACGGTCGTATCCGGAATATCCAGTTTCTGCCCGATCTCGACATTCGTGTAACCCTGTTCTTTCAGGCGTTCGATTTCGTTCATCAGCGCCAAAGGAGGAGGGAGACGCCGGGCCATGTTTTCAATCAGGCTCCGCAGCAATCGCTCCTCCTTCGACACCTCAACGACAATTGCCGGAATTTCCTTGTGCCCCAAAGCGATGAACGCTTCGATTCGCCCCTGTCCGCAGACCAGGTCGTAGCCCGGTCCCTCCGGCTCATCGGTCGAGCGGAGACTGACCTGGATCGGTTTTTTCAATCCGAGGTTTCTGATACTCTGTACAATTAATTCGAATTTCGTTTTGTCCCGGTGACGGGGATTAAGAATGCGAATCCGTTCAATCGGAATCATTATTACTTCATCTTTCAAGCGGCCTCCTGGAGTTTTACGCGTGCTGCCATGCCGAAGAAATAATCCAGCGTCTCAAACCGGTATGCATCCAGATAAACGCCGTTGTCCTCGGCAACGCGCAGGTTTTCCCATGTCATGTCAATGCCCGGCAGCAAATAATAGTCGCGGACGCCCTCATTGGTGGCATCCATGCGCACCGCGATCGTGAGGTCCGGCTTCAGACTCGCATCCAACCGGATCATCCATCGCGACGAACCGGCGGACGTGGTCATGTGCCGACACAGCACGATCGACACACGCAGTTCGCTGTTCAAATGGAGCAAGTCCGTGGTCGCATCCCAGGTGGCAATGGCATCCATGCTTTCGATCTGGCGAATCACAGAGGCAACGATTTCCGGATGCTGTTTTCGGAGCTTTCGATTGATTTCAATAAAATCGTAATCGATCCCGGGATCGTAACCGATCAACCGGTAGGCGGAAACCAGGCTCCCGAAGCGATGGTTGAATGCCGCGCTCGACGGGAGTTCTTCCGCCTCGTCGATGATAATTCCGCTGAGACGACCTCGTTGCGCCAGCAGCGCGCGTAGCTTGGCCAGCATCTCCTCATCAGTCAGCTTCTGGCTCCTGGAAAGAATGATCTCACGCGCTTTCAAGAACAGGGTCGGATCAATGATGCCCGGGAACGCGCCATCCGCTCGGATCCACCGTTCCGGCGGATTGGCCACATGTTTCCGTTTTAATTTGAAGGATGTCCGGTGATAGACGTTGTTGCCGATGTATTTTTCGTTGGTGAGCACCTGATGCACCGTGCCGCGCGTCCATGGTCGCCCGAAATCGGTCACAATTCCTTGCGCGTTCAGCAAAGCTGCAATCTCCGATTCGGTTTTCCCCTCATTCAGAAAGGTGGTGTAGATCCACTGAACCACTTTCACCTCCTCCTCGGGGCCGGCCACGAGCACCACCCTGTCGGTTTGCAGGCTTTTGTGCTCACCTATCTTGAGGATCGCCTTCTGCTGGCGATTTTGGTCGACCAACATCCGGCGCAATCCAAAGCCTGCGGTGCCTCCCTGTTTAAAGCCGAGCTGGATAAGACGGCAGGCGCCAAGAAACACTTTGGTCGAAAGTTCGCGGCTGTATTCGCCAGCCATCGCGCGTTTGACGCCCTTGACGATGGTCGAAACCGGGCTGCCGTCGTTCTCGAATTGCTCGGCACAATAATGCACTGCAATACCGGCTCGGCGGCAAATGTATTCGTAGTATGCGCTTTCGTCGGCATCCTGGAAACGTCCCCACCGACTGACGTCATATACCAGGATGGCGGAAAATGCCGCAGTTCCATCCTGAACGTCCTGAATCATCTGGGACAGGGAGTCCCTCCCTTGAATACTTAAACCACTCTTGCCCTCATCCGAATATTCTTTAACAAGCCGCATCGCACGGCGTTTCGCATACGCCTGAATGACGTCCATTTGGTTGCTCGTCGAGTACTGCTGATGTTCCGTGGACATCCGTACGTAAACGGCTGCCGGCAGGATCGGAGGTTCTGGATCGGATTCGGCCATAAGAATCAATGCCGGTTAGGGCACTTGCCTGCCTCCAACTTCGCAGAGCGGTCAAAAAGCACCTTGGTGATTTTTAGGCCGTGCTGCTTCGCAAAACGCCTAATGGTGTCCATCTGTTTACCCATGGACAAACCCTGGTGTTTTTTGGACATTCTGACGTAAGCGGCACCGCGCGGTGCGGGTTCATGGAAATCGTTGGTCATGCAAAAGTGCGCCGAAACGCATCCATACCGCCGCTAACCACATCGCGGGTTTTTCGCGGTCGCCTCAGCCTTGTTAAATGTTTGCCTGTCATAAACGGGTCCGATTCTTGAATCGTGTTTCTCTGGAGGCCGAAGCCCCAGAATTTTCCTCCCTTGTATTACCAAATCTTGAATCGCCCTGGCCATGTCATCTTGTAACGTACCACCGGTGATGGCTGAGAGAAGGCCTACAAATAAAGGGTTTTTGGCCAGGCAGACATCTTGTAACGTACCGCCGCATCCGCCACATGCGTTACAAGATTCCTGACGACATTTAACAGCTTGCGGGGCAAGGACTTGCGCTCCATTTGACGCGGGGCTTTTTTTCTTCCAATAACCCGGGTGCGCTTTCCGCCATTCCTGCACGCGCCGCACCTCCTCGTCTCCTCGGAAATGAGCCAGATTCTGAGTCTTGCGCGACCATCTGCGCTGGCTGGCGAATTTGCTCGCGCGCCGACACTCGGGAGCGAGGCAGTAGAATTGGCGGCCTTGATTCCGATGATCGGGGGTGAACATCCTGCCACAATGGCGGCACCTGCGTCGTATTGATTTTGATTTCATAACGACACAAAGGAAAAAGCGAAATTGAACTGAGGGCGGCCCTATTTGTAAACGTCATCTCATCACGCATACGTTATGACAATTTTGCCATTTTGGGCGCGTGAAACGAAATCTGGACCGCGAGTTTGCTCTCTTCGTGCGGAAGGCCCGTGCCGGCCTTTCGTATGCCCAATTCGCGAAAAAGGTCGGCGTATCACACACAACGCTTCACCGAATCGAGCGTGGTGAGCACCACATCACGCTCAACAAGCTGGAGACGATCCTGGGGCGGCTAAAAATCAAATTGAAGGACATATTCCCTGAAGAATATTAGTTATTTTGGGGGTGAAGGGCCTAGACCAACATCGTGGAGGCGGCCGATCTCCTTATGTCACAGACGGGTGACATCCGGGAGTGCGGGGAGTTTGAAAGCGCCGGGAACGGCAAAACCGGATCATACACATTCCGCGTCGTGCAAGACAGGCAAAAGAAAAACCCTCTGCGTTTGAGTTTGCCGAGCCAAGTTTTTCGAGAAAGGATGGCCGCCTTTCTGCGCGTGGGCGCGTGAACGGCATTCCCGTCTGGAGGAGGGCGGGGCCAGGCGATATCAAACTGGCGAGGAGGTGGAAGAAGAAATGGGAGCGCCGGCAACGCCTTATCCACAAAGAACCGAACCAGGCATGAATTTTCTTCCCGCGACTCCAAATCCGATGCCGCCGACGGTTGAGAGCCAGGAGGATTGTGCCGCGCTTCAGAAAACACAGCCTGACAAGAACGGCGTGATGGCAAATCAAGATATCAACGACGCCGCGTTCATCCTGATCGAGCCGGACCTGGCCAGAAAGAGTAATGGGAACCGCATTTACGCCCGCATCCGCCTGGCAGGCAAACGCACTTGGAAGAGCACCCAGACGGACGACCCGGAGCTGGCGCGGAGTGGAGGAAGAAGTGGGAGGAAAAGCAATGGCTCCAGAGGCAAGGCTACATCGCCAAAGAGCCCGAGTCTGCCGGGACGCCGACCGCGGCAAAAAATGAAAACGGCGGCGCATCGGAAACGAAGCCGGAACCGTCTTCGCTCAACGTCAATGAGATTCTCGACATTTATGTTGCCGCCGGCCATCATACCACCATCATACCAGCACTTTCCGGCCGCAGCGGGCCGCACGGCGCCGCAGGGATTGACTTTACGAGGGAGACTGGTATTTTACGAGGGAAGTTTTGAGTCAGGGACTGCCTTCTAAGCAGTGGGTCGTGGGTTCGATTCCCGCCGGGCGCGCCAATGACTGGAAGCAGCAGCATGAATTTGCCACTTTCCCGCACCGAACAATTATATCAGGAGCGCCTGGCACGCTATGTCACCGCCATGCGCAACGAAAAGCCCGACCGCGTGCCCATCCGCCCGTTCGTGGCTGAATTTACGGCCAAATATGCCGGTTTGACCTGCCAGGAGGTGGCCCATGATTACATCAAGGCCTTTGAGGCCGCCCTCAAATGCGCCCGTGATTTCGATTGGGACGCCGTGGTTCCGAACATGGTCTATGTCTGGACCGGACTGGCCCAGGCCGTCGGATTGCGATACTACGGCATTCCCGGCATCGGAATACCGCACACCACCGGCTTCAATTACGTCGAGCCGCCGGAGGAGGAAGCGTTCATGAAGGAGGACGAGTATGACGCGCTGATTGAGGATCCGACCGGTTTTCTTTACAACGTGTGGCTGCCGCGGGTTTCCACGGAGGTCGGCAGGACGGGGGAACGGGGGACCTATCGTAACAATCTTTCCTTTGTCAAAGGCGCGATGGCCATGCTTTCCTACTTCCAGGCCTTCGGGCCGCAAATCGCCCGGATGCGCGCGGAAAGCGGCACCGTTTCGGCCATCGCTGGCATATTCAAGGCGCCCTTCGACATCATCGCAGACAAGTTGCGCGGTTACATTGGCCTGACGATGGACATGGCCACCCAACCGGAAAAGGTTCTCAAGGCCTGCGAGGCTCTGATGCCGCACCTTTGCCATGTCGGCCTGGCCACGGCGGACCCAAACGGGCAGGTGCCGATAGGTTTCTGGATGCATCGGGGTTGCGTTCCCTTCATCAATCCGGCCCAGTTCAAGTCCCATTACTGGCCGACGCTCAGGCCGATCATCGAGGAGTTTTGGAAACAGGGACACCAGACCTTGTTTTACGCTGAGGGCAACTGGAATCGCCATCTGGATGATTTTGCCCAATTGCCCGACTGCTCCATCGTCTATCATGCCGATCGGGGCGACATTTTTGAAATCCACCGGAAGATTGGCGGCAAGTTCTGCCTGAGCGGCGGCATTCCCAATGTCATGTTGAGCTATGGCAAGCCCAAGGAGGTCCGTGACTATTGCCGCAAGATCATCGAAGGCGTTGCCGGTGAGGGCGGTTATATCATGGATGCCAGCGCCATCATGCAAAATGACACCTGCATCGAAAACGTTCGCTCCATGACGGAAGCCGTTCACGAGTTTGGCGGTTATTCCTCCGGGTCCCGGGCTTTCTCCAGTCTGCCTCCGGCGCAGACACCCGCCTCGGCGGTCGAGCGACAGGCGCTTGAGGGTATGCGCGGCCAGCTCTCCCCGCCGATCGCCCCCGGCGTCTGCTTCCCGTGGGGGGACAAAGTGCGGGAGTTGCCGGAGATCACAGGCGACCCGGCACTGATCCGCCGGGTGTGGGAGAGCATTGACGGGATGGCCAACACTTACATCTGGCAACTGTTGCTCAGTTTCTAGCCAAAGATTCGAATGCGGCCAATCCATTTGTGGTCGAGGCAAACATCGCGGCACAAACCAAAACGATGAAACCATTGCATCTGATTCTGCTCATCGTGATGAACTGCCTCTGGGCCGCGTCCTACTCGGCCTTCAAGGCGTTGTCTCCATTTCTCAACGCGGGCGGCGTGGCCACGCTGCGCTTTGGCCTGGCGGGGGCGCTCCTGCTGCTGTGCTGGCCGTGGCTGCCGGGTCTGGCGCCGCGTGGCCGTGATCTGGTTCGCACGATGGCGATGGGCGTCATCGTCTTCGTATGCTCGCCCCGCCTGCAAGTGGCGGGGGTGCAAATGGGCCAGGCGACCAACGCTTCGGTCCTGATAGCGCTGGATCCGCTGATCACAATCATCGGCGCGGCGATTTTTCTGCGCGAACATGTCGGCTCGCGACGGTGGATGGGGTTCGTTCTCGGCTTGCTGGGCGCGGTGCTGATGGCTGAAGTGTGGCGGCCGGGTTTTCGTCTGCCGGCCTTGACGGCAAACTTACTGATACTTTTGTCGTTCTTTTGCGACGCCGCCTACTCAGTGATGAGCAAGCCCATGTTGCGGCGGGCCGGGCTGATGAAGATCCTGGCCATTGCGTTCGTGGCGGGCACGGCCGTGAATCTGGCGGTGGACGGACGGACGACCCTTGGCGCCGCGGCCGCACTGCCGGCGCAGGCCTGGCTGGTGGTGGCCTATCTGACCCTCATCTGCACGCTGGCGGGTTACTCGCTCTGGCTGGTCGTCATCCGCGAGGCGGAAGTCAACGTGGCCGCGCTGACGATTTTCATTCAGCCGATCGTGGGCGCCGCCGTGGCCATGGTGTGGCTGGGGGAATCGCTGCATTGGGGACAACTCTGGGGCGGCCTGGTCATCGTGGCGGGACTTGTCGTGGGTCTGCGGTTCTCCGCCGCGAAGGCTCGAAATGGTGCTTGGTAATTGCGGCCGCCTGGCGCACTCTTCGGATGGTCAGCATCGGCCGGTCTGACTGTGCCATCGGATAACGATTGATGCCGCCTGCATCTTCCATTCGCAAGGTCGCATTTCTGGGCGATTATTTGCCCAGAAAATGCGGCATCGCCACGTTCACGTCCGACTTGCGTTGCGCCGTGGCGGCGGAGTTCCCGGCCATCCAGTGCCTGGTCGTGCCGGTCAATGACCTTGCGGGAGGTTACGAGTATCCGGCGGAGGTGCGGTTCGAGATTGCGGAGCAGGATTTGCCGTCGTATTTGCGCGCGGCCGATTTTTTGAACATCACGGACGTGGACGTGGTTTGCGTGCAGCACGAGTTCGGCATCTTCGGCGGGCCGGCGGGCAGCCACGTTCTGGCGCTGTTGCGCGAACTGCAGATGCCCCTGGTCACCACCTTGCACACGATTCTGCGCGAACCCAACGCGGAGCAACGGCGGGTCATGCGCGAGTTGATCCGGCTTTCAACCCGGCTGGTGGCGATGAGCGAACGGGGCCGCGAATTTCTGCGCGACGTTTACCAGGCGCCGGCGGCGAAGGTGGATCTGATCCCGCACGGCATTCCGGACATGCCGTTTGCGGACCCGAATTATTTCAAAGACGAATTCGGTGTGGCGGGCCGGCAGGTGTTGCTGACTTTCGGTTTGCTCTCGCCCAACAAGGGCATCGAGTTTGCGTTGCGCGCGCTGCCGGACATCATCCGGGAATTCCCGAACATTGTATATATCGTGCTGGGCCAGACACATCCGCATTTGCTGCGCGAGGAAGGCGAGGCTTACCGCTGGAGCCTGGAGAGGCTGGCCAAGGACTTGGGCGTGCAGCAATACGTCGTGTTCTTCAATCGCTTCGTCGAGCTGGAGGAATTGATGCGGTTCATCGGCGCGGCGGACATTTATCTCACCCCTTATCTGACTGAATCGCAAATCACATCGGGCACGCTGGCTTACGCCTTCGGGGCGGGCAATGCGGTGGTCTCCACACCCTACTGGCACGCGGCGGAATTATTGACGGCCGAACGGGGCAAGCTGGTGCCTTTCCGCGACGCCCGGGCCATCGCCGTGGCCGTGGTGGAATTGCTGCGGGACGAACCGTTGCGCCACTTGATGCGCAAGAACGCCTACAAACTGGGGCGCGAGATGGTCTGGAGCCGCGTGGCGCGCCTCTACGCCAAGTCGTTCGAGCAGGCGCGGCAGGACCACAGTTTTGTGGGCCGAAAATCTTCACCCATCAAAACGCTGGACAAACAGCCCGGGCAATTGCCGGAGTTGAAGTTGGACCATCTGTTGCGGATGAGCGATTCGACGGGCATTTTTCAGCACGCCAGCTTCACGGTCCCGAATTTTGCCCAGGGCTATTGCACGGACGACAACGCGCGCGCTCTGGCGCTGGCATTGATGCTGCAAAAACTGGGGCACGGCTCGGCGCAACTTGGCGGGCACGCCGCCACTTACGCGGCGTTTCTCAATCACGCCTTTGACCGCCAGCGCGGGCGCTTCCGCAACTTCATGAGCTTTGAGCGGCGCTGGCTGGAGGAAGTCGGCTCGGAGGATTGCCAGGGTCACGCGCTCTGGGCGCTGGGCTTGTGCGTGGCGCAGTCGGGCCAGGGCAGTTTCCAAATGCTGGCGGCGCGGCTCTTCGAGCAGGCGCTGCCCGTGGCCGCCGAATTTGCCTCCCCGCGCGCTTGGGCCTTCACGCTCATCGGCATTGACGAATACCTGCGCCGGTTCAGCGGCGACCGGCGGGCGAGCCAGATTCGCGATTCGCTCACCACCCGGCTCATGCAGAGCTATGCCGACACCGCCGCCGATGATTGGCACTGGTTTGAAGAAGTCGTTTCGTATGCGAACGCCAAGCTGCCGCACGCGCTCATTCTGAGCGGACGCTGCCTGAACGCCGCGCCGATGCTGGAGACGGGCCTCAAGGCCTTGCGCTGGCTGGTCAAGGTGCAGACCACGACGGGCGGGGCTTTCCGGCCCATCGGCTCGAACGGATTTTACCGGCGTGGCCAGGAACGGGCGCAATTCGACCAACAGCCCATCGAGGCGCAAGCCACCGTTTCGGCCTGCATCGAGGCGTATCACGCCACGGGCGACATGTTCTGGGTCGCCGAAGCGCGCCGCGCCTTCGAGTGGTTTCTCGGCCGGAATGATCTGGGCCTGGCGCTCTACGACGCGGGGACAGGCGGTTGCCGCGACGGTCTGCACGTGGATCGGTTGAGCCAGAATCAAGGCGCCGAATCCACGCTGGCCTTTTTGCTCGCGCTGGCCGAAGAGCGGGCGCTGCAAAACACGATGACCAGTTTCAAGGAACCCGTTGGAGAGTAATGCCCCGTGTCAATGCCGGAGGCAGAAATGCATTCATGACCAAAAACATAGGATCCACCCTCCACGCCAGACGCATCGGGCCGACGCTCACGCCGGACCGCTCGCGCGTGCTGATGCGCCCGTTCCGCCCCACCACCGACGATATTGCCCGGCGCATCATCGCCCGGATCATGGCGCTGCCGGAGGAGCAGGTCGCCAAGCTAGTGGGCCAGGTGCTCGGGGAGTTCGCCGACCGGCACGAGCAGGTGGAAACGATTTTCCGCAAACGCTTCGAACAGGTGAGGATTTATCTGGAACCCGGCCCGCAGCCGTCGCCCGAACGGCAAATGCTCATCGGCGCTTACTTCACGCACGAGTATTCGCCGGAATCCGCGGCGCTGTTCAATCCGTCCATCGTGCCGCACCCCGACCAGTCGGGACTGGCGCGGGGGGCGATTCGTTTCATCCTGAGCCTGCGCGCCACGGGCGAAGGCCACATTTCCTCCATCACGTTCCGCACGGGCACGGTCAGCGCGCAACATCGGATCACCCTGGAGCCGCCCGTGCCCTTTACGGCGGAGCCGGAGCGGGTGCCCAATGTTGCCTACGACAAGGGGTTGTTTGCCCACAAACTCCAGGAGGCCGGCGTGCAAAATGACTTCTGCCGGCGCGTGCTGGACCAGCTTCACGAGGATTTCACCCTCAAGGAGCTGCGCCAGGTCCTTCTGGCCTCGGGCCTGACGGCAGACACCTCCGACGCCACGGCCACCCGCGCGGCGCGCGGCATCTTGTTTCTGGCGGAATCGAATTACGAGGTGAATTTTGCGCCCGAGAGCCGGGTTTCCCAACGCATCATCTTTCCGTCCGCGCCCAGCCAAAGCAACGGCATCGAAGACGCGCGCTTCGTCCGCTTCCAGAAGGAGGAGGGCGGCTTCACTTACTACGCGACCTACACCGCCTACGACGGCAAGATCACGCTGCCGCAATTGCTGGAGACGCCCGATTTCGTCCATTTCAAATTCAACACGCTCAACGGCCCGGCGGTGCAGAACAAAGGCATGGCGCTGTTCCCGCGCAAAATCAAGGGGCAGTACGTCATGTTGTCGCGCCAGGACGATGAGAACATTCTGCTCATGTTCTCCGAGAACATCCATTTTTGGCAGGCGCCCAAGCTGTTGCTGGCGCCGGCGCAGCCGTGGGAATTCATCAAGATCGGCAACTGCGGTTCGCCCATTGAAACGCAAGCAGGCTGGCTGGTGTTGAGCCACGGAGTGGGGGCGATGCGCAAGTATTGTCTGGGCGCCTTCCTGCTCGACTTAAACGACCCCTCGCGCGTTATCGGCCGTTTGCGCGAGCCGTTGCTTTCCCCGAACGAAACCGAACGCGAAGGTTACGTCCCTAACGTCGTGTACACTTGCGGCGCGCTGCCGCACGGACGCGAGCTGATCATCCCCTACGCGATGAGCGATTCCGCCACCAGCTTCGCCACCGTCGCCCTGGATGAGCTGCTGGCCGCGATGGAGTGAGACGGACCGCGGGCCAGGCCGCGCCGCCGGATTGAATACAGAGCAGGGGCCGGATCGAAGTTTTCAATTAATGACAAAGCGTTCCGTGCCGCGAAACTCAATCATGTGCGCCTTGATGGCAAGCCGGATGATCCCCACGGCCCTGCGTTTGCCCCAGGCGCGGCAGGCGCCTGCCACGAAGGCGCCGAAGGTCAACGGTTTATTGCCGGGATGGGCTTTCACGGGCGGAGTTTCGTCATCTTTCATTTCGCGATTGTTGCCAATCGCGGGATATTACGCGCCGGCCCGGCCGTTTTCTATGGGGTGTTTACCCCATGTCTGACTTTGAAGGGCGCATCCCATTTTTCAGGTGTTTGTCAGGCAGGGACGCCGCCAACGGCAAAGAGCGACGAACCGACGCCGGCGCGCGAAAATTCGAGGCCCGCGCGCAGAAGATGGTCGATGACGCCGTAGAACCGCTGGCCGCCCGGCCCTACTTCTGTTTGGCTTCGTCCAGTTTGGCGATCATCGCCGAGGGGCCGCCCTGCATGTAGCCGACCTGTTTCCAGACGACCGTCCCATCGGGTTTCATCACCACCAGCGTCGGGAACCCTGTCACCTCGTACTTCTCCTTCAACGCCTTGTTGGCCGCCTTCTGGTCGTCGGACAACACCTTGGTCTTGGGAAAATCAACCTCGACCAGCACCAGGTTTTTGCTGGCGTACTCGGCAAAGGCCGGCTTGGAAAAGGTCTCCGCGTCCAGCTTCTTGCACCAGCCGCACCAGTCCGATCCGGTGAAGTCCAGCAGCACGAGTTTCTTTTCCTTTTCCGCCTTGGTTTTGGCCTCGGGCACGCTGGTCAGCCAAGTCGAATCGGACGCCAGGAGAGTCCCGGCCACACAACAAACAAAGACAGCAATTAAAATACGTTTCATAAGATTCCTTTCTGCCTGCACGGTGCCTCATTGTCCCCCGCCGCGCAACAACAATCTTCGCCTTAATTCCGCTCCGCCCACGCCACTGCGCCGTTGGCGATGGTCGCCGTCGCCTTGCCCTTGAGCCGCCAGCCGGCAAAGGGGCTGTTGCGGGATTTGCTGGCCGAGGCCTTCACGTCGTACTCCCATTCCCGGTCAACGTCCATGATCGTCAAGTCGCCGTCGGCCCCCGGCCGCAACGCCCCCTTGCCGCCCAGGCGCAGGAAACGCGCCGGCGCCACAGTGAATTTGGCGATCAAATCCGGGAGCGACATCCGCTTGGAATGATAGAGCGCCATCAATGAGAGAGCCAATTCGGTTTCGAAACCGATGATGCCAAAAGGCGCGTTGTCGAACTCGACCTCCTTCTCATAATCGCAATGCGGTGCGTGGTCGCTGCTGATGATTTCCACCGTCCCGTCCGCCAACCCCTCCAAGAGCGCCGCCCGGTCGGCGGCCGTGCGCACGGGCGGGTTCATTTTGAAATTGGTGTCGTAAGCCGGCCAACGCGGAGGCTCCCCGCCGCCCAACAGGAGGTCCTTGCCGTCGGTCTCCCAAAACTTCTCGCTCCCCGCCAGCACGGTGTCCGTCAGCGTAAAGTGATGCGGACAGACCTCTCCGGAGACCGGTGCGCCGCGCTTCCGGGCCTCGCGCAGCAATTGTATGCTCCGGGCTGAACTCAGGTGCTGGCAATGCACCGGCGTGCCCGTCAATTCCGCCAGCAGAATGTTCCGCGACACCATCAATTCCTCTCCGGAAGCCGGCCAGCCGCGCAACCCCAGCACCGCGCTCCAGTAACCCTCATGCACCACGCCGTCGGTCACGATGGAGTAGTCCTGGCAATGATCCATGACCGGCAGATCAAACATGCGCGCGTATTCCAGAGCGTGGCGCATCAATTCATTGTTTTGCACACAATGGCCGTCGTCGGTGATGGCGATGACTCCCGCCGCCTTGAGCGAGCCGATGGGCGCCAATTCCTCCCCGGCGATATTTCGCGTGATGGCCCCGGCGACCAACACGTTGATCTTGCTCTCCCGTTGCGCCCGTTCGCGGATGAGCGCAACGGTCCCGGCATTGTCAATGGCCGGCGAGGTGTTGGGCATGCACACCACCGAGGCGAAACCGCCCCGCGCCGCCGCCGCCGTGCCGGTGGCGATGGTTTCCTTGGCGGACTGTCCGGGTTCGCGCAGGTGGGCGTGCAGGTCAATCAAGCCCGGGCAAACCACCCGGCCCGCGGCGTCGAGCCGCGGTGTCCCGGCGGGCGTTCGGGCGGCGAGGCCGGCGCCGACGGCGCTGATTTTTCCATCAAGAATCAAAACATCCGCCACCGCGTCGAAGCGATTAGCCGGGTCCACCACGCGCCCGCCCGAAACGAGCAAGGAATTCATCGGGCGCAGAGGATACAGGGCAGGGGTTGACAAAGCAAGTCCGGGCGATATAATGGGGCGGCATGGCAGCGGGTGTAGTTCAATGGTAGAACGGGAGCCTTCCAAGCTCCACACGAGGGTTCGATTCCCTTCACCCGCTCCAACAGCCACAAGGACTTACGCATATTCCCTTGCTATTAGTGTCAGTTTAGTGCCAAACTTTCAATTATGGCAGCAACCAAACAACAGCCGAAGGGAACCCGTCGCAAACCGGCGAGGCGTCCTTCATTCGATGTAAAGCGCGATTCCGTGCGGGTGCATTTGCGCTTCAGCCCGCAGAAAATCGGTCGTTACTGGTACGAATCTTGGATCGTCGAATACTCCTTCCGCGGCAAGCGAATTCGTGAACGGTGCAGCACCGAGCGAAAGGCAAAGGCGTGCGCCGACGCAGCCGCCACCAAGCTGGCCCATGGCGACATGCAAGCCTTGGAACTCCGGGGTGAGGACCGTCGCATTTATCTGGCGGCCGCGGCCCAGTTGGAGGGTTTGCAGATCCGGTTGGATGTGGCCGCCCGCGAATATGCGGAAGCCAAACGGATCGCCAAAAACGCCGACCTTCGGAGCGTGGCCGGCTTTTACCAGAAGTATGCGCGCACCAAACTCAAGCCCATTACCGTTCCCGAGTTGGTCAAAGAAATAATCACGAATCTGGAGTTGGACAAGCGTGGCGATTATCACGTTCGGGATTTGGAAGTTCGCCTGGGCCGATTTGCCACAGATTTTCCCGGCCAGATCACCGACATCGTCACGGACCAAATCGAAAACTGGCTGCGAGGGTTGAAATCGCTGGCCAAGGGCGCTCGCCGGGGAGGGGCGCTCAAGGGCCGGTCACGGAACAATTACCGGAATGCCATTGTCGAATTATTCAACTACGCCAAGAAGCACGGTTACCTGCCCAAAGACTTGTCCACCGAGGCCTCCAGCGTCAACCGCGTCTCGGAGGCAGACAAACGGGAGAATGAGATTTTCCTGCCGGAACAGATTGACGAACTCCTGTCGCTCGCGCCACTGCACTTGATCCCTTCCATGGCGATCAAAGCGTTCAGTGGGGTGCGGACAGAAGAAATCGCATTTATGGAATGGAAACATGTCCACTTCCGGCGAGGCAAGGGATATATTATTCTTCCCAAATTAATCACGAAGAAAAAGCGCCGCCGTATCATGCCGATCCTGCCGAATCTCCGAAAATGGATTGATCCCTTCGAAGGTTTAACAGGGCGCATCTGTGCGCAGTGGTCAACGCCGCAGGGCGTGTTTCAGGCATGGGATCGTTTTGCCAAGAAGCGGAATATCCCTGCGGGTGCAAACCGGTTTCGCAACAGTTACATCTCCTACCGGGTCGCGCAAACCTCTGACCCCAAGAAGGTCGCGCTGGAAACTGGCAATTCGGAGGAGGTGATCATGGAGGATTATCTGGAATTGACGACACCCGAAGACGCGGCGCGGTGGTTTAAGACGAGTCCATCGGCTAAACGGATTGCGGCTCTGACAGTTTATGCCAATAAACTCAAGCGCGCGCAGGCAGACGGGTCACGCGAAGACTGAAGCATCAACTGACGTTGATTTTCTTCTTCATGTGCGGCTGTGTCCGACTCGTTCCTAAGTCAATACGATGTTGGCTTCCATTTTCCGCTGGTCAGCATATCTTTGACAAGCGCGTAATGGCGGCGGAAGCCATCGACGAAGGCCGGTTGCTTGGCTGAATCTTTGAACAGGGCCAAAAATGATTCCGCGTTGGGTCCTTGCTCGGAAAGGAATTCAAGCGTGGCACCGGCCATTTCGCGCCACATTTCGGGGTCGCTGCTCCATTTGCGGTAGAAGCGCGGCCTTTCCCAGCCAAAATTGACCGCAGCCAGAGCTTGCGGCCCTAATCCATTGTCCGAACGGAAGAACTGGACGAGGACACGCCGGCAATCGCAATTGAGTTCGGTGCAATAGAACTCACGTAACACGTATCGACCAAGCGGAACGCCGAAAGTCGGGGTGGAGACGACGCAACACAATTGCTCCAACCGGGCGATATCCGGGCAGATGAGATCAAAAGGTTCGAGCGGCATAGCGCCAGGAATTCCATCACACGGACCCAATTATTCCAAGACCGAAACAAGCTCCGTATCCTATTGCGCTAGCCTCAGGGCTCCATTGGTTTTGAAGCCTCCTGCTGTAGCGAAAGAGCGGGGTAGCGCTTGCGATAAAACTGGCCTTTATGGCGGCGCAGAAGGAATTCAAGAGCTAATTCAGATGGCGCGTTCCGCATCAAGAAGGTTTCCGTCAATGATTCTGCCCCGTGTTCGGCCGCCAGCCGCCGGACAAATGCCGGGCTGATTGCGGCGTCGGTCAAGAGGTGTTGCAGGGCGTCGATTTCCTCGTCAGTCAAGCCGGCGCCCTTTTTGCGCAAGCCGGAAAGCATTTGATTAAACCGGAGCGAATACTCCACACCCTCGTCCGGATTGGAGAAGGAGCCAATGCCCTGATCATGCTTCAAAAACTCCGGCGGGAAGCTCATGCGCGGACGAGGATGCTCAAGGCCGCGTTCCCGCATCACCCGCGCGACGTCGTCCGGATCGGACGCTCTCCACTCCGCCACCATGCGCTTTTGCTCCGCCGCCGCCAGCGTTAGGCCGTCGGGAAACACCACTAAGTCACCCCCGTAATGGGCGACAAATTTCACATGGTTTTCATGGGTGAACTCCAAGGCTTTGGCGGCTTCCGCAGGACAATAGCGATACGCAATGGAACTGGAGCGTTCGAGCATCTCTTTGCGGATGTTGGCTTCTTCATGCTCTGGCATGTTCCCAAAAACCTTCTGCGCACCCGACCAATACCATTCCCCCCGCCAAGGTGTGACCGCGCCATACACCACAATCCCCGGCGTGAACGCACAATCGGCCATGTTCATGCGGATGGTGTAAGGCTGGCCGTTCACCAAGTTACGGGCCGTGATGAATTTCACCTCATCCCCCTCTTCATGCCGCGTGAGCACGCGAAAAAAAGACCAGTGCCGCTCGTACCATGTCCGTAGCGTCGCCTTGTCCTCCGCCGGCAAATTTAGCGTCTCCGCCAGCACATCAATCACTCCCAGGCCGGACCATTCGGTGCAATGCTGGCAAACGAAATCGTCCTTCGTCTGGATGTCCGGCTGGCCTTGGTGTTCGTCGAGATACTCAAAGAATCTAAAACGGAACAGGTAGGAATTGATCCCCACCCAGAGCAGTTTGCGTTTGATGTCCCATCCGTAATCGTTCGGGCTGGCCAGAAACCGCGTCACGCCGGAGTCCCTCGGCAAACGGGCGAACCGCTCCGCCAGCAGCCGGCTGGCCGCTTCCGCGAGCCGTTTCAAATCCGCATGCGCGGGCGAAAGCACTCGCTCCGGATTGAAGCAAGGCCACAAGCTCCAGAGGAAAAACTGAATGCGCCGCAGATCAAAACCATGCAGTTCAACTTCTGGGGACGCGGTCACGATCAACGGCAGAGGCGTGCCGAAGCACTGGCGCTGATGCGTCTCCACCGTGCGCCACAACCCGATGTCGTTATGAACGTCCTCCGCCCACTCGACCAGCAGCACCGCCACGTCACTCCAGGCGGCGTCCGGCAACCGGCAGGAGGGAAAAACAAAGGTGTTCTGCGTCTTCAACAACACCCGGCGCAACTCCTGCGCGATCTCGCCCAGATACTTGTCCCCACGCCCGTTGAATCCCGGGAGCCGGGCGGATTGAAAAATGTGTTTGGCAGCACTGCTCATGATGGACTTGGGCGTAATCGAGTGATGATAAAACGTGCGCCTGAGAAGACCATTGGTCAGCCTTTTTGGCGGTTCATTTCTTTCCGGCCTTCTTTTTGGCCATTCCTGACGCTCTTGCCCATCGGGCCTTGGCAGCAGCAGCCAAGCGCGCGCGGATGGCCGGACTGAACCGCCGATGGGCCTTTGGTTTCACGGAAGGTTTTCGCTTTGGTGCCCGGGTTGAAGCCACAATTGGACTTGGGGTCGCGGCGGGAAGATCAACCGCTGGCAAGGAAACTGCGGATGCCGGGGCAAGTTCGATCCCGAAAACGTCGGCCACCTCGGTTTCGCTCATGACGGGAGTACCATCTACCGTCGCCGCCGTCTGGCGCACGGCTTCGGCGGCGGAAGCTTTGCTGATCAGGTCGGCGGGGTCCACGCCCCGGAGCAGGAAAAGCAGGGCGGGGTTTTGGTCGAGCTTGGCACCCACGCCATAAAGCGACGCAGCCACATGCTTGCACAAATCAGCCCAGTCCGGGCAGGAACAATCGAGGTCAATTTCCTTCGGCGTCGGAAACAAGCCCTTCTCGGGGCGTGTCACGATCTGCATGACGGCGGAGGAAAGTTTGCCCTGGAGCAATTCGATCAGGGAATCAATCTTGCCGGCGCACTCAGTCTGGATGGATTTCCAAAGACCTGGCGCGAGGGGTTTGATTTTGATTTCGATCCGGTAAAGTTCGGAGCCAGAGACAAGAGCGGAGACGTTGCCTTTGTTGATCTGCAAATCGACCACCGAACCGTTGCGCACGTAGGTGCGTCCGCGGGGAAGGCGGTTTTCGTAGTCGCTGTAGGCCTCGAGATTGTCGCACCAGGCCTTGCCCCAAAAGGTGCTGGCAATCTTGCGTCCTTCCAACACGATGGGCGAAGCGGCCCGGCCAGTCTTTTTGGCCAGTTTTGCAGTTTCGCGGGCGGCTTTGGCCCGCCGTTCCGCAACCGGCACGTAAGGCCGCCATCCGTATGACCAACTCATATTCTGTTGTTTGAAGTTTGGATGATTCTCGAAGCGTTTAGTCTTCGGCTGTGGCGTTTATATCCAAGGCCACAAACCGGAGCAACTCGGAATTGTTCATTTCCGTCAACAACCGCTCGCCGCCTTCACCCAGCACGTCTTCGGCCAGGGCGCTCTTGCCGGCAATGACCTCGTGAATCCGTTCTTCCAACGTGCCGCGGCATGTGAATTTATGGACCATGACGTTTCGTTTCTGGCCAATGCGGAAGGCGCGGTCGGTCGCCTGGTTTTCCACCGCCGGGTTCCACCAGCGGTCAAAATGAATGACATGGGAAGCGGCCGTGAGGTTGAGACCGGTGCCGCCGGCTTTGAGGGAGAGCACAAAAAAGGGCGGACCACCGTCGCGCTGAAAGGCATCCACCAATTGCTTGCGCTTCCCGACAGGAACGCCGCCGTGGAGGATGAGGCCGGCCTGGCCGAACACACCCGCCAGATGTCTGGCCAGCGGGTCAGTCATTTCGCGGTATTGGGTAAAGACCAGGACCTTTTCCTGGCGGGAGGCAATCTCCTCGCACAACTCCCGCAGCCGATTGAACTTGCCGCTGTCGGCGGGTGCATAATTTCCATCGCCCAGCCATTGCGATGGGTGATTGCAGATTTGTTTGAACCGGGTGAGAAACGCCAGGATGATGCCGCGGCGCTGTATGCCCTCGACCTCCGGCTCCTCCAACCGTTCGGCCAACTCCGCCACCGCTTGTTGGTAGAGCGCGGCCTGCCGCCGGGTCAGCGGACAGAAGGCCGTCATTTCCGTCTTGTCCGGCAAGTCGGTGATGATGCGTTTGTCGGTCTTCAACCGACGCAGAATGTAGGGCCGCACCAGACGGCGCAAAGACGCGAATTGACTCTGGTCAGTTTGGGAACGGTTCTTGAGGAACGAGGCAAATTCCCTGGGGCCACCCAACAGGCCCGGGCAAAGGAAATCGAAGAGCGACCACAAATCCGAAAGCCGGTTTTCGATTGGTGTGCCGCTGAGGGCAATCCGGTGGCGGCTGTGAAATGCCTTCACGGCGCGACTTTGGCGCGTGCCTGGATTTTTGATCGCCTGGGCTTCGTCGAGGATGGCCAGATTCCAATGGACTTCTTTGAGCCAGGCCAATCGCATGGCCATCGAGTAGCTGGTGATGATGAGGTCTTTGCTTTTCAGTGTCTTGGAGGGTGACTGGCCGGCGGCGGCGAGAGCTTCGTTGGGCGTCTCCGCCGGATGGGCGTAAAAGACCGAAAGCGAAGGCGCAAACCTCTGGATTTCCGCCTTCCAATTGGCGATGAGAGAAGCGGGCACGATCAGGAGGCTGGGGCCGCCGTCGTCTGGGGCGGGCGTAGTTTGGCCACGCCGACGTTTGAGAACCAGCAGCAATGAAATCACTTGAATGGTTTTGCCCAGGCCCATGTCATCGGCCAGACAAGCCCCCAGTCCCAGCCGGTTCATAAACCAGAGCCAATGGGCGCCTTGGCGCTGATACGGACGCAGGGTCGCGTGCAAATCCGGGCCCGGGTCCGATTCCGTGGAGATGTCCGGTTGCTGCATTTGGTCGAGCAGCTTTTTGAGCGCGCCTCCCGCTACGACGTTTGACCAGGCAGCGCGGGCCGCCTCTTCTTCCGGTTCGCCAGTCTGGGCGGCATCAAAGCCCGAGAGTAACCGCAGGCCCTCCAGTAACGGCAGCCCGCCGGAGCCAGCCTCGGCTTGGACCTTTTTCCAGTGGTCCAGAACCTCCTGGAGTTTGTCCCGGTCCACCTCGACCCACTTGCCTTTGAGCAGGACCAGGCCGCTGGCGGATTGCAGGATGGCTTTGAGTTCCGATTCGGTGAGCGATTCGCCCTCCACCGATAGTTGCACATCGAAATCCAGCAAACTGTCCTTGCCAAGCAGATTTCCCTTGGCCTCGCCAATCCGCACGGTCACCTGGGGCCGGGGTGGGCGGCCCGCCTTCCACCAATCCGGAATCCGCACCACCAGGCCGCATTGCTCGAACAAAGGGATGTTTTGCAAAAACGAAAAGGCCTGTTCGGGCCGCCACACCTGGGGATGAAAGATGGCGCGCGAGTCCAATAATTCACGGGCCAGTTTGCTCTGCTCCGCCGCGCGTTGCACCGGCGTCAACAGCGCGCCCAGCGCGGCGCGGTTCTTGGCCCCGGCGTACTCTTCCAGAGCGCGGCCCAGCGGCAGATGCTGGGCCTTGCCTTGCTCGGAGACGCCATGAGTATAGGTGGCCAGGAACGCAAACGGGTAAGCCGGGTTGCGCTTGTTCTCGGCCAGATGGAACGTGACGCGGCCGACCGTGTTCCAAACCGGGTTGCAACTTTTCAGATACGCGGCGGCCCCACCAGGAGTTTGAGTCATGGCCGTGCGAACATGTGCCTCCAACTCATCCCACAACCTTGCCAGCACAGTGCCATTTAAATATTCCAAGCCCTTCATCGGTGGCGCCGACTCTGCCAGTGCGGCCCATTCGGCATCGGAAGGTTTGGTGATGGATAGGCTGGACGCGTTTTCCAGGTTCGGCTGGTGGCAAAGCTTGGTGAAAAAGCGCTGGGCCAGCCCTCGCCAGAAAACGAACGGCGGCGGCAGGGGTTCGTGCAGGAACCCTGACGCCAGCATCTCCAAACCGCGCGCGGGCGACACGGCGAAGCCCTCGCTCAGGCGCACCGCGACCGTCTGGCTGAGTTTTGGTTCAACCTGTTCGTCCGGCTCGACAAACAAATGTCCACCGGGGGATAAGGCCAGGGTATGTGACATGGCGAGCGAATCATACAGTCCGACCCTCCGGACGCGCCATCAGTTTCATCATGGATGCATCAGCTCCACGTGCAGTTTTGGCCGTGATGAGTCAAATGCTGAACGGGTGGTTCATTTTGCGGTTCGCGCCACGGTAGCTACTCGGGAAATGAGCCGCTCCCAGAAGATGTAGTGTCGGTTTGGCTGACAAGGCGGAACCAGTAGGGAGAACGGAATGCAGATGCCATTCCATCGGAATGCAGTAATTTCCCCTTATGAAAATCACGACATCGCTTTTTGAAGCCTACATCAAATGCCCGACCAAATGCTGGCTCAGATTTATCGGCGAACCAGCGACCGGCAATGATTATGCCGAATGGGAGCAGAGGCGAAATGAATCATACCGGAATGCCGCAATCGAACGCTTGCGATCCGAGGTCCCCAAGGACGAGTGCGCCGTGGCACCTGGTCACGACGACCTCAAAACAACCAAGTGGCGGCTGGGGATCGACATTGTTACGACATCCCAGAATCTCGAAGCGCGTGTCCATGCGGTTGAGCGTGTTCCTTCGGAAGGCCGAGGCAAGTCCGCCCAGTTCATCCCCATCCGTTTTGTGTATAACAACAAGCTCGGCAAAGACGAAAAGCTGCTGCTGGCGTTCGAAGCGTTTGTGCTCTCGGAAATAATCGAGCGGGAAATCAACGTCGGCAAAATCATTCATGGAGACAACCACTCCGCGCTAATCGTGAAAACGTCAGGCCTGGCCGCCGAAGTGCGGAAGCGAGTGGATCAGACTGTCGCGCTACTTTCCAGCACGGCTCCACCTGATCTAGTCCTGAATCGGCACTGCGCCGAATGCGAATTCCGCACGCGCTGCCGCCAGAAAGCGGCCGAAACGGACGACCTGAGCTTGCTGGCCGGAATGACCGAGAAGGACCGCAAGAATCTCCGGAACAAGGGCATTTTTACCGTCACGCAGCTTTCCTACACATTCCGTCCGAGGCGGCGGGCCAAGCGTCTGCGCGACAAACGCGAGAAATATCATCCCTCGCTAAAGGCCCTAGCGATCCGCGAGAAGACAACCCACATTATCGGCAAGCCGGAATTGAAAATCGAAGGCACGCCAGTCTATTTAGATGTCGAAGGGATCCCCGACCGTGACTTCTATTATTTAATTGGCGTGAGGATCAATTGCAACGATTTCATTTCTCATCACAGTCTGTGGGCCGATGGCCCGAATGACGAAGAGATTATCTGGCGTCGTTTTATTGACATTCTCAACGCGGTCACAAATCCAATCCTTATCTGCTATGGAAACTACGAAAGGACTTTTCTCAAAAGAATGGGGGAGCGTTATGGCAAGTTGCCTGAAGGCTCTGCCGTTGCTGCCTCGATTGCCTGCTGTGTCAATCTCTTGTCGGTGATTTTCGCGCACATCTACTTTCCGGTTTATTCAAACCGTTTGAAAGAAATTGGTTCCCTTCTCGGTGCCAAATGGCAAGGGGCTGATGCTTCTGGTCTAAACGCCATAGCATGGCGATACGAGTGGGAAGACACCCGGGCTATTATGCTGAAGGATTTATTGATCGCGTACAATCGGGATGACTGTGCTGCGTTAGAGGTTCTGCTCTTGGAATTGTTGGGCGTGATCGCGCACTCAAAGTCCCGTGCCGATGTGGATTTCGCTGATGCACCCAAGATGCCAGCCACAGAACGAGCAGCCGAAATCCATAAAACCCTAAAGAACGTCCTCAGGTCCGCTTACTCCGACTATGGGAAAGCTCCAATTGCCCTGAGGGCGACTTTCACAAAGACTGATCCTATTCCTCCGTCAAAACATGCTACAAAGCGGCCTTGCAAAATTCGCAAACTACCCGCGATAAAGGGACGGACAATACACGTTCCGCGAAAGCGAAAGTGCCAGAGGCATCCCGAACAGCCCACGGTGCTTCTGCAACAAAACAAAACTTCAGAGCACCGCCTGCTGGATTTGGCGTTCACGAAATCCGGTTGCCGAAAGACAATCGTTAGATACGTGGGGCTGAACAGCCGCTGCCCGCTTTGCAACGGAACATTTCCGCCTCCCATCGTGAAGCGAGTTCGCAATCAATTATTTGGGGAAGGTTTTCATGCGTGGGTCGTTTACATGAGGCATGTCTTGCGTCTTTCTTACCGATTGATTACGAAGGCCACAAAGGACCTCTTTGGTCAGGAGCTTACTGCACAAACAGCCGAGGGGTTTGTGACGCGGTCTGCTGCAAAGTATCGCCGCACTGAGGAATCACTTCTCGTTCAGATCCTCAAAAGCCCAGCCGTCTATGTGGATGAAACGAAAATCAGCATTTTGGGATCCCAACAATACGTTTGGGTCATCACCGATGGCAAGCGTACTGTATTCCAACTGACGGAAAGCAGGGAAACTGATTTCCTGCGCGGAATTCTGGGGGACTATAAGGGCGTGCTCGTCACCGACTTTTACGGCGGCTACGACGCGCTGCCATACCGGCAGCAAAGATGCCTTGTCCACCTAATAGGAGACTTGAACGACGATTTGTGGAAAAATCCCTTCAACATCGAATTTGAGGATTTCGTAGCATCCGTTCGTGACCTGCTTGTTCCGATCCTTGCAAATGTTCAAAAATTCGGACTTCAGGCCTATCATTTGCGCAAACATCTGGCTCGCGTAGAGCGGTTTTACACACTGACGATCCAAGCAGCCTCCTCTGACCATGAACTTGTAGCCAAGTACCGAAAGCGGTTTGAAAGATATAAAGAGTCTATGTTTACCTTTCTTGATACCGATGGTGTTTCGTGGAACAACAATTCCGCTGAGCGTGCCCTGCGACATTTCGCAGTGCAGCGCAAAATCTCTGGCGCCTTCACCAGCCGGGGGGCGAAGGAATATCTTCGGCTTCTAGGAATTTCTCAATCATGCCGATTTCAGAACAAATCGTTTTTGGGGTTCCTTTTATCTGGGCTTTTCGATCTGGATCAGTACGAACAGAGACAGCGGCGGACCGAACAGAAGAACTCGAAGTGGGATGCCGATTAATAACGGTGGGTTGGTCAGGCAAAAAAGCAAATCAGGCGAGCGACTCCTGCCAGCGAGGTCGCGCGGATCGAGGCAAGAAGCCGAACATGATCTCGGCATTTTCCTGGAAGTTGGTCTCATGTGCGGATTTCCGGCAATAGCGGTCGTACACTTCGCAGGCATGACGGCGCAGTTGTTCGACCGGGGTGGTGCTCAAACCAGCGTGGGCGAAGGTGTCGATGAGCATGTCCAACAAAGGAACGAACTCGGAGTCGTCGAGGGGGTTGTGGGCGTTGTAACCGAACCAGTGATCGAGTTGGATTTTTCCGAAACGCAGTAACGTGGTTTCCATGTCTGTGGACGGGTGGTTCCCGTTTTTGGGCGGAGGAGGGTGGATGGTGGAAGTCGCCGTGGCACCCTGCAAAGGCGGCAGTTCTTCGGCGGGAAGGCGGAGTGTGATGCTTCGCGCCTGGCCCGGCACGCGAGAAATTAGCCCGCGACGCTCCAGGGTCAGAATCATTTGATGTACGCTCGGAGGTGTGACCTGAAAGAATTGCATCATCTCCGCCTCCGCCGGCGGACGTCCGTGCAGGGTGATGTAGTGGTTTATGTAAGCCAGGAACTGGCCTTGCCGCGAGGTGTAGGGTGGTTTCATCGAATTTGCTGCCATCCTTGGGCTGCTCATTGGCGGTTTCCTTGCATTTCTTCCAACTTTTTTACGAAGCGGGCCATCTCTTCAATTTTCATGCAGCTGGGTCCGTTCAGACCGTTGCCGTGGCGAGAATCGTAATGCTGGCAATAATCCGCCGCCAGTTTATATCCGTGGGCGGGCGAGTCAGTATACCAGAGGCAAATGGCCAGCGCCTGCTCCACGAGCAGAAGGTCCCAGTTGTGGATGATGCGCACCGGGCCCCATTGCTGGTTTTTGTATTCATTTTGGAACGTCTGAAGCCGATCGTGCAGCGCCTTTGCCGATGCACGATTCACTCTGGGGGCGTATGGGTTCACCCTGGCCAGCAGGGCCTGAGCCTGGCGGAAAAGCTCGGTTGCTTCAACCCCGGTTTTGCCCTTGCCCGAGATGGCGCGACTCGCCACCCAGATGGCAAACGGAGGCAGCCGCCCAGGGTGACCAAACCACTTCTTAAGGACGGTCAGCCGTGTAAGGTTTGCGTTACCGCGCTCCGCGATATCGTCAGCGATTTTCAGCAGCTTTTCCCGGACATCGGTTCCTGCTGTTGATCTTTTGTCGGCGTTCATTATTTCATGGTTCGGCGCGGCTTCTTCGATTTGGGCTTGTTGGCCTCCAAACGCACGGGCCTTTGTACTGGTACAAGTTCTGATTCGTTCATCGGCCCGACCACTCTGCGAGGACGCGGTCAATCTTCTCCCGCACTAGTACGCGAGCATCAAGCCGCTTGGTGCCGCACATCAAAAGCTCATCATAATTTGTGTGCTCGTGTCGGATGTGTGCGATCACCGCGAGGTCCACCGCTGTCGCATCCAGCGCGCGTCCGGCGGCGGAGCGGCCTACTCGGCCGCTGCTGCGGCACCCAGTATGCTCAGCGATTCGGCGGGCCTCCTCGGTCGGACAACCGGGGTGTCGCTGCAAAATCGCCTGGGCCAGGGCGGTCACAAATTCACGGTCTTCTGGCCGCCAATCGTGACGCACCTGCGCGCGCTGCAGCCCGCGGTCGCGCGGCGTTGGTACGTCAGGAAGACCCGCGCGGATTTGTGCCGCACGCACCCTGGCCTTGATTTCGGCGAGCAGATGTCCGTAGTGGGGAGACACAGCGGTGAACGGTTTTTGTTTCACGTTTTAGTCAATCCTTGCGAACTGCCAAACAACGGCAGGCTGAACAGGTCGCTCTCGACGGGGCGGCGGCGTTTGCGGCCATCAGGCGGTTTCTCGCCGTCGGAGAGGGCGAGGAAGAGGGCGCGGCGCCACGGACGTGGCTGGTCAGAGCCATCGAGGCGGGCGGCGACGAGGTAAGGCAACGGGCACTGGAAGACCCGGATTTGAAACCGGTGAATGCAAAACCTCAAACGTAAAGTGGTACTACGACAATTATGAAAAACACATTTATTGACAGATCCAAGACGGCGCTGGTGGTCATAGACCTCCAGAAAGGCATTGTCGGGCGGCAAACCGCCCCTTATGCGTCGGACCTCGTGGTCAAAAACGCGGCGGCTCTGGCCGAGGCGTGCCGGAAACATGGGATGGCGGTTTTTTTGGTGAGGGTTGCCTTGTCGCCGGACGGAAAGAACGCCTTGCATCCCGTCGCGGACGCTCCCTTGCAGTTTCAAAAGCCGCCGCCGGATTGGACGGAGATTGTCCCGGAAATGGGTCCCAAACCGGGCGATATCGTGATCACCAAACGCCAGTGGGGCGCGTTCTACGGGACGGAGCTTGACTTGGAATTGAGAAGACGCGGCATAACGGCCGTGATCCTGTGCGGCATCTCGACAAATATCGGCGTGGAAAGCACCGCCCGGTTCGCTTACGAATACGGGTATAACCAGGTTTTCGCGGAAGATGCCATCATGGCGGCCCTGTCGGCAGAAGAACACGTGCTTACCGTCACCAAGATATTTCCCCGCATTGGTCTGGTGAGACAAACTGGGGACATATTGGCCGATCTGTCGCACGATTGATTCATTATGGGTTTTCGCTTCAGCCGGCGCGTAAGCATTCTGCCGGGGCTCAAGTTGAACTTGAGCGGCAGCGGCGTCTCCCTTTCCGCGGGCGTCCGCGGCGCCCACATCAACCTCGGCCCGCGCGGCCTTTACGGCTCCGCCGGCATTCCGGGAACCGGCCTGTCTTACCGGCAGCGCCTAGACAGTTCCTCCCGGAGCTACAATCGCCCGTCGGTGGAACGCCGCCTCTCCAGCCGCCAGTGGGAGGCATTGCAACGGCGCCAGGAGCAGGAAGAGAAGGCGACGGAAGCGCAGCAAGCGATTGATGATCAGTGGGAGCAGTACCTGCAGATGCTCCATTTTTGGAAGCCGCTCCCTCAAATTCCCAGCCTGGAAGACTTCCTCCAGGCACAAACACCGCGGCCCTATGAACCCACGAAGCAACCTCCGCCGGAGCCGGTCTGGCCGGAGGAACAGACCAAATGCCTCAACGACCTGACTGAGTCCGCGAAATCCCAAGCGCCCTATCGGTTGCTGCCGGCGTTGTTCGCCGAGAACCATGCCAAGACGTTGTTCCCGGGCGTGTGGCAGGAACGACAACCCGAAATCCAGCAGCGCTATCAGGAATCGCTGGCCGATTACGAGCAGCAGTTGAAGGCGGCACAGGCGGAATGGGAGGCCCGGGAAACGGAGCGCATCGCTTGGCTGCGGCGGCTGACGGGCGGCGACCTTGAGGAGATCAAACACACGCTCACGGAAATCTTCACCGGCCTGCAATTGCGATTCCAGGGAGCGACCCAATGCGGGTTGTTCTTCGACACGGCGGATTTGATTTCGGTGAATCTGGAGCTGCCCGAAATGGAACAGGTCATTCTGTTCACACGGAAAAACTGCCCAGCGTGCCCTAACATTACTCTGTTAAGTTATATTGACAGATTTTTGGGGGTGTGCTATGCTTTTGTCCATGAAATGGAATTCAGCGCACTGGCGGCAGAAGATGACGGAACTGCAAAAATTCATCGACCCTTT